>Ga0209475_10001237_pt1 | contig 34062 bp, 15 predicted proteins | sample tdDd471_FD_187128 | JGI IMG/M metagenome (GOLD analysis project Ga0209475, IMG submission 187128) | Marine sediment microbial communities from the Atlantic coast under amendment with organic carbon and nitrate - tdDd47.1 (SPAdes)... | ecosystem: Environmental > Aquatic > Marine > Coastal >... | reverse complement strand
GTACGTACATTTCAGCCATAGCCAATGTCAATGCACGTTCAGAGCGAACTCCTTTTTGAAGAACCGAAGGATAGAAGTTGGTATTGCGAGTTTGTGGAACACTGACGGTGATTTTACCGGCACGGGTGTTGATTGTTTTCGGTTTGAAGCCGTTGGCATATCCGCGCCGATCGCTGGTACGCTGATATGGCGTGGCTCTCAGCGAACTGCTGCGTTCGATTTTCATAGCTTCATTTAAAAGAATTTGCAGAGCCTGGGCCATGCCATCGAAACCATTTTCAATCAAACATTCCAAAGCGTCCTCAAATCTGTTATTATTCATCTGACGGGTCATTTCTTCTCCTTTCTCAATGTTTTGCGATATTGAGTATAAGAGCGGATCTGGCTCGTCATTTCAAGAAAATTCCGTTGTTTGTGTCTCCACTCGCCCCTTCGGGGCTCCCTGCGCCACAAACAACTACTTCTTATAAAAAAATCAATTTACAGAAAAAATGTTACACTACTTTTTATTACGACAAGTTGGACTGTCACAGTGAACTTCAACATGAAGAGTGTGACATATTATGACACATATCACCAATGTTTAATAGGATATTAGGCCAAAGTATTTGTTATCATAGGTAATTCCAATATTATGATTGACAATTTATGGATCTTATGTAGTCTTGCTACTACGTCATTGTGTCAGGCGAGTTGTCGCTAATTCGATGTAACTCTATTCAAAATTACTTTGAGGGTCATAGGTTGTGTAATGAAAAGCTCAATACATGTAGCTACAATTTGTATGTTTTTACTTAGTGTCTTGTTGTGTTATTCATGCGAAACTAATGAGGTTGATACAGAGTCACAAGAATCTGCAAATCCGAGGCAAGAAGTTAATAAAAAAGAAAAACAGTCGCATAAAGAAAAAGCTCTTATTGAATTTGCTAGAAAATCAATTCACCCAAGTTTGCTGACACCAACAAGTTTAACAGCAAACTTGGCACTTCCAGAATTCTTATCTTTAATAGCCCCACAGAATAATGAGGCATGGAAGATCCAAAAACAAAGTAATTTTACTAAAGGCAAGGATGGGCGTAGATTTTCGATTAGCAAAACTCAATACAGCAATGGTGAATCGTCTGCATCAATTGAAATTATTGACACAATCCAAGTTCCCATGATGCTGCTACAATATCAGCAAGTGTTGACAGCTCTAATTAATAATGAACCAACAACCTTGACTATGATTGAAGTACTCAGGATTCCAGCCATTTTGGACAAAACAGATCAAGAAATAAAGATAATGTTTATTATAGATAATCGTTTATTGGTTAAGGCCACTGGAGTGAATACAGATGAAAGTGAGCTGGCTAAATTGTGCAGCAGAATAGATATGAAATATATCAGAAGTGAGCTGACTAAATGAATTGTTGGATAAAAATAGTAGCAATAATTCTAATACTGTCTATTTTCGGTTGCAATGATGCTGACAACGGAAATTATGCATCAACATGCAAAGTGGGTGAATACTCTTGCAACGGAGATGACGTAGTCCAGTGTGATGATAATGAAGAATGGATTTTTGTGAAGACATGCAGTTTTGGTTGCGTGAATGGGCGATGCCAACAACAAACTACTGACGGTGATTTAGATAATACTGAAAGTGAAGTTAATGAAAATATTGAGCAAGATTTAGATTCAGGTGAAGCAGACTTTGAATCCAATGAACTTGACCTCTCAGATTGTGATTTAGAAAAGGAGTTTGATGAGGGCTCAACAAATATTGATGGCGATGCTGAGGGTTCTAGTGAAAGCGAGGAAGCAGAAGCTGAGATTGAATTTATTTCAGAAGAATGCACTCCCGACATTTACAACGATGGTAATTTCGATAGAAACACGGCAGTGAATCTGGAGCTACCTTTCTCCTCAAAAGAATTGTCAATATGTGAACCTGATTGGGATTGGTATTTAGTGACTATTCCTGCTTATCATTCGTTGCATGCTTTAGCTCGCTATGAAGGTTTTGAAGGGCTGGTTCATCTTGTGCTGTATGAAAAAGATTATCAGGATACTTACGACTGGGTACAAACCGTATGGTCAGAGCCAGATCAATCTGAATTGGTTTATACAAGTACATCTGATAAGGAATATTTGCTGGTTGTGTGGAGAAAATATTTACCATTGAATAACTACTGGCTTGATGTCTGGACACAGGAAGCTGATAGCAACCCGAATGGTAATAGTTGTGATAATGCAATTCCGATTTCTGCAAATGAAACTGTGACTGGTGAGACCTATACGTTTTTTGACTCCACTCAGTCCGATTGTAGTGACAGTTTTGGTTCTGATGTCGTTTACAAACTGAACTGGCTGGGTAATGCCAATGCTCGAATAAAACTCAGTTCAGACTTTGATAGTGTACTTTTTATAAGGAGAAATTGTTCTTCTGCTTCTTCCGAAATAGGTTGTGCAGATGAATATTATTATGATTCTACAGAAGAATTGTTTATAGAAAATCTTGACTCTGGAAATTACTTCATCTGGATTGATGGAGCGAGCAATACTGAGTCGGGTCAATACACTTTACAGGTAATCTCAGAGGTGAAACGATGAAGAAAACAACAATGCTATTACTATTGCTATTGTGGTCAATGGTAGTGAACTATGGCTGTTCTGATGGAACAACCGAACCGCCAGACGGTGACAATGATTCTGATGGTGATATGGAGCAATCAGAAGGCGAAGATGGGGACCAGTCAGATGGTGATGATGATTTTGACGTGGATAGCACCGATGGTGACCAAACTGAAGTTGATGGTGATGTTGATTCTGATACAGAATCTACAGATAGTGATGAATTAGATCAGGATATTGAAAGTGATGTTGTTTATCCTACCCCATTGCCTTGGTATACGCTTGAAGTTAAACCCTACGATCCTGACAATCCAGATCCAAATTGTGAAGAGGATGAATACTATCCTGGCAATAGCACACCTGAAAACGCTTTGTTGATTGAGTCAGGAGATAGGTTTGTGAATATGGCTTTGTGCGAATATGGCTCTAAAGATTATTATCGGATGGAATTGGAAGATGATGACATTCTTGCAATAGTTAAAAATCAAGGATATCTTATAAATGGACTAGTAACAGAGAAAATTCATAATATAGAAAAAGCACACCACAAATCAGAAAGTGATTTCTTTAATTGGGACAGAAAAATAATACTTAAATCTAATCCATCAAACTACATAACGGCAATTAGAGACATTTCTGATGATGATCAGTATTATTCTTTTGGCATTGATACATACAAACATATTTCTTTGTCACAAAATCCCAAGTTACCAGCACCACTTTCAAGTGATCATTATTTAATCACTTCTGTGTTAGAGCTTATTGATGAGGAAAATATAAGTAGTTGTTTTCAACAGTACATGTCAGAATATAAAAACACACTCAAATCAAATAGAGTGCCTGTTTATGGAACCATAAAATTAAATTATGAAAACGAACAACCGCATGTGATAGCGGTTGTTGGTAGATTTGGTGTTATGAGCCTTTTACATGATTGTAATGATCCCACATCAGTAATTGATTGTGTAAAGTCAGGATCTGATCCATACGTTTCAACCGTAATCAATATTAATGATTATGACACTCAAGCTATGTGTATAAGTTTTGGGAGCTATGTTGAAATGAATGAAATGAATCAAATAGCTATAAATTCCATCAAAATACTTTTTGCTGTAACAAAGGATTAAAAACATGGAAAAAAAACAATATAAAAGGATATTTCTCGTTTTATGCATACTTGCTAACTTGCTATGTACAGATGCAAATGTGAACGCAGGAGGAACTGCACCTTGTGAGTTTGGACAAAAATGTAGTTGTGTAACTATTGTTGAACAAGATATACTTCCAACTCCTGAAATTGATTGCATTGATTGTGGAGAGATACTGGAAACATCACGTAACATGCAAGAGGGTGGTCTTTCTCCATGTTTTGACCTGCATGTCAATACACAAAAATGTATTGAATCAAACAATTGTTATAAAGAGAAAATAAATATATTTCTTGTTGGCCTTGATAGTACGGTTGAAGTAGATGTTTTTAGAGTTGGAGAAAAAGATGGACTTGGGAATTATAAAAATGGAGACCCAACCACAGAAAATTCAAATAATAGATGGTGGTATTGTCTAGCAGATAAAGAAAAGTATTTTGAAGACTTAACATTAGGTGAATCTGATTATTGGCTTTTTACTGGATTCAAATTTGATGTTGCATCTGAAAAAGTTGAAAGTAATGTTATCGGATGGCCAGTTGACAAAGATCGTACAAGTTATTTGAGTTCGGATGATTTGTGTATCCAAAATGCAATTTGGCATCATTGGGTAAGAAAAAGAACCTTTGAAAGGCATTATGAACTTGGTTTTAGGCTAAATGATAAACCGAATGCAAGTTCAGAAGAGAAGCTTCCGGGGAGCCATACCGTTACTTTGTATTCAACTATGGATGGGCGCACATATCGTTATGCTGGAAATGCTTATTTAAATGGTAATGCATTTCCTTTTTTTAAAGTATGGAATAACAACAAATTTGGCCAGCAAAAGGAGGAATTTGCAAACCTACGACATTTTGTCACTATTGCTCATGAAGCCACACATTCATGGTATTATTCAAAGAGAAGGGCATATTTTGGAAATGATACCCAAATATACTTCAAAGGATTTCCAAACCCAAGATTAAATGAATGGATGGCAAATATTACTCCATATACTTTGCCTGAGTATTATTCTTCACATGTACCTCCATATGGAAAAAAGAGTCATTTATGGCCTATGAGAAGTTCTGTTGAATGTAACCAAAATAATGATTGCACAGATACTTATGGTGAAACTACAGGATGTTATAGGGCATCCTGTAGTTATGATGATGAATGTTTAAATGGAGACTGCATACGAGAAATTGCAAAATGTTCAACAAAGACCTGTAACATTAAACAATGTAACGATAATGATGACTGTAATCTAGGTAGTATTTGCAATTATAATTATTGCGTACCTTATGACCCTGACGTAAAAGAAGGAATTTGGGTTACAAACACTGATGCTGAATCAGAAAGTCGTGTGAAAAAATGCGACAGAGAATACTTTGAGTATGACCATTTAAAATATCTGACAGAAATTGGTCAGTTTTATGAAGATTACAATATGAATCCATATTTAGGGTCAAAGAAATATAGAACAGCTTTATCAATGTTACAACTTCCATGGGATGTCCTTACGTGGCCAATCAGAAATCTAGAATATGAATTAAAGGAAGGCGAATTTGGGAGAAATCCCTTCACTGGGGAAAGAGTAAGAATCTATCCAGCAAATTTTGTTAGGGATGCTCTAATGTCTGCGGAAAAAAATATCGCTTTAAGGATATATAATAGAATAAATATGTTGGATAATAGTATCGAACCTGTTTTCAATGATAGGGAATTAGATGGTTGGTTTTATGATGGATTTTTGAACTATCGAAATCCAAGCTGGACTGATGATGACTTTAAAGAGTGGCAAATTTCTGCAAAAACAGCTTTGAACTCAATAGGAGTTGGATCAAATAATACATGTAATGGCGCAAAAGGTGATACTGTTACGATGGTTGATGATAAGCACTTTGGAGTTTGGGATTTTAATGGTGACAATTTTGATGTCAGGATCAATCAAGAACAGAAATTAGGCTATGTAACACTATCACGACTTTTGGTTCCACCTAAACATTTTGAACTATCTATAAAAGAAGTGACCCAAAATAGTATAGAAATGCCTTTATTAATATCTGAAACATTCAATGACCCAAATGTTCAACCAAAAGTAGATAAATGTTGTCTGTCCATCGAATGTTCAAATATACACATTTTACCTCTATGTACTGATGAACATTTGCAACTGGGGTGTGGTAGTTCGAATTGCAGTAATAGTGGGTATTTTAAAATTGCGTTTGAAGCACTGGAGGTTTCCCAATATCATGATTTAGATCTGAAATATGACAGCTATGAATCGATAGCAGATCCAAACTTGGCAAAACCATGGGTATTACTAAAAGATGAGTTTCCTGATTTGTCTGAATTGAAATTTAGGATTGATTACCATGAGCCATTTATGGTGTTGGATTATGCAAAACAAAAGATTGAAACATCACTTATAGATAATGAACAAGAAACTTACAATAACCGAACTTACATGAGAACATCTGAGATATATAAAAAAGAGTACACAGGAATTGCAGATATAAAGTTCACAGGAACGAAAAATCATGGTTCTGTATTTTCTCAACAAGATGTTCAATTCCAATACTGTGTCTGTCCAAATAATGTGGTTTCTAATTGTGAAGTTGTTTGTGATTATAGCATTGGAACGTTAAGTGATGAATGTAATAAATGTTTGGTAAATTCGTGTAGCAATCATTGCAATTATAATGAAAACATTTCATTTATTTGGTGGGGTGAAGTGGATTCAAATTGGAAATACATAAAAACAGGAACAAATACTCCTGATGACAAGCAATTCAAGTGTATTGAATCCAATGAAATTATTCCAGGCGTTTCTTTTTGTGATTTGAGGTTTAATGGTGAAACATATATATTCAGTTGGGAATGGTACAATCAAATAATAGAATCAGTAGAAAGTAGAAGAGAAAATCCCATTATTGCAATTGTTAGAGCAAGTCATCAGGAACAAACAGAAATAGAAGAAAAAGAAAACAAACCTTTTTACGATCTCACACAACTCATGCATCAATGTGAAGAAAACCATTATCTCTATAGAGTTCCAGTTGTTGCTGGTTCTGTCAAATATGAAGCAGAGCGCCTTTTAAAACCAGTTGTTCTGAGAGAAAAAGGCATAGAATATATTTTAGACATTCCATTGAACAAACGACTCCATCTAAAAAGAAATTGGTATATAGACTACATTCCGTGGAGATATTCCGACATATGGCTGGATCACGGGTTTGCACAGCATATTGAAGAAGAACTCTTCAATCCAGCTGGTATTGCGATGTACGATACCTATTTAAACAAACTGACATATCAAGGAACCATAGAAACAACACAGGAAACAGGTACAGATTTCAATCATACAGGTTATTCGGTAGACTTTGGTTTTGATTACGAAGGAAATAGCGTGAGGTTCCTCTGGGGTGGTTTGCATCGTGATAATACTCCAGAAGATAATATTTGGTGTGGAGATATGGAATGTCCTGCTTTGGCTGATAATGCAATTTGGAACGTTGTGTATGATACTGAAAGTGAAAAATATATCTATTCTACTTTGCATACTTCAACAGATGTAAATGATGACAGGACACCTTTTGGTACTGTGGGAGGACATGTTTTCTATTACAATACATCTATTCAGTCTGAAGAAGAGTTAAGCCGAGAACAAATGGCGCAATCAGGGAAATTAATGATTATTGGAGGTGTTAATTCTCCTAGGCCAGACCCTTTGACTGCAATGTATTCTATTCCAATAACATCTTCTATGGAAGCTGGAAACTTCACTAAATATGATGATGTTAATTATCCAATATCATATTCAAGTCGAGCACAAATTGGGTACAATAAACACCTCTTGCTTGGTGGAGTCGAATATGATGAATTCGGCAAATATTTCACAGACAAGATATATGAACTGAATCTTGAAGGTGAAGAACCTGAATTAATATTGCTACCGTTGGTACTTCCAGAAGCAAGAGCTGATGCTTCTGTAGCATATAGCCTAAAAGATAACAGACTTTATCTGTTTGGTGGTAGAGGTTATGTATCGAATTGTCCAATAGGACATGACTGTATATTCAGTGAAGGAAATCTGGATGATTTCTATTACTCCGATTTTAACGAAGATACTGAAGAATGGGGAGAGTGGATTCAGATAGACTGTGAAGATGGCAATGATGCTTGTCCATCAGCGAGACATGCCGCAGCAATGGTTGTAAACGAATTCAACGGTAGAGTTTCTGTGTTCGGTGGTGTTTTGGACGAAGGTGACAATGATGACTTTGACCATATTTTTGATCCTGAAGATGGTTGGACTGACAGTGAATTCAATGAATTTGAATATGGCGACTGCAGAAACGATCTCGATAAGAGATATGAATTTGGAAAAATGTGTAGAAACAGAGAAGATCATTGGAGCAACCCAATAGGTCATCTTGTTTGTGATGAAGAAAATGAATTGATCTGCAATGCGTCAACAGAAGATACAGATTGGACAGGTAGTTACCTCACTGTAAGAAACCAAAACGCTTTTGCAATGGGATCAAATGACAACAAGGTATACATCGGTACAGATTGGGGACTCGATGTTGTCTATGTAGGTCTTGATTATGCTCCGTTCAGGTTAGGTTGGATGCCAACCAATGGTGCTATTGTTGACTTGGAAGTAAACGGAGATTATTCATATCATCTTGATGATGATGGTCTTAATGTCTTCGATCTTAACTGGGATATTTTGCCAAGAAGAATTGGCCAGGAAGGAATGAAAACAGGCCAAGGAAAAGCTTTGGAAAACGTAGATTCGTTTGTGTATGCAATATCAGATAGCCATTTGGAAATCTTTGATGTTAGTAACAGAAAAGAACCCAAACAGGTAGCACAGATGGAAATTGGTTCTGGCTGCAATGATATAGCAGTTGAAAATGGCTATGCATACATAGGCGGTGCATTTGGTATCAAAGTGGTTGATATTAGAAGTACAGAGTACCTGAGAGTAGTTGACCTGCTTGAAACCGATTTGCCTGTCAGCAAAGTAAGAATGAAAGATGGCTTCCTTTATTCATCACTTATTGATAATACTCAGCATGCAAGTAAGGTTATTTATCCTGGACACATTGCACAACTAAACAATCATAATATTGAACCTTGGGTAAGAGGTGTTATATTCAACGGTAACCGTTCTTATTGGGCTAAAGGTCATTGGATGTATATACGAGAAAGATAAGTTTAATGATAAAAAAACTACTGTTTACAATTATCGGCATATCGTTTTGTTTTAGCTTCTGTTTCGGGTGTCAAGGTGAGGAAGGTGGAGATACCACTTGTACTCCAGAGGCAAAGAAATGTGATAGCAATGAAGTCTATAAGTGTGACTCCGGAGGAAAAAGCTGGGTGTTCTACAAAGCCTGCGAAGATCAAGTATGCTCCAATGGTTCATGTACATCTGTAGGTGATGGAGATATTGATTTTGATACAGAGAATGCCATAGAAAGTGATTCTGAGATTCTTCAGGATGGTGATGTAGAAGAATCAGCTAATGATGGAGATGTTGATGACAATACAGATGGTGATCAGGTTGAGATTGATGATGATTACGATTCTGATATGGAGTCTTCGGATGGTGATGATGCAGAACATGATACTGAGATAGACCTGATTGATGGAGATGATGATTTAGTAGAACAGAGTGAGGCAGAGCAGGAACAAGTCCAACATATGTTAAGCTGGACACTACCTGATGTCATCTCTGCCCAATCTGGATTGTCAGGTATTGTGTATATTGAAGCGTATGAGTGGTCTGGACAGTATGTTTCAATTCGTTTTCCTGAGGAATTACCTGAATGGATTGAAACTAGCATTACAAATGATTACAGAATGAAATTTGATTTTGCCGTACCCGAAGATGCTGATGTTGGAGATACTGAACTCAAGATCATAGCTTGTACGCTTAGCAATGAGTGCGAAGAAAGAAGTTTTATCTTCAGAATTCATCCATGGCCAACAGAATTAATCGGTTCATGTGATAATCCATATGAAATTGGTGGCAATGAAATACGTTTTTTTGCCTCAGATGTTACTTCAAGATACTATGGAATCCCTGAAGGGTGCTACAATGCAAATTGCAGAGAAAAAGCCGCCTCAACTGTTTTCAAACTAAAAGCCAATAGAATGACAAGAGTATATAACGAGGACTCGATTGCTCATAACACCTATGTTACTAATAATTGTGGTGATGCTAATCCTGTCTGCAGCTCAGCAATTCAAAGTTACACTTCTTCAATATTCGTTGAAAAAGGACTGATTGATTCATCTTTACTGGTAGTGAATCACACATTAATAAGTATACTGCCAGAACATGTTGGAAAAATTCAGACCACACCGATATACGAAGATGTAATTGAAGGAGATAAATGTGAGTGGTTCGATCAGACTCAACTAAAGCATGGAACGGTGTTAACTGATTCATTGAAAGGCTTTACACATGATTTTGTTTATCAACCAGAAAAATGGACATATTGCAGGGATGTTGAGAACGAGATAAAAGATTTTGTTGGTCCAGACAAGTTTTACAGATTGTTTTTCAATACTACGGAAAAACTAATTATTGAAGTGGAACCAATTGATGATTTTGATCCTGTAATCGTTGTTTTCAGAGGTTGTGATAGGATGGATAAGTTGTCATATTGCAAAGCAATAAGTAACACAAACGGCAAAGGAGTTGCTGAAAGGCTTTATTATGGATTGGAAGTAGAGAAGCAAGCCGAATACATATTGATGGTTGGATCTAAGGATGAGCTTACAAATGAAGGTCGATACAAGTTATCGATAGACGCGACAGAGTGTGTTGTGCAGAGATCCGATCCTACATTAGAACCAATTCCAATACCAGATAACTCTAACAGTTTGCACGCAGCTTTAATGACAGAAAAAACCTTTTATGGATATGATGATAATCCTCGCTTGATTATTAATTTGTATCACCCAAACAGAGAGGAAATAACAGTGTATGCTACACACTATATTGGTGTAAACCTGTTTCCAATTCATGATATGGAAGGTAGTGGACCAATAGAGCAAATAGATATAAATTACCGACTTGACCACATTGATCCAGGTTATAGTGCAGGTTGGAACATAAAGATCTTTGATCGTTCAGAAGGAAACACAGGTTTCCTGTATTCTGTCATGGGTATCAAAAATGAAGAACAGTGTGGAGGATTGCCATGCAGGTATCAGCAGGATTGTCCACCTGAGTATACTTGTTCTGATGAGCATATTTGTGAGTAGTTGTGCTTTGTGCCCCTATTGTGCCCCAACTCTGCGGATTTCGATGGAGTTGGATGGAATCAGACGGAACAGAACGGGATGAGATATTTCAATGAATTCAATAAGATAGCAGCCAAAGTCACGTTTTTATTAGGGTTTTAGATTTTCGAAATTATTGGTTCGAGTCCCCTCCACTCCGCCATTTTTATACACAAATCCTTAAGGTTTTCCTTAAGGATTTCGTGCGTTTATGGGGGGGGGTATAATCAGTTCAACCAATGGAACCATTTGTAAAGAGATACTAGACCGAGTCAGCCTCTTCCCATTTAAGTACAAGTAAAGTTAAAAAATATTGACAACTAGGTAATTTCGATGATATTGGTTGAGCGTCCAACCACGGAGGTACTTGATTATGGATGATGCAAAAGCAAGGATCTTGAAATCGGCTAGACACATATTTGCCGAAAAGGGGTACGACAAAGCAACAATCAGGGAGATCGCTGAACACGCTCAGGTGGCACGTGGACTGCTCCATTATCATTTTAAAAACAAAGATGATTTGCTTGTTCAAGTGATGAGCTCTAATTATTATGGAACCATCGGCTCTAACATGATGGAACAACTGCAGTTTAAAACTACAAAAGAATTGGCAAAAACAATCGTATTCGTTTACCAAGAGGCATTGATACGCTCGCCTGAATTTTTCCAACTTATTTACGGAACCATCAGCACTATTCGGCAGAATGAGACAGTCAGAAAGGCAATTGTAGCTGTTTGGCAAGAATATAGAAACATGGGCCAAACAATGATAAACGACCTTAAGAAAAAGGGACTTATAACCAGTAAGACATCATCGGAAATAATTTTAACACTGTTAGTAGGCGTATTGCACGGCATAGGAATTCAGGTAATCGGTGAACCGCACATGAAACTGACCAATTCAAAGAAGCTCTGGGAAGCAATAGAGAAAAATGTTCTATCTATTATAAGTAGTTAAAACCTACATATTTTTTTCGGAACAAATTTGGCTGAGCGTCCAGCCAACAACATAAATGGAGAAACAAAATGCTTGAGAGTGCATTTCATGGAACAAAAAAATACTGGTTGTGGATGGGATTTTTATCTTTGTGGAGCCTTGTGGCATTGATTATTTTTATTTATCAGCTGAAAAACGGCTTGCATGTAACCGGTCTTGGTAGGGACAATCCCTGGGGTCTCTATATTTCACAGCTTACATTCATGGTTGGAGTCGCAGCTAGCGCAGTTATGGTTGTGCTGCCATATTATCTGCATGACTACAAGGCATTTGGTACAATCACTATTCTGGGCGAGTTTGTGGCAATTCCCTCTGTTATTATTGCCATGCTGTTTGTGGCTGTGGACATGGGCAGACCGGACAGGATTTTGAATATAATACTGCATCCAACACCCAATTCCCCGATGTTTTGGGATATGTTATCAGTGTCCGGCTACATGATTTTAAATATCATAATCAGCTTTAAAACGCTGCACTTGAGACGAAACGATTTAGCTCCACCAAAATGGTTGAAGATTATTATAATCGTTTCTATCCCATGGGCAATTAGTATTCATACAATAACTGCCTTTTTATACTCAGGACTTGCAGCAAGGCCATTCTGGCTTTCAGCAATTATGGCTCCTCGTTTTCTTGCTTCAGCATTTGCCTGTGGACCAGCATTGCTGATTCTGATAATATTTGTTTTGCAGAAGGTTAGTAAAATAAAAATAGAAAAGATCGTAACTGAAAAGCTTTCTGAGATCGTATGTTACGCTATTATTACCTGCACTTTCTTTCTACTGCTGGAGTTTTTCACTATTTTTTACAGCAACGTTCCTCATCATATGCATCCCTTTCAATATTTACTTTTCGGGCTCGATGGCAAAAGTGGAGCAGTTGTATATGCATGGTCATCTATAGTTTTTACTATCCTTGCAATGATAATTCTAGTAATACCTCGTTTCCGGAAAAACAAACTCTGGCTCACTATCGCGTGCTTTTTAACTATTTTGGGTCTGTGGATAGATAAAGGGCTGAATATGATTTCAGTCGGTTTTGTACCCAATCCAATGAACGTTGTTGTGGAATACTCCACCAAATGGACAGAGATATTGCTAACCATTGGTCTTTATGCATTTGGAGCATTAATCTTTTCCGCGCTATGCAAAATCTACCTTAACTATTTTAATGAAATCAGGCACTAAATAAATTGAATCTATCTCGCAAAATGGAAAGCCATTAAGAGTTGGTATAGCATTTTTTTAAGGTAGCTGTCATATGCCTAACAGTGACCAACCTCTTGCGTCTGCGATAGGAGAAGGCCAAAAAAGCAAGTTAATATTTCTGCACAAAAACCGTCATGCAAATGAATTTAACCTGCACATCACTCATGTCGCAATGCTTCAATCGGATTCAAATTGGCGGCTTTCCGGGCTGGATAGAAACCAAAAAAGATGCCTACTCCACCTGAAAACAAAAATGAGAGCAGCACCATCTGAGTATCTACCACAACGCTGCTTCCAATGGCTAGACCAAGGGCATAAGCTATGGCCAATCCCGTAAGAATACCAATGACGCCTCCCATTACACTAAGAATTGTAGCTTCGATCAGGAATTGAATCAGCACATCTTTTGGGCGCGCACCAACTGCAAGGCGCAACCCTATTTCACGAGTTCTCTCGGTGACCGACACTAACATGATATTCATGATACCAATGCCTCCCACCAAAAGAGAAACCCCGGCAATTGCACTTAAAAGGAGGGTCATGGTGCTGGTAATGGAAGTCGCATGTTCTTTGATTTCCGTCTGATCGAAAATATGAAAATCGCTTTCCTGACTTTCGCTTAGTCTGTGAGACTTGCGTATAAGAGTTTCTATTTGTTGTTGTGCCACATCCATTTTCGAATCAGAAATTGCACTGGCCACGATTTCGTGAATTGTTTCACCGTCTCCTAATCTGTACATCACAGATGTTGAAGGGGCTATAACGATATCATCCTGATCCTGCCCTCTGCTGTTAGTACCTTTTTCACCTAATACACCTATCACCTTGAAGGGTACATTTCTGATGCGAATGGATGAACCCACCGGATCGTTGCCGTTGAACAATTCATCAACAATTGTTTTTCCAACCAAAGCCACCTTCTTGCGACCTTTGACATCTTTTGCCGAGATAAATTTTCCAGAGGTCACTTCATAGTTTTTTATCTCTTTGTATTCCTCTGTAACTCCGAAAATTGAAGTATTCCAATTCTGTCCTCCAGCCACAAGCTGTCCGTTTTCACGAATTACAGGCGAAATGTACTGCAATGTAGATGCATTCTTTCTCAAATATTCAATATCTTTAGCTTTCAGTGTCGGCTTGCTACCCCTTCCACCTCTAACTCCACGCCTGTTTGAACTGCCGGGGTGAATCATTATCAGGTTGGTGCCCAATGAAGCAACCTGCGCTTCAATATCAGCCTGTGAGCCTTGGCCAAGGGACATCAATGAAACCACAGAAGCAACACCAATAATAACTCCAAGAATAGTCAGCAAACCTCTCATTTTATTTCGCAGAATGCTCTTGGTTGCCACAATGATAAATCTTTTCAGTTTCATTTCTACAACTCCACTGCGTTAGAGCCAATATGGTCTATTGAAGATATGTTAGCTTTGATTACGGTTAAATCTTTAATCGCAGACCGGGAATTTTTAATGGAGTTATCCGATAAAATCTTACCATCTCGAAGCTCAACAACTCTGTTGGTATACTGTGCAACTTCTTCCTCGTGAGTTACCAAAACAATAGTATTGCCCTGACTGTTTAACTCCTGAAACAATGCCATCACCTCTATCGTGGTTTTACTGTCCAGATTGCCGGTCGGCTCATCAGCAAGAATTATAGAAGGGTCGTTAACCAGAGCACGGGCAATCGCCACACGCTGCTGCTGTCCTCCTGACAACTGACTAGGTGTATGGTCGAGCCTATCCCCAAGTCCTACCTTATTCAAAGCCTGTGTGGCCAAATGCTTGGGATTTTCAGTCTTTCCAGTGCGGTCGTACAAAAGCGGTAATTCGACATTTTCCAGGGCAGTGGTTCGTGCAAGCAGATTGAAGCCCTGAAACACGAATCCTATCCTTTGATTTCTTATATCCGCTAACTTTCCTTTTTTAATTTCGTTTACATTCACCCCATCCAGAATACAGTCACCCTTTGTTGCAAGATCAAGACAGCCTAAAAGATTCATCAGCGTTGATTTACCGGAACCGGATGATCCCATGATGGCAATGAATTCTCCGGCATGGATTGACAAGGAAATGCCGTTCAGCGCGCGCACGCTAACATCTCCCATCTGAAAGACTTTATGAATATTTCTCAAAGTAATCACTTCACTTGTTTTATCTTTGTCCATTATTTTCGTCCCCCACCTCGCCTTGATCCTGGAGGCCCGGGCATCAGCCTGGAGAACAATCCTCTTTTTTCATCTTGTAACTCAGCTTTTACAGATGTTATAACCTGCATTCCTTCCCTTATGTCATCGCCAATCACAACAGTGTTGCTTCCATCCGACAAACCTTTTTCTACCCTAATTGCTCTGGGAGCTTCTCCTTTTGCAACAACGAAAATTCGTCCTTCTGTCTTGGAATTAGCCAGCTTTGAATGATTCCTACCACCAAGAGAGACCATAAAAGCGGAATCTGGAACAAGTAATGAATCTTTTTGCTGGGCCACCATAAACTCAATTGTAGCAGTCATGCCCGGAAGAAGCACTCCGTCTTCATTTGTAGATTCCACAACCACAGTGTAGGTAACTACATTAGAAACAGTTTGAGGTTGGAGGCGGATTTGCTCTACCTTACCAGAAAATTTTCGATCAGGATAAGCAGCCACCTCAAACTTGGTGGATTGGCCAATTTTAATCTGGCCGATATCACTTTCGTCCACAGCAGCTTCAATCTGCATCTGAGATAAATCTTCAGCTATAAGAAACAAGGTGGGAGTACTAAGCGATGCAGCAACTGTCTGTCCTTCCTCAATGGATTTTTCTATTACGGTTCCATCAATTGGCGAACAAATTACAGTGTATTTCAGATTGATCTGGGCACGAGTCAAGACAGCTTTAGCAGAAGAAAGATTGGCCTTGGTCATGTTAAGGTTGGTTATAAAAGCCATAAACTCTTCATCGGAAATATACTTCTTCTCCTTCAGTGGAGCATTTCGATTGTACTCTGCCTGGGCTTGATCAAATTGAGCCTGCGCACTTGCAACAGAAGCCTTGGCCTGAAGAACATCTGCTCTGAAAATAGCTTGGTCAAGCTTTGCCAGAACCTGACCTTTTTTTACTTTATCGTTATAATCCACTGTTATGGTTTCTATTGTACCGGACACTTGAGTTCCAATCTCGACCGTTCCCTGAGCTGCAAGACTTCCAGTGCTGGAAATAGTGATTTCCAAGTCACCACGCTCAATCCGGCTAGTTTCAAAAGGAAGATTCTCTTCTGATGCCTTAACAGAATTACCGAACTTAAGTGCTGCCATAATCAGAAGACAGATAGTGGCAATTACCAACAACATTTTTTTGCGATTAAAGATTTTACTGAATATAGTCATTTTCTTTCCCCTTCATATAACAGGTTCAAAGCATTCATCAAGGTTCCCTTTTGGTAGGCCACTGCAAGCCACTTCTCGATTCGGGTATATGATGCATCAACGCGGTCATAGTTGGCCGCTAAATAATTTGTTCGCGCAGATACAAGTTCCAGAAAACTTGAGGCACCAACACCATATCGTTCTTTCATCGCTTCCAGCACAAGTTCGGAGGCTTCGACCTGCATTTCTGCCACCTCTACCTGTTCGATTGCAGTTTTATAGTTTTCAATAGCCTCACCCAAATCCACCTGAACCTGCTGCTTCATCCTTAATGTCTCCAGGTTTGCTATTAGCTGTTGTGTTTTGGCTTTTGTCGTTGATGTATAGGTATCAAGTCCATCAAAGATTGGTATTGTAAGATTGATGCCAACAACCCCCACAAGCTGATCCTTGGAGAATTGATCTGAATATGAAGTCTCGCTATCCATAGTGTTGAAGCCGGAACTTATGCTGCCAAAAAGATCAACCTTCGGCCAATAACCGGAATAGGCCTTGGTCACATAGGCTGATTGCGCCTTAGTGATATAATCCTGTGTCTTCAAATCATCACGATTAACCATTGCCTCCTCTAGAGAATTCTTAAAAGTAAAAGATTGAGTGGGTAAGAACGAATCCAAAGCTGTCCCTGACTCTGCAATTGCAACAGAAGTGTATTTAGACAGACCTAATATCTGGATAAGATAAAGACGATTTATCTGAAGAGTATTTTTAGCTTCCAATAACTGCTTGTTTGATTTACTCATTTCAGCTTTTTGCTGATACAAATCAGTAAGAGGAACTTTCCCGGAATTAAAATAGCTTTCTATTTTATCAAGCTGTAATTTATTTTGTTCAAGATTTTTCTCTTCCAGAAAAACCAATTCACGACTTCTGGCAACCATAAAATATCGTGTGGCTACCTCATAGGCAAGTGATTGTTTCGTCCAGGATTTACTACTTTCTGCAGCACTCTTTTCAAGCCTGGCGCCTTTCATAGATGCCAGATTGGAAAGACCGTCAAAAACAGTCAGATTGGCGGTTAACGCCAGATCCAGACCTAAGTAATCCTGATCAAGCTGCTCTCCTAGATTAGTTGTGTTTTGTCTGCCATCGTATTGATAATATCCTTTGGTGTTAACCGATAATGTTGGAAGGAAATCACCCACAGTAGCTGTAACTTCTGCTTGAGTGGCAATTACATTTTCCGAAGCCTGCAAAACCACAGGATTATTTTTTAAGGCAATTTGCACCGCCTGTTCCAACGTAACCTTCAAATCATCATCGGCAATCGCCAACTTATTGAATCCAAAAAATAAAATCATAATTACCAAGGAGAATATCGTTATAAAACGCTCCATTTTCTCATCCTTCCAAGCATTATCATTCAATTATCAAACACCTGCACCAGAAACCTGTGAGCTTTTTTAATTATCCGCCACTGTTTAAATGGGGTAACTTATAGGCTAGAATCAAAATTAAACATGAACCATCGTCCAATTGTTCACTTGTTATTTAAGTGCTTAGATGTGTTACGATTATTATCAGCTTATTCATTGCATTATCCTTTTTGTTAGTGCCAAAAGAAATCGGACACTAGAGATATCATGCCGTTGTGAAAATCTCTGAATATAAGACAATCTGGAGGGCTAAACGTTACTTAACAGGCAAAGTAATTTGTTTTTATGAATATTACCGGTGAGTGCGAGACCAGGTGTGATGGAACGTCGTTGGCTTGTCGTACTAAAAGAAACAGACTTTGAATTGTCAGACGATGAAATTATGTAACATTATGTTTTTGTAATAGTTCCCTAAAGTCGAAAGTGACTTTAGGGAACTAAATGCTTTGTTATCTTTGTGATATTTCTTCAATATCAGCACCAGCCAACAACCGCTTTCTATTTCTTACCAACACCAGTGCCAAAAGAATTACAGAAAACACCATAAAGCCAGTCCCATCGGAAGATGTTGACCCACAGGACGCTTGTTCCTGATCCTGAATAGTGTCAGAATCTTCATCACCATCAATGATTGGTTCCTCTTTTTCGGAATCGGCATCCGATTCATGATCTAGTTCAGCATCAAGCTCATTGTCAAAACTATCTGTGTCACCATCAATCTCACTTTCGTTGTCAGTAAGCTCGATATCGTCATCAGTATCAGTTTCGCCTTCGACATCGTCCAGGTCACCATCAACAATCTGAGGAGACTCAATCAAAACAGTATAATTTTTTGTACCTTTATTTTCTGCTGTCGTTACATCAATCACCTGAAGAATAATTTTACCACTTTCATCGGTATGAAGATTTTCAATTACTTCAGTTTCCCCGGCACCACCATCGTTGAGGCTTTGTAAGCATTGCGCATTTGTATCGCAATCAGACCACACAACTACCGCAAGATCAAGATCACCTTCAGGGTCTATAGTCACAGAGTAGGTTGTATTATTGTCATACTCAAAATAGAAGAAAGCGTCTACACCGACCAAACCATCTTCATTGCAAGCAAGCGAAGCATTAATATAAGTGTGGTGCTTGTCCAGTGCACCTTCGAATAGTGTTCCTGCTGCTAATGCAATGTAATCTTCGCAGCTGTCATTTTCTCCAAGACTTTCGCACACACCTTCAAAGCATGCTTTTGTAGTAAGATTTTCACAAGCACTCCAATCAGAAAGTGCGTTGTATTCACAACCTGCATCTGCTACACAGACATCTGTAGTGCAATCGTTTTGATCATCACACATATCATTATCCGCCTGAATTTCGCACTGCCCAGTCTCAGGATTGCAGGCATCAAAAGTACAAACTATGCCATCGGAACAATCTTTTTCTGTACCTAAGCACTCACCATTCGTACAAACGTCTGAATCAGTACAAAGGCTCAGGTCATCGCAAGCAACACCTTCAAAGTTTGTTGAATCCTTAACACAAACATAACTATTGTTTCCGCTGGACTGACAAACTCCGCTATTACATTGATTACTTTGGCCAGTGCAATCTGCTGCTGTTCCAGCAAGACAAGTTCCTGAACTGCACAGGTCATCCACAGTACAACCATCAGAATCCGCATTACATGACAATCCATTCATACCTGTTGGATCTTTCACACAGAGATAAGTGTTCACTCCTGTGGACTTGCATGTACCAACATTACACTGGTCATCATCTGAAGAACAGTCCGGTTTTGATCCTTCCGTACAAACGCCACTTAAACATACGTCGTTAAATGTGCATCCATCAGAGTCAAGATTACAGGCTGAATTATCTGCAACTTCCGGGTTAGAACATTCACCTGTCTCTGCTATGCATTCGCCCGGCACATGACATTGATCCAGAGCCTCGCAAACTACATTGTCTACACCCTCACAAATACCGCTGTGACAAGTATCACTTTGTGTACATGCGTTGTTGTCATCACAAACAGAGTTATCGGCTTTTGCAACAGAACAGACATTTGTTTCTTCGTCGCACTCTCCTAAATCATTGCAGGAATCGAATATAGCAGTAAGGTTCGCGTTTTCTGAAAGATTTCCGGCTGCATCAATACTTCTGGCAATAAGGGTATGTTCACCTTCTTTTGGTCGATCAACTATTGCCTGCCAATTTTCAAATCCATCCTCTTCATCAGGTTCTGCATCTATCCATTCTCCGTCATCAATTTTCAGCTGAACCATTAAAAGACCACAAGCATCGGAGCCCATGGCACTTCCGCTTACTGTAAATTTAGTAGTGTCATCTCCATCAGCCAAAGTGGTTACAGTAATATCCGGTATAGTCAAATCTACAACAAAACTCCAAATGTTACTGGAGGAATAGTTTCCTGCAAGATCCCGGGCAACAACTTGCCACTGATGTGCTCCTTCATTAAGTGACTCTGTGATCTGAACAGAAGTGGTATTCTGCTCGCCCGTAGCCACAACAACATCATCAACTTTTATCTCAACTTGAGCTACACCAGAAAGCGTATCGTGTACGGCATCCCACTGTAGCAAAGGTTTTCTATTGTTTAAGCAAATACCATTTGCAGGTTCAATCAAGGATGGTGTTAGAGGGCCTGTACGGTCAATATTGAAAGAACAGGAAACGGGATTACTTGTATAGCCTTCACAATCTTTTGTCTCCAAAACTATCGTATGAGTGCCCTCTTCCAGCTCCGAAACTAAAGTATAGCTTAAGGTTGTACTATCTGTTTCAATTGTATCTCCATCAACTGTCAGGACGTAGGCACATACCCCATTTGCGGCACCCGCCGAAGCCTGCCATGTAATTGTTGGTTTAGAAACATTGAGCCATGAATCTGCAATCGGACTGGTTAACACGGGGGGGAATATTTCTACATTGCCAACATTCAATATGCGTGTCTCTGTCGGTATACTTTCGTTGCCTGCATTATCTCTGACACTAAGTGTCCAGTTGTAGGTACCATCGGCGAGCTGTACAGGCCAGGTTAATGTATTGGCAGAGCTATCAACTTCATGCTCTACGCCGTTCAGCTTTATGATGTATGCAGCAACACCGGATGCAGCGCCAACAGGCAGATCAGATACTGCCAGCCAATTAAAGACCGGAGGATTCTCCTTGGTAAACACATTGTTATCAGGATATGTAGCTGATGGAGTTGGAGGAGCGGTTGCATCTATATGAACAGCTCTTGAATTACTGACCTGCCCATGATTTCCTGCATTGTCTATCGCAGCAACATCCCAGAGATGAGCCGATTCAGACAATGCAGAGGCAGGACTATAACAATTGACATCGCTGCCAACAAAATATTCTTCGCCATCAATCCTGATTCTATATTGCTTGATTCCCGAAGACCCATTGTCAAACGCTGGATACCAGCATAGTTCCGGTTGCTGATCATTTAACCATGCACCATCGTTAGGTGAGACAAGAGTAGCAACATTGGGTTCAAGACCATCCACCCTGAAACTTTCTGTATTATCCGCATACCTTTCATTCCCAAAGGAATCAACAGCACTAACAGTCCAGCTATAATTACCATCTGCAAGAGCCTCAAGCTCGCTCAATTCGTAGCTGGTCTGTGTTCCTGCATCAATATCAGGCAATCCAGCTATTTTAACGTAGTAGTGCGTAACAACTGATGGCAAATCCTCCGTGCTATTCCAGGTGAAAGTTGGACGCCTGCCTGTCCACTGATTATTTGTCGGGTTATTAATCACAAAGGGTAAGGGCAAATCCATCTGTACCCGAACTGTTACACAAGGATAGGCGTAAGGGCCAGTTGCTTCATTGATATTATTTTCGTTGTCCCAGCCACGAGCGCAAAGCGTCAAATCTCCAGAGTTCTCAACTGGCCAGGTTAAATTCCAATATCCTGTTTCGACATTTACTGTGGCATCCATTGCATTGTTGGGATTGTTCTGGTCAAAAACATCAACTTTGGCAACCCCGGTATTTTTTCCAACTGGCAAGTCGGTCACTTCTCCTTCCATCACAATACCGCCGGGGCCAAACAATTCATCGTCTACAGGAGAAACAATCAAAACTTCAGGAGGATCAATATCGCGATTAATCGTGATTTGCCATGCCTCAGTTTGAACAACGGCTTCCGCACCATTGATAGCTTTGACAAACCAGTCATAGGTTCCATTATTCAATACGTTTTCTGCCTGCCAGCATATTTGACTGGGCATGGGCGATATCTGAGGTTGTTCGACAGTTTTAACGAGATTACCAGACAACCAAATTTCATAACGTTGTATACCAGAACTTTCATCATCACTCGTTTCCCAACAGAATTCCGGCTGAGCAGTATATGACTCAAATCCATCTTCAGGTGAAATTAAACTGAATTCATCCGGTAACACTGTATCCACAACGAAACATCTAATATTAGTGGATGTTCGTTCGTGTCTTAACTCATCCCGAGCTTTAACAGTAAAACAATGTTCGCCTTCCTCAAGAGGATTTTGAGGTGTTATGCATGTTGTATCCGGATACTGTGAAGTGTTGTATTGATCATCCAGAAAAACAAGGTAATGGGCAATATCGGAACGTGAATCCGTTGTGCCTTCCCAGCATAAATTCGGGGTCTTTGTTAAAACATAATCGCCCTCGGCAGGTTCGGTAATTACAAATGGTTCAGGTGGCGTAAGATCCACTCTAATAGTCCATTCATCACTGGATGCCACATTTCCAAGACTATCGTAGGCACGTACCTTCCACGTGTGATCACCTTCAACCAGTTCTGCTTCAGGGAGAATGGTATAGGTTGTTGTATCAGGAGAAAGATTTCCTTCAACCACAATTTCATCTACCACCACTTCAATACGTTCGACACCAACACCATGGTCTGTAACTTCCGACCATTCCAGCGTTGGTTGTGGGTTTGAAACCAGAGTATTGTCTACAGGGAAAAGCAGGTTAAAACCGTTTTCTCTCTGTATGGTAATTTCGTCCCATTTTGAGGCACAGTTATAATCATCATTGTCATTGACAGCAAGTAACAAATAACCAGAATGTGGTGCTATTATAACTGATTCATTACCCACATCCAAAGGCTCTATTTCATATCCGTCAATGGAGGCCACCACTCTACCAAAAGCAAACTGCTGATAGAACTTGGAAAATGAGCCGTAGGGATTATCATTTCCTTCGGGCCCCATACAAAAACCGTACTGTCTTAAAATTGGGTCACAGGAGGCATCATCGGTAAAACATAATTCGCCAGTTGCACTGATACGGATCGTTTCACCTTCAGAAACATACAACCCGGTGTCAAGTGGTGTACTGGCATGTTTTTCCGGATAGGTTGGAACATTGTTGGCATAAAGTCTTCTCGATACAACTTCGGTTAGTTCAGGACTGGTGCAATCTACATTGAACTCACCAAGGGGAGCAACTACCGTGCTATCTGTCCAGTTGTCAAGTTTATCAAAAGCACGAACTGTCCAGGTATAATGCCCATCTTCGAGATTGGTTAAAACCTTCGAGGTTGTTGTTTGTCTTTCACCTAACGGATTACCATTCAACATAAACTGGTAGGCTGCCGTTTCATGCATTCCAACTCCGCCACTATATCCATCATCAGATGCGGGGCTCCATGATAAAGTCACGGTTCGACAGCTTGTAACCCAGCCTTCCGAATTTACTGCATCCTGCTGAAGAAGTGGAAATCCTACCGGGCCGGTCGTGTCTATATAGATTGTTCTCGAGGAAAGCGAATTTGTTTCATTTCCCAAGGTGTCATATGCTTTAACATACCAATTATAAATTCCATCAGCCAGACACTCTTCACCAGACAAGGTCAAAGAAGTATTTAAACCTGTGTCATATATAATTTCATTTCCGGATGCTTGCTCTGTCAATATCAAGTCATAATTGCTCATCCCCAGTGGTGAATCCGTTGTGGACTCCCAGGAGAAAGCAGGACAGCTCTTTGAATATGCCATGTTTAAAGGCTCAATCAGGTCAAAGTCCAGTGGCCCACTACAATCTGTTTCAAAACTTACAGAACTTGGAGGATCTTGAACATTTCCTTCACGGTCAACAGCACGCACAAATATAGTGTGATCTCCGGTAGAACCGTCCCATGCATTGTAAGTCCAGGACTGGTGATATTCGGTACCAGTAAGGCTTGCTTCCTGCCATGTTCCGGTTGTAGAATCTATCTGTACTTCAATCTTTTCGATTCCTGAACCAAGCTTACCATCACTACCAATATCTTCTGTTAATCCCGAAAACTCATATTCGGCGCAACTTACGAAGGCACCTGCTTCAGGAGTAGTGATTGTCGATGTTGGGGGATAGATATCCTGATCAACTGTTATGCCCCAAGGCATGTTAGATGCTTTTCGTTGGTTGTTTGCGCCATCGTATGCATAAACCTGCCATGTATGATTTCCATTGGACAATTCTGCATTTGCACGACTGCATAGCTTTCCATCCACAACGGCAGATCCCGAAACAACCTGATTCAGTTCGTTATCGATGATCAAATCGTAATGGTCAATTCCACTACCAGTATCATTTGCTTCATTCCAGCAAAATAGAGGATTAAGAGTATTTATAGTCGTGCCTTGTGCAGGTTCAATAGCAAAAAATGACTCTGGAGGCATTGTTTCAAGTGTAAATGCTACAGCATCAGTCTGATGGCTGTTTCCGGCGCAGTCTTCTATAATAAGATACCAGGAATGTGGGCCATCGTCATAAAAGTTGTAAAAATCCACACATCCTTCTGCGCTGCGACGCGCATCGTTGATGCCTATGTCAGAATATTCCTGCGATCCATCTATCCATATTTCGTAATTACAAACACCAGAGCCTGCATCGAGGGAATCTGTCCAGCAGAATTGAAATTGACCAGAAATTCCTTCCGGTGTCATGGAAACAGGAGTAGTGGGAGGCGTATGGTCAATAAAGATAGTCCAGCTAGAAGAAGCTTTGCTGTTTCCAGCCCGATCTATAGTCACCACTTTCCAACGATACTCTCCATCCTCCAAATCCGAATCAGGAGCCCAGCTGGTTGTATCCGCGGGAATTAAAACATCTCCAGACATTTTTTCAGCACCAAACCACACTTCATATCCTGCCATTCCACTTGTTTCGTCAAAGCCCGCCTGCCAGGTGAATGTCGGTGTAGCATCGTTGGTGTAACTATTATAAGCAGGGCTTACCAATGTAGCAGCCAGAGGTGCTGTCCTATCTACCAATAGTGTACGATGAGTGTTACTTTCTCGCTCATTGTCGTATTCATCTCGGCAAACCACATACCAGTCATGAGAACCATCGGTCAAGGGCAAACCCTTGGTTATGTCTAATTTTATATCATCTATATAATAGTCATCACTGCTGCTATCACATGCTGCCTGAAACCTGAACTTAAAGGATGAATCATAATCCACATTTGGAATAGCAACTTCGTTGTAATAAAATGTAGATGCCGAACCTTCGTTGTAAAAATGTCCTGTCAAGTATTCCCAGTTATAGCCGGTCCAATATCCTACGGCCAAATCGTCTCCGCTTTCAGTACTTGCTCTCGACCAATAATAGGAAAGTGTTGCGCTAAACGCATCGGTCAGATCCACATTAACTGAAGAAGCATAGTCAGTGCCATCAAGGTTTAGTGAATATGGCTCGCTTGGTTCGTTGTTGGCATAGGTGGTAATGTATCCACTAAACGCTTCCCATCTGCCACTATTGACAGACGTGCTGGTAAATTGTTCATCAAACAATGTTAAATGAATAATGCTATTCCAGCTTGTTGCAGGAGCATCTATTTCGGCAACCTGTTCGCCATCTATCATAACGGTGCAAGCCTTGGTACCGATTCCTTCGTCTGGCCCTTCTGTTGGTTCGCTCCATTCAAAAGTTATGTTCTCTTTCGAAAACCATTCTGTTTCCTCGGGGGCGGTCAATTCAAACGCTGAAGGAGCTTGTGTATCAACACGGAAACTTCGTGCATTTCCTGAAATAGAGCTGGCATAATTACAACCATAGGCTTTGACATACCAGGAATGATTTCCATGGGACAGAGCCTTATTGGCAGGCAACTGATAACTTGTCGTTTCAATGTTTGAGGCTACAATATGATAATCCACGAAAAGGTCATATACAACATTGCTGGCAGCACCAACGTTTGTCCAGCTAAAGGTTGGTGTAGAGGTCATCCATTCATCAAGGGTAGGCACCGAAAGAACCGGAGCAGGAGGTGCATTGTCTACAATGAATTGACGTTGTGCCGACAAGGCTTCTTCCACACCTACACAATTGGTTGCTGCCACACGCCAGCGATAGGTTCCTGACTCAAGGCGGGTATCTTCACTAAAGCTATACTCACTCCAGGTTCCCACATTTAAATCAAGTACAGGATTTTCCAAATCGGTCGTGCTGTATATTCTTAAAATATAATTTGCATCTGAATGGTTTGCGCTGCGGTCCCACTTTAAAGTTCCACCACAATAAAGTGTCTCGTTATTGGCGGGAGAGATTAAGGCCGGTTGTACAGGCACCACTTCGGATGTCAAACTGAAACTTCCACTTGCAGATTCTGTTTCTGCATCAACACAGTCTCTTGCAATTACAGACCAGGTATTGTTTCGTTCGTAATCGTATCGAGCAGGTATGGTAAATTCTGTATCGGTTATACCTTGTTCAATGACCTGTCCATTCAATACAAAATCATACTCCAGATGACCGATGTCGTTCCATAAAAACTTTTGCTGATTTGCAATACTGTTATCACATGTAAAGTCGTCATGTGCAACAAGTTCTACAGGTGTAGCAAGTGGAGCCACACTAAAAACATCTATGTTAGATATCGTTCGTTCTCCAAGACAGTCTCTGGCAACTACAGACCAGACATTGTCTAACTTAAATATATAATTCTCATCAATAGAGGCAGAAAATTCAGCAATACTCTCGTGTAAGATCTCGCCATTAAGTACAAAATCATATTCCAGCGCACCAACATCGCTCCACTCGAAATTATAGTAATCCAAACTAAGCATCGAGGCATCCGCACATGTTGCATCAGATTTGGTTACCAATACGGGTTTTGCACCTGGGCTAACATCGAAAGCACCAATATCGGACAACACTTCGTAACCAGTATATGTTCGTGCGGAAATCTGCCAGGTGTTATTCGGCTGATATGAATAGTCACCCGGGATAGTGACAGTTTCTTCATTTATGAAGTTTTCAGCAGTATAACCGTTTATCATTATCTTGTATTCCCAGTTTTCAGTACTGGACCAGGTGAAAGTTTTCTCACCTGTACCACAAGTGTAGTTTTCTGCAGTATCCAGATGCAGATTTGTCAATTTGCATCCGGTATCGTACCAGATTTCATTTGAAACCCCATCCGCAGAAACAAAAGTTGTACCATCTGGCGAAAATGCCACTGAATATGATTTGTGGTCGTAATTGTCTAATATATCTCCATCAGAAGTGCGCCATAAAATGAGCTCACCATAGGGGCTGGAACTGGCAAGTGTAGTGCTGTTTCCCAGAAATTCTACATGATTAACAGCAGAAGTGTGCGAGGTATATGTATCTTGCAAAGCTCCATTGCTGGCTTGCCAAAGTCGAACAGTAGAGTCGGCAGCACCACTGGCAATAGTTTTACCATCTGATGAGAACGTAACAGAATTAACATTATTGGAAGAACTTCCAGTGACATAATATACCAGCGAATTGTTGCTTAAATCCCATAATTTAATTTTTTTGTCACCACCACCACTTGCCAAAGAGGTGCCATCCGGCGAAAAAGCTACAGAAAACACACCACCACTATGGGCTGTAATAGTATCAACTAATGTTCCATCACTAACAGTCCACAGTTTGATCTTACCGTCTTCGGCACCACTGGCTAGTGTTGTACCATTCGGTGAAAACGCAACTGATTGCACATCATCCGTATGTCCGGTAAGTGTATGCAGCAAAACGCCATCACTAATGTTCCAGATTTTAATTGTATCATCCTGGCTTGCACTGGCAATTTTTGTCCCATCCGGAGAATATACAACAGAGAAAATGGCACCGGTATGTCCCTCAAGGGATTTGATTATTGTTCTATCAGCAACATTGATAACATTTACCACATCTGTATAGCCACCAGTGGCAAAGGTCGTGCCGTCTGGCGAAAACGCCACCGATCTTGATCTGAATTTTTCCTCAATCGTTGTCTTAAGTGTACCATCACTTAAGTCCCACTCAAGTAATCTCGAGTCAAGACCACCACTTACAAGGGTAGCTCCATTTTCAGAAAATGCTACTGCATAAACATAGCTAGTGTGTCCTTCAAAGGTATATAAAAGATTTTGGCTGCTTATTTCCCAAACCTTGACCGTTTTATCACTACTTGCCGTGGCAAGCATTGTACCGTCCGGTGAAAAAGCAATATCTTTAATGTCACCAATGTGCCCAAAAAACTCACCCAGGCTACTTCCGGTATAGGTATCAAACAACTCTAAAGCTCCATCAGCACCACCAACAGCCAGAACAGATGTATCAGGTGATGATTCCAGGGCTTTTCTTGAGGCACTAAAACCGTAGTATGTATCAAGTACATTCCCATAAGATGTTTCCCATGCCTTAATTTGCGAGCTGGTAGCTGCAATAATTCTTGTTCCACCAGGTGAAAACTGACTACCTCTTCCAAAAGCTACGGCAACAATATCTGCAGAATAAAGTCCGATAAAACCTTCGTCGACGGTGCCAGAGCTGACACTCCATGTAAACAGCCTCCCATCATCACTACCGGTGGCTAATTTGTATCCATGCTGGTCAAAGGCGAGGGCATTAACATTACTCATATTCATTGTTTTGCTGAGAACCCCGGTATCGGCATTCCACAATTTAATATTTCCATCTTTGGCGGTTGTGGCCAGAGTATAATTTCTTGGTGAGAACACTAAATCCACGATACTTCTTGTATGAGCTTTGATAATTCTGTGAATACTCCAATCAGCGGTATTGTATATTTTTACAAATTTCCCATGAGTTACAGCAAGATATTTGTAGTCATATGAAAATTCGGCAGCCTCAATATTACTTCCACCTACAATATCAGTAAGTGTATAGTTACATGCCGAGGCATTTGTCCCATATGTTAAAGATGAAAGTATGATAATTACTATTGTTGCCCACAAGATTCTGTCCGTCATTCCTATTCCCCTTTTATATACAAGTGTTGGTGAAAAATATAACGTACAACTAAAAAAATCAACAAATATTTCAGAATATCTGGAACAACTTTTCATACTTCTCCTCATATAATATCTGAATAAAATCAGCCAACATTGTTTACTTGATAAACACGAATCAGCCAGCTACAAACATTCATTCATCATCAGGATGAAAAATTACACTACTCGCAATTTTGCTGCAGCAACTCGTTTCCCAAGTCACAAAACATATGGAAACAACAGGACAATTCTGGCACCCTGAAATAGCCATAATGTGCTCTTAAAATTGTTGTTAACTTGTCCATATTCTTGCACAATCAGCATTGTTTTACTTGCTGCTTTTTCAAAGGCATGTTAAAAGTTGTGTTTGGATTATTTGTAACTGATATCAATGACAACTCGATATGGGAGACTGAAATGAGTATGTTGTCTATAAAATTTGAAGAAAAAGTATCAGAGCTTGAACCTGGAACCACCGCCAGAGCGGCTCTGGAAGGATTTGGCAAAGTTAATAACGAGACAATCGCTGCCAAACTTGATGATAAAATTATTGATCTGGATTTGCCACTTGAAGCAGACGGAACCTTGTCAGCAGTATTGAAAGACTCCGAAGACGGTTTTGAGGTTCTGCGCCACAGTACAGCGCACTTAATGGCACAGGCTGTCACCAACTTGTATCCAAAAGCCAAACTGGCAATCGGCCCAACTGTTGAAAACGGATATTACTACGACATCGACTTTGGCAAGGAAACATTCTCTAAAGAGGATTTGCCCAAAGTTGAAAAGGAGATGAAAAACCTTTTCAAAAAGCGTTTTCCAATTACCAGAGAAGAAGTTAGCAGAGAAGAAGCTTTGGCCAAGTGGGAACCTGAAGACGAGATTTACAAAGTTGAGCTGATAAAAGAACTTCCCGAAGGATCGGTTATCACAACATATAGCCAGGGAGATTTCACCGATCTTTGCCGTGGCCCACATGTTCCCAACACCCGCTTTTTAAATGTCTTCAAACTGATGAGCGTGGCCGGTGCCTACTGGCGCGGCGATGAAAAAAATAAAATGCTCACCAGAATATACGGTACTGCCTGGGCAACCAAACAACAACAGTCCGAGTATGTCAAAATGCTGGCCGAAGCTGAGAAGCGTGACCACAGAAAACTTGGCAAGCAGCTCGATCTTTTCCATATTTCCGATGAAGTTGGCAAAGGTTTGCCACTTTGGTTGCCAAACGGAACCGTGATTCGTGACGAACTTGAAAAACTAGCTAAAGAAAAAGAATGGCATTACGGCTACCAGCGCGTAACAACCCCGGAAATTACCAAAGGTGGATTGTATGTTACCTCTGGTCATCTGGCACACTATAAGGATTCTATGTTCCCACCGATGAAACTTGAGGATGAGGACAACGAATTCTACATGAAGCCAATGAACTGCCCGCACCACCATATGATCTTCGGTTGTCGCCAAAGATCGTATCGTGACATGCCCATGCGTCTGGCCGAATATGGCAGAGTTTACCGCTATGAAAAATCCGGTGAGCTGGCAGGTCTTTTACGAGTACGTGGCATGTGTATGAACGATGCACATATCTATTGCACTGAAGAACAGCTTGTAGAAGAATTCAAGGCTGTTATGCAGATGCATATTGAATACTACGAACTTCTGGGACTAAAAAAATACTACATGCGCCTCAGCCTGAGCGATCCTAAAAAGGATAAATTTGTTCAGGATCCGGAACGCTGGAAACGAGCCGAAAAATTCTGCATGGATGTTATGGACGAGCTTGGTCTCGACTACAAGGTAGCCTACGGTGAAGCAGCATTCTATGGCCCCAAGGTAGATGTACAGTTTAAAAATGTTATTGGCCGTGAAGAAACCAACAGCACCAACCAGCTTGATTTTGTCTCTGCCGAAAGATTCGATCTTAAATACGTTGGTGAAGATGGACAAACTCACCGCCCGGTAATTCTACACCGCGCACCACTAGGAACCCACGAACGCTTTATCGCATTTTTGACAGAGCATTTTGCAGGTGCATTCCCAACCTGGTTGGCTCCGGTTCAGGTTACGATTGTTCCAGTAGCCACCGAATTTTTGGATTACGCCAAGAAAATAAAAGATGATCTTTACAAGAATTTTGTCAGAGTTCAGATTGATGACAGCACAGACACCTTAAACAAGAAAATCCGTAATGCAATCACCGGCTACAAAACCCCTAACGTTTTGGTGCTTGGTGAAAAAGAGCGTAGCGATGAATCGGTGACTCTCAGACAATACGGCATCAAACAGCAGAAAAGTATGTCTTACGTAGAGTTTAAAACATGGCTAATGGAACAGATTAACGAACGCAAATTGCCCGAGTATTTTGAAGGTTAGGAAATATCCAAGACAGCAAAAAAAGGCTCACATCATGTGGGCCTTTTTTTACATACAACAATATTGGTTTAAGAAATCCAGGCAGCTACATATGCTACACTCGATAGTATGACAAAAACATCTGGATCAATTCCTGTTTCATCTTCTCGATTTTATCGCCAGACATGGCACCTTGCATCAGTTGAGGCCAAATAAAAGCCCCGGATATCATCGACCAGAACAACTCGGCAGTCAGCTTTGCATCATTAAATTGCAGTTTTTGATCATCTTTGGCAGCCAAAAGCCATTTAACAAGATAATCCTCTCCCATTTGAGCTCTTTCCATGGTGATTTTGCCCAATTCAGGATCATGAATAAAAGCACCCAGTGTCGCTTTCATCAAACCAAACATAGCAACATCTTTTGTCATGGACATTTTGGCATCTGCAAATAAACCTAGCTGATCCTCAAGACTTTGCGAAGGATCATAGGGTATATTTTTTATGGCCGAGGCTTGCTCCATGAAGCGATCTACCACAGCCTGAAACAGTGATTCCTTGCTTGGAAAGTGATTGTAAACCGTTCTTTTGGAGGCTACGGCAAATTCGGCAATCCTGTCCATGCTTGAAGCTTCATAGCCTTCCTCACAAAATGCTTTAACAGCACCGTCTAAAATTGCTTCTCTTTTTTTACTGGTATCCTGTTTTTTTCCTGCCATTTGTACATCCTCATCTTGTGTACTACACAGTGTAGTAAATAAAAAGACTTGACATTATCTTTTTTAGCACTACACTGTGTAGTGTAGAAGATGGAGGTAAAGAATGCAAGAAAAAAACAACAACCATGGATTCAGGATAAAGCGGTTACATTTATTACTCTCATTAAGCATCCTGGTCATATTTTTAGGAGCAATTATCATGAACTCTTCAGACACATCAGCAGAAACGGTTGCTAAAAGCAAGCGTCTTGAACGCATCCAGTCATCACCCAATTTCAAGAACAACCACTTTGTAAATGCCAAACCAGCTGTAGAACCACCGTTAATGGAAACTATGGTCAAGTGGCTCAAAGGAGCAAATCATACAACTCCGGATAAAGCTCTTCCGGTTGTCAAACTTGGCAAACAAGATTTCTCCGAATTTCCAACAAGCGGCCTTCGTGTAACCTGGATGGGACATTCCTCTGCCCTGATCGAGCTTGACGGTAAAAAATTCCTGACAGATCCCATCTGGTCAGATAGAAGTTCTCCTGTGTCTTTTGCCGGGCCGAAACGCTTTTTCGATCCGCCACTGGCATTAAATGATTTGCCACCAATCGATGCGGTCATAATCTCGCATGATCATTACGATCACCTCGATAAATACACCGTGCAGCATCTTGCCACGACCGGGACAAGATTTATCGTACCTTTAGGAGTTGGCGCACATCTTGAGTCCTGGCAAATTTCCGAACAGCAAATAACAGAGCTCGACTGGTGGGAATCAACTTCAGTTGGCAATCATCAGATTACCGCCACCCCGGCACGCCACTTTTCCGGACGATCAATGATTATGGCTGATCGAAACAAAACTTTGTGGTGCGGATTCACTGTGAGCGGGCCTGATCACAATTTATACTACACCGGTGTTACTGCCATGTTTGATGGTTTTAAGGAAATAGGCAAACGACTTGGCCCTTTTGATGCAGTATTGGTTGAAGTGGGTGCCTATAATAAACTTTGGGCAGATTTGCATCTGGGCCCTGAGCAGGCGGTACAAGCGGTAAAAGAAGCCCGCGGAAAACTTCTGATTCCGGTACATTGGGCAACTTTTAATCTGGCTTTGCATAGCTGGGTGGAACCTGCAGAACGCTTGATTCTGGCTGCAAAAGAGCAAAACATTCCATTGGCTATCCCGAAACCGGGCGAGAATGTAGAACCTTCCAAGCCTAAACCTTTGGTGCGTTGGTGGCCAGAACTGCCCTGGCAAACTAAAAAAGAACATCCAGTAATTTCCTCGGGGCTTGAAAACAATCTAGTCACGGCAGAAAGTCCGGATTAAGTATTCGATAATTATCAAAATGAAGAAATAAAACCAGACACACCAGTCCATCTCCCCTGGTTACAACAGGCAAATTTTATCGGAAAAATTAGAGACAGGCTCTGTTCCAGTTGAAAGAAATAGCGGTTCTTATTCAGATTCTTCGACTGCTAAATTCTGGGTAGCATTAACATTTACAGCGCTCTCGTTTTTATCGTCTTCCCTGTCGCTTTTGAACAGGAAAAAGACAATACAAGCCAAACCCGGTATCCAGCCGGCCCAAAACAGACCACCAGACACATTGGCGGCAAGAACTGCACCAACCAGACCGCACAAAAGACCAATTATGGGTAAACCCCAGCTATATAAAAAAGCCATAATATCCTCCGCAACAGATAAGCTG
>Ga0209475_10001235_pt1 | contig 34105 bp, 32 predicted proteins | sample tdDd471_FD_187128 | JGI IMG/M metagenome (GOLD analysis project Ga0209475, IMG submission 187128) | Marine sediment microbial communities from the Atlantic coast under amendment with organic carbon and nitrate - tdDd47.1 (SPAdes)... | ecosystem: Environmental > Aquatic > Marine > Coastal >... | reverse complement strand
CTACGCAAACAAATTGAGAGCCTGACGATAAAAAAGCGAAATAGCACTGAAAATTTGCGACGTATCACTTTATCCATTGGCATATCCAGCCTTCTTGAGAACCAGACTTTTAACGATGCCGTCGAAAAAGCCGATCAGGCACTCTACCGTGCAAAACAAAGAGGTAGAAACTGTATCGTTAACGAGTAACCAAGTCGATACGCTCCGAGTCGATACGCATACTGAATAAAGCCTCCAGAGTGTTAACTTATTTCGGGACGGGATATCATGAGACGGGACAACGCCATAAAAAAAGGCGCTAAAATAGCGCCTTTTTTTATGTTTTGCAGAAACTGACTTATTTTTTAACGTCGAGCTTCTCTTTGATACGTGCAGACTTACCGCTACGCTCACGCAAGTAGTAAAGCTTAGCTTGACGAACATCGCCGCGACGCTTAACTGTAATGCTATCAACCATTGGGCTGTAAGTTTGGAAAACACGCTCTACGCCTTCACCGTAAGAGATTTTTCTTACTGTAAATGCAGAGTTTAATCCGCGGTTTTTAACACCAATAACAACACCTTCAAACGCCTGTAGACGCTCACGGTCACCTTCTTTTACCTTCACTTGAACAACGACAGTATCACCTGGTGCAAATTCAGGGATCTCTTTACTCATTTGTTCCTGTTCCAGTTGATCAATTATCTTACTCATTGTCCACTCCTGGGTTACTAATCTAAAAATCTGTATTTTTCAGGTCACTATGTTGACGCTGAAACGCTTCGAGCAACTTTTGCTCTTTTTGGGTTAACTCTCTCTCAGCGATTAAATCGGGACGTCTTAACCAGGTCCTTCCTAACCGCTGTTGTAATCGCCAATCTTCAATGTGTTGGTGATTACCGCTTAACAACACGTCTGGAACTTTCGCGCCATCATACACTTCTGGCCTGGTGAAATGCGGATGGTCTAGCAACCCATCAACAAATGAATCTTCATCCGCCGAATCACTATGCCCTAATACGCCAGGCATCAACCTTGTGACCGCGTCGATAATCACCATCGCGCCGAGCTCACCACCGCTTAGAACAAAATCACCAAGAGAAAGCTCTAAATCTACGTGTTTGTTTAATAATCTTTCATCGATACCTTCGTATCGTCCGGCCACTAAAACTATGTGCTTTTCGCGGCTCAACTGTGCCATCATTTGATGGTCCAGTTTTTCCCCCTGAGGAGATAAATAAATTACTTTACCCGGCTTGTCCTGTTTGGCTGAATTGATTGCCTTTTCTAACGGCTCAACCTTCATCAACATGCCTGGGCCGCCACCGTATGGTCTATCATCGACAGTGCGATGGCGATCAGTAGTGAAGTCGCGAGGATTTATTAAATCCACCTCAACTTCACCTTTTTTAATGGCTCTTCCAACGACACCTTGTTGGGTCACCGCGGCAAACATCTCAGGAAACAGCGTAATTGCTGAAAACCGTAATTTTGCCTTAGATGTAGTTGTCATCCCAATCAACCGTCATCTGGTTTGCATCAAGATCTACATCTATGACTACTGAGTCCACTAAATAAGGAATCATCATTTCTTTAATCTTTTGACCTTGAGCTTTTTCCGGTGGTAGCTTTACCACCATCACGTCATTTGCGCCGGTTTCAATCAAGTGAGAAATCTTTCCAAGAATTTCCCCTTGAGTGTCAACCACCTGCAAACCTTCAAGGTCACGCCAATAAAAGTCCTTGGCGCCTAATTTTTTTAATTGCGAACTTTCAATCGCAATCGGTGTGCCTATCATCGCGTGCGCCTGCTCTCTGTCGGCTATGCCTTCTAGTTGAGCAACAATGGTTTTGCCTTGTGCACGTCCATTAATAAGCTTGACTGATTTCCATTCAGCCCCCTGCTTTAATAACCAGGGATTGTATTTGACGATATTGTTGCGGGGTTCCGTGTGAGAAAACACCTTAACCCAGCCTTTCACGCCATAGACACCAGTTATTTCACCGATAATAACTGGAGACTCTTTCATATTGTTTAAAAAACTAATTAAGCAGCTTTGCTGTCTTTGATTAATTTCTTAACACGGTCGCTCAATTGAGCACCTTGCGAAATCCAGTGATCGACGCGCTCATTATCAACGCGAATACGTTCTTCCTGTCCAGTTGCAATTGGATTGAAAAAACCTACACGTTCGATAAAACGGCCGTCACGAGCATTACGCTTGTCGGTTACAACCATGTGATAAAAAGGGCGCTTTTTAGAACCGCCACGAGCTAAACGTATGGTTACCATGCGTTAAAAATCCTCTAAAATCTTGACTATTTACCGGACAATCAGCCATGAATACTGGCCGAAAAACACCCCGGTTTACAAAGGACGCGCATTTTATCCTTAAAAGTCCCGTTTGGGAACCCTTTTTACACCTAAAGTTAGCGATTTATGGCAGTTTTATTTGATTTTGTAGTTAAGCAGTCAGATACACCGCTAGAAATGACTAAAAAGCCCCTGTTTTCGCCCTTATAGACCGAAACAACAGCGGCATAATTTCTCGAATTAAAGCATCAGATATGAGCCAAAGCTCTCTAAATCGCCTCCCTGGCGGAGCTGTGTCTGTTAGCGGCCCATTGGCGGCATACCGCCACCAGGTGGCATCATGCCCTGCATACCCCGCATCATTTTCATCATGCCGCCTTTACCTTTCATCTTTTTCATCATTTTCTGCATTTGTTTAAACTGCTTTAACAAACGATTTACGGCTTGAATATCGGTGCCTGATCCAGCGGCAATGCGTTTTTTACGTGAACCTTTAATCAGATCCGGTGCCGCGCGTTCTTTCGGCGTCATTGAATTGATAATCGCCTCCATATGCAGCGTGACTTTATCGTTCATCTGATCTTTTGCCGCCTGAGGAATATTTCCCATACCGGGCAGTTTATCCATCATGCCTGTCAGGCCGCCCATGCTTTTCATTTGCACTAATTGCTCGCGAAAATCTTCCAGATCGAAGCCTTTTCCTTTCATGACTTTCTTGGCAAGCTTTTCGGCTTTTTCTTTGTCAACTTTGCGCTCGACTTCTTCGATTAAAGACAGCATGTCTCCCATACCGAGAATTCGCGATGCAATACGCTCTGGATGAAATGGTTCCAAAGCGTCGAGTTTTTCTCCCATACCAATAAACTTGATGGGCTTACCCGTTATGTGTCTAATAGATAGTGCCGCTCCGCCGCGCGCATCACCGTCGGCTTTAGTCAGAATAACTCCGGTGAGTGGCAAAGCTTCATCGAACGCCTTGGCAGTATTGGCGGCATCCTGACCCGTCATACTGTCGACCACAAAAAGCGTTTCAGCTGGATTGACGGCCGCGTGCAGGGTCTTAATTTCGGCCATCATATCTTCGTCAACGGCCAAACGACCGGCGGTATCAAGAATCAGTACGTCCGCAAATTCTTTTTTGGCCTGTTTAATTGCCGCTTTGGCAATATCGACCGGCTTCTGCTCCGTTGTGCTCGGGAAAAATTGCGCACCGACTTCGCTAGCAACTTTTTCCAGCTGGGCAATCGCCGCTGGACGATACACATCCGCGCTAACCACCATAACCGATTTCTTCTCACGCTCGATTAAATAACGGGCCAGTTTCGCAGTCGAAGTGGTTTTACCCGCGCCCTGGAGGCCGGCCATTAGCACGACTGCTGGCGGTGTCGCTTTGAGTTCTAGCGTCTCATTGGCCGCGCCCATGGCGGCTATCATTTCGTCATTAACGATTTTGATAAATGCCTGCCCCGGTGTCAGGCTCGATTTGACTTCTTTTCCTAGCGCGCGATATTTAATTTTGGTAATAAAGTCCTTCACCACAGGAAGGGCAACATCCGCCTCAAGCAACGCCATGCGCACTTCTCTTAAGGTTGTCTTGATATTGTCTTCGGTAATTCGACCTTTACCACTAACTTTCTTAAGTACCCGGTTAAGGCGATCGCTTAAACTGTCAAACATTTGATTTCCTGAAATTTGGACCCATGGCCAGATTAGCCAGACTATAAGTTCGGCTATTATAGCCAGATTGGCGTTCACTACAAGCTCACAACCGGTGGATTTGGCCAATGGTAACGAGCTTTGGTAAACCTTAGATTAACAACAAGATTGAGCCATGTCATTTTCACGACTGTTATGCCGTGATTAATAGTTTACAGCAACACGTGGCTATCAGATAATAAGCTCAAGTTTATCAAAGGATTAAACAATTTTGGGTTTGGTATTTCTAGAATCCGCAAGTTTTATTATTTATAGCGGATTGTTTATTTATACATGGCAATGTCTCTCAAAGAACGGGACATTACATCCACTGTCAATCATTGCATACATTGTTGCACTGATTTGTCACGGCTTTTTGTCATACCAACTGATTGATGGCGGAGATGGTCAAAATCTCAGTTTGTTTAATATTTTTGTGATGACAACCTGGGTGGCCATGTGTCTGGTTGGCTGGAATTTAATTAAGCACCAGGCCCATTCGCTGTTATTAGTCTCGCTCCCGATTGCGGCAATCAGTATTCTGGAAGCCGCTTTCTTCCAGAGCGTGTCACCGATCACCCTGAATGGCAAGTTCCTTAATCTAATGCACATATTAAGTGGTATCGCCGCCATGAGCATACTTTTGCTCGCCGCATTGCAGTCTATTTTGGTGCTTTATCTGGATAGAGGGTTAAGACAACATCCTGCCAGCATTCATCACTGGCTTGGATCTTTGCAGGGTATGGAACGTTACCTCATTCAATTGTTGACTACCGGCTTTATCTTTATGTCGATATCTCTGGTACTGGTTGCCTTATTGCCGGATGAATTAAAGTCAGCCCAAGCCTTACATAAAATAATATTAACTATAGCTTCCTGGTTAGTGCTGGCCTCCTTGATGTTCGGTCGCTACATCAGAGGATGGCGAGGTGTTTTCGCTGCCAAATGGAGCCTGTTGGGTGTATTTTTACTGCTTTTAGGTTATTTTGGTAGTAAGCTTGTCATTGAATTCATTCTATAAACACAAATCATTTCAAAAAATAGAGCCTAAACCTCATTGGAAACTATCTCGACGACGACCCTTTCGCTAATACTATTTGGACTTATCATTCTATCTGGTTTCTTCTCAAGTTCGGAAACCGGCATGATGTCACTGAATCGTTATCGGTTGAAGCACCTGGTCAAAAGCAAACATCGTGGTGCCATTCAAACGCAAAAGCTACTTGACCGTCCTGACAAGTTGATAGGATTGATTTTAATTGGCAATAACTTTGTCAATATAGCAGCAACCTCAATTGCGACTTTGGTTTGCGTACGAGTCTGGGGACCCGATCTGGGTCTGGCTATCGCGACTTTTGGCTTGACGGCTATCATTCTTATTTTTTCGGAGGTCACACCTAAAACCCTCGCAGCGCTTCATCCCGAAAAGATTGCATTTCCGGCTTCTTATATTCTCAGACCACTCTCCATATTGCTGATCCCTTTGGTCAACGGCTTAAACGCGATTACCAATGGCCTCCTCAGGCTGATTGGGGTAAATGTTGACGAAGGTATTAAAGATCACTTGACGAGCGAAGAATTAAAAACCGTTGTCGCAGAAGCAGGCGCAATGATCCCAAAGCGTCATAAGAACATGTTAGTGAGCGTCCTCGACCTGGAAAAGGTGACGGTCGAAGACATTATGATCCCGCGCGCCGAGATCGTCGGAATTAATCTCGATTTGCCTATCGATGTAATCATCAATCAGATGAAAAATTCGAATCATACACGACTGCCTGTCTATCGTGATGAGATCGACAATGTGAAAGGCTTTTTGCACTCCAGACAAATGATCAAACTGTTGTCTTATCAGCAGGAAGATCTCACCCAGGAGTCGATCATCGATTTGATGACACCCGTCTATTTTATTCCAGAAGGAACCCCACTCAACACCCAACTGCTCAACTTTCAACGCAAGAAACAGCGGATTGGACTGGTTGTCGATGAATATGGTGATATCCTCGGACTGGCAACCATTGAGGATATTCTGGAAGAAATTGTCGGTGAGTTTACCACCGATTTTTCCGACACCAGTAAAGACATTCAGGAAGAGCCGGACGGTAGTATCATTATTGATGGCACCGCAACCGTCAGAGACATCAATAAAGCCTTGAAATGGAAACTCCCTACCGACGGACCAAAGACGCTCAATGGCCTCATTATCGAATATATTGAGGCCATCCCACAAGCAGGCACGGGCATGCGTATTGCCGGTTATCCCATGGAAATCCTGCAAGTCAAAGCCAACATGGTTAAAAGTGTGCGCGTTTGGCCGGCTCTATTTATGGAAAGCAAAAAGGCTTAAATCAGCGTTTTTATCACTTTTTGAGTGAATTCCCTCTACTTTGTTAGAATATCCAGTGAATTCTTTTGCTATTTCATCCACAATAGTTTGCAGCGATAAAAATTAATGTTATTGTCTCAGACTGCGATGGAGTTCATAGAATTGATTTGAGATTTAATGCACGGAGGAAATTAAATGACGAATCGCGCACCTGATTATCAATCTCGCCACGGCGAAGCAGCGACGCAACAGTTCGTTCGTACAGGTCGTTTCTTCTTGCAGGAAGGCAACTGGTTCTTTAAAACTAGAGAAGGGCTAGACTATGGACCTTATGAGTCAAAAACTGAATGTCGCTATGCTTATGAAGAGTTTATTGACGTTGTCAGTACCAGCAATGACCTAGGCGGGATCCCAGTTGATTTTGAAGATTCTGCAGGCGACTGGAAAGTGCCCAAGATAAATTTCAACTAGACAACTCATGATTCAATAAAAAAGCGCGTTTAAAAAACGCGCTTTTTTTTCGACTTAACTGTGGGGGAAATGTTTAGTAAAAAATCGAGAAATAGAGCCTGACCACATTGGCTTCAAAGCTGTACAAAGGTTCTGTACCGGGAACATCCACCACTCTTAAATCGCGAAAATCTTCATATTCAAACATCATATGATCAATACTCAGATTGATGCTAAACCGGTCAAAAGCTTCCCAGTCTTTTAACTCATATTTATAACTGCCGCCTATGCCAATACTCTGAGTCGAAAAGGTACTCATTTCTTTGTCTCGGGCCAGAAAATTCTGAGCATCGATTCGAGGGAACAGATCATTGAAAAAATCGGCTTTGGTTTGCGAATAATCGCGAATTTTAGCATCAACGATCCAATGGTCGTCAATCGGATGAATATAAGCCAGCTCGACAGTATCAGCTTCAATCCCCCAGGAATCAGCAAAAGTTTTTAATTCTAACTTTACTGATGCTCGGTATGGTAGATAATACATGCCGCGAATCGCAAACGAATCACTCGTTCGCGTATTGGGATAAACTTCATCCTGATAGCTGTAGCCAAGTCCAACGGATGGGTCAAGGTAGCGGACTGCGCGATAGGGATTATTTAGAAACCCTTGATCGGTTATTGTTTCAGCGGAAATATTCAAGATGCTGTCTTTGGTGAGAATCTGCGAAATACCAACCCGAAAATGGCGCCGTTCAGCGTTCTCTTCAAAATTATCTTCACCACGCTTACCAACCTGATCTTTGCCTTGTGAATATCCCATACTTAATGTAGTCAGGTCACCAAAGAAATCCTGGCTGATGGTCAAATGCGCCGAACGGGCAAAAAAGTCGTTTTCTTTACTTTCTGTATAATTTAATCCAATGGTCGTCTTATCGTTTAAAAAATCGACTCCGACACTTTTTTCGGTTCTTTCTTCGGTATATTCGCTGGCCGTTGTTACCACATCGATAGAAGCACTGCTAACATTGTCGACGTAATAATTGGCAGAAAAAGAAACGTTATTTCCAACAGATTTTCTTACCAGGATAGAAGGTCCCTGAATTTCAACGCCGCCGCCTTCATAATAGTGATATAAGGCATCAGCACGATCTTCAGGCAATACCGCAGCAAATACTTTGCACGATACAAAAACGCCGCCCATAAGAGCGACGAATATAACATTAAATGATTGTACTAATCGGCTAGTTACAGCCACAACCACCTCCAGCACTTCCTTCAGCGCCGCGCGCGCCTTCTCTAGCCTGATGAACATGGTGTAAATAGTTGTCCGACACGGGCGCTTTACTAAATGCCATAATTGGATCAGCAAGATTTTGCCGCTCATAAGGCTTAACCCAGGGCTCCACTGAAGCGCACCCTGAAACAATCAAACAGGCGGCGAGCAAAACGGCGCGCCAGCCAGAAGCGAAGAAACGACGCATAATTATTCTCTCATCAACTCTTTAATTTTGGCGCGATACTTTTCCGCATCGCCGTCTTTATAGCCAGGATGGATATAGCGAACGTTTCCGTCACGGTCGATTATCGCGGTGCTTGGCATCGCTGACACACTATAAAGCTTACTGACCTTACCATCAGGATCGTAAAGCACTGGGAAGTCCACTGGCGTATCTTTTAAATATTTGATCGCTTTTTCAGATTTCTGATCAACATTAACGCCCAAAACAGCAAACCCCAAAGGCTCATATTTCTGATGAATATCGTTGAGAATAGGCATCTCCGCGCGGCAAGGGACACACCATGAAGCCCAGAAGTTAAGTAACACCACCTGGCCTCTAAAATCAGATAAGCGTTTGTTTTCTCCAGTTATGCTTTTCAGGGTAAAGTCTGGTGCCTGAACTTTATCTTGTGCAGTTGCATTGGCAGACAAAGCAAAAATTGCCGCAACAATAATACCTTTAAAGGATGTAACTAACTGATTTTTCATTCATTAACCTTCTGTAAATTTTCTAAAGACATACAAGATTATAGCTTGGTGTTAGAAAAATATTGTGAATCCTGTTGAAATTTCGAGATCGCTTGCCGTTTTTGTGCCAACAATTTCAATTTTGTAAATATAGTCTCTCAAAGCCACATGCATAGCGAACCAGTCATTGAATAACACCTGATAACCGCCACCGACAACCGCAGTCGAATGATTATCACCCGCAAAGTCAGTCGCACCCAGCCCAGCTAGCAGATAGAAATTGCTGGTAAACGCAATATCCCTGCCTAAAAACCCTTCACCAGGCAGAATATTAAAGCCGAGCGAAACATCATAATGGGTATAGGTGCGGTCGCCTGGTAAAATCGATATGCCAGTTAATATCTCAGCGCTGGTCAAATCTGCTTCAGATTCACCATAGTTGGCAGATATAAACAGATCTTCGGTAACATGATAGGAGATTATGCCACCGGTTATATCATTGGTACCAAAATCCTCGATACTGATGACACCGTAATAGGCACCAAATTCCCAATTTTCAGTATCGATGGAATCTCGATCCACCTCACGTCGTTCAACCTGCGGATCAAACACCTTGATGTTACTGATACCACCGGCGTCTTCCTGCTCTGATTCTGTCGGCTCTGCCGCGGCAAGTTGCAATGAACCTAGCCCCAGAATAGCCGGCAAAAGTCCTCTTAAAAATATACGCTGAATCCTAGTTTCCATTCTTCTACTTGGTCGTTGTCATTTCTACTGGTTAAAATTGTATACGAATTGTATTCCGCACGAATAAAAAACTGGCGGGAAACGTAAGCTCGAAAACCGATACCGGCAACAAGCAATTCGTCTTCTCGATCTTCGGGAAATACCAGGGTAGCCCGAGGTTTAGTGGTAATTATACCCGTTCCCAATTTGACATAAGGTGACACATACCACTCAGGGAAAGGTTGATGCATTATGTTCACCGTTGCAAATTGAATATCAGATACGTTGCCGAGCGCTTGGGATACTGTCAGTTCCGTGGAAATATTTGGTGTCCAACTCCAACCAGTATACAAGGTCAATACATTCGCTCCATCAAAATCTCCGGCGAGCGCTCCAGCTTCAAAATTTCGGTTAACAAATCCTTCTTTAGTCGGCTTTTCGGTTTCGTATCGCTCACCTTCAGGCGTTAAGGTTTGTTCCATTTGATCTTCATGAACCCAACCGACTTTACCTCTAGGTGATTTCACCTTATACCACTGAGTACGTTTTTTAATCAGCAGGATAGATTGACCTTTTTCAACGACATGAAAAATCGGATATCCGCGCCCTGGTCCGGTATGCATTTCAATAAAAGGATCGGCGACCGAGACCTGTTGATAGTCTTCATCAGAATCTGCTGTGGCCGTCTGGCAGCCAAGTATAAGAAGCAGTATCAAAAATCCATTGATACCCGATTTTAGTGCAGTCAATTTTTGTTATTTCCCAAAAAACTCAAACTTCCTATCGACGGAGTGCCTATTGAATAACAAACTACTGGGGTACGTCAAAGGGATTATTGTAATATTGACCACCAATATCGAGCCATTCTGCAATCAGCTTTTTCTCGACATCTGATAACCAGCCTTCATGGGTTCCCCCTGTGTCAAAACGAGAGAAGAACCGTACATTTGCCAGCGCCGAATTCACATTCATTGAAGCGCTGACAGCCACCGTAACCATTACAGGGATAGGATCACCGTTTGGATCAAGGATCAGGTTACCATCTATATCGGTTTCAAAAACCGGATTCCCGTTAGCATCGAGCAATGGCACCAATTGATCTATTAATGCACCATTCACCAAATCAACGGCGTTATCTCCAAAAAACAACTCACGATAAGACGTCAGATGATCTGGCTCGTCTGCCGATGGTGTGCCCGCTAATTCCAACTGGGCAGAAGGTACTTGAAGTTGTCCCATATCGTCAGTCTGACCATGGCATGTTGTGCAGGTATTGTCTTGTAATAAGTTCCCCATACCATCAAAAACCTGTCTCGGTAATTCCCATATGGGTTGAATATGATCGACATAATTCACCGTAATTCTGCAACGACCATTCCAGCTGCCGACACAACCAATGGATGTCGGCGCAGGTGAAAGCAAATCATTAAATGAATAATCGAGCGATACATCGGGGTTTCGAACATTGGGATCGGTCCACACATCATCATACTCAATGTTCACAGAAAGGTCTTGAAAGCCATTAATTCGATTATAAACCTCTGCCATGGTTTCGCCTTCATCAGCAAATAGCGCGGCATTGGTATTAGGAAATGGAGAACCTGTCGTTGGCGCGCCCAAATTAATGGAATCCGCTTCAGCGTCGACACGGCCATGAGGTAATTCGCTGGCACGGTCATGGCAACCATTACACTGTTTCACTTCACCGGCGGTCACCGACATCCAATTCTGATGGCGCTGGCCAATTCGACGACCATTTGCGTCAATCATACTTATGCCAAAAGCCACGTCTGCGGGTACCTTAAACATGGCAGAACCATCAGGATGGACCACCGTATAACCGAGAATATCTCGCATCCCTTGTGCCTGACTCCGACCAAACGCAGTCCCGTCCAGGTCGAGTAAATCTTCATCGGGCATGGAAACCGGCTTAACCACGCGCAAAAAGCGAACAACACGGTCATTGGCATCCGACTGCGCAGGATCGGCCATTGCTGTGATCCCTAACGGGCTTAAATCGACACCGTCAAAATCATAAATACTACGAATATGCACGACGCCTACATTTTCAGAAACCAATTCCTGATCTGCTGTCGGCGCCGCATCGGGAATAACATCGGCCAGTGCTCTCGGTGCAAGCGCTACAACCTCGTGTGCAACAACGCCTTCTTCACCAACAACAATGGGCAATTGACTTCCATCGTCTGGATTATAAATCCAGATACCATAAAGTGGTGGTGCTTCAATGACGGCCGGGTCTGCTAATTTCTCTTCGGTACATTGAACAAAAATGGGGTTATCGTTTTCATCCAACTCTTCCAGTCGACACGGCGTCCAGCTGATAAATAGTCGGCCTGTTCCATCATACAGCGGAAATACATTGGCAAAGCGACCGCCTAGTGCTGGATCATCATCGGTGCGAACGTCAAATGGTGTTGCGCTAATTTGAGCTGGCCCTGTCATGCCGGATGAAGCAGTTGGCTGGTTGATATCGATAAAATTCTGCCAGTCGATATAAACTAATTCCCCCCCCAACTTGGTACTGGTATTTTCTTTCAGACTTACCATTAGTCGACCATCTTGGATTTGACGGGCTTCAACGAACTCTATGTTGGCGCCATCGGTGCCGGTATCGTGACTATGTCGTCCATAAAGAATTTCCAGATTGGTACCATCGGGATTCATCTGGTATAGATTGATGCTGTCGTTGCCTGGCGCGTGATCCCAACGGCTAAAAACGATCTGACCATTATCGAGAATGGTGGGATCCATATCGTGACTCTGATTGAAGGAAATTTGTTTTATCGTCGTGCCATCTTCGCTTATCACGTGCAGTGCCAAGGCTTCGACGTTTTGATCTTCATCAAACGCCGTATATTGGGGTTTACCCTCGTCGAGTAACACGGCTTTTGCCTGGCGTTGACGGGTTGAAGAGAATACGATACTGCCATTAGGCAGATAGGCCGGCATAACATCCTGCCCGGCTTCGGCAATAATATCGGACTGAATGACCCGCCTTAAAGTCTGGCTAGGAAAATCATATTCCCAAATATTCCAGGTTGGTTGGTCTTCGTCATCAGCACCCGGAATTTCAGGCGCGCGCATCGCAAAAACAATTTTGGTGCCATCGAAAGATACATCCACATCTTTGACGTCATATTGTGGGCCAGGATCGCCCTCTGCAAGCACTTCATCTTCTGCTAACCAGGCAGCATCGGTAATATTGGTTTCGATAGTGCTGATAGTCGCGCGATCCCTGATGTAAATTGCCGCTCCGGGATTGAAAGCAATCGGTTCGCGCAGGTTTTCTTCTGCCGGAATTGGCATGTCATTGTCATCAAGCTCTGTCGGAATCGGTCGTTTGACGTAAGCTATCGGAAAATCGACGACGACCGGATCGGGATCTTGTGCTTCAGGCTGAAGAATGCCATCGCTTCCTGTGCACCCGGCAACTAAAATGGTTGCTAGAGTGGCCAATATGAACCGATTAATATTTTTCATCTTAAATACCGCCAGAGAATGTGATTGAGCAATTTATTGTCGCTTTATTTCAAGTCTAACCATTTAAATTGAGCTAACTGGTCATGCAGGTCATCTGCAGCAAATGCTCAGTTTAGAGTAATCGTTTTACTCTTGGATAATAGAATAGTTCAGTATCCTGCGGAAACCTGATAATTTTGTGTTTGAGACGAGTTTCGCAGATGAAAAATGCGCTCTGGTATAAGCGGCGCGTTTTTCCCATTAAGCGGTATTATCTCAAATTAACTAATCAATTTCTGTGCAACCATTCACGAAATATCTCACCTCTGTTAGCTATAATGACTGCTGGCCAACAGTTCTCAAATAGCAATATAAGCAATAAAAGCCAAAATTTAGCTCTTGTTATCGCTGTTGGTGCCGAAATATAAACAATGCCCGACTAACTAACAGGTTGCGACTATGAAGACAGCTATATCATCAGGAGTCCCATTCAAACCCATGATAAATGGTTTGATTGCGGGATTGATAACCCTCATCTCGCTAAACGCCAGCGCTGGCCCCCGGGAACAAGCCAAACGTATCCACGACCGGATAGCGGGCGTTCCGCCTACTGAAGCCGTTCTGGATGCGATGGAAGCGGATATTGTTGCCAATGATCCTTTATCAGCAGCATACACCGCAATGGACAATGATGCGTTTTACACAGTGACGTTGAAAAACTGGGTCACTCCCTGGACTAATGAGCCTCAAACAGTATTCGCACCGCTAAATGATTACACCGCAACCGTAATTGGCATGATCCGCGATGATGTCGATTTTCGCGAAATCTTGTACGGTGACATCATTTATACCGGCCAATCTGGATTGGGCTTACCAGCTTATTCCAATTCCAGTAATGACCATTATGAGCAGATGGAAGCACAAGCGTTACCGTTGGGCACGGTACTGCAGCAATCCACGCAATCGAGTGTCACTGGATTAGAATCACAGGCAACCGCAGGTGTATTAACGACGCGTCAGGCGGCGAAAGCGTTTTTAATTGACGGAACTAACCGGGCACAATTTCGCTTCACCCTGATGAATCATTTCTGCGGTGATTTAGAACCACTTAAAGATATTGAGCGGGCTGCTGATCGCATTCGACAAGACGTCTCTCGCAGTCCAGGTGGAGACAGCCGTATATTTATGAACTCCTGCTACGGTTGTCACGCTGGCATGGACCCGATGATTGGTTCGTTTGCCTATTATGACTACCAATATGACATGGATAATGACCCTGACGGTGAAAATGGCCAACTGGTTTATAACAGTCAGGGAGAAATTGATGTGGAGACCGGCACGCGTGTTGTCTCTAAATACCATAACAACAAGTTTAACTTTCCATCCGGCTATATCACTGAAGACGACAGCTGGATTAATTATTGGCGTAAAGGTCCTAATCAGCTGATTGGCTGGGATCAATCTTTACCGGGTAGCGGTAATGGCGCTAAATCCATGGGAATGGAACTGTCCCACAGTGCAAAGTTTTCACGTTGTCAGGTTCAAAAAGTATTTGAAAATGTGTGTTTGCGACCACCGGTTGATGCGGCAGATCGTGCCCAGATTGACTCAATGATTGCATCACTTTCAGCAAACGGTTACGCGCTCAAGCAAACCTTCGCTGAATCAGCCGTATATTGCATGGGAGAATAACAATGAATTTAACGAAACGATTATTCTCTCAAGAAATGATGTCCAACAAACTCATTAATCTGACGTTGAGCGCCATGCTGGTTGGTTTTATGACCGCCTGTTCTGGTGGCGGCGCAGAAGTTGAAGAGAACCCGGTAGCACCACCGCCGCCCTCTTCTAACTATAATGGACCACCGCCTGAAACTGATGATGTGCAAGCATTTAAGTTAAACGTCTGGGATAACTTGTCTGCCTCTAATCGATGTGGTGAGTGTCACGGAAGTGGTCAGGCGCCGGAGTTTGTCCACCTGGGTGACATCAATATCGCCTATGCCGAGGCCAACAAAATTGTCGATCTGCAACGACCTGCGGAATCTCGCATGGTCACGAAAGTTGGCGGTGGCCACAACTGCTGGCTATCAAGTGATTCAGCTTGTGCCGATACCATTACCAATTATATTGCTGGCTGGGCCGGAAATTCGGCTACTGGCGGCAATACGATTGAATTGCAAGCGCCCGTGATTCGCGATCCTGGTGATAGCAAATCATTCCCAGAATCGTCTGATTTATTTGGTAGCACAATTTATCCACTATTAAGTCAATATTGCGCAGCGTGCCACAACGAAAATGCGGCTAATCCGATTGCACCTTTCTTTGCTAATGATGACATTGATGCCGCTTATGCCGCGGCTAAAGCCAGAATCAATCTGGACACACCAGAAAATTCTCGTTTTGTTGAAAGACTGCGATTTGAGTTCCACAACTGTTGGGGCGATTGTGGTGCGGCCTCGACTGAAATGGAAAATGCGATTCGCTCCTTTGCGGATCAGATCCCATTAACTCAGGTTGACCCAGCGCTACTGACCAGTAAATCACTATTCCTGACTGATGGCATTGTCGCCAGCGGTGGAGGACGCCACGACGTGAATGTTGTAGCGCTTTGGAACTTTAAAACCGGTACCGGTGATACTGCCTTCGATACCAGCGGTATTGAGCCAGCGATCAACATGACCTTAAGCGGCACCTATGAATGGGTTGGCGGCTGGGGTATCCAGATAAAAGGCCCTGACGGCAAAGCGCAAGCTTCAACCAGCAACAGTAAGAAACTTCACGACTTGATTAAGTCAACAGGTGAATACTCTATTGAAGCCTGGGTCGCGCCTGCCAATGTGACTCAGGAAGGACCTGCAGGAATCGTCAGCTACTCAGCCGGAACCACGGCGCGTAACTTTACCCTGGGCCAAACACTTTATAACTATGAGTTCCAGAACCGCTCTAGCGAAACTGACGAAAACGGAGACAATTCTCTGTCGACGCCTAACGCTGACGAAGTGGTGCAAACCGCCCTGCAACATGTGGTTGCCACCTTCTCGCCAACCGAAGGCCGTAAGATCTTCGTTAACGGTGAAATGGTCGCAGAAGAAGATGTTGAAACAGGCGGCACCTTAAACGACTGGGATGATACCTTTGCAGTGGTCATGGGCAATGAAGTGTCTGGAGACAGATTATGGCAAGGTACCATTCGTATGGTTGCCATTCATAATCGCGCTTTGACAGACGAACAGGTTATTCAAAACTTTGATGTGGGTGTGGGTGAGAAATTCTTTATGCTGTTCAGTATTTCCGACCAGATTAACTTACCTGAGTCCTACATTGTCTTTGAAGTCAGTCAATGGGATAGCTATGGTTATCTTTTTGATAAGCCTTACTTTATCAATCTGGACGGCGCGGCACTACCTGCCGATATCGATCTGGAAAAAATCCGCATTGCGGTCAATGGTAAAGAGGTGAAAAACGGTCAAGCCTATAAAAATATGGCCTTTACCCTCAATGATACTGAGTACGATGCGACACTAGGTCAAGCCTTGTCACGAATGGGAACTGTTATCGCTCTGGAAAAAGGTCCAACTGCCGATGAGTTTTTCTTAACCTTCGAAAAAATCGGTAGTAGCGAAAACCCATTTGTTGAACCGCTACCACCGACACCAGCGGTGCCAGTCGATTTACCAGCACGACCAGACATTGGTGTGAGAGACTTCTATGAAATTCACGCAACCATGTCGAAAGCAACGGGAATTAGCATGGCTGAACCTGCTGTCGCGGCAACCTACGAATTGGTAAAGCAACAGATGCCAACGCTAACCGATATCGACTTCTTTAGTTCGGCGCATCAGATGGGTGTGACTCAACTGGCGATTTCTTATTGTAACGCACTAATTGAAGATAACAGCGCGAGAGCAAGCTATTTCAGTGGATTTGATTTCAATGCAAATGCCGCGACATACTTAGCACCGGGGGCTGGCAATCGTTCCAAATTAATCGATCCGCTACTCGTTAATGTTCTAGGTACTAACTTAAGTACGCAACCATTAGACTCGGAAGTGCAAAATGAACTTGAAGATTTGACAGATAAATTGATTAACTGTCCTGGTGGTTGTTCTTCTGATAGAACTGAAATTGTCGCCAAAGCCGTATGTGCTGCTACCCTCGGTAGCGCAGCGATGTTAGTACAGTAATTAGGAGCAAGAGATAATGAAAAAGTTGACTAAAGAGCAGTTATTGAATGCGCCTTTATTGCATAACGCACACAAGCGACCAGTAACTCGTCGTGATTTTATCGGCCAGGGCATGATGGCGGGCACCGCAAGTATTATGGCACCTTCAGTGCTAGGATTATTTGGTAACCCGCAAAAAGCACAAGCGGCCCTATCGCCTGATATTGAGGCGCTAAAATCAGCCTGCGGTATCGCCGTTCAGGGCGCAGGTAAAATTCCTTTTATCTGTTTTGACCTGGCAGGTGGCGCAAACTTTGCGGGTTCCAACGTGTTAATTGGTGGTCGTGGCGGGCAGTTAGATTTTATCTCCTCTGCTGGTTACGCGCGTCAAGGTTTACCGGGTGATATGATCCCACCTGTGGTTAACCCGCAAACCGGTTTATCAGATTTTATCAATTCAGACTATGGTCTATCGTTCCACAGCGATAGTGCATTTTTACGCGGAATACAAGATAAGTCGACGCTGGCAACTGCTGCTTTAACAAACGGCGCAGTCATTCCAGCTCGTTCTGACAACGACTCGGGTAACAACCCCCATAACCCCATGTACGGTATCAACCGTGCGGGTGCCGATGGCTCACTGCTAACCCTGATTGGTTCACGTAATAGTGACTCAGGTGGTAACTCGATGGCGCCTGCGTCTATGATCGACTTGTCGATTCGTCCGACCAAAGTTGACCGTCCGAGCGACGTTACCGGTCTGGTTGATGTCGGTGATCTTGTCGGTTTGCTCAGTCAGGAAGACGCCGTATCAGTTATGGAATCCATTTATCGAATTTCCGATAATAAAATGAGCAATGTCGATACCAAAGTCACCGCCGATGCAGTCATCAAAGATTTAGTTCGCTGTGGTTACGTAAAAAGTGCTGATTTAGCTGACCGATTTGGTGACCCATCTACGCTTGACCCGGCGCTGGACCCAGATATCGTTGGTCCAACCGGAATTTTCACCCAGGACGAATTTGACTCTGACGGTGAGTTCCGAAAAACCGCATCTGTAATGAAAATGGTTATTAACGGATTTGCCGGCGCGGGTACCATCACCATGGGTGGATATGACTACCACGGTCAGGGTCGTAATACCGGTGAAGTCAGAGACTTCCGCGCGGGTCGTTGTATGGGTGCCTGTTTAGAATACGCAGCCAAAGTTGGTGTACCGTTGATGATTTATGCCTTCAGTGATGGCTCAGTAAGCGCAAACACCACAATCGACAATACGCCTGAAGGTCGCGGAAAATTTATGTGGCAAAGCGATAACTCTTCAACCGCTGCGTCTTTCTTCCTGGTCTTTAATCCAGACGGTCGCGCTAACTTGATTGGTGCGACACCTGAAGAACAGGCAATCCATCAACAAATCGGTTGGATGCGACCGGATGGCTCGGTGGAAACCGCTTCGTCGCCGGCGGCAAACAATCCGAACCTGCTAGCCGAGACCTTAATTCTCAACTATATGGCCTTACACGGCGAGCAAAATAATTTTGCGAGTTTGTTCCCGAACCATAGCTTGGGTAACTCAACCTTAATGGATAGTTTGACTGCCTTCGAACCGATAGTTAATGGTACAATCGGGAGTTAATCGAAGCACAACAATTATCTATTGAATGGATTATATCGAAACCTTAGATAAGGCTTTGTCATTCTTGCGAGAGCTGGAACTCGACAAAGCCTTAACTTTATTTTACCAACTGTTAGAAGAACACCCTAAAGATCTTGAGCTGATTCAGCGAATCTATCAGCTCGAAGTTAAACGCCCTCGCCTGTCCGGATTTGAAAAAATTTGTCGACATATTTTTACCCTTCAGTCGAATAAAGACAACTTTCGTGAATTGTTTTTAAATACCTGGAAAGATTTTTCAGAAAACCTGGGCAAAGACCACGAGTTCTCGGAACAACAAACTTTTAATCTGTTGCATCAACTGGCTCGCTCACATTATCAAAGCGACGCGGATAATTTAATTCTTAATATCAAAAAACATTATCCGAATGATACTAGAACACCTTCGGCGCTGTTTTACTACAGTGAAGCTTTGATCGCTTCTAAACAGATGATGAAAGCCCGTGAAGAGTTGAAATACCTGATTACTTACTATGCGGAAACCCCTGAAGCTTTGAACGCTGTTCCGCGGTTAAAATGGGTGGAGTCTCAGATAGTCGTCTAACATTCATCAAAAAGTTAGTGGTTGGCAGTCTTACTGCACCGCCTTCAGGTAGTCCTCGGCTTTTTGCATCAGTTCCTGGTCAATACTTCGATTAATGATATGTTTTAACACAGGCACAGCGTCTGCGCTTCGATTAGCATACTCAACCAATAACTGGGCTTTTATCAGAAAAAGCCTTTCCCAATTTTGAGAAGCTTTATTTTCTGAAAGGTATTTTTCGATTAGTGTCAGTGCGATTTTAAATTGGGATTTGTTTTTCATTTCCCTCGTTAACGCAATCACCACATCCATTGATTCTGGCGTAAATTCAATCGATTTTGAATAGAGCTTCTGATAAAAATCGACCGCCTGCTTATGCTTCTTTTGCTCAACCATGGTATCGAAATACTGGTTAGCGATTTGTTTTATATAGGCATCTTTTCCCTGCACTGCGTAGAGCAAGATTAATTTTTCGTTAGCGCGATAGTCCGCAGGATTCCGGTTTATTTTATCCAGGAGCAACTTTTGTGCATCTTCATAACGGCCTTCCTGGATAAAAATATTGACCTCAGCCATTTCATCTTTTTCGGCGCTCAACTCGTTCTGGTGAAGCGTTTGTCGGTTGATGGTGAAGTTTAGTTCATGGTGATATTGGTACACCAGATATCCGGCAAGAATAGCGACCGTAATAATCAGGTAAAGCACCAATGAATAGCCTAAAATTTCAGCTAATAGCCCTGGTGACGCCGACAGCGAATAGGCCGTCATTTTTATAGTGGTGAAAGTGATGGCAAGCATTAACCCATAAAGTAAAAAGTAAGCGGATTTAAATTGCTTGATAATAAATCCAATTTTTAACGGGTTGAACATGGCGATGACCGACTTTTCCATCATCAGGATAATGAGTGATGCAGGAATGCCTAGAACGAAAAATATTGAAAGCAACAGTCCGATTGAGCTATTAATTGCGTAAATTTTAGTCAACACTACCGCCGCGAATCCAAAGCCCAATAACAATTTAACCGACTGACTGTGTACTTTTAATTTGAGGTTCTCGGTGATGCCGCTATCAGGCTTATCGCCGCTGGCAGTCTTTTCCATGGCGTCAAAAATCAGTTCGATCACTGGAAGCAACAGACAGGCCGTCAAGGCCAGGCCTACTTTCCCCTGCGGCAATATCGAAAACAACATGCCGAACAAGAAAATAAAGAAAAGTGATCCCTGAGAAAAAGGGATTGTTAATAGACTGGACAATTTTTGCCAAAATGGCGGGATCCTTTCTGCGACACTCAAGCTGCGTAGACTACGTCTGCACAGCGTGCATTTTGGAAAATAGTTTTCAGTATCTTCGGGTACACATGTATTACAAAACAGCGTTTCGCAATTTTCACAAAACCAGGCTGCGCTTTCTTTGGGGTGGTATTTGCAGTATTCAGACATCCCTTATTCTCTGACAAATCACTGATTTTTTCATTAAATCGTTATTGCCAGAAAAATTCAACCATTTAAATCTCAAATAACCAATATAGCCTGGCTTACTAATCATCCGACAGGATTTCTAAACTAATGGATAGCTGAGCGCCTGTCTGCTCCGCTTTAACTGCGATATTGGCTTTATTATCACCCGCTTTAACGCTGCCTTTTGCTAATGTATTTGATTTCAATGACTGCTTAACCAGTTTTGCGACAATATCATCATCTAGCCTTTGCTCTAGCCCTGGTGCGCTTTTTTTATCAAACATAGCCACCACATTAGTTGAACCATAGACAGACTGGTTAGAAGACTGTAAAGACATCGACCTGTCAAACTGCCACACCGCACCTTCACCGACCACTTCAAATTTGACTTTATCATGCTGTTCAGTGACCACGAGCGCCGTATTTTCATCCACACCGAACCCTCTTGTAAGATGATGATCGGCTAGAAGTCGTATCATTCGAAAAGCACGGTCGCGTTCTGAAAAGTGTGTATCGAGTAATCCAATCGGTAAAAGCCCCAGTCCGCCGGGTTGAAATACCGTGAGAGAATTAGCCTTCACCTCACGGCCACAATAGCGTTTTGACTCGCATAGGCTAGAGGGAGGAAAGTTTGTAGCCAACGATCCGTTAAAAAAACCCGCGATACTTTCACCGTTAGTAATCATCGGTAAAGTTTTTGAATTAAACGCGCCACCGCTTTGCACCGCCGCACCCGCGCTTGTTCCGGCAACCACTAATTTTCCATCATTAAATCGTTGCTGTATTAGTTTGAATGTCGGTGAAAATAACTTGCGGCCGTTGCTTGTATCGGCAAGCGCCGACAGGGTGAGAAATTGGTCGCCGCCGTTAAAGAAAATACCACTCGCGCGATTAATCAGTTGCTCAAAATAGGCTGGTTTTTCACAAAATGATTGTTGGTATGCCGCGAGTTGCGGGTAAGTTTTTTCACGATTAAATACCGCATAATGTTTACCGCGATATTCATCCAATTGATTACAACTCACATTTTCATCACTTAAGACCTGCAACAAACTGGCTTCAATAGGTAGCCAGGCAACGTCAACTTGAAACCCTTTAAACAGTTGTATGTAGAAACTGGCGGCATCAAACACATCTCCCGCAGAAGCTGTACTCACTAAAATAAGCGGCCGCTCCTGCTCAGATGTCTGCTGAACCATTTTTACAAAACGCGTGATTATCGCCCGGCTATCGGCATGACTTTGGTCGAGAAAGACATACTCAGTAAGTCCATTTCCATGACTATCTGTTACCGGCAATTGAAGATTTTGGAATACAAAATTCCACTCATCTGAGTAAAGCGAATCGAGGATGTCGCGACCTGACCTTTGTGATTGCGTTAGTTTAAGCGCGTCTAACCGTTTGATTAACTCGCGCCGGTTCACAGGTTCGCTTTTGTGCCGTTTTAAATATTTTACAAGTAACGCCACAACATCCTGGTGTTTTTCTTTGCTAGAAAAAATCTTGTAGTGATTTGATTCGATTGTTTTAATTGCCGCCTGACTGATTTGAAAATAACTCGACTGATAAGCGGTTTCGTCAAAGGATAATTTTTGCGGACAATGTTTGATCGAGTAGCTACTACAAATTTTAAGACCGCCGCCGATAAGTAACATTTTTCTCTCAGCGGCCTCGACTTGAATCGCCATCAAGAAAATCATAAACAGAAAAACATCTTTGAAGGTTATCATTCGAACCGTCCTTTCACCACTGGCATCCCATTTTCAACCATAATCTGACCCAGGCTAATGACTGTATCAATCATTAGATCTGTTTTATCGAGCAAGTTAATGTCAGCGTCTAATCCAACATTCAAACGCCCTTTTTTCGTCAACTTCAAAATATCGGCAGGCGTTTTAGTGATCGTGGGTAACGCTTCTTCAAAAGGAACATTTTCTTGCAAAACTGCGTCGCGAACCTCGTTAAACAAAGATCGTTCGCTGCCGACTTCCAGCGAAACCAGCTCACCTTTGTCATTAAATTCGGGTAGGCTCGCGTGACCATCACTGCTGAACGTTATCTTGGAAAGATCGCCACCCTGCTCAATATAGTATTTAAGCGCTTTGCTGCATTTTATCTCTCCCGTCGAAAAAGACATTGAATTACTACTGGTCGTCAAATCGATATAACCGCCACATCGAGTGTATTCAATGCCAGCGTCGAGCAGTGCCTGATTGCGATTGATATGTGTCGGATAAAACTGTTGGATAGGTATATCGGTTTTATTGACGACTTCATAAAGCGGATTAAACATGCTATTTCCGGGTCCCATATGAATGCTCACAACACCGCCTTTGCCACTCAGCATTCCACCAACTCGTGCATCGGCGGCAAGCGCGGCAAGTTGCCTGAAACTGGGTTGAGAACTTCGATGATCTGAAATGGCGACTTCCCCGACACCAATACACTCTTCGATCAGCATTAAATCGCTCTGTAATTCGCTCGTCAGGGTCTTAACCGGTAAGTGATAGGAACCGCTATAAATATAGCAGGACAAACCATACTCATTAAGCTCTTTTGCTTTTGCTAACAGCCCGGTCAGCGTGCGTGAAATGGAATCTGTCCCGAGCGCCGCAACCAACGTGGTAATGCCTGCAAGCGTCAAATCAGTCAAATTAACTTCTGGCGTGCGGCTACAATATCCACCTTCGCCTCCCCCACCGGTAATATGAACAAGGGAGTCGACAAAGCCCGGTACGGCTATTTTATTACTCGCATCAATTACCTTCAGATACTCAGAACGAATATCAATTGATTCTTCAATGGCAAGAATTTTTTCACCACAAATTAATATTTCTTTATCGCCTAGATATTCCGGCGCATATACCTGAGCATTTTTAATCAGCGTTAACATTCTAAAATCCAATAAAAACCGCGATAGCAACAAACACCAGCGCGAGAAAAAGATTAAAAAGTAAAAATTTCCAGACAAAGCTCGCCCAGTCATTCCATTTTACACCAGCCACGCCGAGACTACCCATTAAAGGCGCAGAGGTCGGAACAATAATATTCGTGAGACCGTCGCCTAACTGAAATGTTAAGACGGCCGTCTGGCGAGTAATGTCCACTAAATCAGCTATTGGCGCTAACAGTGGCATAGTTAGCGCTGCCTGGCCGGACCCTGACGTGACGAAGAAATTAAAAATCGACTGAAAAGCTAGCATACAAAAAGCCGACAAAATTTCTGGCAATCCTTCTATCGCTTGCGCGGTACTATGCAATATTGTATTGAGTGCAGACGGCGAAGTAGGCTCTGCTCCGCCGAGAATGATCAGGATCCCCTGCGCAAACCCAACAATTAACGCAACTGGTACCAGATCGGCTGAGCCTTTTTTAAAGGCTTGCGCTAGACAGTCCAACGAAAGTCTATCCGAATTCTGACTCTCAAGCTTAAAGATAATCGTAATCAAGGCCGAGATTAAACCGATGGTAAAAAACTGCGACGCTATCTCGGCAATATAAAAACCACGTGACGATACGCCCCAAATAACCCAGACAATTCCGAGAAAAAGGTTTAGCAAAACTAACCGATCTCCAAGCGACATTTTCGATTCGTCAGCTAACTTGCTTAGATCGAAATTCTCACCCTGCTTTTTAATACTCATTGCATAGCGAGTAGTAAAACCCATCAATGCTACGGTAAATACACACCACATCAGAAACCGAAAACCGGCCCCCGAGAGCATAGGTACCTCCGCTAATCCTTGTGCGATAGCAACGTTAAATGGATTCATCCAGGAAGTCGCAAAACCAATCTGGGTTGAGACATAAGTACACAATACCGCGGTTATCGCATTGTAGCCTTGTGTGATCATAATCGGTGTCAACAACATGGCAAAAGCAATGGCTTCTTCCCCCATACCAAAGACAGCTCCGCCTAAAGAAAAAATCAGGCATAAAATTGGAACGGTTATCAGATCGTGTCCTTTGGTAAGCACTAATAAACGCAGCATTGATTTATGAATACTCGACGGAGCCATGATCATGCCAAATGAACCACCGATAATCAGTAGGAATGCAATAATCCCGACCGCGCCGCCGTATCGGTCTCCGCGAGTTAACCCGTCAAATGCCGCATTTAACAGCCCTGAATTTTCCGTTCCACTAAACACTGCTGACATTCGCGTGACGGTCGCGCCTTGCTCGCTCAACTGATACTGAAATGAATCTGCATTGAGAACTTCACGCGATATACTTTGGTTATTCAACTCGTAAACAACGGTTTTAGTCTCAAAACTACCAATAGGAACCAGTCCGGTTATTAACCAGGAAAGTGCCATCAATAATAAAATGAGTACCAACGTATCAGGCACTCTTATTTCACTGAATTTAGCCATAATCAAAATTCTAAAAAAAAGGGCCTTTCGGCCCAACCGTATGGGAGGTTAAAAATTATGTGTGTAGGTTAAACGAAAGAAGCGCCCAAATGTATCATGGTTGAAGTGATCAACATTGGCGCTAGTACCGTAAGCCAGCGGAGCATCTTTATCAAAAAGATTATCGATACTGAATCTTAAATACGAATTTCGATTGAACTCATAGCCTAGCGACAGTCGCCATTCTAACCAGGAAGGAATTTTACGGTCTCGACTGATACCGAACGCATCCAGTTCTCCATCAGTGTACTTCTCCAGATCGTCTTCATAGCTCGATGTATAATATCCTGTTATTGACGTCGACCATTTATCAGCCTTATAACGAAGTTTGGTGCGAACAATGAGCTCAGGATAACGGAAAGTTCCCTCTAACGCTTCAACCTCTGCCTGTTTAGAAAGTTGACGATGGTATTCAAGTAAATAAGTACTGTCGAGTAAAAAAGTCCATTTGCCATTGGCGGCGTCCCAATGGTGCGTGTAAGTAAAGTCAATACCGCTTGTCTCCTGGACACCTAGATTTTCTAACTGCAGATGAATTTCTTCAATGGGCGCGCCAATGGTTCCGTCACGCGTTTCGATTCCAATTTCTCCGACCGCGAGAGTGTCTTCGGCCACAACCTGAACTTCACCGCGTAATGCGGCGCGAAATAATTCTTCGTCATCGATACCAACAATATTGTCGTGTTCAAATGCCCAATAGTCGAGCGTCATATAAGCGTCATCGGTAAAGTTATAAGCGATCCCAAAATCGAGTGCTTCCGATTCTTCTGCTTCGAGATCCGGGTTTCCATAGACTTCCGACAAATAACCATCAGTGCCACCAAATCCCCCGCAAAAATTATCGAGAAATTCTGGGCCGCATTCGAGTGAGCCCGAGCTTAATGTGGTATCGGCGCCGACTTGAGCTAAAGATGGTGCACGGAAAGAAGTATTCCAGGAACCTCGGAACAATAAACTGTTGGACGGCTTGTAGGAGAAACCTATTTTAGGGTTAAAGTCACCACCGAAATCACTGTAATCGTCATATCGACCCGCTAGGTGAAGCTCGAAATTTTTTGAAAGCGGCACGAGAACCTCGCCGTATAGCGCAAAAATTTCCCTTTCTGCCGATGACCCGGTTGAGCCAAATCCATACACAGGGACTTCTCCGGTAAACGGATCAGCCGTTACGAGCGCCGCAGGCGCGTCAACAATTTCTTCGCGGCGAAACTCGAGTCCAAATGCACTGGATACATAGCCCGCTTCCAACTCCGCCAGCTCGCCAGTCATATTAAAATCGACAGAGTAAAGTTTTGATTCTCCATCGCGAGGTACATTTTCTTCGATCAGGTTAAAAACTTCATGCGAGTTATCTCGGCCGCCATTGAACGGATTAAAATAAATGCCATCGACACCGGGTGTACATCCCACAGTACCATCAGCGCAAAGCTCGCCGTAAAGGGCAGACTCAAATTTTTCAACATTGACAATACCTGCAACGCCCCGTTGTTCCGATTTGCTCTCCGAGTAATTAAGCGCACTATTCCAGTCCCATTCGCCAAAGCTTCCTTCTAAACCTGAAACAACTCGAATATTATCACTCTGGTTTTCAAGCGTTCTTGGATTAGCAAACCGTCCCCACATGAGTAAAAAGTTTTCAGGTGGTACGCCTAAATCTGTCCACAGATCATCAAAACGCGTTGCTAACTCTGCAGGCATATTCGGATGGTCAAATGGAACTTCCACACCGCTAAATGGTGCGCCTGTAGAATTAGCACGACCTTTAGTTTGCGTCAGGTAAACTTCATTGGTCCAGTCCAGACCAGGTTTAATGGTAGTCCTTGAGAAAAATCCACCAGCGATAGACTCAAACGCCGGATAAGTCGGTAAAAATGCGTTCTGGTTGTATTGGCAATATTCGCCAAAGGCACTAGCAGGAAATCCAGCCCGACCATCAAAACGAAGCTCATCAGGACAGGTTGCTTCGACATAATCGATGTCATCAAAAAACTGGCCGTTAAAACTTGGCCAAACACCTTGTTGAGACGGATCAAAGCTAATGGCTGTTTGCTCTCTGTCTCTATCGTATAAAGCTTCTGCGTCGTAATAGTCGAGGAAAAAATTCGCATCGGTACTTTCGGTCGAAACCCCCAACACCAGGCTGATATTTTTAACCGCATCATTACTACTTGCTTCGGAATTTCCATAACTGACAATCAACTCATTATCCGAAACGTCTTTCTTTAAAATCAGGTTAACCACTCCGGCTACTGCATCTGCCCCATAAATAGCCGAAGCACCAGAAGGCAAAATTTCAACTCGCTCCACCGCGGCTAATGGTATTGAGTTAATGTCGATAAAATTTTGTGATTGAAATGCATAAGAACTGGCGGCGACGCGACGACCGTTGATTAAAACCAGAGTCGACGATGCGCCTAATCCGCGTAAAGATACCGCCGCTGATCCTACTGGAGAATCGGCTTGTAGTGCGCCACTATTATGGGTTGAAAACGACCCGTCGCCACCATGGGTAATGGATAACTCTTTTAATAAATCCGATAAGTTTGTCGCCGAGGATTCCTGAATCTCGGTCTGATCAATGGTTTTAATCGGTGAAACACCTTCCGCATCGACCTGTTTGATTCGGGAACCCGTGACTATGATTTTTTTATCTTCTTCACCGGTTGATTCTTCCGCAAAAACAACGGGTGAACTAAAAATCTGCGCGCACGCGAGTGCAGCAACAGAGTACTTAAATAATTGACTAGACATAGCAATGCTTCCTAAAAACTAAGATTTTATTGTTGTTAAAATGTTAGAAAGACTTTCGGCTAACGTTAATTAACGAATGCTCGAAAGTTTTAGGAAGTTGTGGCTATTCGTCCCACCACTCGCTGAGATAAAACTCACAATAACGATAAGACATAAGGCAAAACGCATTTTTAGTCATATGTCTCTCCTGTCAGTTTTAGTTGAATAATTGAGATGTTTGAAAATTTATATCACCAATGAAATTAGGTGTCAACGGTAATTTTTTCACATTGCTATAACTTTTGATAGTATCCGCAAAACGCCGTAAATTTATGTTGGACATTCAAAGCGCAGACGCCATCACTACAAGGCTTTTTTCTTTTTTACAAAATAACGCCAAATGCCGATCAAGCTGATCGCCACCCAGAAGGCTTCGATGATAAATGCAGATAGATTAAAATTAACAATCAGTGAAATAATAATCAGCGCGGCACCGACGAGGTTCGCGATAGAATACCAGAGATTGTCTGATCGGATGCGCTCCAGTTGAAGCAATAAATAAGCGCCGATGATGAGCGCAACGCCAAGATTGCCAACAAAATCAAAAATCGTGTAGTTCATCAATTCTTTCGCATCCATAGTCAGTGAATAAAAAACTTATCAAGTAGGTGAAATAGCAAAGCCCGTGCTTCTTTTTCTTGTAATGGCGGAATGTCAGTTTGAGACATTAAATCAGGGAAAAGCCTCGCCATGGTTTCTTCGGACCATTCTAGGTGACATTGCATGCCCATAATTCTTTCTGAATTGTCGACAAATAATTGCTCTTCACATAAATGTGACGACGCAAGATTTTTACCATGCTCGGGAATATCAAATCGAAATGCGTGGGCTTGATTGACCATCAGACTTTCTAAAGGGAAGTCTTTTAGCCACGCGCTCCTGTGAAGTTTTAAAGGAAATACGCCCTTTTCCGGCGTTTCCAGACGACGGACTGAAGCGCCTAAAATAGACGCTAATATTTGCGCGCCCAGACAAATACCAAAGCAAGGAACTTTATGTTGAATCGCCGACTGCAACCAGGCATATTCCCGCTGCATCCAGTCGAGCTGTTCACGGTCTTTCACATTGGCTTCACCACCGAGGATGATAATGGCCGAGAGTTGCGCCGGTGACATAAATGTCGGCTCATGCCATACGCGCCATCGTCTGACGGACAAGTTATGGCTAGCAAGCCACTCACGAATAAATCCTTCATCCTCATTCGCCTGGTGTTGGATGATGGCAAATGTTTTCACTATTTTACCTGAAAATCCTTTGTTTCCAGATAGAGCGATTTAACATAGCTTAATTCATGCTTCGCCAAAATTTCAGCAGAATTATTTATATCTAACGCGTGGGTAACTTTACTCGTTATCAATTGCTTCTCTGCCACGTTCCGATGAGTTTTGTCGATGCTCTTATTTTCAACCAGGACAATTTGATCAAAGCTAGGAACCTTGCCAATCTGATGGATCAGGAGTGAATGTTGACGGGAATAATCGACCTGATAAAAGCTGCCGTTATTCTTATCTTCAATCGGCTCTGCCAATAACATTCGCTTGAAGCTAAAGCTAGCCATTTCAATCTGTGTCAAGCCACCTCGTTCAAAGTGTCCCGCGACGATATCCGCTTTAAAAGACGGCAACCGCCCTTCCATTAAGCTATTGAGGTCAAATGGCTCCGGCCGTAACGAGATTAAATTATTATCATTAAATAATTGGTTCAGAATTTCTCGGGTCGGGTTATCGACTTCCACAGTAAAAACGACTTGATGAGCGTGTATAGAATTATGCAAAGGCATATGCGAGGCGATAAAACCACTTTCAAGTGTCATTAAGGCCATGCCATGAACACCCATAGCCGAATGCTTGCTATGTTTTTCTGCGTAAACAAACTGAGCGGTTAAAACGAGCAATATAAAAATAGTGTTCTTCATGTTTTTATTCCTCGATTTTGACAATGAGTTTTCCACGGGTGGTTCGACTAAACAGGCTCGCGAGGTGATTCGGTAAGCGGTTAAATCCTTCTTCAATCGCTTCTTCAAAAATGATACTGCCGTCTTTTACCCAGGGCGCAACTTTCGCCATCATTTCATCCATTCGATGCGCATAATCACGCGCTAAAATTCCTTGGATAGTCGCTCGCTGATACAACATATGGTGTAAAAATCGCGGCCCCATCTCTACTTCGTCAAGTTTGCCATTATACTGACTCATTTGACCGCAAATGATAATGCGAGCACGACGATTAATCAGCGGAATTACCGCATCGGAAATCATACCGCCGACGTTATCAAAATAAATATCGACGCTGACTCCCTGAGTCTTTAAGAAGTGATGCAAGGCCTGATAGTCATTAAATGCAGTATAGTCTATTGCCTGATCGACCTTGAGCGATTCTTCGAGCCAACGGCATTTTTCTGGAGAGCCAGCAAAGGCTATCACCTTGCAACCGGCTCTTTGGGCAAATTGGGCGACCAATGAACCCACTGCGCCGGCAGCGCCTGAGACAACCACTGTGTCACCTGGTTGAAGTCGGCCGGCTTCCATTAAACCAAACCAAGCAGTTCTCCCTGGCATGCCCAGCACGCCTAACGCGGTTGTAACTGGCGCTTTCTCTGGATCCAGTTTTTCCAGGTCGTTGGCATGAACGCGAGAAAATTTTTCCCAGCCCGTATACGCGGCTACCCAATCGCCTGTGGCAAAATGTTTGTTCGAGCTCGCAATCACCTGACCGACAACTCCCGCTTGCTGCAACTGATTAAGCGGATGTGGCGCTTCCCAGCTTTCGCTTTCGGACTGTTGAATTCTCATGTAGGGATCGACACTAATATATCGGTTTGCGACCAACACTTCATTTTCAGCCAGGTGCTCGGCAAGGTCTTCTTCTACAAGCCGGTAATGTTCAGGCCCGACTTCCCCGCTAGGGCGTTGAGTGTAAAGCCATTTTTGGTTAACCAATGATTTAGGCATGATGACAGTCCAGATTATCAAAAATAAACAGAGCAGCATTCTTGCCTTTTTGTAATTCCATATCAATTCCAATCAATCTATTATTGTTTCCAGCATGGAATTTCATATTTGTTATACTTTACTCGCTTTCCACCTGGACTCAAGCCGATGAATATCACTGATTTAGAAAAATTTCTTGTCATTGCCGACACTCAAAACTTGCAGTCGGCCGCCGAGAAACTGAATTCCAGCGCGAGCGTACTTTCTAAGTCATTGAAAAGGCTAGAGAATCAACTTGACACCAAGTTGTTCGACCGGATTGGAAAGAGTATTCAGTTAAACCCTGCTGGCGAGCTACTCGTCCGCAAGGCAGCGCAAATTGTTTCTCAGGCAAAGCAGACCCGGGCAGAGTTTGCTGGATTGATGGCCGATCAAAGCTATCGAATAGCCGGGCCTTCCGTTTTGCTTTTTCGCTGGGCAAGTGTCATTACCCGTAGCCTTTTGGCGCAACAATCTGGCGTGCAACTTAGGTTTGATTCGGTATTTGAGCAAGCAGCTTTAAATGCGGTTGTAAACGGTAGTGCCGACCTGGGGCTAATAACAACAGCCATAGCGTCACAGCTTCCAGAAGGAATGCATCAGTGTCAACTCGGCAGCGTCACCATGCAGGTTGCTGCGGCCAGAAACCATCCGCTAGTCAATCAATCCAACGAAAACGAGATTAATACAGATTTACAAGCACTACTCGGATACGCGTTTGCGACGCCAAATATTTCTCCTTATTGCGGTGAATCTCGCGGTATAGGGTGTGACGGCTGGCAGAATCAGATATTCCCGCGCAAACTACAAATGGTCGTCAACGATTATAGCGTGCTTACCCAGTTGGTTCGAAGCGGAATGGCGCTTGCTTACTTGCCGGATTATTGGCTAAGAGAATGGGGCCTGGTGCGGATCAATGTGACAGATTGTCCTTATCAGTGCCATGAAAATTTACTGCTAATCAGCTGGCAGCAAGATTTATTACAAGCATTCGATTGTTAGTCGATCACTCATCACCCGTCGGAATTATTCCAGCGTTTTCAATCATCAAAATTACCGTTTTTTCGGACGCGCGAGTGCGGTGCATTACACCTTTGGGAACAACATAACCCTGTTGAGGTTGAAGTTCAATCGATGGTCGCCCCTCAATATCGATAATTAACTTCCCGGACAGGGTCATAAAAAACTCATCATCTTTGTCGTGTTTATGCCAATGGTATTCGCCTTCGACGATGCCTAGTCTGACTACAGAGTCATTCACCTGACATAGAGTCTGGTTGTACCATTGATCAATACACTGATCGACCAGCGACTGAATATCGATGATTTCTAATGGACTCTTCAGAATATTCATGTGGTTAACATAGGGGTAAGCAGGCTTGCTCATCAGGGCACCTTTTATTCATTATTTTCTATTCAATGAATATCAGTGTGCCACAATAAAGTAAATTTATGAAAGTTGTTGTTATTATTTAACCAGTAAAAAAGTCAAACACATTACCCAAAGTCGAAGCTTTTCCTTGATAAAACTCGGTATAGCGACAATGACTGCAAGTCACCGCGAAGTAACGCTTATTCTGCACATCGAATATCCTCGACCAGAAACCGCCTGAAACGCGCATTTCTCCCGTTTCAAAATTTCGTTGACTACATTTAGGACACGACCAGTTTTTATGTTGCATTTATCACTCCTTTTGGCACATATCGATTTGTTTTTATACAACGACAATCGCTGACATTTATTCCTTTTTGTCTAACTATTGCAGTCGATTTATTGAAAGTTTGTCGAACGTTTCGAAGGTAATTCTAAAATATTCAGAGCCAGGTCAAGGAACAGGTTGCATCCCGTATTTTTAAAACCGCACTGAAATTCCATTCTGATCTTTATGCAAATAAACGAAGAAATAGAATTTTTCGCTCTTCAAGCACGGTATTTTCTCGTTACGAGTTTTCAGCCTTAATTGAGCCCGACCTGATTAATTTAACTAACAAGTCTACTCTCTTATTGGTTCGGCTACTCTCCGCTTCAATTGCTCCAGAGGCAATTACAACAGCCAACATTAAGAAATAGACATCTTTTTGAAAAAATGACGAGGCGGTAAAAAAATCGTATAAAAATAGTGAGAATAAAATTACCACCGAAACAAAAAAACCTCTAAAAGGCTTAGGCTTTAAAGACTCGAACTCTTCAATTATTTTCTTAACTTTTTTAGATTCATGTTCAGCAATAATTTCTAATGCTCTTTCATCCATTTGGGAATATTCCTATTTTTTATAATTTAGAGCTGGGACAAATTCGCCCTTTAACAATTTAATTCCAGTATTCTATAAAATACTGTTTTACTGTTCTCGGTAATCATTTAGATCAAAGTCGCTAGGAGGCGGAAACACAAAAGCGCATACTGTATAAACCAGTACTGCGGTTCCTGCAGTAAATATCCCTGCCAACACCCAGAGGGTACGAACTTGCTTGGGTTCCCACCCAAGAAATTCAGCAATTCCTCCGGCTACACCTGCTAATATGTAATCTTTAGATTTTCTTAGTTTTTTATATTTAGACACATTAAATCCCTTTGTATTTATTTGACGCTAGACATCATAGTTTTACGCAACGACTTCCTGTTAATTTACATCTCATTAAAAATAACAACTATGTCTTGAGCAAAATTCTCACTTTGCTTTTGCTCGACTATTTTAAATTAAACTCAATTTACCCAAAATATTTTTTAAAAACAAGAAGTTAATTGAAGCCAGCTTTTAAATTCGAGTATGTTGAAATTGCTGAATTAAGAGAACGCTGTTCATATATCGCACTGAGCAGTTTAACATTTCTATAAAATCAACCACTTAACACAAGTAAGGTTTGCGAAGTGAGCATCGATCTTGAAAGAAATAAGATAGATAATGGTAAATATTGCCCAACTACTCTGAAACAAAAACGATCTGCGATTAGATTTAAATCATGGGGTTTAGGTGAATTATTATCTAGAGAAAAAAGGCAATAGTTCGCCCTATTGCCTTTCTGAGTTTAGGAAAGAATATTTTTACACTTCATTCGATTAGCAAACCAGACCAACCCAATCGCGATAATAATAACTATTGCCGGCATTATAATCGCCTGACTTCCCATCACTTCTACGGCATTTGTCATCAAAAAGGAATAGCCGTTCTGGAT
>Ga0209475_10001234_pt1 | contig 34106 bp, 35 predicted proteins | sample tdDd471_FD_187128 | JGI IMG/M metagenome (GOLD analysis project Ga0209475, IMG submission 187128) | Marine sediment microbial communities from the Atlantic coast under amendment with organic carbon and nitrate - tdDd47.1 (SPAdes)... | ecosystem: Environmental > Aquatic > Marine > Coastal >... | reverse complement strand
GCGCATCCGGGTGCCGTAGTGGTCGCGGTAGTTCTCGCCGACCCCGGGCAGGGCGTGACGGACCTCGATGCCGTGGCGCTGCAGGACGGCGGGGGCGCCGATCCCGGACAGTTCCAGCAGTTGCGGCGACTGCACGGCGCCGGCCGCCAGGATCACCTCGCGCCCGGCCCGGGCCTCGCGGCGCTCGCCGCGCACGGTGTAGGCGACGCCGGCGGCGCGCTTGCCGTCGAACAGCAGGCCCGAAGCGAAGGCGTCGGTCTCGACCCGCAGGTTGGCGCGGCCCATGGCCGGGTGCAGGAACGCCTTGGCAGTGCTGACCCGACGGCCGTTGCGGGCGGTCATCTGGTAGTAGCCGAAGCCTTCCTGGTCGCCGTTGTTGTAGTCGGCGTTGCGCGGGAAGCCCTCGGCTTCGGCGGCATCGACGAAGGCATCCAGCAGCTCGTGGTGCTCGGTCGTCTCGGTGACGCCGAGCGGCCCGTCGGTGCCGCGGCTGTCGTCGCCGCCGTTGGTGTAGGTCTCGGAGCGCTTGAAGTAGGGCAGGACCTGCTCGTACGACCAGCCGCGGTTCCCGAGCTGGCTCCAGGTGTCGTAGTCGAGCGGCTGGCCGCGGACGTACAGCACGCCGTTGATCGCGCTCGACCCGCCGAGGGTCTTGCCGCGCGGGGTGGCGATGGCGCGGTTGCCGGTGCCTTCCTCCGGCTCGGTGACGAAGCCCCAGTTGTAGGTCTTGCTGGTCAGCAGCTTGTAGAAGCCGACCGGCATCGGGATCCAGAAGCTGCTGTCCCGCGGCCCGGCCTCCAGCAACAGCACCTTGTGCCGCCCGTCCGCGCTCAACCGGTTCGCCAGCACGCAGCCGGCCGACCCGGCGCCGACGATGATGTAGTCCCACTCGGCAGCCATGGATGCGCCTTTCCCGTTCCCGACTTTCGTTCCCAGCTATCGTCTCGGGGCGGGAGTTTAGCGAACGGACCCAGGAGCGGAAGAGGCGACAGCCCGCCCGCCTGTCCGACGGCTCCGCCCGGCGACGGTGGTGTCGGATGCGGCAGTCGCGCCGCGCGATGGGGTCGGACTAGACTGCCCGGGAAGCAGGAGGACCGGCCTGGACGGACCGGCCCCTGGGACAGTCGACAGTGCCGACGAGGCCGTCAGGAAAGAGGAGAGCCCGCCATGTCCTCCACGACCACCGATCCGCGTCTCCGCGTGGCGCCGCCGTATATCGGCTGGGTGCCGGGATCCGTGAACCTGCTGAAATCCGCACCGAAGGTTCCCAGCGGTCCGGCGACCGGCAGCAGCTCGACCACCGGGACTTCGACGTCCTCGCTCGCCAGCAGCGGCGAGAACTGGGGGGCACTGTCGGGCCAGAGCTGACCTCGACCGCTTCGCCGGGATTGCCGTCCCGGCTCAAGCCCCGGGGGAGGTGGAGGCTGGCTGTTCGCGCTGGGCCGTTTCCCACTGCGGGGCGATCCACACCGGCAGGTTGGCGGGGGCGAGCGGCTGCTTGCCGAGGATGTGATCCGACGCCTTCTCGCCGACCATGATCGTCGGCGCGTTCAGGTTGCCGTTGGTGATGGTCGGGAAGATCGAGCTGTCGACCACCCGCAGCCCTTCCACGCCGATCACCCGGAGCTCCGGGTCGACCACCGCCAGCGGGTCGTCGACAGCGCCCATGCGGCAGGTGCCGCTCGGGTGGTAGGCGCTCTCCACGTTGGCGCGCACCCAGGCGTCGACCTCGGCGTCCTCGACGACGCCGGCACCCGGCTGGATCTCGTCGCCGCGGTACGGATCCATCGCCGATTGGGCGATGATTTCGCGGGTGATGGTTATCACCCGGCGCCAGTCCTCGATGTCCCGCCGGTCGGTCAGGTAGTTGAACAGGATCGACGGCGCGTCGGTCGGGGCCGGTCCGCCGATCTGGACGCGGCCGCGGCTGCGCGGCTTGTTCGGCCCGACATGGACCTGGAAGCCGTGGCCGGCGAACGCCGCGTTGCCGTCGTAGCGCATCGCACCCGGCAGGAAGTGGTACTGGATGTCCGGCCACTCGACCCCGGCCTGCGAGCGCACGAAGGCGCAGGACTCGAAGTGGTTGGTGGCGCCGAGCCCGTCCTTGAACAGAATCCAGCGCAGGCCGATCAGGAACTTGCGCCACGGGTTGAGCTCGGCGTTCAGGGTGATCGGCTGGGTGCAGCGGAACTGGAAGTAGACCTCCAGGTGGTCCATCAGGTTGCCGCCGACCCCCGGCCGGTCGGCGACCACCTCGATGCCGTGGTCCCGCAGCAAGGCCGCCGGGCCGATGCCGGAGCGCTGCAGGATGGTGGGTGAACCGATGGGACCGGCCGACACGATCACCTCGCGCCGCGCCGTCGCGTGCCGGACCTGGCCGCCGACCTCGTACTCGACCCCGGTCACGCGCCGTCCCTCTGAGGTCAGCCGGCGGGTGAGGGCATGGGTCTCCAAGTGCAGGTTCGGCCGCTTCAGGGCTGGCTTCAGGTAGGCGTTGGCGGTCGACCAGCGCACGCCGTTCTTCACGGTCATGTGCATGGCGCCGAAGCCCTCCTGGCGCTCGCCGTTGTAGTCGGCGGTGGCGCCGTAGCCGGCCTCGACGCCGGCCTCGACGAAGGCCCGGTACAGCGGGTTGCGCATGCCGTTGCCGTTGTTGGTGGCGAGCGGCCCGTCGCCGCCCCGGTAGGCGTCGCCCCCGCCGATCCAGGTCTCGGCGCGCTTGAAGTACGGCAGGACGTGGCGGCCGCCCCAGCCGCGCGCGCCACCGGCCTCCCACTCGTCGAAGTCGCGGGCGTGACCGCGTACGTAGACCATGCCGTTGATCGACGACGACCCGCCGATCACCTTGCCGCGCGGGCAGTGCATGCGGCGGCCGTCCAGGCCCGGTTCCGGCTCGCTCTCGAAGAACCAGTTGAACCGCTTCATGTTCATCGGGATCGACAGGGCGGTCGGCATCTGGACGAAGATCGAGCGGTCGCTGCCGCCGGCCTCCAGGACCAGCACGCTGTGCCGGCCGTCGGCGCTCAAACGGTCCGCCAGTACGCAGCCGGCCGAGCCGGCGCCCACGATCACGTAGTCGAACTCGCGCTTTTCCATGGGCCGGGGATGCCATGGCGCAAATGTCCAGGCAAGCGCCGTCGCGACGTTTTGACGGCGGTTATTGGACGGTATCGAACTCCAGGCCGGCGACCAGATGGCTGACCCGCTCGCCGTCGTCCGAAAGCGGCAGGATCACCCGCTCGACCCGGTAGGTGACCTGGCGGTCGGTCCAGAAACTGTGCTCGGAGACGTAGGGTTGCCGGGTCTCCACGCAGGTCGTGTAGTCGTGCAGCACGGCGGCGCGCCGGTCGCCGAACTCGATCTCGTCGAGATACCGGCCGGTGTAGTCGCTGCCGTACATCTCGACCACCGTGGTGCCGGCGACCCGAACCTTGAGCCGGCCGGTGCCGGGCTCGACGTCCATCAGCAGCAAGTTGGGCAGCAGGCGGGGGATGTCGATCGGGTCGAAGTCGGCGCGCGACGGCATCGGCCGGCCGGCCCGCTGCTTGTTCCAATAGGCGTACAGGGCCTGCAGGCGCGGGCTCGCGATCGTCGGGCGGGCGCGCGGGCTGCAGGTCATGTCTGGGCGCCTCCGTTCGACGCGATCATCTGGCCGTTGATGAAGCCGCCGGAATCGGAACACAGGAACGCGGTCAGCGCCGCAATGTCCTCGGGCGTGCCGAGGCGACCGACCGGGATGCGGTCCTTCTGGGCGCGGATATGCGCGGTCATCGAGGTGTCGGCGTGCTGGGTGTCGATCGGTCCCGGCGAGATCGCGTTGGTGGTCACGCCCTTCGGTCCCAGCTCCTTGGCCAGCGACTTGGTCAGCCCCCACAGCCCGTGCTTGGCGACCGACACCGGCGCGCGACCGCTGTAGCCGTGCATCGCGTTCATGCCGGTCAGGTTGACGATCCGGCCCCAGCCGGCCTCCACCATTCCGGGGCCGAAGGCGCGGGCGGTGTAGAACGCGCTGTGCAGGTCGGTGTCGATCACCCGGTGCCAGTCCTCGTCGGACATCTCCAGGGTCGGCTTCTCGGGGCGGATCGCGGCGTTGTTGATCACGATCTGCACCCGGCCGAACGCCTCGAGTGCCGCGCGTGCCATCTCGGCGACCGCGCCGGAGCGGCCGACGTCGCCCATGACCACCAGGGCGCGCTGGCCGAGGCCTTCGATCTCCCGCGCGACCTCCTCGCAGGCGGCGCTGTCGGCGCGCCCGTTCAGCACGATGTCGCAGCCGTTCCGCGCCAGGGCGAGCGCGATCGCGCGGCCGATGTTGCGGCCGGCTCCGGAGACGAAGGCTGTGCGTGCGTCGGTCATTGATTCCACCCCGGACATGGACTTTTGACACAAGTTAGAGCGATCCGCCCCGCTGTCCAAGTCACCGGCTGTTGATGCAGGTCAAGGGCAATCCCGGCATTGAGAGGTATCCGAAGCGCGTCAGTTGGGAGGATCGCATGTATCTGGAGCGTTACGCTCTCGCCAACCTGCCGCGCTACACCAGCTATCCGCCGGCGAACCGGTTCGACACGGGGGTGGAGAGCGGCACCTATCGCGGCTGGCTCAGGCAGTTCGATCCTGCGGCGTCGCTGTCGCTGTACCTGCACGTTCCGTTCTGCCGGACCCTGTGCTGGTACTGCGGCTGTCACACGACGGTCCCGAACGCCGACGACCGGATCGACCGCTACGTGTCGCTGCTGCGGGCCGAGGTCGACCTTGTCGCCGCCGAGCTCGGCGAGGGGCGGCCGGTGGTCAACGTGCATTTCGGCGGCGGTACCCCGACGATCCTCGATCCGGACAGCTTTCTGGCGTTGGTGCAGCGGCTGCGCGAGCGCTTCGCGTTCCAGCCCGACGCGGAGGTCGCCGTCGAGGTCGACCCGCGTGGCCTCGACGAGGCGCGGATCGCGGCGCTCGCCGAGGCCGGCGTCACCCGCGTCAGCCTCGGGGTCCAGGACCTCGATCCCGAGGTGCAGCGGGCGATCAACCGGATCCAGCCGTTCGGCACCGTCGCCCGGGCCGTCACCGGGCTGAAGAAAGCCGGCATCACCGCGATCAACGCCGACCTGATGTACGGGCTGCCCAAGCAGACCGAGGAGCATGTCGCGACGTCGGCGCGGGCGGTCGCGATGCTGGGGGTCGACCGGGTCGCGGTGTTCGGCTACGCCCACGTGCCCTGGTTCAAGGCCAACCAGCGGGCGATCGACGAATCGACGCTGCCGGGGCCGGAGGCGCGCTTCGGACAGGCCGAGGCGGCGGCCCAGGTGCTCGACGAGAAGGGCTACGACGCCATCGGCTTCGACCACTTCGCCCGGCCGGACGATCCGCTGGCGGTGGCCTCGGCGACCGGCCGCCTGCGCCGCAACTTCCAGGGCTACGTGGTCGAGCCGGCCGACGCCATCGTCGGGTTCGGCGCGTCGTCGATCGGTTCGCTGCCGCAGGGCTACGTGCAGAACGAGCCGCACCTGAAGCGCTGGGGCGAGCGGGTGACGGCCGGCGAGCTGCCGGTCGCCCGCGGCATCGCGCTGGACGACGAGGACCGGCTGCGCCGGGATGTCATCGAGCGGGTGTTGTGCGACGGGGCGGTCGATCTGGCGCGGGTCGCGGACGCCGCCGGCCAGCCGGTGGAGCTGTTCACGGGCGCGCTCGACCGGCTCGGCGTTCTGCAGTCGGACGGTCTGGTGGCGGTCCACGAGTGGACCATCCGCTGCACCGAGCTCGGCCGGCGCTACATGCGCAACGTCGCCGCCTGCTTCGACCCGGCCCTGGACACCATGCAGGGGCGGCACAGCCGGGCGGTCTGAGCCTCGGTTGCCGCCGTATGCTATAGCCGTCGTCGGAGGTGCCGATGCGGTTGCTGGTGGCGCGCGTAGGGATCGGAAGCGTGGCGGCGGTGATCGTCGCGGCCGGCCTGTTCGCCCGCTGGCAGACCGGAAACGCCGTCGATCGGCACCGGGAGCGGGTTCTCGACCTGTGCGGCTCGGCGCTCGCCGGGATGCGTCCGGACGAGAACCCCGAAGGGCTGGTTCGCGATCTGTCCGAGAACTGGGAGTGGGGCAGCTACGACTTCCCGTCGCGGCTGGTCGCCGACCGTCTGCACCACGATACCGAGCGATTTCCGGCGATCCGGCTCAGCCGGCGCGAACGCCTTCCGGGGGCGGAGCCGCGCTGTCGGCTGACGATGTGCGTGTACTCGATCCCGCTCGACCGGTCGGCGGTCACCGCGACCGAGGGGCGGTGCGGCGGTGGCGGGGCGACCGAGATGGTCACCCCGACACTCAAGCCGGACATCATGAAGCTGCGCTGACCGTCACTTCTTGGCGTTCGGGTAGAACAGCTGCTGGCCGTCGATCTTGTAGGACGCAATGGTCTTCTGGCCCTCGTCCGACAGCAGCCAGTCGATGAAGGCCTGACCCTCGGCGACCTTCACGTGCGGGTGCTTCTTCGGGTTCACCAGGATCACGCCGTACTGGTTGAACAGCAGCGGATCGCCCTCGACGACGACCGAGTAGTCGCCCTTGTTCTTGAACGAGATCCAGGTCGCCCGGTCGGACATGGTGTAGGCGCCCATGCCGACGGCGGCGTTCAGGGTCGCGCCCATGCCGGAGCCGGTCTCGCGGTACCAGTCGCCGCTGGCCTTGGCCTGGTCGATGCCGGCGGCCTTCCAGAGCCGCTTTTCCTTCTTGTGGGTGCCGCTGTCGTCGCCGCGCGAGGCGAACGGCGCCTTGTCGGCGGCGATGGTCTGCAGGGCCTTCACCGCGTCCTTGCCGCCGGCGATCTTGGCCGGGTCGGCCTTCGGGCCGACGAACACGAAGTCGTTGTACATCACGTCGAAGCGGGCGACGCCGCCGCCCGAGGCGACGAACTTCTCCTCGGCCGGCTTGGCGTGCACGAACAGCACGTCGCCGTCGCCGTTGGCGGCGTTCTTGATCGCCTGGCCGGTGCCGACCGCGACCACCCGGACCTCGATGCCGGTCTTCTTGGTGAAGACCGGCAGGATGTAGTCGAACAGGCCCGAGTTCTGGGTCGAGGTGGTCGACTGCACGGTGATGAACTTCTCGGCGGCACCCGCGCCGGTGATCGGTGCCAGCAGGGCAGCGGCGGCGACGAGAAGCAGTCCCAGACGTCTCATGGCATCAGTCTCCCTTCGATGAATGCTGTGGCCGCCTCGCTCGACGGCTCTGAAAAGAAGCGGTAGGCGGGGGTGTGCTCGGCGATTCGGCCGTGGTGGACGAACACGATGTCGTTCGCCAGCCGGCGGGCCTGGCCGAGGTCGTGGGTGACGAAGGCGATGGTCGTCCCGGCGCGGTGCGCCGCCTGCACCAGGGTCTCGATCGCCAGGGTGGCGGCCGGGTCGAGGTTGGCGGTCGGCTCGTCGAGCAGCAGGATTTCGGGGCGGATCGCCAGGGCCCGGGCGATGGCGAGGCGCTGCTGCTCGCCGCCGGACAGCACCCGGGCCGGCGCGTCGGCGAGTCTCTCGAGACCGGCCTGCGCGAGAGCCTCGGCGGCCCGCCGGTCGCGCTCGGCCCGCGGCACGTCGGCCGCCTTGAGGGCATAGCGGACGTTGTCGATCGCCGAGCGCCGCAGCATGACCGGTTTCTGGAACACGAAGCCGAGACGCGGGGCGCGGGCGCGGTTCGGGACCGTGCCGCCCCAGGTGACCAGCCCGGAATCCGGTTGCACGAGATTCGCCAGGACTCGCAGCAGCAGGCTCTTGCCGGCGCCGTTCGGCCCCATGATCACGGTCAGGGGGCCGGGCTCGATGGCGATGTCGACCCCGTCCAGCAGGGCGCGGCCGCCGCGCCGGATGGTCAGGCCGATGCCGCGGACCGGCAGCACCTGGTCCGCCGGTCCGGCCCGTACGGCCGATCGGTCAGGCGAATGCTGCATGGTTTCCGGTCCGCCTGATGACCATCACCGCCGCGTTCACGGCGATCGCCAGGCCGAGCAGGATGAGCCCCAGGCCGAGCGCCAGCGCCAGATCGCCCTTGGAGGTTTCGAGCGCGATCGCCGTGGTCATCACCCGGGTCACGTGATTGATGTTGCCGCCGACGATGATGACGGCGCCGACCTCGGCGATCGCGCGGCCGAAGCCGGCGAGCAGGGCGGTCAGCAGGCTGAACCGGGCGTCCCACAGCAGGGTCGCGATCATGCCGGCCGGGCCGACGCCGAGCACGCGGAGCTGCTCCTCGTACTCCTCCTTCATGTCCTCGATGGTCTGGCGGCTGACCGCGGCGACGATCGGTACCACCAGGATCATCTGGGCCATCGTCATCGCCGCCGGGGTGTACAGCAGGCCGAGCGGGCCGAGCGGTCCGGCGCGCGACAGCGCCAGATAGACCAGCAGGCCGACCACCACCGGCGGCAGCCCCATCAGCGAGTTCAGTGCCACCAGCGCGGCTCCGCGGCCGGGGAACCGGGCGACCGCCAGGGCCGCCCCGATCGGCATGCCGATCGCCGCGGCCGCCAGCACCGCGCCCAGGCTGACGCGCAGCGACAGCGCGACGATCTCGACCAGATCCCGGTCGAGCGACACCAGCAAGCGAAACGCTTCCCCGAACGCCGCGCCGAAGTCCTGCACCGTTGTCCGTCCTCCCTTTGGCGGCGGACTCTAGGCTGTCGATGCATGGTGTACAGCTTGAGCGACTTTTCGGTATCAAAGACAAAAAATAACGTAAAAACACATAATCGGCCCGGCTCGCCGAGTGCGATTGCCGCACCCGGGCCGGGTGCCTACATTGCGCAAAACAGCAACGAGGGAGGGCGGCCGATGGCCGACGATTTCGAGATGTCCGTGCGCAAGTTCCTCAAGCAGGTCGGCGTGACCGCGCAGCAGGAACTGGAGCGCGCGGCGGGTTCCATCGGCGACGGCGGCCCGCGTACCCGCATGGCCCGTGCCGTCATCACCCTGGACGGCAGCGACCTGCACCATGTGGTGGAAGCCGAGATCGTCCTGCCGGACGCGAATGGCTGAGGTCACCGAAGCCGCGGTCCTGGACGCGCTGCGGACGGTCGTCGACCCGTCGCGCGGGGTCGACCTGGTGTCGGCCGGGATGGTCGAGAGCGTGACGGTCCGCGGCAGCAACGTCGGCTTCACGCTGCAGGTGGATGCCCATCGCGGGGCCGCGCTGGAGCCGGTGCGCCAACGCGCCGAGCAGGCGGTGCGGGCCTTGCCGGGCGTGACCAGCGCCACCGGCATCCTGACCGCCCACGGCGGGGCCGGCAGCGGGCGGCGCGGCGGCATGGCGTTCGACGCACCCGCCCCGGAGCAGGCGCCGCTGGCCGACATCCGCCACGTGGTCGCCGTGGCCAGCGGCAAGGGCGGGGTCGGCAAGTCGACCACCGCCGCCAACCTGGCGGTCTCGCTGGCGCTCGAAGGCAAGGCGGTCGGGCTGCTGGACGCCGACGTCTACGGACCGTCGCAGCCGCGCATGCTGGGGGTCACCGGGCGGCCGAAGCCGCTCAGCCAGGACACCGTGGCGCCGCTGGAGAACTACGGGGTCAAGCTGATCTCCATGGGCCTGCTGGCCGCCGAGGACACGCCGATCGCCTGGCGCGGCCCGATGGTGCAGTCGGCGCTGACCCAGATGCTGACCAAGGTTGCCTGGGGCCGGCTCGACTACCTGGTGGTCGACCTGCCGCCCGGCACCGGAGACGTGCCGATCACCATGATCCAGCAGACCCCGGTCGACGGCGTGCTGGTGGTGTGCACCCCGCAGGACGTGGCCTTGCTGGACGCCCGCAAGGCGATCGCCATGCTGCAGCGGGCCCAGGTGCCGATCGTCGGCATCATCGAGAACATGAGCTTCTACCAGTGCCCGGATTGCGGCCGGATCGACCACATCTTCGGCGAGGGCGGGGCCGCCCGCGAGGCCCAGCGCCACGGCGTGCCGCTGCTCGGCGCGATTCCGTTGGACGTGGTGGTGCGCGAGAGCGGCGACGCCGGCACCCCGATCGTGGTGGCACGGCCCGACGGACCGCACGCCCGCGCCTTCCGCGAGGCCGCCCGGGCCCTGATCCGGACGGTCGAGGCAGCGGATGCCGAGCGGGCCGGCGGGGAGGGTGCGGCGTGATCGTCGACGACGGCTACGAGGCGGTCTGGCCGCCGCTGCTGCCGCCACTGCTGAGCGGGCGCGAGATCGCGGCCGATGCCGACCCGATGGCGGTGGCCGTGCGGCTGGCGGCGGACGGCGAGGATCCGGGCGCTTTCGTGTTCGGGCCGGGCGGCGACCGGCTGCGCTTCGCGATCACCCTGGCACCCGAGGTGCCGCTGGAGCGCGCGCTGCAGATGGCGCACACGCTGATGGTGGCGGTCGGCGACTCGATCGGCGCGCTGACGCCGCCCGAGGTCGCGGTCGAGTACCGCTGGCCGACCGTCGTCCTGGTGAACGGTGCCGAGGCCGGGCGGGTCCGGCTGGCGGCGTCGGGCGACGATCCGGCGGCGGTTCCCGACTGGCTGGTGGTCGGTCTCGACCTGCAGCTGTTCGCCGACGGCTCGTTCGAGCCGGGCGACCGGCCCGGCCAGACCTCGCTGTACGAGGAGGGCAGCGGACCGATCCCGCCGTCCCGGCTTCTGGAATCGATGTCGCGTCACTTCCTCACCTGGCTGCGGCGCTGGGAGGAGGATGGGTTCCGGCCGGTGCACGACGCCTGGCGGGCGCGTGCCGAGCCCGGGATGACGGTCGGAACGGCCGCGTTCGTCGGCCTCGACGAGGATGGCAGGGCGCTGCTGAAGGAGGCCGCTGGTACCCGCGCGGATTCGCTGACGGCGCATCTCGAGGATCACCGCGGATGAAGCTGCTGCGCGTGGTCCGGTTCGACGATTCCGACGACCGGGTGTTCGAGCGGGCAGCCGAGGACGGCGAGTGGGCGGTGCCCGGCGGCTTCGAGTTCGCCGGGGACACCGCCGACACCCTGGTCGGCAAGCGCCGCCAGGCCTTCGCCAACGGCTTCCTCGGGCTCGCCGGCTTCGGTCGCTCGACCTTCGTGGCGGTTGCCAGTGCCGACGAGACGACGCGGCGGCGGCTGGTGGAGGCGCTGGCTGATCATTTCGTCGACCGCTACGGTGCCCCCGACCGGGCGGCGGCGCTGCCGGTGGCCGAGGAGGAGATCGCCTTCGCCGCCGAGCTGTGCGGGGAGTATGCGCCGGGGACCACGCTGGCGGTCACCCGCGAGCTCGGCCCCGACGGCGTCCGCGAGGCGTTCCGGCGGGTAGCCGCGGCCGAACCGGGCGCGGTGCAGTCGATCTGGTCGATGTTCGACGAGGATGGGAACTTCCGATGACGGCAGCAGGCGATTTCTGGCTGAGCTCCGGTTTCCGGCTGCTGGACCGCGACGATGCGGGTGACGGGGCGGGGTGGCTGCGGCTGACGCCGGTCTTCATGGCCGCCTACTGGCGCCGTCCGGAGGTCGCGCCGGTCGAGGAATCCTGCGATCGCGAGCGGGCCCTGCACGAGGCCCTGCTGGGCGATCCCATGCGCCGGGTGACCGACGCCGAGCTGCGGGCGCTGGCCGACCCGGATGCCGCCGACAACTACCGCGCGGTGCTGCGGTTCCGGGACTTCCTGGCGCGGTTCCCGACGGTCGAGGCGGCCTATCTGCAGGTCGCGCGCAACGGCGGGATCGACTTCCCGCCGATGTTCGTGGACCACATGGCGCACGTCATCCTGCGCGCCGCCCTGGACGGCACCACCGATCCGTTCCGGGTCCGCGCCGGCGAGCTGTTGTTCCGGCCGCAGCGCGTCACCCTCGGCGACGACCGGGTGATGGTGGCCGACCAGGCGGTGGTCGACCTGCAGGCTCACGCCGGGCGGGCGCTCGAGTCCGGCGACCAGGGTCCGTTGGTCGAGATCGACGTGCTCGGCGAGGAGAACCGGGACGAGTACTGGGCCCGGTCCGACGGCTTCGACACCGCCGTCGACATCGCCTATCCGCAGCCCGGCCTCGACGGCCTGGCGCGGGCGCTGGAGGCATGGGTCCGGCATCTGGCCGGAATCGCCTGCCGGATCGAGCCGCTGCGTCGGATCGACGACGAGCGCTGGGTCTGGCACATCGGCCTGGACCGCGATGCCAACGCCATCCTGAACGCGCTGTACGAGGGCCAGGCGTTGGGCGACGAGCAGCTTCGCCAGATCCTGGCGCTGTTCCGCATGGAGATCGACGACACCGCGGCGGTGCGCGATACTGTCGCCGGCCGGCCGATCTATCTCGGCCTGGCCATGGGCAGCGACGGCGTGGTTCGCATGAAGCCGCAGAACATCATTGCAAATCTGCCCCTTAAGCCGACGAGTTGAGGCGATGGGTGAGGGTCAGAAGCCGCATCCACTGGACCGTCCCGCCGCCCGCGTGGTGGCGGTCGGGGTCGCGCTGTCGGCGCTGGCGGTGCTGGCCGTCATTCACCGGGACGACCTGATGCCGGTGGTGGCCGGGCCGTCGGTTGCCGCCGACGATCCGCTGTCGCGCTGCGTCGCCGAGCATCACGCGACGATCGACAAGGGCATTGCCGACGGCGTCTTCAAGCCGGAGCAGGCAACGCTTTTCAAGCAACGCGCCGAGGCGTTGTGCCGGTCGACGGTCCCGCAGTAATCCGACGCTAGACCTGCTGCCAGTAGACGATGGCGACCAGCAGGGCGACCAGCGCGCCGGCGAGGCCCAGGCTGATCCGGACCGACTGCTTTGCGGCCCGCCGCTCGATCCAGCGGCGTGGCTTGATGCCCTTGGACAGGAACACCAGCTGGGCCGCCAGGCTGACGCAGACCACGTTGGCCGCGACCAGCGCGGCTGCGCCGACCGCCAGCCGGAGCTCGCCCGATCCGAGCGTGTAGCCGAGCGCGGTCGCCGGCGGCAGGAGTGCCACCGCGACCATCACCCCGGTCAGGGCGGCCGGCAGGCGGGTGGTCAGCGACAGGGCTCCTGCCGCGCCGGCAGCCAGGGCCAGCAGCATGTCGCTGTAGCCGAGGCTGGTCTGCAGCAGCAGCTCGCCGCTGATCGCCCGGCCGGGAAACCCGAGCCCGATCGCGGCGGCGACAAGCACGCTGATCGACGTGCCGGCCAGACTGGCGAGCGCGGCGCGGGCGAGCAGTTCCCGGTCGCCGAGGATGCTGCCGAACGCCATCGCGACGTTGGGTCCCAGCAGCGGGGCGATCAGCATGGCGGCGATCACCACCGCGACGTTGTTCTCGAGCAGGCCGATCGCGGCCACGACGGTGGAGGCGACCACCAGCAGCACGAAGTCGACGTCGATGCGGGCGCCCTGGGCGATCTCGGCGTACAGCTCCTCGCGGGTGGCCTGCTCCGGCGACTGCGGGGCGTCTTCGAGCGGCTCCGGCTCCGGGATGGTCGCCTCGATCGGCGAGATCGTGATGCGCCACCGGGTGTCCTGGCCGAGCGCGCCCTGGATCTGGTCGACCAGTTCCTGCTGCTTCTCGACGCGGGCCAGGATCCGGCAGCTGCGGCTGCCGTCCGGCGCCGACGGCTCGACCCGGAACGAGAGCGCCTTGAAATGCTCGGCGATGGCCGCGAGCGTCCCTATCTGGCCGTCGCCCGCGACGACCTCGATCAACCGGACCGGCATGCTGACCTCGCCGTTGCACCCGCGCGTCGGCGCGAGCGCGCCGACGTCATACCGCGGATGGTGCGGCCGGCGTCACTCGTCGTCCAGTTCCCGGCCTTCCTCGCGAGCCCGCTCGTAGTCGGCGGTGGTGCGCGGCACCCGGCGCGGCGGGCCGGCCATCGGGTTGTCGGTGCTCTGGAACTGCACCTTCACCCGGCAGTCCTCGCACATGCGGATCAGGTTGGCGCGGTCGCCGGTCGCGAACATCCAGTGCTTGCCGGACAACCGGCTGACGATCGCCTCGATCGACCGCTTGGTGCCGAACTCCTTGCCGCAGGATATGCAGGCGTAGGGCTCGTCCTCGAACAGCAGCTGCGCCGACAGAGCGGAGTCGGCGAGTGCGTAGCGCGGCTCCAGGGTGATCACCTTCTCGGGGCAGGTGGTCGCGCACAGGCCGCACTGCACGCAGGCGTCCTCCTGGAACAGCAGCTGCGGCCGGTCGGGATTGTCCTGCAGTGCGCCGGTCGGGCAGGCGCTGACGCAGGCCAGGCAGAGCGTGCAACCGCCGGTGTCCACCACGACCCGGCCGTAGGGTGCCCCCTCCGGCAGCGGCACCGCCTCGACCGAGGCCCCGAGCGCGGCTGCGAGGCCCTTGGCGGCCAGCCGGGTGATCGCCTTCTTGCGGCCGAGCGGCACGAAGACGGCCGTCGGCAGGGCCGTCGACGGGCGGGACCCGCACAGTGATTCGCTCAGCGCGTCGGGATCCTGGGTGTCGATCACCCGGACCCGGCCGCCGGCGTCGCCGAGGCCGGTCAGGATCGCCTCGGTCACGGCGGTCTGGGCCTCCAGCCCGGCATAGTCGTCCGGCCGCCGCGGGTCGGTCAGCAGCACCACCTCCTGGAAGCCCTGGGCGAGGGCGCCGAGCATGATGTCGTGGCCGACCTGCCCGACCTCGTTGACGGCCATCGGGATGGTGTCGGCCGGCAGGCCGCGGCCGTAGCGGGCGGCCGCCTCGATCAGCTGGATGCCGGCCTTGTCGTCGTGCACCAGCAGGCGCGGCGCCTTGCCGCCGGCATCGCGATAGGCGGCGGACAGCGTCATGATCCGCTGGTGCACTGAATGAGCGTCCGGATAGGCGTAGGTGATCGCGCTGGTCGGGCAGGCGCCGGCGCACAGGCCGCAGCCGCCGCACAGCGCCGGGTCGACCGTGACCGCGTCGCCGTCGGGGGCGATGGCGCTGGCCGGGCACAGGTCGAGGCAGCGGGTGCAGCCGGTCTTGCGGTTGCGCGAATGCGCACACAATCCCTGGTCGACGTTGACGTAGATCGGCTTCTCGAACTCGCCGACCAGGGTCGACGCCTCGATCAGGGCGGTGAGCACGGCGGCCGGGTCGCGCGGATCGGCCCGCAGGTAGCCGTCGCGCTTCTCCGGTGCCGGGAACAGCGTCGGCTCGCCCGACAGGTCGACGATCACGTCGCATTCCGACCGGGCGCCGTCGACCGGCCGCTCGAACCCGAAGCCTGCGCGGACGAACGGCGTCCGCTCGGCGAACCGGTCGATCGTCACCTCGAACGCGCCGAACCGTCCGGTCGCCTGTCGGATCCGGCCGGTGACGATCGGGAAATCCACCGAGGTCGGCGGCAGGGCGTCGTCGGCGTCGATCATCATGCAGGTGACCGACAGCGCGTCGGACAGCCGCCGGGCGGCGTCCAGAACCGCCTGGCCGCTGCCGTACACCAGGCAGGTGCCCTCGGAAGTCAGCGTCAGGGCCCGCGACGCCGGGACCGGCAGCGCCGCCTCGGCGATCAGCGCCGCCATCTTCGGCGCGGCCGTGGCGCCTTCGTCCGACCAGCCGGCGGTCTCGCGGATGTTGAAGAAGCCGACCCGGTCGCGGGCGCCGTGATCCTCGGCGACCTCGGCGAACACCGGCGCTTCCTGTATACAGGCGACATCCAGCGGGCCGTCGCCGTCCAGCGCGTCGACGAACCGGCCGATCTCCCGTCGACACAATGCCGTGAACACTTGGTCGCCGGACCCGCCGCAGGCCTTTGCCAGCTTGCGGCCGTCGATGTCCATGGTGCCGCCGCAGTCGCAAATCAGGACGGTGCGATCGCCTCGCCGCATGCCGAATCGTCTCCTCGCCGACGGGTTCCCGGGAGTCGCCGCTCCCTTGCGGCTGAACCTAAAGTGTGTCGGACTCGTTGCATAGTGCAGCCGCGCCGAGACCGCGGCGCAGGGAGGAGAGGGGCGCGAGCTCCGATGCGAACGACGGATGGCAATGGAGAGGCATGAGGCGATGCCGGTCGGCATCATCGTCCAGAAGCGGCGTATCGACCACCCGTGGCAGGAGTGGACCTGGGAGCCCGTCGGCGTGCTGCCGTGGGCCGAGGAGGGGGTGCGCTGGCGGCTGCTGACGGAGGAGCCGGACCGGATCCGTTACCACGCGGCGACCATGACGGTGCACCTGTACCGCTCCGATACCGAGGCCTATGTCGCCAACCTGGATACCGGTTCGCCGGCGATCTACGTCGGCATCAGCGAGGGCGACCCGGACGCGGACGAATGGGAGTTCGAGCCGAGTTTCGTCTCGCTGTCGCCGTACGAGGCCCAGGACCGGACCGACAGTGCCGAAGAAGTGATCGAGCGGCTGGAAGTGCCGCCGGCGATGCTCGAGTGGCTGGAGGCGTTCGTCGCCGCTCACCACGAGGACGAGGCGTTCGTGAAGCGCCGGCGCGACCGGGTCGACGTCGACCGGGTCGAGGACGGCAAGGGCGATCCGCGGATCCGCCAGACTTCCGACGTGTACCGGGCGCCGACCGGGCGGGTGCGGCGATGACGGGAACCGCGGCGATGAGGGGGCTGCGATGAGCCGGCCGGCCGACGGCGGATTCCTGTCGCGCTGGTCGCGGCGCAAGCAGCAGGCCCGGGAGGGCGAGCCGGCGCTCGATGACGACCCGAAGGCGGCACCGCTTGCGTCCGCGCCGGCGCCCGCCGCCGTCGACGAACAGGCGGAGACGGTCGACGAGGACTCGCTCAGCGACGAGGAATTGCTGGCGCGCTATGAGCTGCCGGACCCGAGCACGCTGACGGCCTCGGACGACGTCGCCGCGTTCATGCGGAACGGCGTGCCGAAACGCTTGCGGAACATGGCGTTGCGGCGGGTCTGGCGGCTCGATCCGGTGCTCGCCAACCTCGACGGGCTGAACGACTACGACGAGGACTACACCGACGCGGCGATGCTGGTCGGAGCCGCCGTGAAGACCGCCTACCAGGTCGGCAAGGGTGGTGCGGCGCATCTGCAGGAAGCCGCGGAGAAGCTGGCGGCCGGCGAGCCGGAGCGGGCCGGCGTGGAAGACCGTTCGGAGCCCGCCGGCGAACGACCGGATCCGGAGGGCGAGAGCCGGGAGGCGGCCCCGGAAGCGCAGGAAGCCGCCACGGAGCCGGAACCTGTCGAGCCGTCCGCGCCGGACGCTCGCCGCGAAGTCTCGGCGGCCGGCGACTCCGAACCGGCGCCGCAGCGGCGTCGTCGAATGGTGTTCGCGACGCCCGGCGACGGGGAAATCCCCACGGAATCACGGCGTTTGGACAATTAGGTCTGGCAACCGGACCGGTTTGCCCTAGAATTGTACACAACTGCGGTACGGCGTGAACGCGACCGTGGATCGAACAGGTGGGAGGACGGCGTGTCGGCGAATGCCGGTGGGCTGAAGCACAGGGACGCGGCCGTGGCCGAAGAGGATCTGCTGCGGGCCGGCGTCTACGACGTCCTGGCGGCGGTGTTCCGGCGCGAGCCCGATTCCATCCTGCTGGCGGAACTGCGGAAGCTGCAGGGCGACGACACGACGCTCGGTCGGGCGTTCGCGGCGCTGGCGGAACGCGCGCGCACCATCGACCCGACGGCGGCCCGCCACGAGTACACCGATCTGTTCATCGGCCTGGGTCGAGGCGAGCTCGTCCCGTTCGCGTCGTACTACCTGACCGGCTTCCTGCACGAGAAGCCGCTGGCGGTCCTGCGCGACGACATGGCCCGGCTCGGGATCGAGCGGCAGGAGGGCGTCGCCGAGCCCGAGGATCACATCGCGTCGCTGTGCGAGATGATGGCGGGACTGATCCGCGGCCGGTTCCTGGAACCGGCGCCGGTCCGGCTGCAGCGGGCGTTTTTCGAACGGCATCTCGCCCCCTGGGCGGGTCATTTCTTCTCCGATGTCGAAGCCGCGAAGTCGGCGGATCTCTATCGGCCGGCCGGCACCATCGGCCGGCTGTTCATGGAGATCGAGGCCGCGGCGTTCGCCATGGAGGAGTGAGCGTGCCGGCGCCGGCTCCGGTCGGCGGCGGCCTGGTAGAGGAGCGAGTGATGAAGGATCGGAAGGACGACCAGACGGTCTCCGCACGCCGGGACTTCCTGAAGCTGTCCACGCTCGGCGTGGCGGCGGCAGGGGCCGCGGCGGCCATCGCGCCGGCGAAGCCGGCCGAGGCGGCGGAACCGGAGGGTTCGGGCTATCGCGAGACCGCGCACGTCCGGACGTACTACGAGACCGCCCGTTTCTGATCCGCACGCCGCGGGTAGTTCGGGCATCGATTCGTTCCGTCGACAGGGCCGCGAGCCGGGTCGCCGGGACGGTGCAGGGAGGGATTGGATATGTTGAGGAAGAAGGCTAGCGAGGTTGCGTCACGCCCTCGTCTGTCGACTTTCGCCGCCAAGACCGCCGAGAAGACCGTAGACCGCCGGAGTTTCCTCCGGAATTCAGGTCTTGCCGTGGGCGGCCTCGCCGCCGCGACGGCGTTCTCGGGTGGGTCGGTCCGCAAGGCCGAGGCGGCTGCGGCAGGCAAGGGTGCGGTCGAGATCATCAAATCGGTCTGCACGCACTGCTCGGTCGGTTGCACCGTGCTGGCGGAGGTCCAGAACGGTGTGTGGATCGGGCAGGAGCCCGGCTGGGACAGCCCGTTCAACCTCGGCGCCCACTGCGCCAAGGGCGCATCGGTGCGCGAGCACGCGCACGGCGAGCGCCGCCTGAAGTACCCGATGAAGATGGTCGGCGGTAAGTGGGAGCGCGTCTCCTGGGAGACCGCGATCAACGAGATCGGCGACAAGATGCTGCAGATCCGCGAGAAGTCGGGGCCGGATTCGGTCTACTGGCTCGGATCGGCAAAGCACAACAACGAGCAGGCCTATCTGGTCCGCAAGTTCGCCGCCTACTGGGGTACGAACAACGTCGATCACCAGGCGCGTATCTGCCACTCGACGACGGTCGCCGGCGTAGCCAACACCTGGGGCTACGGCGCGATGACCAATTCGTACAACGACATGCACAACAGCCAGGCGATCTTCATCATCGGCGGCAATCCCGCCGAGGCGCACCCGGTGTCGCTGCTCCACGTGCTGAAGGCGAAGGAGCAGAACAACGCGCCGCTGATCGTCTGCGATCCGCGCTTCACCCGCACCGCGGCGCACGCCGACGAGTACGTGCGGTTCCGGCCGGGCACCGACGTCGCCCTGATCTGGGGCATCCTCTGGCACATCTTCGAGAACGGCTGGGAGGACAAGGAGTACATCCGCCAGCGCGTCTGGGGCATGGACCAGATCAAGTCCGAGGTCGCCAAGTGGAACCCGGAGGAGACCGAGCGCGTCACCGGCGTGCCGGGCTCCCAGCTCAAGCGGGTCGCGCGGCTGCTGGCCAACAACCGTCCGGGCACCGTCGTGTGGTGCATGGGCGGCACCCAGCACACCAACGGCAACAACAACACCCGCGCCTACTGCATCCTGCAGCTGGCGCTCGGCAACATGGGCAAGGAAGGCGGCGGAACCAACATCTTCCGTGGCCATGACAACGTCCAGGGTGCCACCGACCTCGGCGTGCTGCAGAACACCCTGCCGGGCTACTACGGCCTGGCCGACGGGTCCTGGAAGCACTGGGCCCGGGTCTGGCAGGAGGACTACGACTGGCTTGCCGGCCGGTTCGCCGACAAGAAGCTGATGAACGCCGACGGCATTCCGGTGTCGCGGTGGTTCGACGGCGTGCTCGAGGCCAAGGAGAACATCGACCAGCCGGACAACATCCGCGGCATGGTGTTCTGGGGCCACGCCCCGAACTCGCAGACCCGCCTGAAGGACATGAAGGCCGCCATGGAGAAGTTGGATCTCCTGGTGGTCATCGATCCGTACCCGACGGTGTCGGCGGTGCTGCACGACCGCAAGGACGGCGTCTACCTGCTGCCGGCCTCGACCCAGTTCGAGACCTACGGCTCGGTGACGGCGTCGAACCGGTCGCTCCAGTGGCGCGAGACGGTCGTCAAGCCGCTGTTCGAGTCCAAGCCGGATCACGTCATCGCCTACTTGCTGGCGAAGAAGTTCGGCTTCGAGGACCGGCTGTTCCGCAACATCAAGGTGAACGGCGACGAGCCGCTCATCGAGGACCTGACCCGCGAGTTCAACCGCGGCATGTGGACCATCGGCTACACCGGCCAGTCGCCGGAACGGCTGCGGCTGCACATGGCCAACCAGGCCACCTTCGACCGCACCACGCTGCGGGCGAACGGCGGTCCGGCGGACGGCGAGTTCTACGGCCTGCCCTGGCCGTGCTGGGGCACGGCGGAGATGGGCCACCCGGGCTCGGCGGTGCTGTACAACGTCGACCTGCCGGTCGCCGAGGGCGGCATGGGCTTCCGGGCCCGCTTCGGTGTCGAGCGGAACGGCGACAACCTGCTGGCGGAAGGCAGCTGGCCGGTCGGCTCCGAGATCGAGGACGGCTATCCCGAGTTCACGATGGCCATGCTCAAGAAGCTCGGTTGGGACGCAGACCTGACCGACGACGAGCGCAAGGCGATCGAGGCGGTGGCCGGCGACAAGACCAACTGGAAGGTCGACCTGTCGGGCGGCATCCAGCGGGTCGCCATCAAGCACGGCTGCGCGCCCTACGGCAACGCCAAGGCCCGCTCGGTGGTGTGGACCTTCCCGGATCCGATCCCGGCCCACCGCGAGCCGCTGTACACCCCGCGGCGCGATCTGGTGGCCGACTACCCGACCTACGACGACCGCAAGTTCATGCGCTTGCCGACGTTGTACAAGTCGATCCAGGAGAAGGACTTCTCGAAGGACTTCCCGACCATCCTCACCTCCGGCCGTTTGGTCGAGTACGAGGGCGGCGGCGACGAGACCCGGTCGAACCCGTGGCTCGCCGAGCTCCAGCAGCAGATGTTCGTCGAGGTCAACCCGAGGGACGCCAACAACCTCGGTCTCCGCGACGGCGAGATGGTGTGGGTGCACGGCCCGGAAGGGGCGAAGGTGAAGGTCGCCGCCATGGTGACCGAGCGTGTCGCTCCGGGCGTGGCGTTCATGCCGTTCCACTTCGGCGGGCATTTCGAGGGCAAGGACCTGCGGAGCAAGTATCCGCACGGCGCCGACCCCTATGTGCTCGGCGAATCATCCAACACCGCGCAGACCTACGGCTACGACTCCGTCACGCAGATGCAGGAGACGAAAGCCACCCTCTGCCGGATCGAGCGAGCGTAAGGGAGACGCACAATGGCACGCATGAAGTTCCTGTGTGATGCCGAGCGTTGCATCGAATGCAACGCCTGCGTCACCGCCTGCAAGAACGAGCACGAGGTCCCCTGGGGGATCAACCGGCGCCGGGTCGTCACGATCAATGACGGCAAGCCCGGCGAGCGGTCGATCTCGGTCGCCTGCATGCACTGCTCGGATGCGCCGTGCATGGCGGTCTGCCCGGTGGACTGCTTCTACCAGACCGACGAAGGCGTGGTCCTGCACTCCAAGGACCTGTGCATCGGCTGCGGTTACTGCTTCTACGCCTGCCCGTTCGGGGCGCCGCAGTATCCGCAGGCCGGCAACTTCGGTTCGCGCGGCAAGATGGACAAGTGCACCTTCTGCGCCGGTGGGCCGGAGGCGGACAATTCCGCCGCCGAGTTCCAGAAGTACGGCCGCAACCGTCTGGCCGAGGGCAAGCTCCCGCTCTGCGCGGAGATGTGCTCGACCAAGGCGCTGCTGGCCGGCGACGGCGATTCGGTATCGTCGATCTTCCGCGAACGTGTGGTGGCCCGCGGCTTCGGCTCGGGCGCCTGGGGATGGGGCACGGCCTACGGGCTGAAGGGCTCCTGACCGGCAGGGGAGCGCGCCGGCACCGCGGTGTCGGCGCGCTCCGCTTCCCACACTGAGGCACGATGGGCGGCGCTGCGGTCGCAGCGGTTTGGCTGCATGCGTGGCGCCGGTCCTCGCGTCGGACCGGGACGGTGATGATGAATTCAGGACATCGAAGGCTTGCGGTCGTCGTCGGTCTGCTGGCCGTGGCGGCACTTGCCGGCTGCCGCGAGCAAGAGCAGGGCCGACCCCTGACCTACGAGAAGGGCGTCTATCACGGGCAGCAGGACGACGCGCTGTCCGAAGACACCCTCGATGCGCTGCGCCTGCGCGCTCAGCGACAGAGCTACAACTGACAATGACGGTCGCCGCGGGCGCCAGCGGCGCCGGGCGCGACGGAGGCGGTATGGCCATGATCGCTCGACGCATTGCGACTCTTCTGGCGGTGCTGACGGTTCTGACCGTGGGGTCCCTGGCCCTGGTGTCGTCCCCGTCGCTCGCCCAGACCGGCGGCCAGGTACCGGGCGACAGCCTGGGCTCGACGTCCGACTCGCAGTTCTGGCGCGAGGTCCGGAACGGCATGTCCGGCCAGGTCTCGATCCCCAATACCCGGGCCGGCGTGCTGATCCAGTCGGAAGGCGACAACTGGCGGTCGCTCCGCAACGGGCCGGTGTCGACCTACGGCTCCTGGGTGCTGCTGGGCGCGGTCGTCGTGCTCGCGGCGTTCTTCGCGATCCGCGGCCGGATCCGCATCGAGCACGGCCCGGCCGGCGTGACGATCGAGCGCTTCAAGACGGTCGAGCGGTTCGCGCACTGGCTGATGGCCGGGTCGTTCATCGTACTGGGCATCACCGGGCTGAACATCCTGTACGGACGCTACGTGCTGAAGCCGGTGATCGGCGCCGACGCCTTCGCGCTGATCACCCAGCTCGGGAAGTACGCGCACAACTACCTGTCGTTCGCGTTCATGGCCGGGCTGGTGCTGGCCTTCGTCCTGTGGGTCGCGCACAACCTGCCGCACCGCAGCGACATCATGTGGATGCTGAAGGGCGGCGGTATCTTCGGCTCGGCGCATCCGCCGGCCCGCAAGTTCAACGCCGGGCAGAAGATTCTGTTCTGGCTGGTGATGCTGGGTGGCCTGTCGGTCAGCCTGTCCGGGATCGCTCTGATGTTCCCGTTCGAGACCGCCTATTTCGGCAAGACCTTCGCCCTGCTGAACGTGTTCGGGCTGGACCTGCCGACCAATCTCACGGCGATGCAGGAGATGCAGCTCAATCAGCTGTGGCACACCGCGGTAGCGGTCTTCCTGATCGCCATGATCATCGCCCACATCTACATCGGCTCGCTGGGCATGGAGGGCGCGTTCGACGCCATGGGCTCCGGCCAGGTCGACCTGAACTGGGCGCGTGAGCACCACTCGCTCTGGGTCGAGGAGGTCGAGGCGCAGGAAGCGGGCGAGGGCACCCACCGGCACAGCCCCGCCGAATAGGGGCTGCGGACAGGTATCGGACGCATGCGTCGCGAGGCCTTCGGAGTTCTGGTTGCGATCGTTCTGGCGGGGGCGGCGGAGGTTGCCCGGGCGGCCGGGCTGCCCGACCAGTTGACCGGCCATGGCGGACCCGTGAAGGGCATCACCGTGGCGCCCGGCGGCGATCGGGTGGCGACCGCCAGCTTCGACTACAGCGTCATCCTCAGGGCGTGGCCGAGCGGATCGGAGCAGGCGATCCTGTACGGCCACGACGCCGCTGCCAACGCGGTCGCGTTCACCCCGGACGGCCGGCGCATGGTGACCGTCGGGGACGACGCGCTGGTGCTGGTCTGGAACACCGAGGGGCCGGCGGAACGTCGCGAGCCGGTGGCGAGGCTGACCGGCCACGAGGGCAAGATCCTGCAGGTCGCGGTCTCGGGGAACGGCCGGCTGGCGGCGACCGCGAGCTGGGACGGAAGGGTCGGCCTGTGGTCGCTCGACCCGCCGGGGGCGCTCGGCATGCTCCAGGGCCACAAGGGGCCGGTGAACGCGGTCGCCCTGTCGGACGACGGCAGCCGCCTCTACTCGGCCGGCTACGACGGCACCGTCCGGCTCTGGGACGTCGCCCAGCGCCGCGAGGTCCGGACGCTGGTGCGGCACGGTTTCGGGGTCAACGTCATCGCGGTCGACGAGGAAGCGGGCCGGCTGGCCTACGGGGCGCTCGACGGCGGCATGCGGCTCGTCGACCTGGCGACCGGCGAGGTCCGCACCGCGTTCGAGCACGACCGGACTCCGATCCTGGCCCTGGCCACGAGCCACGACCGCCGCCGGCTGGCGTTCGGCGACGGCCATGGGGTCGTGACGGTGGTCGACGCCGGCCTCGGCCAGGTGACCCAGGACTTCCCGGCGGCCCGCGGTCCGATCTGGGCGCTGGCGTTCGGTCCGCGCGACGAGAGCCTGCTGGTCGGTGGGCTGGGGGCCGACGTCGCGGTCTGGCCGCTCGATCCGTTGCGGCGGCCGGCCGGGGCGACCGGCCGGGACCGGGCCGCGCCGGCCGCCTCCAACGGCGAGCGGCAGTTCGAGCGGAAATGCCGGATCTGCCATACCCTGACGCCCGACACGGCACGCCGGGCCGGGCCGACGCTGTACCGTCTGTTCGGGCGCCGGATGGGCACGGTCGAAGGGTATCCGTATTCCGAGGCGTTGACCTCGGGCGACCTGGTCTGGACCGACGAGACCGTCGACCAGCTGTTCGCCCAGGGGCCGGAGCACTTCCTGCCGGGCACCAAGATGCCGTTGCAGAAGATGACGAACGCCCGTGACCGTGCCGACCTGATCGAGTATCTCAAACGGGCGACCCGCTAGCGGCCGGGCCGTCGAGGGAGGAAACGATGAAAGCTTTCGTCTCCGCGTGCGTCGCGATGGTGGTCATCGCCGTCGGTGCCTGGGCGGTCCTGCACTACGCCATCGACGGCTCGTCGCAGACCGCCAACACCGTTTCCGGCGACAGCGTCCGCCTGAACTGATCGCGCCGGCCTCGCAGCCGGACAGGGGAAAGCTGCCGTGGATCGGGGCCGTCGACCGCCGGAGCTGATGACCACGCGCGACGTGGCGGCGTACCTGCGGATCAAGGAGCGCAAGGTCTACGACCTGGTGGCGAGCGGCGAGATCCCGGTCAGCCGGGCCACCGGCAAGCTGCTGTTTCCGCGCGATCTGATCGAGGCCTGGGTCCGTCGGCGGATCGACTACCGTGGCGATGCGGCGCCGCTGCTGCCGCGCCCGACGGTGTTTGCGGGCAGCCACGATCCCCTGCTGGACTGGGCGCTCCGGGAGTCCGGCTCGGAGATCGCCACTTTCTTCGACGGCAGTCTCGACGGCCTGCGGCGTCTGGCCGCCGGTCGGGTGATCGGTGCCGGCGTCCATCTGTTCGAGCCCGATCTCGGCGACTGGAACGTCGGCCATGTGGAGCGGATGCTGCCGGGGCAACCGGTGGTGCTGATGGAGTGGGCGCGCCGTCGCCAGGGGCTGGTGGTGCCGGCCGGCAACCCGCGCGGAATCACCGGCGTCGCCGGGCTGGCGGGCTGTCGGGTGGTCGCGCGCCAGCCGGGGGCCGGCAGCCGGGTCCTGCTCGACCACCTGCTGGCCGAGGCGGGGCTCGCGCCGGGGGCGGTCACGCTGCTGGACCCGCCGGCCCGCAGCGAGTCGGACGTCGCCCTGGCGGTCGGCGAGGGGCGCGCGGATGCCGGCCTGGCGATCGAGAGCGTGGCCCGCCAGCACCGGCTCGATTTCGTGCCGGTCGCCGACGAGCGCTACGACCTCGCCCTGTGGCGTCGCGAGATCTTCGAGCCGCCGATCCAGCGCCTGCTTGGGCTGGCGCGTTCCGATGCGTTCGCAAGGCGGGCCGCCGATCTCGGCGGCTACGACGTGGCCGGGTTTGGCAGGATCCACCGCAACGGGCCGTGAGGCCACGAACGCACGAATCCGTCCGCATTAACAATCCTTCATGTGGGCGCAAGGCGCCGGACGTGTTGGCGCGCCATCTTCGTTCGCGAGCGGCAGGACCTTCCGCCGCCAACCGATCGAAGGAGGTAGTCGATGACTGTCGTGACCGAAGGCCGCCGCCTGCTGGCGACCGGCGCCCATGGGACGGGATCCAGGATCCTGCGCCGCGGCGCCGTTGCTCTGGCCGGCGCCGGCATCATCGTGTGGTCGAGCGTCGCGTCCGCGGCGACCGGCGGATATGCCGACCTGGTGGAGAAGGTCGCGCCGTCCGTCGTGACCGTGTTCACCACCCAGGCCCAGCCGGCCAACGAGGCCGGCCCGTCGCCGTTCGGGCCGGGCAGCCCGTTCGAGGACTTCGCCCGCCGCTTCGGCATCCCGGTCCCGCAGATGGGGCCGCAGCAGAACCAGGGCCCGGTCCATGCCCTCGGCTCCGGGTTCGTGATCGATTCGAGCGGCTACGTCGTGACGAACAACCACGTCGTCGACGGCGCGACCGAGGTGAAGATCAAGCTCTCCGACAAGGAGGAGTACCCGGCGACCGTGGTCGGCACCGATCCGGACACCGACCTGGCCCTGCTGAAGGTCGATCCCCACAAGCCGCTGCCGGCCGTGACCTTCGGCAGCTCGGCGTCGCTGCGCGTCGGCGACCCGGTGATCGCCGTCGGCAACCCGTTCGGCCTCGGCGGCACCGTGACCGCCGGCATCGTCTCGGCCCGCGGCCGTGACATCGACAACGGGCCGTACGTCGACTTCATCCAGACCGACGCCGCGATCAACCGCGGCAACTCCGGCGGCCCGCTGTTCAACACCGACGGCCAGGTGGTCGGCGTCAACTCCGCGATCCTGTCGCCGAACGGGGGCTCCGTCGGCGTCGGCTTCGCGATCCCGTCGGACACCGTGAAGACCGTGATCGCACAGCTGAAGAGCAGCGGTCAGGTCGAGCGTGGCTGGCTCGGCGTCTCGATCCAGCCGGTGACCCCGGAGATCGCCGACGCAATCGGCCTCAAGGACCAGAAGGGTGCCCTGGTGGCCCAGGTTCTGCCGAACGGCCCGGCCAACGGGCACCTTCAGACCGGCGACGTGATCCGCTCGGTCGACGGCAAGAACGTCGAATCGGTGCGTGAGCTGCCGAAGCTGATCGCCGCGTCGCAGATCGGCGAGAAGGCCCACATCGGCCTGATCCGCGACGGCCGCACGATGGACGTCGCCGTCGAGATCGGCCGCCGCGAGCCGAAGACCGCCAGCCTGATGCAGCCGGGCGGCAAGTCGGAGCGCACCGCGGCGCTCGGCCGGCTGGGCGTCACGGTGGCCCCGGTGACCGACGAGGTCCGCTCGTCGCTCGGGCTCAACGACTCGGTGCAGGGCGCGGTCGTGACCAGTCTGAAGCCCGACGGCGCGGCCGCCAAGGCCGGCCTGGAGGCGGGCGACGTGATCGAGAAGATCAACGGTCACGTGGTGAAGGCCCCGCACGACCTGGAAGCGGCGGTGCGCGACGTCAGCGCTCCGAGCGTCCTGGCCCTGATCAACCGGCACGGCAATACGCTGTTCGTCGGGATCAGGTTGGCGGACGCATGACCGGACGACGGACCGCCCCCCTCCGTTGATCCGGCACCGAGCCCGGCCGCAGCCCCCCGCGGCCGGGCTCTCGTGTTTTCAACGGGCCCGACGATGTAAACTGCGCCACCAACCAAACGAGCGAGGCCCGAGGTGACCCGCAAGATCCTGATCGTCGAGGATGACGACGAGACTGCCGGCTACGTGGAGCGCGGTTTCGTCGAACAGGGATATGGCGTCGATCGCTGCGCAGACGGCCGCGAGGGCCTGTTCCTGGCGACCGACCGGGCCTACGACGCGATCGTGCTCGACCGCATGCTGCCCGGCCTCGATGGCCTTTCGGTCCTGAAGGCACTGCGGGCGGCCGGGGTTCGGACGCCGGTGGTGATCCTGTCGGCCATGGGCGCCCTGGACGAGCGGGTCCGCGGGCTGCGCGAGGGCAGCGACGACTACATCGTCAAGCCGTTCGCCTTCGCCGAGCTGCACGCCCGGGTCGACGCCCAGATCCGTCGGGGAACCGCCGCGGACGAGGCGCCGACCTCGCGGCTGGCGGTCGCCGATCTCGAGCTCGACCTGCTGTCGCGCAAGGTGACCCGGTCCGGCCGGCCGATACCGCTGCAGCCGCGCGAGTTCCTGATGCTGGAGTTCCTGATGCGCAACGCCGGCCGCGTCGTGACCCGCACGATGCTGCTCGAGGGTGTGTGGAACTACCATTTCGACCCGCAGACCAACGTCATCGACGTGCACATCAGCCGGCTGCGCCAGAAGGTCGACAAGGACTTCGATACGGCGCTGATCCACACCGTGCGCGGCAGCGGCTACATGCTGTCGGCGGAGGTCTGAGAGTGGTGCCTGCCCACGTCGTCCGGGTGCAGTGGTGGCGGTCGGTAACGGTCCGCCTGGTGCTGGCGTCGACGGTCGCGTCGACCCTGATGATCGGCGTCGTCTTCGGGTTCCTGTACTGGCGTGCCATCGGTGTGGTCGAGCAGCAGGCGTCCGACACGGTCGCCTCCGAGTTGCGCGGCCTGGTCGAGCATTTCGGCAGCGTCGGCCTGCTGGAGCTCATGCGTACCGTGCAGGAGCGGTCGGCCGTCCCGACCGAGGCCGAGCCGGTCTATCTGGTGGTCGACGGCCTCGGCAATCGGCTGGCCGGCAATCTTCTGGCCTGGCCGCCGACCGTGCCGCCGGACGGCCGTTGGCGGAAGGTCGAGCTGTACCGCCGCGGCGAGGACCATCCGATCCTGATCGGCGCCCGCGGGTACGAGCTGGCCGGCGGCGTCCGGCTGCTGGTCGGCCGGGCGCTCGACGGCCGGGTGAAGATCCAGGACGCGATCGGCGAGTCGCTGCTGTGGGCGCTGGCGGCGCTCTGGACCATGGCGGTCGGCGGCGGGATCCTGCTGTCGCGCACCATTCTCCGGCGGGTCGGCGAGGTGGCGGCGATCAACCGCGAGGTCATGGTAGGGGAGCTGGGTCGGCGGGTTCCGGTTCGCGGTTCCGGCGACGAGTTCGACCGGCTGGCCGCCTCCATGAACGACATGCTGGCCCGGATCGAGGAGCTGATGGTCGGCATGCGGACGGTCACCGACAGCGTCGGGCACGACATCCGCAGCCCGTTGACCCGCCTGCGGAACCGCCTGGAGCGGGCGCGTCTGCCGGGCGCTACCGAGGCCGAGCGCGAGGCCGCGCTCGACGATGCGGTTGCGGACGTCGACCTGACCCTGGATCTGCTCGGCCGGCTGCTGGACATCGCGCGCGCGGAGTCGGGGCTGCAGCGCGGCGAGATGTCGGAGCTCGATCTGGCGGCCGTGGCCCGCGACGTGGTCGATCTCTACGAACCGATCGCCGAGGACCGGGGCCTGCGGATCGAGGTGTCGGCGGATCAGGCCGTCCCGGTGTCCGGGCATGCCGAACTGCTGGCGCAGGCGGTCTCGAACCTGGTCGACAACGCGACCAAGTACGCCCGATCGCAGATCCGGGTCGAAGCGGTGGTCGGTGCCACGGGGGCCCGGGTCGCCGTGGCGGACGATGGGCCGGGCATACCGCCGGAGGATCGCGAGCGTGCCACCGAACGGTTCGTGCGCCTCGATCCCAGCCGGTCCGGCAAGGGAGCCGGCCTGGGGTTGAGCCTGGTGGCGGCGGTCGCCCGGCTGCACGGCGGCGAGCTCGTGCTGTCCGATGCGGGACCGGGCCTGAAGATCGAGCTGGTCCTGCCGTCGCTCGCTGCGGTCGACGATGAGACAATTGGTCCCGGCCAATCCATCTCGCCTGCGGCCCCGACGTCGGAGTATCAAGACGTCGTAGCCGGCTGAGCCGGCCGATCGGTGCGAGCAATCCGGTACCTCACATGTCCGTCCTGCACGTTCTCGAAGTTGAAGCCCTGGTTGGCCTCGGTGCCTTTGGCCTTGCCTATGGCGCGTTGACCCTGGTGCTCTGGAAGCTGGGTCGGGATTCCGAACGGCGCCAGCGCGAGCGCGAAGCCGCCGGCTCCGCCAGCAGCGACTGACACCTCCCGAATTCGCGGTGCCCTCGATGTGAGGGCCAAGTGTGAAAGAACGCGCCGGGCCGTCGGGCTTGGCGCGCACAGGTGGGGTGTGCAGACTGTGCCGGTCCGAGGCCAGGGGTGTGGGGCTTGGCAGGCATGAAATTTTAAACTTAAAATATCTGCCTGACGGATAGGGACTTGCCGGGAGACGGACACCAGAAGCCGTTACCCGGGTGTCGGACGAGGCTGTGGTACTAGGGAGACGGACATGCGCAAGGTTTTGACGGCGGCCCTCGTGGCGGCCGGCGTGGGGATGGGTTTCGCCGCACACGCGGCCGAACCGCTGAAGATCGGTATGATGCTGACGCTGTCGGGACCGCCGGCGGTGCTCGGCAAGCACATCAGGGACGGGTTCCAGCTGTTCGTGGACCAGCAGGGCGGCAAGCTCGGCGGTCGCGACGTCGAGATCATCATCGCCGACGACGAGCTGAAGCCGGACGTGGCCCTGACCAAGGTCAAGGGCCTTCTGGAGCGCGACAAGGTCGACTTCGTCGCGGGCGTGGTGTTCTCGAACATCCTGCAGGCGGTCTACCGCCCGGTCACCGAGAGCGGGACGTTCCTGATCGGCGCCAACGCCGGCACCTCGACGTTCGCCGGCAAGGGCTGCAGCCCGTACTTCTTCTCGACCTCCTGGCAGAACGACCAGATCCACGCGGTCATGGGCAAGTACGCCCAGGACAAGGGCTTCAAGTCGGCGTTCCTGCTGACCCCGAACTACCAGGCCGGCAAGGACTCGGTCGCCGGCTTCAAGAGCCAGTTCAAGGGCAAGGTGGTCGACGAGGTCTACACCAAGCTCGGCAACCTCGACTTCTCGGCCGAGCTGGCGAAGATCGCCGCGGCCAAGCCGGATGCGCTGTTCACCTTCATGCCGGGCGGCATGGGCATCAACCTGGTGAAGCAGTTCCGGCAGGCCGGGCTCGACAAGAGCGTGACCTTCCTGTCGGCGTTCACCGTCGACGGGACCACGCTGCCGGCGACCAAGGACGACGCGGTCGGCCTGTACTCGGCGTCGCAGTGGACGCCGGACCTGGACAACGCCGCCAACAAGGCGTTCGTGGCGGCGTTCGAGGCGAAGTACGGCTACGTCCCGTCGCTGTACGCCAGCCAGGGCTTTGACGCGGCCCAGCTGATCGACTCCGGGGTCAAGGCCGTGAAGGGCGACCTGTCCGACAAGAAGGCGGTGCAGGCGGCCCTGGAGAAGGCCGACTTCGCTTCGGTGCGCGGTGCGTTCAAGTTCAACACCAACCACTTCCCGATCCAGGACTTCTACCTGGTCAAGGCGGTGAAGCGCGCCGACGGCAAATACGCGACCTCGATGGTCGAGAAGGTGTTCGCGAACTACGGCGACACCTACGCCTCCCAGTGCAAGATGAAGTGAGGCGGAGCCGGGGAACCCACCTCCGGTCTGTCCGGACGACGGGTGGGCCCCGGCTCTCTGCGGCTTTGCCGCTCCGGCCGGGATGAGGGCAGGAGAGCATCTCCCGATCCCTCGTCCCGGACCGTCGCGCCATGGACGTGACGGAGCCGGGACCCACACGGCGACGCACGCTTACTCGCATTCGGAGGGGAGTGGATGACGGCGACCCTGGTCGCGGTCCAGGTGCTGAACGGGCTGCAGCTCGGCGTGCTGCTGTTCCTGGTGGCGGCCGGGCTGACGCTGGTGTTCGGGGTGATGGACTTCATCAACCTGGCGCACGGCGTGCAGTACATGCTCGGCGCCTACCTGGCGGTCACCTTCTACAGCCTGACCGGCAACTTCTTCGCGGCGCTGGTCTTGGCGCTGCTGGCGGCGCTCGCCTTCGGGCTGGTGCTCGAGTTCCTGGTGTTCCGGCACCTGTACGACCGCGATCACCTCGACCAGGTGCTGGCGACCTTCGGGGTCATCCTGTTCCTGAACGAGGGCGTGCGGATCGTCTGGGGGGCGGCGCCGCTGTCCTACCCGATTCCGGAACTGCTGCAGGGCACGATCCCGATGATGGAGGGCTTCGGCTACCCGATCTACCGGGTGGCGATGATCGTGGCCGGGCTGGCGACCGCGGTGCTGCTGTGGGCGATCGTGACCCGGACCCGGGTCGGCATGCTGGTGCGCGCCGGCGCCACCAACCCGCGGATGGTCTCGGCGCTCGGCGTCGACATCCGTCGGCTGTTCATGATCGTGTTCGGGTTCGGCGCCATGCTGGCCGGGTTCGCCGGGATCATGGCCGGGCCGATCCTGTCGGTCGAGCCGGGCATGGGCGACAGCGTCCTGATCCTCGCCTTCGTGGTGATCGTGATCGGCGGCATCGGTTCGATCCGCGGGGCCTTCGTCTCGGCCCTGCTGATCGGGCTGGTCGACACCCTCGGGCGCTCGTTCATGACCGATATCTTCAAGGCGTTCCTGGCGCCGGCCGCCGCCAACCAGGTCGGCCCGGCGATCGCCTCGATGCTGATCTACCTGCTGATGGCCGGCGTGCTGTTCTTCCGGCCTTCCGGCCTGTTCCCGGCCGCCGGGCGATGAGCAGACCGACGACAGCCGCCTCGACCGGGGTGCGGTGGAGCGTGCCGCTGGTCCTGCTGGTGCTGCTGGCGGCGGTGCCGGCGGTGGCGAACGCCGCCGACATGGGCTTCGCGATCTCGCTGGTCACCCGGGTCATGATCTACGCGATCGCGGCGCTCAGCCTCGACCTCATCCTCGGCTACGGCGCCATGGTCAGCTTCGGGCATGCGGCGTTCCTCGGGATCGGAGCCTACGCGGTCGGCATCGCGTCGGCCCATGACGAGTGGAATGCGGTCGTCACCTTTCCGATCGCCATCGTCGCGGCCGGGGCGTTCGCGCTGCTGACCGGCGCGATCTCGCTGCGCACCCGCGGCGTGTACTTCATCATGATCACCCTGGCGTTCGGGCAGATGGCGTACTTCACCGCCAGCAGCCTGTCCGACTACGGTGGCGACGACGGCCTGACCATGTGGGGCCGCAGCGAGGTGTTCGGCGCCACGCCGTTCGAGGACGACACGGCGTTCTACTACGTGGTGCTGGCCTGTCTCGCCGGCTGCTTCCTGTTCGCGCGGGCGGTCGTCGGCTCGCGGTTCGGTCGGGTGATCGCCGGGGTGCGCGAGAACCGGCTGCGGATGCAGGCGGTCGGGTTCAACCCCTACGCCTACCAGCTGGTCGCCTACGCGATCGCCGGGATGATGGCGGGGCTGGCCGGCGCGCTGCTGGCCAACCACGCGGAGTTCGTCAGCCCGTCCTACATGTCGTGGCAGCGCTCGGGCGAGCTGATCATCATGGTGGTGCTCGGCGGCATGGGCACGCTGCACGGCGCGGTGCTGGGGGCGATCGCCTACCTGACCCTCGAGGAGGTGCTGTCGCACTGGACCGAGCACTGGCGGGTGATCTTCGGGCCGCTGCTGATCCTGGTGGTGCTGTATGCCCGCGGCGGCCTCGGGAGCTTGCTCCGACGGAGCGGCGGCGATGGCTGAGCCGATCCTGGTCCTGGAGGACCTCCGCAAGGCCTATGGCGCACTGACCGTCACCGACAACCTGTCGATGACGGTGCAGGCCGGCTCGATCCACGCGCTGATCGGCCCGAACGGAGCCGGCAAGACTACGCTGATCGGGCAGGTCTCCGGCCAGCTTGCGCCGGATGCCGGGCGGATCCGGTTCGACGGGCACGACGTCACCGGCCTGCCGATGTACGCGCGCTGCCGGCGCGGCCTCGCCCGGTCGTTCCAGATCACCACGATCCTGCCGGGCTTCACGGTGCTGGAGAATGTCGCGGTGGCGGCCCAGGCCCATGACGGGCACAGCTTCCGGTTCCTGCGCCCGGCCGCCGCCGAGGCGCGGCTGAACGAGGCGGCGATGACGGCGCTCGCGACGGTCGGCCTGGCGGACCGGGCGGCGCTCCGTGCCGGATCGCTCAGCCACGGCGAGAAGCGTCAGCTCGAGATCGCCATCGCCCTGGTGATGAAGCCGAAGCTGCTGCTGCTGGACGAGCCGATGGCCGGCACCGGCCACGAGGAGAGCGAGCGCCTGGTCGCCACCCTGGAGGCGCTGCGCGGCAGCCTGACGATCCTGCTGGTCGAGCACGACATGGACGCGGTGTTCGCGCTCGCCGACCGGATCTCGGTGCTGGTCTACGGCCGGGTGATCGCCGAGGGGCCGCCGGACGAGATCCGGGCCGATCCCGAGGTGCGGAGCGCCTATCTGGGCGAGGAGGGCGCTCCGTGATCGCACCGATGCTCAGCGTCGAGGACCTGACCTCGGGATACGGCGACAGCCAGGTGCTGTTCGGCATGTGCTTCGCCGTTGCGGCCGGCGAGGTTGTGACCCTGATGGGCCGCAACGGCATGGGCAAGACCACCACGGTCGGGACCGTGATGG
>Ga0209475_10001232_pt1 | contig 34148 bp, 27 predicted proteins | sample tdDd471_FD_187128 | JGI IMG/M metagenome (GOLD analysis project Ga0209475, IMG submission 187128) | Marine sediment microbial communities from the Atlantic coast under amendment with organic carbon and nitrate - tdDd47.1 (SPAdes)... | ecosystem: Environmental > Aquatic > Marine > Coastal >... | reverse complement strand
CTAAAGAACAAGCTCTGCCTTGATTTCCTGCACGACCCGTTCGCCCAATTCTGTGAACATGAATTTCAGGATCTTGAGACAAATGATAATTAATCACCAAATCCAGGTTATCAATGTCGAGGCCGCGAGCTGCGACGTCGGTTGCCACCAACACCGAGACACTCTTATTGGAAAATCTTACCAGGGTTTGGTCACGATCCTTTTGTTCCAGATCGCCATGCAAAGCCAAAGTATTAAAGCCATAGCTACTCAATTCATCAGCAACAGCTTGTGTTTGTACCTTAGTCGTACAAAAAATTACCGCCGACTCCGGTTTAAACGTCTGTAACAATAAACGCACCGCCAAGCTTCTATCCTGGTCAGATTCGACCGTGTAGAAATGTTGTTTAATGTGTTTGGTATCTGTGGTCTCAGAAATTTTTACCGTAACAGGTTCACGCATAATATCGTTTGCGATGTTTTTGATCTGCTTTGGAAATGTCGCACTAAATAACAACGTTTGGCGGTTATTGGGGCATCGAGAAACAATAAAATCGAGCGCAGGTTTAAACCCCATGTCTAACATGCGGTCGGCTTCGTCCAGCACCAGGGTATTGACTTCCTCTAAATTGAGCCTGTTTCTGCTCAAATGATCTTCGATTCTTCCAGGGGTACCAACAATAATATGTGCGCCATGTTCTAATGAACCTATTTGTGGTCCCATGGGCGTACCACCACATAAGGTAAGCACTTTTATATTGTGGATAGAACGTGCTAACCGGCGAATTTCTGTCGCTACCTGATCGGCAAGCTCGCGAGTAGGACAAAGCACCAAGGTTTGCACGCGAAAACGTTTAACATTCAAATTGTGCAATAATCCCAGACCGAATGCAGCGGTTTTACCTGAGCCCGTTTTGGCTTGAGCGATAACATCCTTGCGCTCGAGTATATGCGGAAGACTTTGAGCTTGAATAGGCGTCATGGTTTTGTAGCCAAGCGTCGCCAGATTTTCAATAAGCGCTGAATCGAGAGCAAGAGACGAGAATTTTAAAGAAGACAAAGGATTGAGACCTGCTGAGTGGTGATGGAAGATTAAAGTGCGTATTATATCAGAACCAGCCTCGGCTCCACACCAGTATCTAGCTCTCTCGGTATTTCAATGAAAAATAAAATTGCCATTTTTGTCGATGTTCAAAATATTTATTACACGACTCGAGAAGCATATGGCCGACAATTTAATTATAAAAAGTTATGGCAATCGTTGAGCGAGCAAGGCGAAATCGTCGCGGCAAATGCCTACGCGATTGATCGCGGAGACAATCAACAAATCAAGTTTCAAGACGCGCTCAAACATATTGGGTTTAGTATTAAATTAAAGCCCTATATTCAGCGAAGGGATGGTTCGGCCAAAGGTGATTGGGATGTTGGAATCACGATTGATGTGCTCGAAGCGGCTGAAAAAGTAGACACGGTTGTGTTACTTTCTGGAGACGGTGATTTTGATTTACTCCTGCTCAAGATCAAATCGAAAGGCGTGAAGGCGATCGTTTACGGGGTGCCAAGTCTGACGGCTGCGTCTTTGGTAAATGCTTCAGATTCATTTTACGCGATAGATAACCAATTGTTGTTGTAAGCTGTATAGGCCAGAGGTTTTAGCCAGCAACAACGCGCTCATTCAATGTTAGTCAAAATCACCACTTAGTCGGCAATTCCGACTATTAATTACAGTCTTAATTTGCTAACGTATTGATTATTAAGCTTTTCAGCCTTGGCATACGAATTGCTATTTATTCTCGACTAGTGAAAACTAATCGATCTCGAGTAAAAAAGTAATCGACCATTTGACAAAGGAAGCCACCATGCCAGTAGAAACTGCAGACAGACCTGTCGAACAAGTGAGAGAAGAAGTGATTGATCAATTGATCATGAACTACGGCCATGAAAAAATTTCTCTCGAAGCGTTTGAACGCCGGTTGGACAAAGCGATGGCGCTTGAGGATCCTGTCGAGCTAAAACAACTGACTGAAGATCTCGATTTAATGGTTGATCAGAACTTTGTCGATATTAAACGCCGCGAAATGTCTCTAAAAGCCGGTTATGCCGCTGAAGGGGAGTTTGGCGAAGCCAAAGAGAGCGAGCAGATGATACATATCTTTGGTGGTGGCGACCGCGCAGGTATGTGGAACGTACCAAAAGAGCTAAACGTGATCAATATATTTGGCGGCGGAGATATCGACTTTACCGAAGCTCGTTTTAGCCACCCCACGGTCACTATCAATGTCACCAGTATTTTTGGTGGAAACGATATCTATGTACCTGAAGATATCAATGTTCAGGTTAACGTATTCAGTATTTTCGGTGGAGTGAGCAACAGCGCGCCGTCCAGCGTCTCTGCGTCAGTTCCGACTATTATTATTGAAGGAATGTGCTTGTTTAGCGGTATCGACGTCAAAGTCAGGCGCAGCTTTAAAGAAAGGGTCGTTCGATTTGCGGACAGCATTAAAAATATGTTGTCCTGAGTCGCGCACGCACTGAAACTTGCCTATCATTAAGGTGAAATCATAAATTTTTACAATCAGTAAAATTGATGACAGCGATCGATATTTGATGGTATCTATCTGAATATTAACAATAAATAGATGCCTTTATTTTCCTGAGATTGTTATGAGCTTGATTAATTCAAACAAACGTTTGAATTAATTGGTCGGATGAGTTAAATTCTGCTCAATACTACCTGATTTATCTTATTTTGATGTTATCGATTGCGTCTGGCGATGCAATAAATAGCTAAAACAACTAACTCGAGCGAGACCTGTATGAGCGATACACCTGAAAACGGCAATAAGCCGCAATCGGCTGACGAAACAACCCTGGAAAAAGCGGTCGAAAAAGAAACCACCAAAAAGGCGCCAGCAAAGAAATCCACGGCGAAAAAAACGACCGACAAAAAGGCTGCTCCCAGAAAGAAAACCGCGGCCAAATCTCAGCAAGAGCGGGTGGCGATTGTCTCCGGTCTGCGGACACCTTTTACGCGCCAATTAACGCATTTTAAAAATACCAATGCGATTGATATGGGCAAAATGGTGGTTTCTGAAATGCTTAATCGCGCAGAAATCGACCTGTCTTTGATCGAGCGCGTGGTATACGGCCAGGTACTGATTCAGCCAGAAGCGCCAAACATTGCGCGTGAAATTGTGCTCGGATCCGGTATGAACGTAAATACCGACGCCTATAGTGTTTCGCGAGCGTGTGCGACTAGCTTTCAATCTACCGTGAATATTGCAGAATCCATTATGGCTGGGGCAATTTCTGTCGGCGTCGCTGGGGGTTCTGATACTTCTTCAGTTGTACCTATCGGGGTCAGCAAAAAATTATCAGCAATGTTGCTTGAGCTTTCAAAAGCAAAAACCATGAGCCAACGTTTAAAAATTCTCAGTAGACTGCGACCAAAAGATTTAGCGCCAGTACCACCTTCAGTTAAAGAATACTCTACTGGCCTTACTATGGGCGAAAATGCAGAACAGATGGCACGCGACCATGGTATTTCACGCGAGCAACAAGACGAGTTTGCGCATCGTTCTCATACGCTTGCCGCAAAAGCCTGGGAGTCTGGTGTCCTGGATGATGAAGTCATGACAGCCTATGTCGAGCCATATAAAGATTCTTTATCACGCGACAATACGGTGAGATTTGATTCGACCTTAGAAGGTTACGCCAAGCTTCGGCCGGCGTTTGACCGTCAGCACGGCACCTTGACGGCGGCCAATAGTACGGGGTTAACCGACGGTGCAGCGTCTCTATTAATGATGAGTGAGTCTCGCGCCAAAGAACTCGGCTACGAACCACTGGGTTATATTAAAAGTTATGCGTTTGCGGCGATTGATGCAACTCACGATATGTTAATGGGACCTTCATACGCGACACCCATCGCGTTAGACCGAGCGGGTATGAAATTAAGTGACCTTGATCTGGTTGATATGCACGAAGCATTTGCCGCACAGACGCTTTGTAATGTCCAAGCTTTCGCGAGTAAAAAATTCGCAAAAGAAAAATTAAATCGGAGCAGCGCTATCGGTGAAATTGATTGGGATAAGTTTAATGTGCTCGGCGGGTCGCTCGCATACGGACACCCGTTTGCGGCGACCGGCGCCCGCATGATTACCCAGGTTCTTAGAGAGCTAAAAAGACGCGGCGGCGGCACAGGCTTAACGACAGCATGCGCAGCAGGCGGATTAGGTGCAGCAATGATCTTGGAGGCTGAATAATGAACACTAAAAAACAATCAGCTTTTTCATTAGAAGTATCTGAAAGCGGTATCGGCTGGATTACGATCGACGTTAAAGGTGAATCACAAAACACCTTGAAAGCGGAATTTGTTGATGACATTAATGCCTTGTTTGATCAAATTCAGGCCGATAATTCGGTTAAAGCGCTGGTACTAATTAGTGGCAAAGAAACTAACTTTGTCGCCGGCGCCGATATTTCACAGCTGGAAAAAATTAATACGGCAGAAGAAGCCAGTGAGTTGGCTAAACAAGGCCATGCTGTTTTTGCGCGTCTGGAAGGACTCAACATGCCGGTTATTGCTGCCATCCACGGCGCTTGTCTTGGCGGTGGTCTGGAATTAGCGCTCGCTTGTAGCCATCGAATCTGTACCGATGCCAAAGTAACCCGTTTAGGACTGCCTGAAGTGCAGTTGGGCGTTCTTCCGGGCGGTGGTGGCACCCAACGTTTACCACGACTGGTTGGTATCGCATCGTCATTAGATATGATGCTGACCGGTAAGCAGCTAGTCGCTAAACAGGCAAAAAATCTTGGTTTAGTCGATGAAGTTGTACCGCTGGCAAATTTAAGAAAAGCTGCCGATAAGCTGGCTCATAAACTCATCGGTAAACGCCGTCGAAAAACCAGTGAGCTCAAGCCTGATTTTAACGCCGGTTCATTGCTAAAAATGCCCGAGCTGCAAAAGCTGGCGTTAGAAACCAGTAGCTTCGGTCGAAAAATTATTTTTGATAAAGCGTTGGAAACAGTTAACAAAAAAACACGTGGAAATTATCCATCGCCTGCAAAAATTATCGAGTGTGTAAAAACGGGCATGGAAGAAGGTCTGGTCGCTGGCCTTGAAACCGAAGCCAGATTATTTGGTGAGTTAGTGGTTTCAAAAGAAGCCAATCAACTGATGAATATTTTTTTCGCTACCACTGAATTGAAAAAAGATTCCGGCGTTGACAGTGACGCGCAAGCTTCTCATGTTGAGCGAGTCGCGGTGTTAGGCGGTGGCTTAATGGGCGCTGGCATCGCTTATGTAACGGCGAATAAAGCGGGCAAAAAAGTTCGTATCAAAGATATTAGCGAGCAAGGGATTAACCACGCGCTTAAATATTGTTGGGAAATTTTCCGAACGCAAATTAAGCGTCGACGGTTGAGTATAAATGAGGCGAGTAGACGGTTTGCTGGCATTAGCGGTACAACGGATTATCGTGGATTTAAACAGACAGATTTGGTTATCGAAGCTGTTTTTGAAGATTTAACACTCAAGCAGACTATGATCAAGGATATTGAGGAAGTCTGCAAAGACTCGGTTATTTTTGCCACAAATACTTCTTCAATCCCGATTACTGAAATAGCGAAAATCAGCAAACGTCCTGAGCGAGTCGTTGGTCTTCATTATTTTTCACCCGTTGAAAAAATGCCATTATTGGAAATTATTAAAGGCGAGAAAACCTCGGATGAAGTCATTGCTACCTGTGTTGAATTTGGTAAACAGCAAGGTAAAACGGTCATTGTCGTCGAAGATGGCGCTGGCTTTTACGTTAACCGAATTCTCGCACCGTATATGAATGAAGCTGGGCAGTTAGTCGCCGAAGGTGTCGCCGTCGACCGTATTGATAACGCGTTGGTTGATGCTGGATTTCCCGTCGGTCCGATGAATTTGCTTGATGAAGTTGGTATCGACGTTGCGACAAAAGTGTCTCCTATCTTACAAGCGGCATTTGGTGAACGAATGACGCCACCGAACATGTTCGATAAATTAGCAGGCGATGATCGTAAAGGGCGTAAAAATAAACGAGGTTTTTATCGCTACGATGTAAAAGGTAAAGGCCGCAAACCCGTCGATGAAAGTGTCTACCGCGTACTTGGCGTTCAGCCAACTAATCAGCTCAGCAATAATAAAATTGTCGAACGATGTTTGCTTATGATGGTCAATGAGGCGGTCCGCTGTCTGGAAGATAAAATCATTCGCAACGTGAGAGATGGTGATATCGGCGCGATATTCGGCATTGGTTTTCCACCGTTTTTGGGGGGACCATTTAGATATATCGATTCGGTGGGCGCGGCAGAAATAGTCGAGAAACTCGAGATGCTGGAAAAGGTCAATGGACCCAGATTTACACCGGCCAAAATGCTGGTGGAAAAAGCGAAAACGGGAGAAAACTTTTACTAATTAATTTTCGGTATTTGGTTAACTGAAAGGCTGATAAGTTATTATCGGCCTTTTTTAATTGCGTTCATAAAAAAAGGCGAACTTCCAGTTCGCCTATGTTCTTTGTACTGATAATTGTTATTTTAAATATTCTAAAGAACGTTGTCGGACATTGTTATTATTATTTGGGAAATACCTTTCATTTTTAAGGGCGAATAACCACTCGGTCTCGGCCTTCTTCTTTTGCTTGATATAATGCTTTGTCGGCATGATAAAGTGTATCGTTAACGTCACGAATGGTATTTGACGCAGACACGCCAATAGAAGCGGTCACGTTAATATGTTCATGGCAGTTAACCGTTAATTTTTTAATTTCACGGCGTACTCTTTCAGCAATAAAGCGGGCGCCGTCGATATCCGTATTCGAAAGAATCACCACAAACTCTTCACCACCGTAACGAAAAACCTCGTCAGAGCGACGGATGGTATTGCGGATTACCTGGGCTACCGATTTTAAAACGGTATCACCTGCAATATGACCATAGGTGTCGTTCACTTTCTTAAAGTAGTCAATGTCGATTACCATCAGGGAGAAACTGGCTAAATGGCGTTTAAATGAGCAGATTTCACGGCTTAGCGCTTCATCAAACGCTGCGCGATTACTAATTTGAGTCAGTGGATCTCGGAATGCTTCCGCCACGGCTTTTTGGTATAAGAGTGCATTTCTTAAGGGATAAATTAATAGCGACAGTAACCGTTCAATGAGCTCAGTTTCTTTGATGCTGAAAGGTTTGGCGCGAGTACATTCGATTTCACCTATAGAAGAATTTTCTAATTCGAGCTGGTAGCGACAGCGATGGGCACGAACTTCGCCAGTATGATAGTTAACCGGCTGTGATTCATTACGATAGGTGACAGAATCGCAAGGCACAATTCTCGCGGTCTCGTCACAAAATGTTTGCAGCAGAGGGGCGACTTCCAGTGTTTGCTGTAATTTTAATGCCAGGTGAGTGACGTCGACGGGATCTTTGTCATAACGGGGTGCGTTTCGGTACCCTTCGATTCCTATGACTTTTGATGTCGAATTTGATTTCATGTTATGCCTCAAACTACTGCTTTATGTCGCGAATTTCAGAATTAGATAAGTGTTATCTAACGGAATTGCTTGTAAACCTGCAATGCTTGTGCCAGAAATTAAAAAGGCAATGAAAACAATGGGTTATAATATTAAGTTAAAGTAGTCAGATATCAGTGATAAAAAAATGACACTTTTTGGCCGTTGAATATCAATGACTTAGCTATTCATCGAGGGAAGCGTCAAAAATCAGTGTCACTGTCCATTGCCAGTCTAACGGTGAAAGCGGCAGCCATTTGCCTGTCACTCAGGGCGATTAACAAATAGCGGAGCATCGATTTAGCGGAGCATCGATTTAGCGGACATAGCAAGGCTGCTCACTATGTCCTGTAGGAAGGTGGCATGGTTATTTGGGCTGGGCGTCAATCGACTCGCCGTTTACTTTCAAGCTGTCATCACCCATCAAATAAAGATAGAGTGGCGCAATCTGCTCTGGCGTTTTGAGGCTATATTTGTCTTCTGCAGGATAGGCTTTAGCGCGCATTTTGGTGCGAGTCGCTCCTGGGTTAATTGCGTTAACGCGAATGTTTGAACCATCCAGTTCGTCCGCCATCACCTGAACCATGCCTTCAACGGCAAATTTAGAAACGGCGTAGGGGCCCCAAAATGCGCGACCTTGCCGACCGACACCGGACGACGTCATGATAACCGACGCCTGGGGCGCTTCGCGTAGTAAAGGCATGCAAGCTTTGGTGAGTAAAAAGACGGCATTGATATTCACTTGCATTATCTGGTGCCAGGTTTCTTCTGAAGTGAATTCAATAGGCGCTAATTCGCTAATCATGCCGGCGTTATGCAAAATTCCATCTAATCGGCCCAATTCTGTGTGAATTGTTTCCGCAAGACTTTTAAATTGTTCTGGCGTGGCGTTAATCAGGTTGAGCGGAATAATGGCGGGTTGCGGATAGCCAGCGGCAACTATTTCGTCGTAAATGGTTTCCAGTTTAGTCGTATCGCGGCCATGCAAAATGACGGTGGCACCTGCTTTGGCATATTCTTTGGCTATTGTACGACCAATTCCATCGCTCGCACCGGTGACTAAAATGACGCGATCTCTTAAAAGGCCGTCTGGGGCCTGATAGTTCAGCATAAGGATTCCTAGGTTTCCGAAGTTGAATGATTGTTCAATTCGTCTATTGTACCGAATCTAGATGAAAAGGTACTAGCATCAAATGGTTAACTCTGAATATTGTCGACAAAATTAAATTCGCTGAAAGCCATATATGCGGAATTTTGTTTATTTGATAAAGCCGCTGAAAGTGGTAAGCTAATTATATTTGTAGGGATAGCATTAATATAATAATCGGAGGGGAGTTTTGATTAAGGTAATGATAGTCGATGATCATGAATTGATCAGAAGCGGTATTAGTCGGCTCTTAGCAGACGAAGATAAAATAACCGTGGTGGGTGAAGCTCGCAGCGGTGAAGAAGCGGTTTCTATGGCGAGAGACTTACGTCCGGGTGTTGTCCTAATGGATGCCAATATGCCCGGAATTGGCGGCCTGGAAGCCACACGCCGGTTAGTCCGGTTTGACCCCGATATTAAAGTTGTCGCTGTGACGGTGCATGGTGATGAGCCCTATCCGACGCGATTTATGCAAGCGGGTGCTGCGGGTTATGTGACTAAAGACGCGGGCATTGAAGAAATGATTGTCGCCATACGTCAGGTGGCCAGCGGTAAACTTTACCTGGCGCCCGAAATCGCTCAACAAATGGCACTCAAAGCCGTCAACCCAGACGAAGCGAGTCCTTTTGATGATTTATCTGATCGAGAAATGCAGGTCATGCTGATGATTACCCGCGGCCAAAAAGTTCAGGAAATATCAGAGCAGCTATTTTTGAGTCCCAAGACAGTTAACAGTTATCGTTATCGCCTGTTTGAAAAACTCAAAATCGAAAATGATGTTGAGTTGACCCATATGGCAATCCGCCACGGCGTTATCGAATCAGAAAAGCTGTAATATTTATTTACGCCCGACTTGAGTCGGGCAGTGGTCGGTCAAATTAAAGACGGTCAGGTTCGTTTCAAGTTAGTTCATTTAAAGGTCTTACCGCTATTAGCGTTCCATTTGATTACAAATCCTTCTTAAAAAATCTCACTCAATTGCCTGGCATTTATCAAATGATTAATGCTGACGGTGAGATAATTTATGTGGGCAAAGCAAAAAATCTGAAAAATCGGGTTTCCAGCTATTTTCAAAAAACAGACCATTCGCCGAAAACGCGCGCAATGGTTGCCCAAATTAATAGCATTCAGATTGTTGTTACCGATAGTGAAAATGAAGCATTAATTCTCGAAAATCAGTTTATTAAAAAGTTCCGTCCGCGTTATAACGTGGTCTTTCGTGACGATAAAAGCTACCCCTATATTTTTCTTTCCGATGAAGCCTACCCGCGTTTGAGTATCCACCGCGGACGGCAACGTAAAAAGGGCGACTATTTCGGTCCATTTACTGGGTCGACAGCGGCACGGTATAGCATTTCACTCATGCAAAAATTATTTTTAATTCGCCAATGTGAGAATAGTGTTTTTAAATATCGCTCCAGGCCTTGTTTGCAATATCAGATAAAACGATGCAGTGGATCGTGTGTTAATAAAATTTCTCAGGAAGATTATTTAAAAGACGTCGAGCTTGTCAGGTTATTTTATCAAGGGAAAAATGATTCTGTCATAAACCTTCTCAACGAACGCATGTTAAAAGCATCCGAAGCGCTTGAATTTGAAAACGCGGCGCAAATTCGGGATCAGATCATTCAGCTCCGGCGCGTACTCGAAAAACAGTCAGCCCAGGGTAGTGAAACCGATGTCGATATCATAGCCGCTGGCGTCAAAGAAAAAACTGCAGCCATATTTATGCTACATATCCGCAATGGTATGGTACAAGGCAGCCGAAATTTTTTTCCGAAAGTCCCTCAAGATACCGATGAAGCCGAAATCCTGGAATCATTTATCGGTCACTATTACACCGCGAGTCAACATGAACTCCCTGCGGAAATAATTACCAGTCACGAAATAAAAGCAGCAAAAAATCTTGCCCGGCAAATTGGCGAAATGCGAGAGTCTAAGATCAGACTGGCGCATAAAGTGAAAACGAGTCGAGCAGCCTGGTTAGATATGGCTAAACGAAACCTTGCGGAAATGATTAGCGCCAACCTGGCCAGCAAAAATCATACTCAAAAGCGACTGCAAGCTCTGATGAAGGAATTATCACTCGACAAGCTGCCGATTCGGATGGAATGTTTTGATATCAGTCACTTCCAAGGCGAGCAAACCGTCGCTTCCTGTGTGGTTTTTGAACAGGGGCAAGCGAAAAAATCTGACTATAGACGCTTTAATATAAAAAATGTTGCCGCTGGTGACGACTATGCCGCGATCGAACAGGCCGTTAGAAGGCGGTTCGAGCGATTGGTAAAAGAGGAAGCGCGATTACCCGACCTGTTAATCATAGACGGCGGCAAAGGTCAGCTCAATCAGGCCCAAAAAGTGTTAGAAGAACTGTCGCTAGAGCAGGTAACCCTGATCAGTGTCGCGAAAGGCAGTGATCGCAAAGTCGGTATGGAGCAGATATTTTTCCCCAGTGAAGCGATTGCCAGACGGCTGGAAGAGGACTCTCTGGGTTTACATTTGCTTCAGGCGATTCGAGACGAAGCCCATCGGTTTGCAATTACTGGTCATCGAGGCCGCCGAGATAAAAAGCGAAGAACCTCCTTGCTGGAAGGAATTCCTGGCGTTGGAGCCAAGCGTCGCCGGGCCATTATCCAGCATTTTGGCGGTATTCAGGGGGTTAAACGAGCAGGCGTCAATGACCTCAAAGAAGTTGAAGGGATCAGCCAAAGCCTCGCTCAGATTATTTATGATAATCTTCACTAGCAGAGCAACGCTCACTTGTGCTGATTCATCACCAGCAGAACTTTTGGGTACCACAATAGGCGCGCGCGGAATTTTAATTCGATAAACTAATGACATCTCAATCACCAGTGTTAAAATGGCAATCAATAAAAATGCCCCTTAAGAAGTTTAATGAATATAGCTAACCTGCTGACATCTTTTAGAATCATCTGCATCCCCTTACTGGTGTTTTTCTTTTACCTGCCTGTCACCTGGGGGCAAACAACGGCGGCATTGATTTTTGCGGTGGTCGGATGGACCGACTGGTTCGATGGCTGGGTAGCGCGTAAATTTAATATGCAATCGCCGCTTGGCGAGTTTCTTGACCCGGTTGCAGACAAGTTGATGGTAGCGGCATCACTCGTGTTATTGGTCGAGCAGCACGCGACCATCTGGATTGCAGCGCCAGCGTTGGTCATTATCAGCCGCGAAATCACAGTGTCTGCACTTAGGGAATGGATGGCGGAATACGGCGAAAGATCGGCCGTGAAAGTTGTATTTATCGCTAAAGTGAAAACCTTGATGCAGCTTTCGGCCATATTTTTCTTATTATTAGCCGGAAATGAAGCAGAAGTTACCAAAATTATGGAGCATTCCTGGTTGTATATTTGGGGGTATGTCTTCTTGTATGTCGCTGTCGCTTTAACCCTCTGGTCCATGTACATCTATTTAAGGGTTACCTGGCCTTTATTGGCTTCGGCAAAGTTTAAAAATCAGCCAAATTCAGGCGATAATTGATTAGAAAATCAGCTGTTTGCGACCAGACCAAAAAAGTTTAAAAAGTTACGATAAACCTGCTTGACAGAACCTAATCTTGCTGTAAAATGCCACCCCACTTGAAGCGGGAATAGCTCAGCTGGTAGAGCACGACCTTGCCAAGGTCGGGGTCGCGAGTTCGAATCTCGTTTCCCGCTCCAAATTTTTCTTCAAGTAAAAAGCAACGGTTTTAGGCTGAAATTTAAGCACAACCCGGGACTTTTTATTTGATGGAGTAGCGAACCGGTGTGCCGGCCCAGTCGTCTCACGTTTCCTGCTCCAATTATTAAAACCTCGGCCGATAATGAAATCCGAGGTTTTTTTAGCGCTAAGCTTCGAGTTTTAGGTTAAAATAGCCGGCTAGAAAGTTTGTCGCTAATATAGTTAAGGCTGAGTGGCAGAGTGGCCATGCAGCGGACTGCAACTCCGTGTACGCCGGTTCGATTCCGACCTCAGCCTCCATCTTCATTTGAAGTTGGACTACTTGAAAATAATAGGTTTTCAAGTGAACAAGATGCCCGGGTGGCGAAATTGGTAGACGCAAGGGACTTAAAATCCCTCGGTGGTAACACCGTGCCGGTTCGACTCCGGCCCCGGGCACCATTAGGTTAAAAGCCTAGTATTTTTCTTTATGCGGGAATAGCTCAGCTGGTAGAGCACGACCTTGCCAAGGTCGGGGTCGCGAGTTCGAATCTCGTTTCCCGCTCCAAATTTTTCTCTTTTCAATAATCGTGATGAACCAATCAGTTTCGCTGCGATCGCTGTTTACTGCTTCGATTGTTTCGTTCTGATTTGCTGCTCTGGCGTTTGCTCTTATTGCTGTTATAACTGCGTCGCTCGCTATGACTTTCTTTTCTGCTGTAGCTTTGTTCGCGCTTTACATTGTCGCTGGTTTGTCGATACGCTTTTGTCTGCGTATTTCGCTGCTCAAGCTTAGCCGGTTGTTTGTAATCTTGCAGGATTGAGGCTTGATTGTCTCGCCGGTTATCGGTTTTTTTGGCGCGAGTTCGCTTGTCGACGTCCTTTCTGCGCGAATCATTACGTTTGACTTCATTTCGATGTTTTTGTTTGATTTGATCACGCTCGCTACGATTGTCTTCGCGAATCTGCTGATTGGAAGAGGTACGTTCTTTAAGCTCACGGTTGGTATTTTGGCGTAGCGTCTGAGAATCACGATTGTTCCTCCTATCTTTTTTTAGCTCAACCTGTTCATTGTGGCGTGAGTGATTCGTACGATTTACCTCGCGATTATTCAGCTGACTTCTCAGGCGTTCTTGCCGCGTTACCTGTCGCTCCGTATTGGCCTGATCACGAGATGATTGGCTGGTTATTCGCTTGTCTCGTTTATTATCGGCGCGTGAAGAAAACTCTCTTTCTGTTCTTCGAATATTCTGCGTTTCAAGGCGGCTTGGTCTTTTGCTTTCGTACCTTTGGCTAACGGTATGAGTTCTGTATGCAACACCTCGGCGATGCGTCGGGTTATGTTGCCATCTTCTGACATTGGTGTGTCTAATGATATCGTGACGACGATAGTGGCCGTGATGGCGATAGTTGTAGTGATGATGGTGTATTCTCACCACATGATGATTATGCCAGTGAAAGGCGCTGAAAAAGAATCCAAAGGATATATGGACACGGGGATGCCAGTAAAACGGTCCACCGTGATGACTATAGTGGTGGTGGTGATGCCAGTAGACGGGCGGATAATGATCCCAATACCAGGGTCCATAAACAACACGCGTATCGTAATACGGGATATAAATGACTTCTGGTTCTGCAGGTTCCAGCACAATGACCCTTTCTTCGCGAACTATCTTAACGTTGTCCATTTGCCCCAGATTTCCGGCATTGTCAGCTTTGCGGCGAAGTGATTGAATAGCGTCGAGCACACGGCTTTCGTCCTGAAGAAAGGCATCACCGATTTTTTGCGTCCATTCCAGATCATCGCTCATTCGTTCAAGCACTTTAGGGAAAGGAATGAGGGCTTTTACGCTGGGATCCCAGTCTTCTTCTTCTATCTGTTTCATGGCGTCGCCGGCTGGTAAATCGGCATGTTTACGAGCCCAGCGTTCAGCTTGAACCACTTCAAGCGGGTAGGTCGAGGCAATGAGTATATGCGTAAGCACGCTGTCAGGATATAGCGCTATGGGCGCAAGAATTTGTTCTAGCTCAGCATCGCCAAACGTAACATTCTCTTCAGCATTCGCGGTTGCGCTGGCGGTAACGATAAAAAAGCCCAACAAAACAGCTAATATTTTTCTCATTGTGTTACTCACTCTAAAAGTCGTTTATTGCTCATAGTGTCTATTAAGCACCAGGTAAACTGAACAAAGCATGAATAAACCACTAAAATACCGGCAAAATGGCGAAAAAACGCCAATTTAAAGGGTATGGCTATCCGTTTATCTAACCACAAATGCGCGAAGTTAGCGAACCTGTCGGCGAATTAGCCCGAGAATGTGCCATTTGTAAGGGGAGGTTATTTAATTGCTTGGCGAGTTATTTTCTTTTTTATGTGTAATTAGCATAAACTGGCGTTATTTATTCCGAACAATTATCAGTCGAGGACAGGTATGAACTACTGGTTACTTAAAACCGAACCCAGTGAATTTAGTATTGATGATTTACAGCAGATTTCAGCAGACTATGAAAATTGGGATGGCATACGAAATTATCAAGCTCGTAATATCATGCGCGATGATATAAAAGTTGGTGACAAGGCATTTATTTATCACAGCAGTTGCAAAGATGTTGGTGTCGCCGGGGTCGCCGAAGTGGTTAAGGCCGCATTTCCGGACCCGCTGCAATTTGACGCCAAAAGTAAATATTACGATCCTAAATCCAAAAAAGAGGCGCCGCGCTGGGTTTGTGTTGGCGTGAAATTCGTTGAAAAGTTTGACGCAATTGTGCCGCTCAAAACCATTAAAGAAACGGCGGTATTAAAGGAAATGGTATTAGTCAATCGGGGGAGATTATCGGTACAGCCAGTACGCAAAAAAGAGTGGCAAACAATTGTGAAACTGGCAAAGTCGCAAACAAAATAAGCGCCGGTCTTTGATACTGATAAAATAGAATCGAGCCGAAACGAGACTATTTTAGCTGCTGCTTTGCTAATGTTTCTTGTACTTTATTGAATGAATTTTTCTGTTGTTTAAGCAGTTGTTCAAATTCGTGTAAGGGCAGAGGTTTGGCGAAATGATAACCCTGGCCATAATCGCAATCGACATCGGCTAGAAGAAATTGCTGAGTTTCGCTTTCTACGCCTTCTGCGATGACTTTGAGGCCGAGTTTGTGCGCCATGACAATAATTGCTTCACACAAAACCATATCGTCGGAGTCGATAGAAAGGTTGTTGACGAATGATTTATCAATTTTTAAATAATCGATATCAAATTTTCTTAAATAAGACAAAGAAGAATAACCCGTTCCAAAGTCATCCATCGATACTTGAAAGCCATTATCGCGGAGTTCGAGAAGGTGGTTGGAAATATTGTCCTGACCTTCCATTAACATACTTTCGGTTATTTCGATGCCGATCGCATTAGGCTCAACGTCGATATGTTTGGTTAATGAAAGCCAGTTATTAGTGCTCTTACTTTGAAATTGTAAAGGCGAGGTATTCACGCTAATTTGCAAATTAGGCTGAATTTCTTTTCGCAAGCGTTTAACCTGACGTGCCGCTTCAATAAATACCCATTCGCCAACATTAATGATCATTCGGGTTTCTTCCAGAATTGGAATAAAGGTAATGGGTGGAATGTAACCTTTGATCGGATGATTCCAGCGGATCAATGCTTCAGCCTTATCGATAACGCCAGTTTTCAAATTAATAATAGGTTGATAAAACAATTCAAATTGTTGCTCCTGAACGGCCAATCGAAGTTCTTTTACGAGAAGCATTCTCAGCATCGCATCCTGTTGCATGCTGGGGGTAAAATAATGAAAATTATTTCGACCGTTTGCTTTAGCTGAATACATCGCTTGATCGGCATTTTTTAACAGTTCGACCATATCGGTCGAATCTTTCGGGCATAAGGTAATACCCACACTGGCAGAAATAAACGCGGCATCCTTGAGTTCAAAAGGCAGCTTTAGTGTTTGCAGAATTTTTTCTGCAACCACTTCAATCCCACCGTCATTGGAAATATCGTTGAGAATAACGACAAACTCATCTCCGCCCAGACGGGCGAGGGTGTCACTCCGCCGTAAGCAGCTTTTTATGCGATCAGCCGCCTTAATGAGGAGCTTATCGCCTTGATCATGGCCCAGAGTATCGTTAACTTCTTTAAATTCATCCAGATCGATCAATAATAATGCAAAAGCGGTTTTGTGACGTTGTGCTTCGGCGAGTTTTTGGGCGAGACGATCCTGGAATAAACGCCGGTTGGGCAAGCCAGTTAAAAAGTCGAAATTGGCCTGGTTCCAGATTTCTTTTTCTCTCTCTGCAAGCTGAATATTATGCTGTCTGAGTTGGTATTGACGATAACTGAAAAACAACAAAATTATTGCCGTCGCGATAGCAAATTGAATAATTCGCTGATAATCCTCGACGATTTCATATTTTACTGTCAGCCATGAGCTATCGATACGTGTTTTTATCTCCGGGGCTATCGCGGCTATCGATTGATTTAAAATATCTGCCAAAGGTGCCAATTCATTACGGACTCCAATCCCCAGAGAAATGGTCGAAAGCTCGTCAAAATGACCGTTAATTTTCAAATTGGTATAACCACCTGTTTGAATCGCATAGCCGGCAATATGCAATCCAGATAAGTAGCCAAAAATCTCCCCGTTATCGACTTTCTTAAGCCCATCAGTGAGGGAATCGACTTCTACCAAATCCATTTCCGGGTATTTATTTTTCAACAGATCGACATAGGCATAGCCGCGGCGCAAGCCCAATTTCTTATCGGTAAGGTCAGCTAAGTTCGAAACGAAAAATTTTTCTTGCGTTGTAACGACGACAAAGGGAATATTGACATAGTTCTCGGTAAAGGTAAGGAACTTTTCCCGCTGAGGGGTTTTTGACGCGAGCGAAATAATATCGCAATCGCCTTGTTGAATACGACTCATAGATTCTTCCCAACTTTCCGTTTCAATCAGACGAATTGGTTTGTTGAGATCGGCCTGAAAAATTTTCATATATTCAGCGTTGATGCCGATATGTTGACCACCGACTATGTCATCTAACGGCATCGTATCGGGTCCAACACAAAGTTTTATTTCTGACAGTGTCGCTAGAAATGCGAGTTGTTCTTCGGAAAAATGCAGATGTGATGAACTCATCACTTTGGTTGAAAATAGAAAAAGCGCGATGAGCAATCTCGTTAAAAGTAAACGGCTAATATTGACTAGGGTTGATCGGGGCTTCGGTTCCATTGGTACTTCTACGGGTATTCCTGTTGGTACTGTTAACAATGTCACTCAAGTCGCTGGACATTTTATTAAGATTATGTTGCAAGCAATTGGTTTTAAAAGAAATTAACTTTAGTCTAGGCGATAATCTGAAGCAGTGTGTGATTTATTTATTTGATTCTTCAAAAATCAGCAAAAAATCTCTGGTTGAAATATTAATAAGGGATGTTGATTAAAAATTATCCAGGATTCTCACCTATTTATTTAATTGGCCTGTTAATGTTTTATCGCTGAGATATGTGGTTTAAGTTTATTGGCGGTATTTTGCATCTCGCTTTTTAACCACTTTAAAAATAATTTCACTTTGTTTCGTTGAAAATGATGTTCTGGAGCAACAGCGTAAAAACTATAATCGCGAAACGCATAATCTTTGGCGTAGACCAACTGTCCAGAATCAACCAGGTCAATGACCAGGCTTAATCTTTGCAGAGCGATCCCTTGACCACTCCGCGCCGCTTCGACGCCAAGTCCGCCGTCGCGCATAAGTATCAGTTTACTGAGCTCATCTTCACTAAATTGATAATAATCCATAAAACCAGCCATAGTCTTGGTGACCCCTTCAAATGTTCCGCGAATAAAAGGCAGACGCATAATATCTTGGCGCGTGACTTGCTCGTCATTAAGTAAATCGCGATGGCAAACCAGCACAATTGGTTCATTCATTAGTAGCTCACTGTGAAGTCCAGGGTAAGTGCCTTGGCCAAAGCGAATGGCCAGATCGAACTCTCCCTCATTAAAATTTCGCGTTTCGATCGAGGTATCCATGCTGATGGAAATGTCAGGGTATTTTTCGTAGAAGTCAGTCAGGCGCGAGATCAGCCAGTGTGATGCAAAAGAAGGCATTGTCGTAATCGCAAGACGATTTGGCGCCGGGTCGTCGATGATACGGTTTACGCCACGGAAAATATCCTTAAAGGCAGACTCAATATATGGGAAAAATTGTTCGCCTTGTGCTGTCAGTTTTACCCGCTGATGACCCCGGCTAAAGAGTTTAACGTCGAGTGCAGCTTCTAGCTTACGAATTTGTTGACTGACGGCCGCTTCACTGACAAATAGTTTTTCCGCCGCTTGCTTGAAGCTACCGAGTTTGGCGGCCCAGTAAAAGTTTCGTAAGCCGTTTAATGGTAAGGGATAGTTTGATTCCACGCCCTGTATTTACCTCCACTGAGTAATTGCACGAGTTGCAGCCAACATTAGTTTTATTGCGCTTAAGATAAACTTAAGTGTATGCCACTTTTAATCGTTTGTCATCAGCCGTGCTAATTCATATATTGAACAGGCGTTTTAACAAATTTTTGATTTTAAATCTATCCATAAGTTTAGGAGAACTGCTATGAACAAACTTACTCTCTTTAGTATTATTGCTATAATTATAGGCGTATTAGCCTCGACTCATACGCACAGCGCTGAGATAAATAATAGTTACAGTTTTAATCAATTAAGCGCTTCTTTGTGCTTGGCTGCAAAAGAAGATAAACCCACACAACTGCGAATTCTGTTGCGTCAGGCTAAAATGCACATTAGAAATATTTATGCTGATGTGAGATGCCACGGCGAGACTTTGCTAGAAGTGGCGCGCCGCTATCATGCCGAAAAAGTCGCAGACTACTTGCGTCTTAAAACTAAAGGGTTACCGCTGAGCAATGCTAAAAAGATGGCTGTCGGTGGATAACCCGACAACCCAGTGAGCTGTATAGTTGAGATTTAGCCATTTGGCAGGGGATTCCTGCCTTTTTTATTACCAAACGACCGGGCGTCAACAAACGGTTTCACATTTATTTCACAGGCTTCATTTTATTCTGAATAAAAATCAACAGGAGAGAATATTATGAAGTTTATCAATGCTATGGTTGTAATAACATTACTGTTTTTATCCCTTAGCCCAATGGCGGGGACGAGTGACCAACCAAGAGTATTAATGGTCGTATCCAGTTATGGTGAAGAGCAAGGCGAAAAACTGCCAGGTTTTGAATTCGATGAACTCGCTAAAGCTTACCTGGTCTTTAAAGCGAATGGCTTAAAAATAGATATCGCCAGCCCGAAAGGGGGCGCAGTGGAAGCGGATAAATACAACCCCGAAAAGCATTATAACCAACAATTTTTGAGCGATAGTGTTGCGACTGATGCGCTTAAAAATACACTTTCAACTAAAACCATCAAGCCAGAAGATTATGCGGCCGTATTTGTCGTCGGTGGAAAAGGGGCGATGTTTGACTTACCCAAAGACAACGCCTTGCAGCGTGTTATCGCGAGTATTTACGAAAATGACGGTACCGTTTCGGCTGTTTGTCATGGACCAGCGGCGCTGGTCGATGTGAAATTATCGGATGGAAGTTTTTTGGTCAACGGCAAAGCCATAAATAGTTTTACCAATGCGGAAGAAAAAGCTTTTGGTAAAAAGTGGATGCCACACTTTGATTTCATGCTAGAGGATAAACTTAAAGAGCGTGGCGCAAAGTTTGAGCATGCGCCGATGATGTTAACTCACGTAGCCAATGATCGACGCGTTATCACAGGGCAGAATCCATTTTCTACCACCGCTACGGCGGAAGCGGTTGTTCGCTCGCTGGGGATAACGCCCGTTCCGCTAGCGCCACATAAGGATGAAGCGACAATTCAATTAATCAGCAGAATGCTTAACCAAGATCCAGCTGCCGGTAAAGAACTGGCGGAGCAAACCGAAAAATATCAACCTGAGCTTGTTGCTATGTATGGATATTATCGTATGATGTTTGCTGAATCTAATGATGAGCTGCAAAGTGCTGTCCATTTAATGGAAGTTGGTCGTAATTACATGGATAACCCGCAGTTGACTTTGGCGTTGGCGCAAGGTTATCAAAAACTGGGGCAGAGTGACCGCGCCAGACAAAGTTTGACCACTTTAATAAAACAACACCCAGATATGGATGCTGCGAAACAGTTACTCGCTCAATTAGACCAGAAGGAAACCAAAGACTAGTCAATTAATTAATGAGAATGTTCAATGACAAGCTCCAGCCTGAATATATTATTGGTTGAAGATCAAATCGGCATTGCGAAAAACATTGCAACCTATATGGAAAGCGAAGGTCATGTTTTTGATTTTGCAATGGATGGTCATCAAGGGCTGGAACTCGCTTTAAAAAATTACTATGACGTTGTCGTGTTGGACTTAATGTTGCCCGGCTTAGATGGATGGGAAGTCTGTCGTCGAATCCGCCAAAGTGCTTCCCGTCATATACCCATTATAATGCTCACGGCGCGCGACAGCCTCAGCGACAAAGTCAAAGGATTCGAGTTAGGCGCCGATGATTATTTGACCAAGCCCTTTGCGTTAGAAGAGTTACTCGTGAGGTGTATGGCCTTATCGCGTCGGCAGCAGATGAATACGGAACATGAAATACGAATTGGCTCCTTAACCATCAATCGAGCGAGCCAAAAAGTGGTACGACAGGAAAAACTGATCGAGTTGCATCAAATTCCATACACCATTTTGCTCACGCTCGCCGAGTCTTATCCGCGTGTCGTATCGCGCTCAGAGTTGTGTTCAAGAATATGGGGAGATGATCTTACCGAATCAGATTCGCTTCGCTCCCATATATACCAGTTACGCAAACAACTCGATAAACCGTTTGAAAAAGCGCTGATCAGAACGGTTCATGGGGTTGGATTTGCGCTGGAGTCTGACGAGTGAAAGGCTATCGAGCGAGTATTCGTCGTCGAATAATTTTGGCCTTTAGCGCCCTGGCCATTTTTGTGTCGGTTTTATTTAGTGTCTATAATTTTGTTTTCGCATATTCGATTGAAGACGAATTTTTTAATCGAATTATAGAAGATGAAGCCCGCTACATTGTCGAGAGATATACAAAAGATAGCCTGTTGGCAAAGCCTAGACAAAATTTTATCCGGGCATATCACAGCATTGAACAAGCGCCGGATGAAATCAAAGCGCTCTACCTAGCGCAACCGGGAAAAAAAGAATACCCAGGAAGTCACGGACGCCACTACCATGTATTCGCGTCCCAAGCTGAACCGAGTTTTATTTTGGTGGCTGAAGTTAGTGAGTATCTGATGGTGCGTCCGATGACTCGGGGCTTGTTAATATTTTTGGGGATCTCTTCAGTAATTATGCTGTTACTGGCTTGGCTGGTAGGGTACTGGCTTGCAAAGAAGTCATTAAAGCCACTGTCGGAACTAGCGCAATTAGTAGAGCGGACGGAGCCAGAAAATCTGCCAGAATCGTTTGCTGAGAGTTATACGCAAAGTGAAGTAGGCATTCTCGCGCGGTCGCTCGAAGTTGCTATTAAACGTATTCGTACATTTATTGCCAGAGAGCAACATTTTACCCGCGACGCCAGTCATGAATTACGAACTCCGATTGCCGTGATTAAAGGCGCCACTGAATTATTGGAGAAAAAAACGTTTTCGTCCGAAGACAGTGAAATAGTGGCCCGAATAAAAACTGCGGTCGTGCAAATGGAGCAGACGGTCAATACCCTGTTGACCCTCGCCAGAGAAGAGGCCGATCAGGAAGGTCGAAAATTAGTACCACTACTGCCAATCGTCGAGCAAACCGTGATTGACAATGCCTATTTAATCGATGACAAACCCGTGGAAATCAAAGTCGATATTTCTCCTGAAGCCAAAGTTTACTCAACCGCTGGTATTATTCAGATTCTACTATCGAATTTAATCAGCAATGCTTTCCAATATACGCCACAAGGCGAAGTGGTGATCCGATTTAAAGACGAAAAATTAGTCATTTTTGATAGTGGCACCGGAATAGACGAATCCATTAAGCGTCAGGTTTTTGAGCCGTTAGTTAAAGGTGAGGAAAGTCGAGGCTTTGGGATCGGAATGTCAATCGTGAAACGATTATGTGAACGTCAAAAATTTTCGATTGAAATCAGCAGTTCAACACGCGGAACGGAAGTGACCATTTGTTTTGATACTGCGACATCCGGAAACGAATAATTTCAGAGCGTTTAAAAATTCTTTGACTCGTATCTGAGTAAATGATGTAGTAAGCAACCTGATGTGAAGTTTGCTATTTTTCTAATTGAGCATCATTCATCTTGAATTTAATTTAACGAGTGTCCTGAGTTTATGAAAACGATCGGTTTGATAGGCGGAATGAGTTGGGAGTCAACCGTCAGTTATTACCAGCTTATTAATCTGGGCGTGAAAGATCGCCTCGGCGGATTTCACTCGGCCAAGATTAGCCTCTTTAGTGTGGACTTTGCCGAAATTGAAGCATTGCAGCACGCTGGTCAGTGGGCGGAAACGGCGACTATTCTGTGTGACGCTGCCAGAGCTGTAGAAGCTGCTGGCGCAGCGGGAATTTTAATTTGCACTAATACCATGCACAAAGTTGCCGATGAAGTCGCTCGATCAGTCAATGTGCCTTTGTTGCATATTGCGGATGCGACAGCAGAACAACTCGTTGCCGATAATATTACCAAAGTAGGACTGTTAGGCACGCGCTTCACCATGGAGCAGGATTTTTATAAAGGTCGATTACAAGATAAATTTGGCATTGAAGTTGTAGTGCCAGAAGAGAAAGAGCGCAAACTTGTGCACGATGTTATCTACAACGAATTATGTTTAGGTGAAATAAAAGTACATTCACGCCATGCCTATCTTAAGATTATCGAAAATCTCGCCGCGCAAGGTGCACAGGCGGTGATACTGGGTTGTACCGAGATCGCGCTTTTAGTTCGACAGCAGGATGCGACAATACCGCTTTACAACACGACAGAAATTCATGCCAAAAAAGCGGTTGAATTTGCACTCAAAGAATAAAAAGCGGTAAGTTCACAAATTTAGGCCAGATCAACTAAACTAAAAGTTACTCATCCACGTAGCTGTATAGCAGATACCCCAAAAAATAGGTCTGTCAATGGCTAACTATCTGATTACAGGCGGTACCGGACTCATCGGTAGTGCAGTCATCCAACGATTAACACAATCGCCGTCTACCATCACGGTGTTAACGCGTGATAAGAAAAAAGTCGCGCAAACGCTTGGTTATACCATCAACGCGGTAGAGAGTTTTGAGCAAATTCCAGACGAAGCGAATATTGAGTTTGTTATCAATCTTGCCGGTGAGCCCATTGCCGACAAACGCTGGAGCGTGGAACAAAAAATGGCTATCTGGCAGAGTCGGCTCGAGACGACTAATCGTCTGGTACAATGGATTAAAACCACGCCGAGCAAGCCGAAAGTTCTCTTAAGTGGCTCTGCGGTTGGCTGGTATGGTGATGGCGGCAGTCGGCCATTAACCGAAGAGAGTCCAGCGCATGATGAGTATACCCATAAACTCTGTGATGCCTGGGAAAAAGCCGCGCTCGAAGCCGAATCATTAAATGTTCGAGTTTGTTTGTTACGCACCGGTCTTGTGGTTAGTCCAAAGGGCGGATTTCTAAAAAAAATGATTCTTCCTGCAAAATTCGGTCTGAGCGCGAGATTAGGCGACGGCCAACAGTATATGCCCTGGATCCATATAGACGACATGGTAAACGCAATACTGCTGCTACTGGATCCCAGCGAAGCCGATATTCCAGAATGTCGAGGGGCATTTAATATGACAGCGCCTAATCCGGTTACTAATGCAGAATTTACCCAAACCCTGGCAAAGCAACTCAACAAACCGTGTTTTCTGGTCGCGCCCGCATTTGCGTTAAACCTTTTATTGGGGGAAATGGCAAGATTAGTACTGACCGGACAAAACGCATTGCCGGCAAAATTGCAGGCATTAGGCTTTCAGTTTCAATTTGAAAATGTCGAACAGGCCTTGCAAAATGTTTTGGATTAGCCGTTAGCTAAAACCCATGAATACACCAAAAAATTCACCCAGAATCACCCACTTATCCTGGGGGAAGATGGAAGTCTCAGGCCTGGGATGTGGCAAAGATTTTAAACTTTGGCCTGGCGGCGGCGAGAACTGGGATTGGCGAACAACAGGAACCCAGCACCAGCCAGGCATTTTACCGGCGGACATTCAAGAATTAATCGACAAGGGAAGTGAAGTGCTTGTGCTTAGCCGTGGCATGTTAAAAATGTTGCACACCAGTCAGCAAGCATTGGAGCTGATGGAATCGAACCAAATAGAATTTTATATCGAGCCAACAGAAGCGGCAGTGGAGCGTTATAACCAGCTATCGAGTGAGGGTAAAATGGTTGGTGGACTTTTTCATTCTACCTGCTGACGGAATTCTTTGCGCTAACACCATTGAGACGCGCACCAGTCGAGATGAAATCTTGAAGTTTAGAAACGTGATGATGCGCCGAGCTAATCGATTTAAAAGCACTTTAATGGCTTTTTATCGCAATTTAATAACCTGGGTCGGGTTGTGTTTGCCTGCAAAGCAAGGTTAAATAATGACCGAAGGACCAAACGTATATCGCTGCAGCCTATTTTTAAAGGTCTTACACTTTTAAATTAAAATAACTATGTATGATTTGGATAGATCATCAATGAACAGATTAGAAGGGACCATCTAATGAACAAATCAATAATAAAGTCAGCCTCTATTTTATTCCATCTTGTTTTCGCCTCTACGCTGTTGCTTGGTCATGTCGCTGCACAAGAGCCCGGTGTTAACACCGACGCTGACAATCAATCTGGCAAATTGCTCTTCGAAGGACAAATTGCGCCCGTCCTCGAAGGCATGGGAAATCATCAGTTTAAAATTTCGTCTTCTGATAATCTGGCCAACCAGTTTTTTAATCAGGCGATTGCACTTACCTATGGTTTTAATCATTTGGAAGCAGGGCGTTCGTACCGCCAGGTTGCAGCGATTGATCCCAATTCAGCGATGGCTTATTGGGGCCAGGCGCTGGTGCTTGGACCAAATATAAATGCAGCTATGGAGGCCGCATCGGTGAAACCGGCATTTGAAGCCATTCTAAAAGCCAAGTCGCTTCGGTCAAAAGCGTCAGCAAAAGAAGTTGACTTAATTAACGCGTTGGCAACCAGATATAGCGACGATGAGTCGCTAGCTGATCGTGGCAGACTCGATCAGGCATATGCCGTGTCGATGCGAATTCTGGTAAAAAAGTATCCTGATGATCCCAATATCAGAACGCTGTTAGCCGAAGCTTTAATGGTGATTCACGCATGGGATTACTGGAATGGTGACGGACGACCCAAAGAATGGACGCCAGAAATCCTAGACGTTTTAGAAACAGGCTTAAAATCGCATCCAGCACATGCTGGGTTAACCCATTATTATATTCACGCGGTTGAAGCCTCAAAAAATCCCGCACGCGCGCTCGCTAGCGCGAATATTTTGCGCGACCTGGTCCCTGGCGCAGGCCACCTGGTACATATGCCATCGCATATTTATATTAGAACCGGTAAATATCAGGAAGGTGTTGTTGCCAATGAAAAAGCAATTTTAGTGGATAACAACTATATTGCACAATGCCGTCAGCAAGGAATTTATCCGGTCGCTTATGTCCCCCATAATCGTCATTTCTTATGGGCAATGGCGAGCATGCAAGGCAACAGCCAAAAAGCAATTAAAGCGGCCGAACATATGGCCGGTCACATCGATCAGAATCTGATGCGTGAAGCTGGCTACGGCACGTTGCAACATTACTGGGTAACGCCAATTTACGCTTATGTCCGGTTTGGTCATTGGCAAAAAATTCTCAAACTAGATAAACCCGATAGTGATTTAAAATACCCAACGGGTGTCTGGCATTATGCGAGAGGAAAAGCGTTGGCTGCCACTGGGCAAATCGAAAAAGCGCGCGCCGAGTTATTGCATTTACAACGCATTGCAAACGATCAAAGTCTCAAAAATATCACCGTATGGGAAATTAACGACGCGTACCATGTGATTCAAATTGCCTCGCTGGTACTGCAAGGTGAAATTGAAGGCAAAGCGGCTAACTATCCCAATGCAATAGAAAGTTTAAAACGAGCAGTCGCATTAGAAACGCGATTAAACTATAACGAGCCTTCGGACTGGCATTATCCGGTCAGACAATCGTTAGGTGCGGTCTACTTGCAAGCTGGACTGGCTGAGTTGGCTGAGCAAGCCTATCGCGAGGATCTGGAAACATTTCCCGATAACGGCTGGTCGCTATATGGGCTGCATCTGGCATTGCAAAAACAGCAGAAACAGCCAGAAGCAGTGGTTGTTAAACAACAATTTGACCGAGCCTGGCAATGGGCTGATATTCAGTTGACGGCTTCTCGGATTTTTTAAAGGCGTGAATAAACGAGCTAAATAAAAAAGGCACGACCAATACAGTCGAGCCTTTTTTTATTTTTGATTAACAAAGTGGACTTACAGATTTTCTAATTGATTTTTCTGCTCGATCAATTTGTTTATCGTCAACTCCCCTTGAGCCAGTTTCTCTCGTTCTTTGTCGACAACTTCCGCTGGCGCACGCTCAACAAATTTGGCGTTTGACAGTTTACCAGCCAAGCGTTGGGTATCTTTCTGTAGTTTATCGATTTCTTTCTCGAGGCGAGCGACTTCTGCGCCCACATCGATCAACCCTGCCAGTGGCACCATGATTTCAAGTTGACCGGCGATTGCTGTTGCCGAAGGTGGCACAATCTCACCGGCGATTTCGATTGAATCCAGTTTCGCCAGCGCAGACAAAAATCCGCGATATTCTTGCAAGCAGCGCGTGTCGTTGTCATTGACATTTTTCAACAGAACTTTAACCGGCTTACCCGGTGAGACATTTAATTCTCCGCGAATATTTCTAACCGCGACGATGACGTCTTGCAGCCACTTTAGGTCAGCTAATGCTTTTGCGCTGCGTTTACTTTCGTCGAAAACCGGGAAGGACGAGATCATAATTGAATCGCTCGATGTATTGACCATCGGCTTTAGTCGCTGCCAGATTTCTTCAGTAATAAAAGGCATCATCGGGTGTAGTAAACGCATCATCGATTCAAGCACGTTAACCAGGGTATGACGAGTTCCGCGCTTTTGCTCAGCAGAGTATTCGTCGCTATATAAAATCGGTTTAGATAACTCTAAATACCAGTCGCAGTAATCGCCACGACTAAACTCATACAAGGCTTGGGTCGCCAGATCAAATCGATATTCATTAATATGTTTTTCAAAAGTTGCGATGGTATCTTGCAACTTGCTGATTATCCATTCATCAGCGATGCTGAGTTCAAACTGAGTATTTTCTTTACCGCAATCTTCACCTTCACTATTCATCAAGACGTAACGCGCGGCATTCCAGAGTTTATTACAATAATTGCGATAACCTTCAACTCGGCCGAGGTCGAAATTGATATCACGGCTGGTCGACGCCAGTGCACAGAAGGTGGCGCGTAGCGCATCAGTACCATAACTTTCGATACCTTCTGCATATTCTTTTCGAGTGCGCTTTTCTATCTTGTTGGCAATTTTAGGGTTCATCATACCGCTGGTTCGTTTGGCGACCAGATCATCGATGCCAATACCGTCAATCAGATCGATTGGGTCTAGCACGTTACCTTTAGATTTCGACATTTTATCGCCATGTTCGTCGCGAATCAGACCGGTGATATAAATTTCTTTGAAGGGCACCTTGCCGGTAAATTTTAGCGTCATCATAATCATTCTGGCTACCCAGAAGAAAATAATATCAAAGCCTGTGACCAGTACGCTGGATGGGACAAATTTTTCTAATTCTGGCGTTTCATTTGGCCAGCCCATGGTCGCAAAAGGCCACAGCGCAGAAGAGAACCAGGTGTCCAGTACATCGTTATCCTGTCTTAGTTTAATGTCATCAGCAAGGTTGTTTTTGGCGCGAACTTCGGCTTCGTCTCTTGCGACGTAAACGTTACCATTTTCATCGTACCAGGCAGGAATTCTGTGGCCCCACCAAAGCTGGCGTGAAATACACCAATCCTGAATATTTTCCATCCAGTGGAAATAGGTTTTATCCCAATTTTCTGGAACAAATTTAATATCGCCATTTTTGACGGCGTCGATTGAAGGTTTCGCGAGTGATTCGACGGCAACGTACCACTGGTCCGTCAGTAAGGGTTCAATGACATCGTGGCTGCGGTCACCGCGGGGAACTTTAAGTGCGTGGTCGTCAATTTTTTCTAACAAGCCTTGTTGTTCAAACTCAGTGACGATGAGTTTACGTGCGTCAAACCGGTCGAGATTAGCGTATTGCGTCGGTAAAGAATTGTCGAGGTCATCAATCGCTTTCCCGGAAATATCGTAAATTTCTGCATCGCTCAGGATAGTCGCCGTTGGCGACATAATATTGATTAACGGCAAACGATGACGGCGACCGACTTCGTAGTCATTAAAATCGTGCGCCGGCGTAATTTTAACGCAACCAGTACCGAATTCTCGATCGACGTATTCGTCGCCGACTACCGGGATTTTTCGATTCACGAGCGGCAAGGTTACAAACTTTCCAATTAAATCGTTATAACGCTCATCTTCAGGATGAACAGCAACGGCGCTATCGCCGAGCATCGTCTCAGGACGCGTTGTTGCGACGACCAGATAATCTTTGCCGTCGGCCGTTTTTACGCCATCGGCAAGCGGATAGCGGAAATGCCAAAGGAAGCCTTTTTCATCATGGTTCTCTACCTCCAGATCCGATATGGCCGATTGAAATTTCGGATCCCAATTCACCAGACGCTTACCGCGATAAATAATCCCTTCATCGTGCAAGCGAACAAACACTTCCTTGACTGCGTTGGATAAATCTTCGTCCATGGTAAACGCTTCGCGTGACCAGTCAGGCGAATCGCCGAGACGACGCATTTGTTGGCTAATAGTGCCGCCCGAAGTTTCTTTCCATTCCCAGACTTTTTTAACAAATGCTTCGCGACTAAAATCAGTCCGCTTTTTGCCTTCGGCATTGAGCAAGCGTTCGACCACCATCTGAGTGGCAATTCCTGCGTGGTCGGTACCGCATTGCCATAGTGCATCATCACCTTTCATACGATGGTAGCGTGTCAGCAAATCCATAATTGTGTGCTGGAACGCATGGCCCATGTGTAAGCTGCCAGTGACGTTTGGCGGCGGGATTAAAATGCAATAAGGTTCGCCTGTCCCGTTAGCTTTGAAGCGTTCGTTGGTTTCCCAGTCCTGATACCATTTCTGTTCGATATTCTGGGGCGTGTAAGATTTATCCATGGTTAAAACTCAGTCTTTTAATAATCGGTTTGATAGGCCGGCAAGCTGTCGCTTTTGGCGTTTAAATTTTTCGGTGATTCAGTGGGTAGCCTCGTTCGCGATAAAAACGAAATCGAGCACGGGCAAATTCTTTGGTTTCGTCGTCTCCATAGGCATATTCAAATACCCAGTGAAAACGGCTAAAAAACTGCGGTACCTGATTGGCCAGGTTGATTAATACATCTGGACGGACTTTAGGCTCTTGACCAAAACCAATCTCGATTGGTGGAAAGGTGTCCGGATCTTCATCAGCCAGTTGATGGGGCAGGAAGCTTTTGGCGTCCTGCGTCCAGAGTAACTCATCGATTTGCTCGGCCTGTTTACGATTTTCCGTGTGGACAAACACCTTTTGCCCTTTGCGATAAGCGCGTTTAATCACTTCGCACAAATGGGTGAAAGGCGTTTTGTGATCGTCTGAACCGACCGAATAAAACTCAATCTGTGTCATATTGAATCTCGGCTAACGGGTTAGTGCTCGCAACGATTCATGATGTATTGAGCGAGTAAAGGTACCGGACGACCGGTTGCGCCTTTGGCTTTACCGCTCACCCAGGCTGTTCCGGCAACATCCAGATGGGCCCAGTGATATTTTTTGGTAAAGCGTGACAGGAAGCAGCCGGCGGTTATCGTACCAGCGCCTTTACCGCCGATATTGGCCATATCGGCAAAATTAGAATCTAATTGTTCCTGATATTCGTCCCAGATAGGTAAGCGCCAAACTCGATCACCGCAGAGTTCGCCCGCGTTGAGTAGATCGTGCGCGAGCGGGTTATGGTTGCTCATCAGGCCAGACGCCTGATTGCCGAGAGCGATAATACACGCGCCGGTTAATGTCGCGACGTCGATAACGACATCCGGGTCAAAGCGCTCTACATAGGTTAAGGTGTCGCATAGCACTAAACGGCCTTCGGCGTCAGTATTAAGAATTTCAACAGTCTGCCCTGACAGAGATGTCACTATGTCACCCGGACGTGATGCTTTACCACTCGGCATATTTTCTGCTGCGGCAATAACCATGATCAGGTTGGTCGGTAATTGCATTTCAACAATAGCAACAAAGGCACCAAAAACTGCCGCGGCGCCGCCCATGTCGTATTTCATTTCATCCATATTGGCGCCGGGTTTTAACGAGATACCGCCACTGTCAAAAGTGATCCCTTTACCGACCAATACGATAGGTTTTTGTTCGGCTTCACCGCCATGGTAGTTAAGTATAATTAATTTCGCGGGTGTATCAGATCCTTTTGCGACGGAGACAAATGCGCCCATGCCCATTTCTTCTAATTCCGACTCATCTAAAACCTGGCAATCAACTTTATCGTTTTCAACCGCGAGCAGTTTTGCTTGTTCAGCCAGGTAGGTTGGATTGGCTACATTAGGTGGTAAGTTAGCCAGGTCTCGTGCTTTGTGACTACCTTTGGCAATTGCAATACCTTCTTCGATGGCTTGCTCGCCTATCGTTAATTCTTTTCGAGTGGTCACGTTAAATGTGAGGCGACGAAGTGGCCGACGGGCTGAGTCAGTCTTACTCTTAAATTCTTCAAATGCATAAAGTGTATTTTGTGCCGCTTCTACCGCGTGTCGAACTTTCCAACGGGTATCGCGCCCTTTGACATTAAGTTCGCTTAAAAAGCAAACAGCTTCCATAGAACCTGTCTCATTCAGGGTGGTAATGGCTTTCGCGATAACTTTTCGATATTGCTTGTCGCCAAAGTCTCGCTCTTTGCCACAACCAATCAATAAAACGCGATCGGATAAGGTGTTGGGCACGTTGTGGAGCAGCAGGGCCTGGCCGAGCTTGCCTTCTAGATCGCCACGTCGAATAATGTTACTGAGATAACCTTCACTGACAGAATCGAGCTGCTCCGCCATTGCTGACAACTTACGGGATTCGAATACGCCGACAACAACACATGCGCTACGTTGTTTTTCGGGGTTACCACTTTTAACGTTAAATTCCATTCAAAAACCTTACTGTTAATTTTAATTTTGTATTGATTTGACTCACGTTATTGATACGGCTGATTGATGAGTCAAAAACGGTATGTCTATTAAAAAACGGTGCTTCGCGTCAAAGCTGTCGAATATCGATGAGCTATGGTATATTGAGCGCGTTTTTATAAGCGATTGGGCATAATAAATGCGACAAAAGCTTAGAAAATGCAAGTTTAACTTAAAAAATAGCAATTATTAAGTAAAAGTAACACTTTTCTGAGTAAATAATTTGATACTCAAGCGATATATTAATAGCGAAATTCTGCGGACTAGCGGGGCCATTCTGGTCGTTCTTATCCTGATATTTATTAGTACCCGTTTTATCAAATATATACAGTTGGCGGTAGACGGTACTATCTCGTCTGCGGCGGTATTTAGTTTGTTGGGATTACAGATCCCGGCGATTGCGGGTTTTCTTTTACCCTTGTCCTTCTTTATTGCCATTTTATTGACCTTTGGCCGACTCTATTCAGAGCACGAAATGGCCGCCATCCAGAGTGTCGGCGTGGGCGAATTTCAACTTGCCAAAAACATCATGCCGGTGGCGCTGGTATTGGCACTGATTTCCGGTGCTATTTCATTCTTTGTTAACCCCTGGTCAAGCTTTCAGAGTAAAAGCCTGTTGGCGCAAGAAAAAGCGGAAGCAAAATTTGGCGCCTTTTCTCCCGGTCGATTCCAGGAAAACGCTTCAAAATCTGGCGTTGTTTTTGTTGAATCGAAAGACGAGGCGGGTGCCATAAAAGGCATATTTGCCGTGACTGGCATTAGCGAGGCAGGTAAGGATTTACAAATTCAAACCGCTGGAAGCGGCCGATTCTGGAAAGAATCTGGGCGTGACAATCAGAGAAATGTCACAGAGCAAGATTATCTGGTGTTGGAAAATGGTTCGACTTACGTGTTGGAAGCCGACACAAATCAGTGGAATATCACCGAATATGGTGCCTATTTTATGCGCGTCGCGCCGCCGGAAAGCGAATCATTGTCGCTAAAAAACAAATCGATCGCGACCGCTAAACTGTTAGAAAATCCGCAAGCGGCGGAATGGGCCGAGCTGCATTGGCGATTGTCTGCGCCGTTATCCATTCCTATTCTATGTTTTATGGCGGTTCCCCTGGCTCGAACGCAACCTCGTAAAGGCAAGTTTTCTCGGCTTTTTCCGGCGATTATGATCTATCTGGTTTACGCCTTACTGATGATGAACGGTCGCCGCTTTCTAGAAACCGGCAAAATACCGGACGAGTTAGGTTTCTGGTGGATACACTTGTTTGCGGTCGGCTTATGTTTGTGGTTATTCAGGCCAAATAAAAATAAGACCCGTAAAAAACGGGAGGCCGCCAGTGTTTAGTTTACTCGACCGGTATATTGCGCGTCAGGTGATCGTATCGAGCTTGATGATGCTGTTTTTACTCGCCATGTTACGCAGTTTATTTAGTTTGTTAGACGAGTTAGGCGATCTGGATAAAGGCGGCTATCAGGTATCCGATGCATTTTTGTATGTCAGTCTGATGTTTCCTAGCCGCATTCTAGAGTTTTTCCCAATGAGCGTATTAATCGGCGCGTTATTTGGGTTGGGTAGTCTGGCGGCTAATAGCGAATTGACTGTCATGCGGTCGGCGGGAATTACCACCTGGCGAATTGCGGGTTCGACGATCAAAGCGTCAATTTTATTAATGATTGCGGTGGTGTTTATCGGTGAAGCCATTTCCCCCATTTCCAGTAAAGCCGCACAACAATTGCGTACTGCGGCAATTAGCGGGGGGGAGCTTAGCGTCTCTAAGACAGGTCTGTGGGCGAGGCACCAGAATCAGATTATTCAGCTTGGTAATATTTTATCGGATGGGCAATTGCGTGATGTAACCATTTATCATTTATCAGACCGCAATCGATTAGAAAAAATTATTAAGGCCAAAAGCGCACAAAAACAGACTGAAAACTGGTTACTTCATCAAGTGACGGAAATATCTTTCGCTGAGCAAGCGATTCAAACACACACAACCGCGTCGCGGATTTGGCTGAATCCTCTCGATGAATCACAGATTGATACCCTGACGCTGGAACCCGATACCCTGAATTTATTGGGGATTCTCAAGTACATCGATTATCTCGAACAAAATAGCATGCAAACGGAAGAGTATGAGTTGGCGGCGTGGCGAAAACTAATGCAGCCGCTGGCAATTGCCGTCATGATGTTCGTCGCCGTTTCCTTTATTTTTGGTCCGATGCGTGATGTCTCTATGGGGGCGAGAGTTCTGGCTGGAGTCATGCTGGGATTTGTGTTCCATTTAGCCAGCCAGTCTTTTGGGCCGGTGAGTCTGGTTTTTAATATCTGGCCGTTTATTGGCGCGACCTTACCATTGGTGATATTTTCTTTGTTGGGCTACTGGCTGATGAAGCGAAGCGGCTAGCTTG
>Ga0209475_10001229_pt1 | contig 34194 bp, 29 predicted proteins | sample tdDd471_FD_187128 | JGI IMG/M metagenome (GOLD analysis project Ga0209475, IMG submission 187128) | Marine sediment microbial communities from the Atlantic coast under amendment with organic carbon and nitrate - tdDd47.1 (SPAdes)... | ecosystem: Environmental > Aquatic > Marine > Coastal >... | reverse complement strand
TGCAGGGCGCAGATGAATAGCAATCAATTCAATTGCTTTTTCCGCAGCTGAATCTGTCATTGGAGTGGCAATAGTAGAAACATATGCTTCCACGGCATGGGTCAGAGCATCCATTCCGGTTGCAGCTGTTAATGCTGGTGGCATCCCCATCATCAGGAGCGGATCGTCAAGGGCAATACCTGGAGTGCATCGCCAGTCAACGATGGCCATTTTTACCTTTCTGCTGGTATCGGTAATAATACAGAAACGGGTCATTTCTGAAGCAGTACCGGCGGTGGTGTTAACCGCAACATACGGAGGCATCGGTTTGGTTGATTTATCAACACCCTCATAGTCATGGATAGTGCCACCATTGGCGATAACCAGACCGACACCCTTACCACAATCATGGGAGCTGCCGCCACCGAGGGTAATTAAGCTGTCACATGATTGCTTTTCATAGACTTCAACGCCTGCGGCCACGTTTTTGTCAGTAGGATTAGGGATGGTCTCATCATAAACGACGTACTGCATTTCGGCTGCATCGAGTAAATCAGTAATCTGCTTGGTGATTCCTGCGCCGGTAATACCTTTATCGGTGACGATGAGCGGCTTGTTGCCACCAAGTGCTTTGATCTTTGCTGGAATCTCTTTTGCCGCGCCAATACCTATCAGAGTAACACTGGGAATGAAATAGCCGTATACTTCCTCTCTAACTGCCATAATAGTACCTTCCTTTTTTGACTGAGGTTGTTGAGTACCTTAGAAATTCATCTCTTGGGTATTATGAATGAATTTCGTGAAGGTACTTATCCCGGCTTACTTGTAGTTCACCGGAATGGGATTGGTCTACTGTTCCGTTTAGATCTACTTTCCATTTGGATTCATATCTTGCACAGCATATCACTAGCAAACAGCATGCCACCACAACTTAACATGTATTTACAGATACTTAGTTGATTCCAACAAACAAAAAGACATGACAGAATGCCCCCAGAAAAGTGTAACAAGAACTATGTGGGTATCGATTACTTTGGAAGAGTCATCCCAAAACTGACAAATACCAACAGTATCAGAAGAGATGGGTCAGAATGAAACAGGTGAGGACGTGAATAGGTCAAAATGACCGGCAATTATATTACGAGGATCAATGCCCGCTATACTTTTCCAGTTTTCTATAAAGCGTTTTTCTGCTTATACCGAGAATTTCTGCAGTTTTCTGCCTGTTTGAATCAAAGAAATGCAACATTTTCAGGATATGATTTTTCTCCACTGACTCTAAAGTCAGCGGAGCCTGATTGTCTTCAGATATCGAAACTAACTCACGGGGCAAACAGCGCTCGGTAATAATATTATTTTCGGCCAAAATAATCGAACGCTCAATGACATTACGCAGTTCCCGGACATTTCCCGGCCAGTTATAGCGAAGAATGCAGTCCATGGCGCTATCGACAATCCGGTAGGGTGTATTATCCGGGCTGAGTCGCATCAGGAAAAAATTCACCAGCAGGGGGAGATCCTCTTTTCGCTCTTTTACGGACGGAATCTCTATATTGAAGGCATTAATCCGATGGAAAAAGGCTTCGTTGAATCGTCCCTGCTCCACTTCATCGGCAAGGTTACGATTGGTGGCAAAAAGAAAACGAATATTCACCTTTCGCTCTTCCTTTTCTCCAACCCTTCGGTATGTCTGTGTCTCAAGAATCCTGAGCAATGAAGCCTGGACGCCCAGAGGAAGTTCTCCAATTTCATCGAGAAAAAGGGTGCTGTCGTGGGCATAAGCCATCAGCCCCTCACGTGACTCATCTGCTCCGGTAAACGAGCCTTTCATGTGGCCAAATAATTCACTTCGAGCAAGGTCTTTTTGTAGTGAGGCACAATTCTTAATAATCATCGGAAGCGCAGCAGAGGATGATCGCTGATGGATCAGCCTGGCAACAACATCCTTGCCAACCCCTGATTCCCCGGTGAGTAAGACCGGAATTTTTGCCGGTGCCACTTTATTGATCAAGAATTTGATATCACGTACGGCCTGCGAATTACCGATAAACTGAACAGATTCCTGGTCCCGGTCACTATTATGACGCAGGATGGTGTTTTCCCGGGAAAGCAGAACCCGCTGATGGGCCTTTTCAACGACCAGTTCCAGTCGATCGAGATTGAAAGGTTTACGGATAAAATCGCAGGCACCAAGTTTCATGGCCTTAACTGCAATGTCCACATCTCCATGCCCGGTGATCAGTACGACCTCAATATGGGGAACCGATTCTTTGATCTCAATCAGCAGATCAAGATCATGGGTATCCGGCAGCCGCAGGTCCATAATGATAACGTCAAACCAGCTGGTTCGTAACATTTCTCTGGCTTCAAAAGCATCGGCTGCCGTAAGAACTTCCCGATGATCTGTAGCGAGTTCTTTTTGCAACAACCTTCTGATTGGTTCCTCGTCATCAATCGCTAAAATGCTGTATTTTTCTTTTTCCATTATAAAGTTATACCCGGCAGAGACACTTTGAAGAAGGTACCCTGCCCCTCCCTGCTGGTCACGGTGATTTCTCCGTGATGATTATTGACAATTGAATAACAGGTGGACAGGCCGATACCGATCCCTTTTCCAACCGGTTTGGTGGTAAAAAACGGTTCAAAGAGCTTATCATGTAACTCGGGCGGAATACCGCAGCCCGAATCTTCTACAACCAGCTCAACGCCTCCACTTTGTTCTGCGTGGGTAAGAATACGAATAACATCACCCTCTCGGGTTGCATCAAAGGCATTGGTAAACAGGTTGATTATCACCTGCTTTAATTGGGATTCGTCACCCATTATAACCGGCAGGTTGGGTTGCAGTTCGGTTTGAACGTCAATGTTGTGCTGCTCTTTAAAATGATGTTTGAGAATAAAAAGGGTATCAGTGACACACTTATTCATATCCACAGGACTTAGGCTGCCGGCAACCGGCCTGCTGAAGGTCAACAGCGTCTGGACAATGTCTCGACAGCGGAGACATTCTTTGATAATCGTGTCTGTATATTCAGTAAAATCGTCAATTATTTCGGATTCTACTTTATCCTGTATTCGACCAATTCTCCGCTGCAGCCCCTCGGCAAAACCACTTATCGCCGCCAATGGATTGTTGATTTCATGGGCCACCCCAGCCGCCAGAGCACCCACTGTGGCCATTTTTTCCGCCTGATAGAATTGTGCCTGAAATTCCTTTTCCAAGGTGACATCACGTTTAAAAAGTAGCACATTACGTTCGCCGGTAGGGCCTTTTTTAAGTGGAGAGGCGATAATGTCAAAATGCCTGAATTCCTCGTCCACTTTGTAGATACAGAGATCTTTGACTATCTCACCAAGATCAAGAGAACGCAGAGCAGGACAATCTTCACACTTGCTGTTTTTACCGCGAAACACCTGATAGCAATAGCTGCCGATTGGGTCAATATCAGGAAACCACTCAGAGAACACATGATTAACACGCTGAATTTTCAGATCTTCTGAGAGAACGAGCATCAGATCAGTAATACCATCCAGCACCGCCTGGATCTCCTTGCGTTTTCCCTCCAGTTCCAGGTTAGATGTTTTCAACTGTTCTACTTTTTGCTGGAGCTCCTGATAAAAACCAAGCTTAGAATGCTCAATACCTACCAAGTCCTCCAGAGTGGTTATTTTCATTACCAGACCTCCTCACAGATATTCAGCAATTCCTGCCAGGAGGGTGCTCGTGGATTGGTTAAAACGCAGGCATCATTGACTGCCATCTGACAGATCGGTTTCAGAAAATGTTTATCCTCCTCGCCAATCTCCTCTCTCAATCTTTGCGACACTTTGAACGAACCAAAAAATTCCTCCAGCTTTTCAATACCGGCTATAGCTGTATCTGCTGCAGAGCCAACATTCTTATTAAGGATAACCCGTCCGATATCAGCAAGCTTTGCCTCAGCACCCTGTAAATTAAAACGCATTACCGCTGTGAGGAGTATCGGGTGAACTACCCCATGGCTCATATCAAAGTGACCACCAAGAGAATGGGCCAGGGCATGCTCGGCACCAAGGCTGGCATTGCTAAAGGCCATGGACGCAGCGACAGAGGCGATACTCAGTTGTTCCAGACTGTCCAGCGATCTCGTCTCCACGGCTTGAGGCAGATTCCTGATGATAAGATCAATGGCCTTTAAAGACTGCATCTCGGTAAAGGGTGAAGCAATAGTCGAGGTATAGGCCTCAATCGCATGAGCCAGTGCATCAACGGCTGATTGAATGATAAGCGTTTCGCTTTTAGTCTGAAGAATAAGAGGATCAACAATAGAAATATTGGGGACTAAAGTGCGGGTGATAATCGACATCTTCACTGCCCGCTGCACATCGGTAATTATACAAAACTGAGAAATATCCGACCCACTGCCGGCGGTTGTGGTAATCAACATCATTGGCGGTAGTGGACGACTTACCCGATTGGCTCCCTCATAATCTCTGATCTTACCACCATTGCTGGCAATAATAGCAATCCCTTTGGCTGTATCCATAGGACTGCCGCCACCAATAGCAATAATCACATCAGCGCCGTTTTCCAGGTAAAACTCGGCTCCTTTCTCCACCTCGAAATCTCGAGGATTAGAAGTAACTCCCTGATAATATAACCACTCAATACCTTCTTTTTTAAGAACGTCCATCAGCTGCTGCACCCAGCCAGCTTCCTCAATTCCAGAATCACTGACAAGTAACACCTTCTTTGCCCCAAGCCTTAAAGCACATTGACCGGCATAATTTAAACTTCCCCTGCCAAAAATAATTTCGGGGATGGCAAATTTGGTTATGTCCATAAGCCACTAACTCCACAGGTTAATTTCATCTGTTACACTCTCAGCTAAAACGAGGTTTGATCGGATCTTCATTTCTCAATCATAGTCGGCCAAAGTCAACAATTCTCCAAAAGATAATCACTGCAATTATTGCACCTGATTACAAATCGAGCATCGCTGCACTCTTTACAGCTCGACCACCCAGGGCCCTGGGTCATAATGACACAGGCAATTAAAAAACAAGGAACTCGTCGCCTCGCTCAAAAACTTCAAATAATCATATGATAACAAATAGATAAAACAAACAAAGAACAGGCTGAGACCACAACCCGAGAAAGGAAAAGAATTGAGTTCTTCTGCAGGCCGTAAACAATAAGAACAAATTGTCCCACCCTTCAATCGCAACGGGTCATAATGACCCGCAACTGTACTTCACCTACAACGTCATTATGAACTTAAAGCTGTCTAACATGCATTTAGTAATGAAACGTTGCAGAAAAAATAGCAACGGAGGGTAACAGCATTTCATTCAACAGGACCGCGAGGATATACAGCTTATCAATTTTTAAACCAACAGCAAATCACTAAGGTTTAAAACCGATTACAAACGATTCATCAAAAAAGTAATCTATGCCGCACCAACTTAGGAGCGTGTGCACCAACCGAAGCCAGCACAAATGCCAATAACACAGTAATTGATGGCGATGCCATTCCATGATAGGCGGCACCAAGTAAGAGAAGCTTAGCCATCGTACACACTCCGGATAATTCTCTGCAAATTTGCCTGTGTCTCATCCATTCGGCAAAAAACAAGGCCACGCCACTACCAAAAACGAGGACCAAATAAAAGGAAGGCGGATGCACAATTTCATCGAGAAGAAAACTAGCCAAAAATATAGCTGCACCAACTTGATGCACTGCCCTGATAAGAATCGAAAGGCTCAGAACCCAATAGGGCCGGTTACCAATCCTTCCTAGTTGATTATCTTCACACGTCCTGGATTTATGTGTCTCACCCATCCCTCCTCAGGCTCCTCTTGTACTGAATTTCCTAAACATTATTAAGATACCAATAGCCAACTGCACCTGACCAAAACAAATTTCGCCAAGTAAATCCATCTCAGAAAAAAACACTATCCCGTGCTCAATATTTAACATTCAATGTTTATCACAATAAATGCCACCTGTAAGTTTAAAATGTCCCAATCTTGATGACCATTCAACTTTCGATCCTAAGCCGACTGATACTCAAGGGGTCAGAGGTTGAATCTGAATTATTCGTCTGCATTTCAACCTTTGTGGCTGTGGTAACGATCGGCTACCTGATCGATGCTGTTAGAGGCCACTTAGAAACATAGCTAGATTAAAGCGAACTACACTAATTTGTATACGCTGCAAGTTAAAATGTGAGAGGCATTTGCTCTTCTGAAAACCAATACTTCACAGTAGAAAAGTCAAGTTGAAGCGTTGCTCGAGCGTTCAGGCCTTCGGTATGGAAATATTGGGATAATTCTAGGCACGTAGTAGCTGTGACAGTTCGAAGCGTTACTCACCAATATCCAGTTCCTTCATCAATTTACGCATATAAAGAACTTTATTCGTGAAAATCCCGTTTATTTTATATTGAAGCGCTTTTTTGAGATCCTTTTTAGTATTAACAGTAAACGGATTTATCTTTTTTCGTAACGAACGAGCGACTTTCACTGTTTCATCGTTAAGGAATTCAATATTTGGATGAATATAATTAACTTTTGTTTCAATAAGACGAGCTTTTAGATCTTCCGGTGGTTCATCTATAAGAAGTGCTGTTTTTAATTTTGGTCTGTAATCAGCTAGTACAAGAAGAGGAAGGTAAAAAAACGATGAAATGATAATCTGCGGTGACATTTCATAGTGCTCGATCATGTCAACTATTTCTCTTTCAAGATGTTTTTCTTTAAGCTCAATGTTGAGCAGAATATCTGTATCTTTTGCTAGAAGAAGAACTTCTTCCAGGAGGGGAATTCTTTCACCCTTAGAGCCCACTCTGACATTTCTTACTTTTGTGAAGTTAGCATGCTTGAGTGAAACATCTTGTCCGGTTGTTCGTTGAAGATTGTCATCGTGAACTACAAAGAGATGTTTTTTCTTTCCCTTCCGAACATCAAACTCAATCCAGTCAGCCTGCTCACGGATTGCCCTTTTAAAGGATACAATAGTATTCTCTGCTTCTTTTAAGGGTGACCCCCGGTGGGCAAATAGTTCTATCATTGTAAACTCTATCAATTATCAAAATTGTTTGAAACTATAATTGAAAATAAGAAAAAATTAGGTGACAGACAGCAAAATTGAAGAGATTATAATTCAAAAATACATAAGGTAAAGAAATTAAATTATAGATGCTGATATCTGATCTGAAAGCCCCTTAGACTCAGACTTGACCAAATCTGACAACTCCCCTTACAACTTAAAACAGGCTAACTTGATTTATTGCAGAGTAATCAACTAGATTCAGAATCAAGATCAATCCTGTTCCCCAATTTCCCTCAATACAAATGATCTTGGTGACAGATTAGGTATTCAATAATCCCCATGTTTTGGTATATTATCATTTTCCACTATACATGCAGCCTTGGTATAGTTGTGGAAGAGAAAAGCCCCCTGTCGCTGACACATGGCTCTTGACATATAACATTTTGTATTTGATTACCAGACCGATTCTTTTTAGATTTTTTTGTGGAATTCTAAAATCTTGTGGTGCCGAGAATATTGGCGATATGCTTAGTTCCAGAAATATAGAATGGGACGTAATCTGGTTAGACGATAATATCTATGCACGGGTCGCAGAAGAATTGAATGATACCGAATGGGGCAAAAAGCATCTCGTAGACTTTGAAGCGATCCCTGGTTTTACCGAAACCCAAAAGCGATTTATCATCGACAATCCCATCTACCGGAGCCAGACGGGTGGAATGATAGTGAGCCCATACATAGAGGGATATCTTTAGTTTGATATCATTGAAAAATACGAATCGAATTTGGATTATTCTGCTGACGCTGCCTATATATTTGGAAATAAAAATGGTCACTTAGGCACAAGGAATGATCAGCTGATCAGAATGCTGCTCACGGGAAAGATGACAGCACAGCAAGCCTACAAGGATATTGTCGAGCAATTTAAATAGGATAAACAATGCGACGTTTTTTCAGCAGTCTTGTTTTCAAGATCAGCTTCACTATTATCATCATCGAAACGATCGCCCTGGCAATACTTGGAATCTATTATGTTAATCGATTTGGCAATCAAATTGATCAACATTTTAAAGATAAAGTAAGCATTCCGGGGACGCTGATGAATCAGCGAGCTCTCTCTTTCGACTCTGTCCAAGATCGAAACTCTATGCAACGGCTTATCGGAGAGGAGGTTGTCGATGCGATTATTCTTCGAAGAGATGGGCAGGTTTTTTACGCCTCCAATTCCAGCGATGAAGGCAAGCAAGCTTCAGAGGTACTCACAGATCTCGACTTTTCGAAATTCGACTCAGAGTCACCCGAAAACCGAACCAGACAATTCACAAGTGATGGCAAAGTTTATTTTGCCAACGCTACACCCATATTTTCCAATAATAAACTTATCGGATACCTCTATCTTAAAATCGATACCAGTAACTCTGAAAATGAGAAAGGAAATATTGCCCGCCTTTTTACCTTAGGCTCGCTTTTATGCATTCTGCTGACGACTTTTGCTCTAATCGCATTGATACATTTACAGACAGGGCCCAGAATTAGTAAAATTCTGCGTTGCCTCCAAAGGGTCAGGGACGGAAATTTACAATCCCGCGTTGCTGACATTGAATCGCTGGATGAGATTGGAGAGTTAGGTCGCAGTGTCAACGCGATGATTATGGAAATAGAAAATCGCACTATAGAAGGGGATACAGCGGAAAGAACCCTGAGGGAGAGTGAGAAAAAATACCGGCAATTGGTTGAGAATGCCAGAGACGTCATTTTTATTGCCCAGGATGGAAAGATAAAATTTTCAAACCAAAGAACTTCCGAATTTCTCGGATATGAGAGAGATGAGTTATCTACCATTCCATTTTTGGAATTCATTCATCCTGACGATCGTGATGTAGTTGTCGATAGGCACATCAGACGCCTTCGTGGAGCAACAAACCTGCCAAGCACCTATTCATTCAGAATCATCAGTAAGGATCAGTCTGAACGCATTGCTCAATTGAGTACGGTAGCAATCGAGTGGCAAGGTAAACCGGCAACCCTAAATTTTCTGCGCGATATCACCGAACAAAAAAAGCTTGAGGAGAGTATTTACCAAGCTCAGAAATTCGAGGCTATCGGAACGCTTGCCGGCGGTATTGCCCACGATTTTAATAATCTATTGACGGGCATTTTGGGCCGGGTCTCACTCATGTCGACTGAGGCTGAGCCTTTCCCTTCTTTTATGGAACATCTCAGAGCCATCGAAAGCTATAGCCGAAGTGCAACGGACCTGAACAAACAACTTTTAGGTGTCGCACGAGGAGGAAAGTATGAAGTCAAAGCCACCGATATTAATCAACTTGTCCGAAATAGTGTCAACATGTTCGGCCGGACGAAAAAAGAGATCCGTATACACGTCAAACTTCATAAACCAGCACCGGTAGCAGTCGTAGACTTCAGCCAAATAGAACAGGTGATGTTGAACTTATATGTCAACGCCTGGCAGGCCATGCCCACAGGCGGGGAACTCTATCTTGAAACCCAAATTGTTGCGCTGGATGATACCTACTGTGAGCCCTACCAGGTAAAAGCGGGCCGCTATATAAAAATTTCGGTCACGGACACCGGTTGCGGCATGGACGCGACAATACGACAACAGATTTTCGACCCGTTTTTTACAACCAAGGAAAAGGGCCGCGGGACAGGCTTAGGGTTGGCTTCGGCCTATGGAATCATTAACAATCACGATGGCATCATCACAGTTTACAGCGAGGTTGATCATGGAACCACGTTCAATATTTTTTTGCCCTTGTCAGACAAAGAAGCCTATCAAGAGGTTTCCATGGATGGCCCCCTTCTCAAGGGATCAGAAACCGTCCTCCTGGTTGACGATGAGGAGATTATTTTAGAGGTGGCGCAGGCGATGCTGAAAAAACTAGGTTACCGGGTCGTTGTGGCAGGCGGCGGTGAACAAGCAATAGCCGCGGTCCAACGAGAGGACGTTAAAATAGACCTGGTTATCCTTGACCTGATCATGCCCGGCATGGATGGTGGTAAGACGTTTGACAGCATTAAAAAAATCCGACCACACATACCCAGTATACTTTCCAGTGGTTATGCAATCAACAGCCAGGCGGAAGAAATAATGAGCAGGGGGTGCAACGGGTTTATGCAGAAACCTTACAGAATCTCCGAACTTTCCCAAAAAGTTCGAAAAATTTTAGATGAGTCAAAAAATACGATTTAACTGACTGTCCTCTTTTTCATAGCACGTTCAGTTAGGTTATTCCCGATTAAGCCTACTTCCGAACAAACCCTGGTTCTATCAGGGGTGTTGGGCCATGCAAGGTTTAGGAAGCAACATCATGCAAAAGTTATCACTATAACTGAGTCTAATTCTTCCCTTTGCAAAAGGGAAGGAAGGGAAAGAAAATCCAAGCTTTGAGTGAGAGGCAGTTCGCTCAATCTCAAGCCCTATTGACCCTCAATAAAATGGGGTAGTTAAACCAAAAGAACGCTTAATCCGGAAAAACCAGAAAAAAGTATTACTGTTTGTCATGATAAAAGCCGCAAGCTAACTGTGCAATGGTTTGCAATCTTTTGGAAATGAGACTTTAGACCAACTTTAATCTTTCTATATTATGAATGATCTCGACTTAGAAAAGTTTAAACAACTCATTTTGCTGCAACAGCAAGAATTAATTGAGATGAACCAGAGGTCACGCACGTCCACCCAGCCAGTTAACCTTGACCAGTCTAGTGTTGGTCGGCTGTCGCGAATGGATGCCATGCAATCCCAGGCAATGGCCCTGGAAAGCAAAAGACGCCGGGAAATACAACTTAAGCGAATAAGCACCGCACTTGAGCGTATTGAAGAGGGTGGATACGGCTATTGTGCCACCTGTGAAGAAGAGATAAACAGGCGCAGACTGGAGGTCGACCCTACCAATCCGTTTTGTGTATCATGTGCGTCCAAAATGTGACATTAAAGTCCCCTGTATGCATTTGAGCTTTTGGCCCACCTTGCGCAGAGTGTTTGTACGATGAAGCCATGCTTCCTGCTGGGTTTGTCTGAGGAAACGAACTTATGCCCCAGTCAATCTCTACTATAGATATTTTTACTATTGAGATCTGAGTGAGCTGTCGTTCATAGCAGTAAACCGACCCGTGTGGTGACAAAGAATTTCTCGAAGCATCTCCGACGGGCGGCAAGTAAAAGCATGCTAGGCATTTGGCCTCTTCGGAACCAGAGAGATACAGGAACAGTCTTAATCTCACGGACTTTGCCACCATTTATTATTGGCAGCGCAAATCTCTAATCCGAGATTGAAATAGTTACTATCAACCACGATTCCTAACAGTACTCCCAGAGTGACCAACAAACATAATCTGGAATTATCAATAATATTAAATGCTCAATTTGCAGCTGGATTTCTTAGGATAATTTTATATTTTTTCACGTTCCAGAGCGCTCCTTTTTGGGCATTTTTTTTAGGCTTGAGCACTTATAAACTGATTAGGAAGCAATCAAACTAAGGTATGGCTGCCGCCGCTTGATTTTACCTCATAATACTATTTTCCTCTTACTATAGATCAACGAAGATCGGGCTGGCAGCATATTTGAAAGTACATTTGGTTTCCACTATTAGCGATTGACCTCACATTTAGTAGAGTCCAGAAAGTGCACGCAAAATCACTGCCCAAAACAGCAGGTTGCTTGAGTTTAAATCGATCCATCATCACCAGAACTTCCCTTAAGCATCGTTTCTAATGTTTCTCAACTTTGGCATAGTTGGCCCGAATTAGCGCATAGTGGTTTTGCTGAAGTTCATTGACGAGCTCACTGACGTCATCCTCGGAGACACCAAGTTCTTTCAGAAGAATGTTTCCCATAACGAGCGTACTCTCTATATAACCGGTACCTGCATGCTTGATACCTTTCGCGACCAGCTGATCTTGGTCGGCGAGCGTACGCACGCGTACAAAGACGTCCAGGTGGGGATAGAGACGACTTAAAGTAATAGCCAAAGCCTTGGCATGATCCATGTCCAGCGAGGTCACACAGGCAGCAGCAGCTTTATTAAGTCTGGCAGATTTTTGGGTGACAGAGCTATACATGTCACCGAAATGAACATTGCCGCCCAGTTGCTTACTCTGGCGGACGACATTGATATCCCGATCGAAGGCTATATGCGGAATATTAGCATTTTCCAGCATCATGGCTATAAGCTGGCCCACCTCATCGTAGCCGACGACAACTACATGTCGTTCTAGATTGCCTGTTGATTGGGCTTTTGTACTGCTAGGCTGAGCCTCAAAGCGATTTGCCAAATGATTACCCGCTTTCACCATCAACGGGGTCATAATCATACTGACGGCAACTATCAGCATCGCCAAAGTGTGCCCCTCGATGCTCAGTAGACCGGCGAGGGCCGCAGCGCCCAGAAGGACAAAAGTGAATTCGCCTATCTGAGATAAATAGAATCCGACTCGCATTGCAGCGGAACGGTTGATACCAAAAGCTAGCACAAGTCCAATCAACACAGCACCTTTAATGGCAAGCACAACGGGGACATGGACAAGCAGAGCTGCCCAGTCATATAGCAGGGCAGCCACGTCTATGGACATGCCGACGGCGATAAAGAACAGGCCCATCAAGGTATCTTTAAACGGGGCAACAGACGCTTCGATCTGATACCGGAAATCCGATGCCGATAGCAGCATTCCAAGGAGAAAGGCGCCGAGGGTCATGGAGATTCCCACATAGTCAACTGCCCAGGCGGCTGCAATGACTGCGAGTAACAAGACTATCCCAAAGGCATCCATCTGGCGTCGGCTAGCACAATAGCCTAACACAGCCGGCAACAGGTAGCGTCCGACAAAGAAGATGCTGGCTATTACCCCAATCATCAGTACGATTTTCTCCCATAAGGGAATAGCGCTCGTCTGTGAAGTCTGGTGCGCCAGAATCGGAACCAGAGCCATTATTGGAATAATCCAGATATCCTGTGCCATGAGAACAGCAAAGGTAGTTCGCCCATGCTCACTGCCAAGTTCCCCACGTTCTCCGAGCGTCGCCATAACAATGGCGGTGGAAGACATGCTAAGGCCTAATCCTAAAATGGTGGCTGTTTCCCAAGGCACGCCGACAAAAAAAGCTCCGTACGCAGCTATCATCGCAGCGGTAACAAGCATCTGAGCTGACCCTAAGCCAAATATGAGCCGGCGCATAGCCCAGACTTTCTCAGGGCGCATTTCTAGCCCCACTGTGAACATGAAAAGCACCACACCAAGCTCTGCGACATTTTGTAACTCCTCAACCGCTCGGACTGGTACGGGACCGGGAGTGTGAGGTCCGACGATGATCCCGGCAACGATAAAGCCCAGAATCGCGCCAAAGCCGAGTCGCTCGAACAAAACTACACAGATAGCCGTCGCCGCGAGAAAGACCATGATGGCGAGAAGAATTGAAGGTATGTCCACAGATTTAACCTCTCTTATCTTAAGGTTCACGCGTCTACTTGCATTACCCCGCCAATATTGTCGAGGTGGCACCATGGATATGCGAGCAAACAATTCCATCTTGATGGAGGAGGACTGCAACACGTGATTGTTGATATCCCGCCTCATCATTTTGCCATATAGCTAGAGACCTTTACGACACACTTCGCAGGACTTTTACTGCTTTTGCAGCTCTTCGTTTGCAGAGCTTTACGGAGTGGGGAGCGACATGCCTAAAGTTGGCTCGCATCTATTCCACCCAGTATGGAGGATAAGAATTCAATGCCCTTTTCAATTAATCAATGGGTAATTGTGGTGCTGCTGAGGAGAGAAGCTGTTTCTTTCGCACTGTGAAGGTATCCTCCTACAATACGTCTGTCCTATTCCGTAACTCTCACTATTGTAGGTGAATAAAAGGCCTACCCACTGGACAGTTGTTTTGTTGTGTGGCTATAATTTTTTGGTTGCGAAAATCCCCCTAGTTAATTGTAAATCTATTCTTGTATCACTTTGCCTGGAAAAACAAACGAAATGGCCTGTGTCCCTCTCGTCCCGGTAGTTACACTTTCAATAATTGGCTGATTTACTTCTGCTTTCGCTTGCCACTTAATAATGTAATTGGACCCCCAGTCACCGCTTTTGTCGATTTGAGCGATATATAAGTAAGTCGATGCCATCGGTTTCAACACAATAGGTTTTTCAAGAAAGTGCTTGAGAAGATTTCCATTGGAGTCATAATAATCCGCTTTTAAGATCGTGATGGCATTGTTAAGGTCTGTATTCCGGATACTAACGTTTATGGACAATTCATATGGTACCTGTCTTTTTCCAGCGTCCACTAAAATGTGAGAATAAATGGAAACATATACAGTCTCCCCTTGGGACAATATCGACTCTTCAGCAGTGACATAGGATGCAAGAGATGGCGCAAATATTAATAAGGCTGTAAAGAGAGATAGTGCAATTATAAAAGTTCTTTTTTTCATGGAATACCTCCTGCAACATTAATGTAACAATGAAAAATCAAGACATAATTCCAGACAATGTTCCGTAGCCTATATAAGATTACTGCAATTTCATAATTTAATTTGACTTGCTCGAATAATGGTCTCCAGAACCTTGTTTTATTGAATTAACCAATAGGTTAAAACGTGGTCAAGTAAAAATGAACACTTTTCTAAGGCATAATAACTTTCGATGACCTTCGCAAGTCCCAAAGATTTTCAAAGTCACCTCAATTTCAGATGTCTGTACACGTAATCAAGAAGTTACTTTACAACCTAGCAATATAAATTGAGATTTCTTAGCTCTTTGAAAAGCAAGATTTTCCTGACAGGAAAACTATATTCCAGCTTGAGATTTTTCCACAGAATCAACCGAGAATATTGCTCCATTTCTGACCATCGTCGGTGTTGATACTACTTTCGTCTCAACCATTGATATTGGCAGTGTGAATCTCTTAAAAAACAATTTTCACCTGATATTCACCTTATTCCTGTTGAAGTTCACAAATACTCCTGCCAAAAAAATTCCCCGAAAGGGAGCAGTTTGTAGCCAAAGATTCTTCCAGACAATCTCCGAGATAATCTGTTTTTATACGTTTGTCGGTGTCAGAGAGGATCGGGATGTGGTGATGGGATGAGTCAGATTGAGTCTGTATTTTTTACCGAAAATTCCAGGTATTTTTTTTCAATACAAAGTTTTGGGGGTTTTCGAAGGAGAAGATCAGAAGTCAAAAACAATACTGTCTATGAAGGGGCAGGCTTTAAAATATGAGAGAAATAGGTGCAGCGCCACCGACCGACTCTAAGGAAAAGAGTCGGTCGGAACGCACAAACAGACCAACAAAATGTCAAACTTTTGCGACATTTTGTTGGTTAAAAAAAATTACATTAAGCCAGCTTCTTTGTAATACTTGGCTGCTCCGTCATGCAAAGGTGCAGAAAGACCATCTTTGATCATCTCTTCTTTTTTCAGGTTGGCAAAAGCAGGATGCAGCTTTTTGAAGTCATCAAAATTTTCGAAAACAGCCTTTACTACCTGATAAATAGTATCTGCGGGTACTTTGTCTGAAGAAACAAAGGTGGCACCAACACCAAAAGTCATGGTGTCTGCATCAGTTCCACGATACATACCACCAGGGATGGTCGCAGTACGATAGTAAGAATTATCGGCAATAAGCTCATCGATTTCTTTTCCGGCCACGTTGACGACTACGGCATCACACGCAGTGGTTGCTTCCTTGATAGATCCGTTCGGATGGCCAACAACATAAACGATGGCATCAACTTTATTATCACACAGGGCAGATGACTGCTCGGCGGCCTTCAACTCGGCTGCAAGTTTGAAGTCATCATTTGTCCAACCAAATTTTTCCATAGCAACGGACATTGTTCCACGCTGCCCAGAACCTGGATTACCAATATTAACACGCTTACCTTTGAGATCCTTGAAATCTTTAATACCTGAGTCAGTTCTGGCAACAACTGTGAATGGTTCCGGATGAACTGAGAAAACCGCTCTCAGATCTTTGTTAGGACCGGCATCCTTGAACTTGCTGGTTCCGTTATAGGCGGCGTATTGCCAATCTGACTGGGCAACGCCCATATCAAGTTCTCCACCAGCAATGGCGTTAAGGTTGTAGATTGATCCACCGGTACTCTCAACAGAGCAACGAATTCCGTGTTCTTTTCTCGTCTTATTTACCAAGCGGCAAATAGCACCACCAGTCGGATAATATACACCAGTTACACCGCCGGTACCGATTGTAACAAAGGTCTGTTCAGCCTGGGCATATTGTGGAACAGCCGTTAAGGCTAAAACAAAACAAGACATCATGGTTACAGCAAGTTTGCTCGTAATCTTCATTCAAATTCTCCTCTTGATGTTGATTAATTGTTGGTGTCCCTAATGGACATAGTTCATTATTGTGCAAGCCCTTCAAGGGGTTTTGATTTAATCACCCCTTAGAAAGGACCATTTTAAACGACTATATTATTGCAAATAATCAGCTAACACAAAGATAAAAGAACATATTTAGATTTTTTCTGCCACCCTCAGAACAAAGGTCTAACTTGATTAAGCAAAAGAACCAATTATCTCTTCCAATATACGCAAGCATTACCCTGCGCATTCAGACAGTTAGGCAGAAAGGGCATTATAGCAAAATATTGCTGTTTAGCAATCACACACTTCCGACAAATGTTTTTCCGTATTCCCTGCAGGACCTGGCACCCTCTTCATCTGGAGCCCAGATTACCCGTAAACCTTCATTCATCACCTCAAACCCGGCATCATCGAGCTTTGTCGATAAAAGTTTTACTGCCTCACCGCTCCAACCGTAACTACCAAAAGCGCCGGCCTTCTTGTTTTTGAATTTCAACCCTTTCATCTCCTCCAGTAAAGCCGCCACCGACACCAGGATACCGTTATTGATAGTCGATGAACCCAAGAGAATGGCTTTTGATTTGAACACTTCAGTGATAACGTCATTTTTGTCGCTTTTGGCCAGGTTGTGCAGTTTCACTGTTACATCTTCATCCACCTCCCGAATGCCGGCAGCAATTTCTTCGGCCATTACCCGGGTACTGTCCCACATGGTGTCATAAAGGATAGTAATTTGATTTTCCTGATAATTATCTGCCCACTCAAGATACTTTTCGACAATTTGAGCTGGATTGTCACGCCAGATAATCCCGTGACTGGTACAGATACTGTCAAGGGGCAGGTTGAAGCCCAACACTTCTTTAATCTTTCTGATGACCATGGGACTAAACGGAGTCAGAATGTTTGCGTAGTATTTTATACACTCTTGAAAGAGCTCGGCCTGATCTACTCGGTCATTGAACATTGATTCGGAGGCAAGATGCTGACCAAAGGCATCGTTACTAAACAAAACGTTATCTCCAGTCAGATAGGTGAACATGCTGTCCGGCCAATGGAGCATGGGAGCTTCAACAAAGACAAGCTCTTTAGTGCCAAGACTCTGTTTATCCCCTGTCTTTACAAGCTGAAAATTCCAGTCCTGGTGATAGAGTCCTTTCAAGATCTTTGCCCCATTTTTAGTACAATAGATCGGCACATCGGGGATGTGCCGCATAAGTTCGGGTAAAGCACCGCTGTGATCATTTTCAGAATGGCAGGCAATGACATAATCAATCTGGTCTAAATCGATCTCTTTTTTTAAATTTTCGACGTATTCCTTGGCAAAAGGCCCCCAGACAGTGTCGATCAGGGCTACCTTCTCTTCTTTAATAAGGTAAGAGTTGTATGATGAACCTTTATGGGTGGAATATTCATCACCGTGGAATTTTCGCAACTCCCAGTCTATCTTTCCAACCCAGCGGATGTTGTTTTTCACTGTTATAGTCATCGTAAGATTCCTTTTTGTACTTAATTGTATAATTTAATAATGTATGAACCTGACACCCAATGGACTTTAATCACGGGGTTATAACAATACAGCCCCAAAGCCCTGTTATTGAGAATAACAATTTGTGAAGTAGTGATTTATAAATGATGTTTTTTACAGAAAGTATTGTGTCTCAAGGTACTTAACCTAGCGTTCTTCCCGTTTACTAATTGATCTAATCGCAGCACAGTTTCTTCTCGAAACCACGACAGGGATGGCAAAATGATTTGGAATTTTATTCTCTACCTGCTTTACGGTCTGGCTTTTTTCACACTTGGGGTAGCAATACTCTCCAGAGATATCCGACTCAGCGAGTTAGGAATTGCCAGAATTATCTGGTTACTCGCTGTTTTCGGTATTGTTCATGGCTTCCACGAGTGGCTGGAACTACTGGAACAACTTGATCCTGACATTAAAACACCCAGTTTCTCCCTGATCCGCCTGATCGTTGTCAATATCTCCTTCCTGTTTTTATTTTACTTTGGGTTGTTTCTCAATATCATTACCCTTCACGGCGACCAGGCCTTAAAGACTGTCTCTGTTACTATAAAGTTGCTGGTGGGCACATTAGCACTCTCCCTGACTACTGTTGCTACGTATCTAGATCTTGGCAGCGGTGGTGATATCTACACTCGTCAGCTTCTGGCTTTTCCTGGAGCATTATTGTCGGGAATCGGACTGGTGAAGTATTCGAGGGTGGTGCGTGCTTTTTCAAAGGATGTAGCGACCAATTTCATCCTGGCGGGCAGCTTCATGATTTGCTATGCCTTTCTGACCGGGATAGTGCCTTCAGATGTGATTGTGCCATATTTGGGTGTGAAAATTGTTTTATTCAGGGGATTAAGTGCTTTATTGATAATGTTTTTTACCATTAGAGGACTTTCGGTATTCAGTCTTGAGCAACGTGAACTGGTCAATGAAAAGCTATTGCGTTTTTCACAATCAGAAAAACTGACATCCATGGGAATCTTGGCCGCAGGCATCGCCCATGAGATCAACAATCCGTTGACCAATGTCTCACTCAATGTCGAAATGCTCAAAGATCTGGTGGGCGATGATGAAAAGATTATCAGGAAAATTTCGTCAATTGAGCGTAACACCGAACGAGCATCACGAATAGCCAAAGAACTGCTGCATTTTTCCCGGGAAAAAGATACGGCTCTTGAACCCACCGACATCAATAAAGTTATTGGCAGCACGATAACTCTCCTTAAAAGCCAAGAACTCAGTTCTATCATACGGCTAAAACAAAGCGATGCACCGAAGATCATGGGAATTCCCTGGAAGCTTGAAGAAGTATTTATCAACCTATTGATGAACAGCATCGATGCCTGCACCAAACAAGATACAATCGTCATTGAAACCTTGCTCCAGAGTGGCTACGTTATTGTAAGAGTTACCGATACAGGTCATGGCATCTTGGAGGAAAATGTTTCCAAAGTGTTCGACCCTTTTTTTACCACCAAAGAGATCGGTAAAGGCACGGGCCTCGGTTTATCCGTGTGTTACAACATTATTAAACAACACGGCGGAGAGATAGTTCTCACCAGTGACACTCAAAAAGAGACCATAGTGACCGTATCCTTTCCGGTGATACCATATGAAAACTAAAACTATCATGGTCATCGACGATGACCTTGATCTGCGTGAAAGTATTATCGAAATTCTGGAAGGGAACAATTTCACAGCCATTGGCTGCGAATCTGCTGAAATAGCTCTGGAGAAAATCGAGATTGAAAATCCTCACCTTATTATCGTAGATAACATGATGCCCGGCATGGGAGGAATGGCTTTTATACCGCTGGTAAAAAACAAATATCCAAGCATCTTAATCATCATGATTACTGCCTTCTCAACCGTTGACAATGCAGTAGCCGTTATGAAAAGCGGTGCCGACGATTACCTCGCTAAACCGTTCAGGCGGGATGAACTCCTCGTTGCGGTAAGACGTCATCTCGAGGGGTTGAAGTTTGAACAAATGCTGCCGGAAACTGTGATGGACGATGTACTCGCATGTCTTTCGAACCCGATCAGACGAAATATCCTGGCTGCCCTGGCAGAAAAAAAAGCTATGCGTTTTATGGATATTACCCGACACCTCGAAATCAGTGACCATACTAAGGTCAATTTCCACTTAAAAAATCTTAAATCAAACAACCTGATCTCTCAGGATCGTGAAAAAAACTACCAATTGACACCGCAAGGTGAGAAAATGATAGATTGCCTGCACCTCCTCTCCACAAGATTTCCTTCATAAATTCGAGTCATTAGTATTCGCCTGTGAAGTACGCTTCACAGATATCCCCTAATCAGTGAGGAAACTTTATCTGGAATAAATTCCACTCTGCTCATAGATTCCTGCTGTACAAGTCAAACTCGTAGCGACAACACAATAACATACATAAAAAGGAGACATGTATGAATAAGTTAGGACTTATGACGCTGGCAAGTATTTTTGCTTTGGGAACTTCAGCATATGCTGCCGACCAGACACTGACCAGCACCAAGACCAGCTCACCAATCGTTTTGGACGGCATGGCTGATAAAGCCTGGGATGCCGCAAAAGCTATCACAGTTACCGTCGATGAACTCCCCTATGAACCCAACAACGGTTATTCCGGGATGCAAAAGACCGATGTAAGCATAAAATCATTGTATGATGATAAAAATGTTTACTACCTCATTACCTACAAAGATCCGACCCAAAGTATGGCTCGCTTCCCATGGGTCAAACAGGGGGATGGAAGCTGGAAAAAGATGGCCAATAAAGATGATACAGGCCATGACAATACCTATTACGAAGATAAATTTGCTATGTTCTGGAACATTAGCACTGAGGGCTTTGAAGCCGATGGCTGTATGGTTGCCTGTCATCTGGACGAGCCGGGTGATACTTCTGCAGGACGGAAATACACTGACTCCGCCGAAGAGACCATTGATATGTGGCATGCCAAATACGTGAGATCAATGCCTATGGGAATGTTTGATGACCAGTATGTCGATAACAACACTGACCCTAAGAAAAACAAAGGTTGGGGTCGTAAAGGCGATACCGGAAAAGGCGGTTATAAAAACAATGACAATGCAGATAAGTCGGCTCCAGCCTTCATGAATCTGAATGGTACCAAAGAAGACATGTACTATGTCATACCAAGCAAAAAGGTGCCTTTTGTTGACACCTTCAAAAAAGGCGATGTTATCCCAGGTATCGAAATAGCACCGATGATGGGTGGCCGTGCGGATATCCTTTCGCGCAACAATTATGCGAATGGCATGTGGACCCTGGAAGTTATGCGGGCGCTGAAAACCGAAGGTGAAAATGCGGAAACCCAGGATGTTCAATTTACAGACATGGGCAAGAGCTATCCTTTCGGAATCGCTGTTTTCGACAATTCACAGATTAACCATCTGTTCCACGCTGAAACGCTTGAGATGAAATTTAAATAAGAAGTCGTTACAGCACTCAGCATAACGATTTGAGCTGAAAGAAAATAAGCAGGAGCCGAGTGTATTCATGGCTCCTGCTTATTCTTTTGGATACTGGAATGTTTACCCGGAATTCTGTCGAATCCAGAAGATGATGCTTGAGACCAGAAAGTAGATGGCAAGCAGCTCAATGACCACATAAGTGCAATAGTACTTAATATTCCAGACACATACCGTCGGAATCAGCAAGCCGCCCCCCACCCACCAAGCCGAGCCCCAAAAGTGAATAGCAGGTATAGTAGTAACCTTAGCAACCAGCCCGGTAAGAAAGAACAAGGTCATCCCTGACACCGCTATTATTGGATTGAGTTGAGCTTCCAGTCATAGTCAAGGAACTCTATTTTTATCTTTCCTTTTGCAAGCTGTTTCATTTGCTCTTCCGTCAACTCAAGATCCTCGGCATAGTAGGCAAAGAATTGCTCAAGAGATTCAATTGCCTTCCAGCCTTTTTTAAAATCCTCACGATACCATTTGAAAATCGACGACACCTTCAAAGCCCGACCATCCAGTCGATTCCTGCTCCGATCTTTTAGAAAAAGACTCGTCGCATCTTCCAGCTGTCGCTGTAACTCATTGCCAAGATAGGGTTCTGCACGTAATGCCGGGCACCCAATACTCGCACAATTGGCAGCAAAATGAATTCGCGGATCATTATACCTCTCCGAACCTCGAATAAGCCCGTGTTCGATATCATCAAGCGACCGCTTTTCTCCAAGCAGAGGAATAAAACTCTTTTTCCAGGGCGATTGAAACAGTGAACCAAGATCTTTGATGGAATCAAGATCGGGGTATTTGGTCAAAATAAGCTCAACCGTCCAGCTGTTGTAGGCATTGAGGAGAAAAGCAAGCTGCTCGTCTGTTGCCCATGAGTCAAATTCATCCCTGCTCACCGCCGACATTTTTTTTAAATAACCGCTGAGCACCTCTCTTTTCTCGGCCAACCCGGCGTAGTCCACTTGACTCGCCTTACCATCTTCAAGAACACGAACATGCTCTTTCAAAAGAGCACCCCAAACACTATGGTCAAAGCCTGCAGCTTGGACAAGCGGAGCAGGCTGGACAAAAAGCAGTGTGCAGAACAACAAAATAATCCTATACATATTCACCCCCTCTTCCAACCGTGATACCATTGCATCCAACCAAGAATCTTCTCAGGTGCATGGGTTCTTTTCCACTCTCCAGCAACATACTTATTTATTTCAGACAAAGTGGGATAGGTATGGATCGTACCAAGAACCTTATTCAGCCCCAGTCCATGCTTCATAGCCAAAACAAATTCGGCCAGCAGGTCACCGCCATGTTCCCCCACAATCGTCACTCCTAGAATTTTGTCTTTGCCGGGAACTGTGAGCACCTTAATAAATCCCTGCACGGCCCCATCAGCAATGGCCCGATCAAGATCATCAAAATTAAAGCGGGTTACTTCGTAGTCAATTTTCTGCTCACGCGCTTCCTGCTCATTTACGCCCACCCGAGCCACTTCAGGATCAATAAAAGTCGTCCAGGGAATAACCGAATAATCGACCTTAAACTTCTTCCAGTCACCAAACAGGGCGTTGACCGAAGCATACCAGGCCTGATGGCCGGCGGTATGGGTGAACTGGAAAGGCCCTGCCACATCGCCTGCGGCAAAAATATTTGGATAGAGGGTTTCCAGGTATTCATTGGTCACCACTGTTCGATCCGTCGAAATACCTATTTCTTCCAGACCATAGCCAGTTAAGCGAGCGGATCTCCCCACCGCACAGATCAATACGTCATAATCAATACGTTTTTCCGTCTCGCCCTGTTTAACAATAATTGCCTTACCCTTATCGTCCTGCACACAGCGGACAGCGCTGTGACCTGTCAACACCTTTACACCGTCCTTTTCAAGAGATTTCCTGGCAATCTCAGAGACCTCTACATCCTCTCTTATCATGATTCTGTCGACCATTTCTACCTGGATGACGTGCGATCCTAGACGGGCAAAACTCTGGGCGAGCTCACAGCCGATAGGACCTCCACCGAGTACAACCAGCTGGTTCGGCACCGTATCACGTTCTGCCAGTACCCCCCAAAGGGTATCACTGGTCAGATAGCCGGACTCTTCAATTCCAGGAAGGGGTGGCACAAAGGGGCGGGCGCCCGCTGCAATAATGATCGATCTGGTGGTAAGTTGTTTTTTCTCACCACTATCAAACTGAACTTCTACAGTCCAGGGGTCGACAACTCTAGCATAGCCTTTCAGGACATCTACTCCGAGGCCAGTATACCGTTCGACGCTATCGTGCGGCTCTACTGCACCAATGACCTTATGCACCCGTGCCATAACTTTTTTAAAGCTAAATTCAGGGTCAACATTATCCAGCCCGTAGTGAGCTCCGTTTTTCATATGATGGACCATCTTGGCACTCTTAATCAGGGCCTTGCTTGGCACACAGCCATAGTTGAGGCAGTCTCCTCCCATTTTGTGCGCTTCAACCAAGGTCACTTTAGCCTTTACTGCTGCTGCAATATACGAACTGACCAGGCCTGCAGCCCCAGCACCTATAACCACCAGATTACAATCAAATTTTGCTGGCTTTGACCACTTGGCGTAAACTTTACGTTTTTTTAGCCATTCAGTAATCTTCTTGGCAAGCAAGGGAAAGATCCCGAGTAAAACAAAGGAAAGGAGCAGACCTGGAGATAGAATCCCACCGAGTCCTTCAATTTTGGCAAGCTGGGTACCCGCATTTACATACACTACAGTTCCCGCGAGCATACCCAGTTGACTCACCCAGTAATATGTAAATGTCTTGATAGGGGTTAAACCCATCAGAATATTTATCAGGAAAAACGGGAAAATGGGAACAAGGCGCAGAGTAAAAAGATAGAACGCACCCTCACGTTCAATACCTTTGTTGAGTGGTCCAAGCCGGTCACCAAAACGTTTCTGCACACTATCTCTCAACAGATAGCGGGCAACAAGAAAAGCAAGAGTCGCACCTATTGTCGAGGCAAAAGAGACAATCACAAAACCCCATGCCAATCCAAAAAGACCACCTGCCGCAAGGGTCATAATCGCAGCTCCCGGCAGAGACAGGGCGGTAACCAAGACATAAGCAGCAAAGAACAGCAGGCTTACCAGAACTGGAGCACTATCACGCCATTGCTGAAATTCTACTTGATTGGATTTAATGTTTTCCAGGGTTAAGAGCTGGTTGAGATCAAATGCAAAGAAGCCGATTACAGCACCAATAATTACGAGAACGATGATGAGTTTTTTCATATCTTTATTTTCGATTAAATTTTGGATTTTCTTCTATGGCCTTGGCAACGATAATCACATCACATATCAATTAAGCGCTTATTATCAGAGTCGCAGACAGGTGGGTGTTCCTTACAACTTTTTAAAAAATAATGAGAAATCACAAAGAAAAAAGAGCTAGAGTTGAAAAGCTTTTCCAACTCTAGCTCTTTTTTCTTTGCTCAATGAGATCATTGAGACTGGCCTTCGCCTTGTCATCCATAATGAGAGGCGGAATATTGTCTTCTTCCTGAGAGCGTATCAGTTCTCGAATTCGTTTGAGCTGCTGCCCAAATCTTGCGCAATACCTGCACATCATAAGATGAAAACGGATACCCATTCTTTTAGTAAAACTCAGGTCCCGATCCATGGATTGGGACACCAGCTGTGAGACTTCCTTGCAATTAAATATCCACATTTTCATAAAGTGTATCACCTGCGACTGAGTTTCCAAACCAGTTTTGTTCCAGACATTTTCTAATGACAAGACGTGCCCTGTGCAGCAACACCCAATAGTTAGTCGAACTGATCCCTAAAACCTTACAGATTTCTTTACTCCCTAAATCATCAAACTCCCTGAGTTTGAAAGCATCATTTTGTTTGGCGGAAAGCTCGGTTAAACATTGCTGCAGAACCGCGAAGAACTCTCTTTGTTCAAAACTCTGCTGTGGATTCTCCCGCCACTTTCCAGGTTTCACCAACCACTCCCCCTGTTCGTTAAAAAAATCACCATTGATATTTTCAGGGGTGACTTCCAGCGATTGTTGTTTCTCCCTATATTTTTGTCGGAACTGATCGATGATTTTATTTTTCAAAATGGCAAAAAACCATGTCTTTTCAGATGAATCGCCTTTGAACCTCTCTTTTGCAGTCAGCGCGGCGACAAAGGTTTCCTGTACCAGCTCTTCAGCGAGGCCTCTATCCTGGACCCTGAAAAACGCATAGCTGAACAGGCTGTCAGCATAGTTATCAACCCAGGCGTCGGGATGGAGTTGCGAGTTATTAGTAATTAGAGAAGCCATAGTTAGATACGGTCAAAATCCATCCAGCACTCATTTTTATTTTTAATTCATTAGGATTTATCGTCTTGTTATTTTATGAAAAAATCATTTTATCCTAACAGCTTAACCACTTTAAGAAAAAAGAAAAGGTCTGGATATGCTGACACAATGGAGACACTCTCTCCAACCAGACTGTGTAGAGAATCAATTATCAACCAAGAGTGGATCTATATTTAATTGTTATTTCATAGCAACAGTTTTACTATTGTAAGCAGTGGCAAAAAAAATTGTCACATATTATGTCTGCTGCGAACAAGGACATCACCTCTTGCTGCCCTAAAAAGGCAATAAAACAATGAAAGACTATTACAAAATTCTTGGGGTAACCAAAACAACCGGTGAAGAGGAGCTTAGAAAAAGCTACCGGAAACTGGCAATGAAGTATCATCCTGATCGCAACCCTGATGATCCTGCAGCAGAAGAACAATTCAAGGCAGTTGCTGAAGCATACGGCGTACTGACCGACCCGGTCAAAAGGCGCGAATATGATGCCTGCAGGGCAAGTGGCAAGGCCTTTTCAAACGGCCAGCCTGGTGGTGGCGAAGGGTTTACCTATAGTCAGGAAGACATTCTCCATGATCTTTTTAAAGATCCTCGTTTTCAACAGATGTTTGGCAGTATTTTGCGGGAATTTCAACGTTCTGGATTTCGACACAGCTCGCAATTCATCAAAAAGGGTTTTTTCGGCGGCAAAGGAGGTTTTTTTGTTGGCGGTATTTTTCTCATCGGATCATTGGCCGGACCTTTACTGACCGGTGCGGCCCGAAAAGGTCTTTCAGGAAAATCCTCAGTACTCAAGTCAGTTGGAAGTGCAGTAGGAAACTTACTTGGTATGGCCAAAGGGAAAAATACACAGGAAGAAAAGAAGAGATCTGAAACCCATCCTCATTCAATAGATATTGACACGACATACCATACCCCTCTTACCGAAAGCGAACTCCGACATGGTAAAATCATTCAGGTCCTCGTTTATGGAGAAGGAGGAGAGCAAACCCTCAAGGTCAGCATTCCACCTGGCAGTAAAAGTGGGCAAAAACTGCGTATCCGCGGCAAAGGTCGTCCCGGCCCTACCGGTCGAGGCAACCTCTACCTCCATCTGGTCAAAAAGGAACCTGAATCCTTTCAAACCACACTATAATTTTTTTCAAACAACTTTTGTATTCTGGATTACGAACATTGCCATAAGTACAACAAATATTCCTGGAATGACCTGCAGGGGAGGCAGACCATTCCCCAGGCCAAGATCAATCACCAATACCAGCCCGGGATAGAGATAGGAATAAGCTGCGACCCGAGTGGGCCCCAAATAGGAAACAGAGTATTGAGTTAAGAAAAAAGTTACAATGGTGGTGAACACTACTAGATATGCAATCCCTAGCCATGCAAAGGTTGGTACAAGGCCCCAGGCCACTGTAGTGAGTTTGCTACCGGTAATAAGCAGAAGCCAGAGAGATCCCGAAACCAAAACCCAGAAGGTCATGATGGCCATCGATTCCCCCCGGTGGAGTAGCTTTACCAGAGGGGTGTAAAGACCCATGGCGACACACCCCCCCAGAAAGATCAAATCCCCCCTGTTCCAATTCAATGCCAAAAATTGAGATATATCTCCCTGAAAAACTACCCAGACAACCCCGATCATCCCACAGGCAAGAGCAAGAAGTTGCCCCTTGTGCAGTCGTTCATCGAGAATAATAAGGGCATAAACGCCTGAGATAGATGGAACAAGAGCAAAGATCACACTGATATTAAGAGCGCTGGTATAGCGCAAAGCTAAGAACATGCTACAGAAAAAAATTACCAGGCAGCCACTGATCAGGGCACAGCGAAGAAAAAGAGAGAGAGAGAAGCCCAAACCGTATTTAAAATAGACCCATGGCCCAAAAATACAGGCGGCAAGGGTAAAGCGCACAAGGGTCAAGACAGCCGGGTCGAGTTCTGCGGTTATCGCCGCCCCAACCGTAAATGACGTAGAAACCAGCGTTGCCGCTATCAACATCAACAGATGAATAAACGGCAGGGAGGGTGTTTTCTCTTGCTGAGTAGATCCGGGCTTCACATTGTTTCGACTTGCCTGGTTGCTCAACCCGGAGAGCGGATCTCCGGGTTATTACCGGTACCATCCGTCCCTTTTTTGACATGTTCGAAAGTTGACATTGCTGTTGCGACCATCTCACTCATATTGGTCAGATTTCCGGGTACAATCATCGTGTTGTTCTCTTTGGCAAGTTTTCCGAACTCGGTGAGATATTGTTTTGCCACTTCAAGATTAGCAGCTTCTTTGCCTCCCGGAGCAGAGAGTGCTTCGGCTACCTTTCGAATTCCCTCGGCGGTCGCCTCAGCAACCTTGAGAATTTCTAGAGCCCGTCCTTCCGCTTCATTAACCCGTTTAATCTTTTCACCTTCAGAAAGGGAAATTGCTTCTCCTCTATCACCTTCCGCCCGGTTCAAAATGGCCTGTTTTTCACCTTCAGACCTGGCTATTTCAGCCCGTTTCTCCCGCTCGGCCTTCATCTGTTTTTCCATCGCCTCAAGCACTGTTCTTGGAGGCTGTATATCTTTAATTTCATAGCGAAGCACCTTGACACCCCAGCTTGCAGTAGCTTCATCAAGTGCCATAACAACCTGGCCGTTAAGATTCTCCCGTGCTTCGAAAGTGTTATCCAGAGAAATTTTACCTATGGCCGAACGCAGACTGGTCTGGGCTAGCTGGGTTGCGGCAAAACGATAATCGTCAATACCGTAGGCAGACATTTTTGAATTGACTACCTGAAGATAAAGAATACCATCCACTTCCAGAGTTACGTTATCTGCGGTTATGCACGTTTGCGCTGCAATGTCTATAGGTTCTTCCTTTAAAATTCGTTTATAGGCAACTTTATCTAAAAACGGAAAAAGGATATGAAAACCAGCCACCAGAGTCGTTCGATACTTACCAAGTCTTTCTATAACAAATTCAGAACGCTGAGGTACCACAACCGCGGTCTTCCAGAGGACAACCACGACAAGTAACAGGATAACGCCGAGAGCTATAAGATTTTGTTCCATATTTTTCCCTCCCCACTCATGGGACTTTTGACCAGGTAATGTGTTGTAGAGCTGCTCAGACCTTTTCTACATGAATAACCAGACCTTCCTGTTTAACAACAGAAATGATCTCTCCCTCTTCGATTTGCTCATCCGCGGTCGCCTTCCAGAACGTTCCGGAATATTTGATCTGCCCTTCAGCCGAGGGACTTATAGTCATACTGACGACCCCCCGTTCACCTGCAACGGCCAGTAACACATCCTCATCCATTTCTTCATCTTCAGCGTCAGAAGCCGAGGAAAGAAACTTTTTCTGGATGACGCCCCGTAAAGACAACAAAGAAACGAGAGAAGCAGAGATAAAGAGGGCCAGTTGCCAGGCAACGCCAACCGGAGTCAGCCAGGCGACAAGAGCTGTTACAAGGGCCCCTAAGGCAAAAAAGAAGAGGACAAACCCAGGCACAGCCATTTCGAGGAAAAAAAGCATCACCCCGATGATCAGCCAGTATAGTGCAGGATCAATCATTTCCATTACGACTCCCTTTTTGGTTAAACCCCGCTGAAAAGAGCGGGGCTCTTTTTAGTACCCCCCTAGAGGGGTGTACGTTGCTTCACGAAATGATTTTCTTACAAAAAACATGAAAATCATTCCTCTGTCACTCAACGAAAAAAGGAGGGCGAATCGCATATTCGTCCTCCTTTCATGGTGAATCTATTGCTCTTCTTAGCTTTCTTCTTCCTCATAGCTAAACAGGTGATGATACACAACCCCTGCCAATATAATAAACATCGGCCAAGTCCAGATCAGTCCTAACCCCAAAGGAATTATGGAAACCACGAAAATTAATCCCATAACGAGAAACAAACCTGCCACCTTCCACCAGACCTTATGAACAGCCCTTCTGGAGGTTTCCATCGCCTGCCATGGCGACATACCTTTATCTATAATAAGCGGCAGGGTCATGGCATAGCCGACCGTTAGATAAATACCCGGCAGTACCAGGAGAAAAAAGCCAATGGTAACAAGAAGAGTTTGCAGTAGAGTTGCAATAATAATTTTTCCTGCACAGCCAAATCCCTTGAAAACCATCTTCCAGGAAATCTGATCACCAGCCACCTTTCTTATTCCCATCAAAAGAAGCCCAGCAATGAAAAGGAAGTAAAAAGAATTCGTAACAGCCTGAAACAGTATATTGTTCACCATATCGGGTATTGTTACATTAGTTACATCAGTGTCCATCGGTGGCAGCAGATATGCTCCACCGGCAACAATGATCAGGAGAACGAGGTACATAATTGCACTACCAGCCCAGATAGCACCCTTTGCGCCTTTGGTCTTCGCCCACGCTTCGCTAATCGCTCCCCCTACTGAAATTTTGGGAAGATATAAGCTGGCTGCATCATCTGTTACATCCTGATCCCCTGCTTCCTGGCCTTGATTGCTGTCGACAGTTTCCCCCGAATCTTCAATTGGGGCACAATCGGTGCAATACAGCCGACCATCTTGTTCTACAAAGGATTCCTCAATGCTATCGGCTTTCCCGCATTGCCAGCATTGTTCTTTGTCAATTCCATAAGGCTCCAGTTCGATTTCATCACCTTCCTGGACCAATTGAACCTCATCCTCTGAAGCCCCCTCTTCAAAATCCTCAAGAGTTTCAGTTTTCTCTTCAATATTTGCAGGATCATCTGCTATTGCTTCTTCAGGTTCCTCAAGGTCAACGGCCTCGAGAAGCGTAGATTTTTCAATGGCTTCACTATCCTTGCTCTCAGCGGGGTTTTCCTCCAATTCAGCCCAAGTATCTTTCTCAGACTCATCTACACTTTCCCTTTCTTCCTCCACACTGATGTCAACATCACCAACGGGTGTTTCCAACTCGTCCTGGATAGAACTTGACGATGCAGGGCTATCTTCCTGCATTTCGTCCTGGTCAGCCCCAGTGCCCTCTTCGTCGACCTTTAGATCAATCTCCGATGCAATGTCATCCCATTCCAAGACCTCTTCCTCAGAAGATGGTGTTGTTGCCAGTTCATCGGATTTGGTAAGTTCTTCCTCTATCTCTAACGATTCTTCGAGCTCCTCGACGGCTACTACTTGATCTTCTTCAACCGCTTCAACCTCACTGGAACCTTCGTCAGCGGGAGCTGGTAATTCGGCCTCGCCTAAAGGCGTAGTCAATTCGTCATCTATGGAAGAGAGCTGCGAGGAAAGAGCAGGTTCCTCACCTAACTCTAAATCCATGTCGGGTTTAAGCTCGAAAAGCCCCAGACATTTTGGACATTTCACTTTCCGGCCACTGTATGAGTCATCTGCAGAACCTTTTACTCCACAGTGGGGACACTGTAATTTCATCAAACTCCTCCAACTCTTATAATCTTCTCTGCTGCCTGTCTCGCCCCGGAGACATGTTAAATGAACACAAGCAACACATCGACTCAGTGAAATAAGTAGTCCATTACCGATTACCTTTTACTCAAGGTAATTTAACTTTGCCGATTATAGAGACTACTGAGACCTTATCTTATAAAATAAATTGAATTTTACGTATAATCTTCGTATTGTTAAACAGAAGATCATGCAAATACAACATCCGTTCAGTTATTCTGCCATTAAATAGAGGCTGATTACAATATCTTTTTCAGTTATTCTACCGAAATTACTAAAAATGGAAATTATTATCATAGTCGCAATGGCCAGCAACAGGATAATAGGCAAAGATGGAAAGATGCCGTGGCATATCCCTGAAGAACTTCGCTTGTTTAAGAAAACGACCATAGGACATCCCATGATTATGGGGCGGAAAACCTTCGAATCTCTCCCTGGTCTTCTCCCCAAAAGACGCCATATTGTCCTCAGCCGCAATAAAAACTACCAACCACGGGGTGCAGAATATGCACCAGACATGACCAGCGCACTGAAACTTTGCGGACAAGTAGAAAAAGTCTTTCTTATCGGCGGCGCTGACATTTTCGAACAAGGTTTTTCTGTGGCAACATCGATAATTCTTACCCTTCTTGAGAGAGAGGTTGAAGGGGACGTCACCTTCCCGGACTTTTCAGCAGATGAATTTATTGAAGAAAGCCGCCAACATTACCCCGATGGGAAGGAACCGTTTACTGTTGTCAACTACCGACGACCGGTTACAGATATATAGCTCAGAAGATCTCACCTTCTGACTACGCTCACTCCTCCTGTCCCGACAGATGACTATCTGATATTATGTCTATTTCTATGGGACCACAGTATGTTCATACCCAAAAAAAGCAAAAACGTTCAAAGATCCGATGCTTTTTCCGGCATGACGTTATTGGTTATTGCCATAGAAGCAGATAGCGGAAAAGGAGACCAACATGGACGACGAAATTACCATCACTAAGTTTGAGCCAAAAAAAAAACAAGGCCTCATTGTCATCATTACCGGTAACGGCAAGGGAAAGACAACCTCAGCCATGGGTATGGCCCTGAGGGGGTGCGGCCATGGACTGAAAACGACTATTGTCCAATTTATGAAGGGAGATCTTTACTCCGGAGAATGGGATGGAGTGAAAAAATTGGAACCAATGGTAAAACTGTACCATACCGGAAAAGGTTTTTGTGGAATCGAAGGCAACCCCTTTCCTCATTCCGAACATCGAAAAAATGCCCAGGAAGCGATTCAATTAATAGCCACAATCCTCAAGGACGACGACTGTGACACCCTGGTCCTCGACGAGATCAACAATGCACTGCAACTCAAATTAGTCGACCTGGACCAGGTGAAAGACATTCTCGCGCGCCGTCCGGAACATATGCACCTTATCCTAACCGGACGGGATGCTCATCCTGAAATTATAGAGTTTGCAGACACGGTCAGCGAGGTACAGGAAATAAAACACGCTTATCGAAAAGAGATCGAACCCCAACCGGGGATCGACTTTTAATCCGGAAAAATCATCACACGACAATTTCGTGCAGGAGGTAAGACCGCAACTATTCAAAATAATTGTGCAATAAAAATTGTACTTTTTCCATTTGGCAAATAAAGACGAGCGTGGTACTTCTTAAGAACACCCTAACATAGCAATAATCGTTTGCACTAATTTCCAAGATTTATGAGTTTCACAAACAATGGAGGTAACCTATGACAACAATAAGCCATTACTTGGAATTGGACGGCAAGAGATATCTCCTTTCAAACAGCAATCAACTTCTAGACCTCGCTTCCTGGGACGATCAAATTCGGGATTACATTGCGGGAAAAGTCAACATCAGGTTAAGCAACGATCATATAACAGTCATTGAGTTGATACGAAAATCTTACAAGATTCGAAAAAGACATCCCTTTGTTCGAGTGGTTACAGCAGATATGGCAAAAAAAATGGGCCCAGACAAGGGAACCATGAGGTATTTCTATGACCTCTTCCCCAAAGGTATTCATCAGGCTTTCCAGGTAGCTGGCCTGCCAATGCAGGGGTTTTGTTTTTAACTGCCCCCCTCATTCCTTCAAATTTTAAAACACGACAAAGGCTGGTTCGCAATGCGCGCCGGCCTTTGTCAGTTAATCAAACAATCTTGCATTCTCCTGGTCTATCAGGAAATCTCAGATGGTTTACAGAGTTCTGAATCATCCGCAGCCACCCTGCCACAAGATTGGCAGGAGAATTTCATTGCAGAAAGTTTCTCTTTGCACACATGATTAGCAGCAACATCAGTTGCTCCGCAATGCGGGCAAGAGATTTTTTCAACGGTCGGACTACAGAGATGACCAGGGTCATCCGCCACAGCCCCACAAGTTTTACAGGTATGAGCCATAACAAGTCTCCTTTATAGGCATTGGTGCCTAAGAAATTATTTTCGAATCTTTATCAGGAGCTTCTCTTCCTGATAACACTTTTACTCAGAAAGCACTGAGAAAACACCCTCAGCGGGAGGACTGAAAAGAATCCCGCGAATAGGGACCAAGAAAAACGGTTTAAAACTTATAAATGAGCCCCTCCTTATTCTTCTCGAATAAAATAACAAGATTGATTAGATAGAAACTAATCAGACGGAGAGAGAAAACTGTGCGTCCAGCTGCACAATGGAGGCAACCGTTAGAGAAATTAAGCAAACTATGGTGATTGTCAATGTCCTTGCAAACCATACTTCCCGCACTCCCCTTCCTGTCGATTTTGATTGCCTGCACCATGACAGGGCCTACAGGAGAGTTTACAGAGGCTCGCCTTCGACCATGCCCGAAGCGTCCGAACTGCGTCACAAGTGACAGCGGCTCCTCCAGTTCGATTACTCCAATCAGCTTCTATAAAAGTCCGGAGGAAGCCTGGCAACAGATGCAAATACTCCTACAAGAACAGGGAGGAGAAATCTGTGAAATGAGTACCACGTACCTCCATGTCACATTTACCTCCACATTCTTTGGTTTTATCGATGATATGGAACTCAGAATGGAACCACAGGCACACCTGTTCCATATACGTTCA
>Ga0209475_10001227_pt1 | contig 34211 bp, 30 predicted proteins | sample tdDd471_FD_187128 | JGI IMG/M metagenome (GOLD analysis project Ga0209475, IMG submission 187128) | Marine sediment microbial communities from the Atlantic coast under amendment with organic carbon and nitrate - tdDd47.1 (SPAdes)... | ecosystem: Environmental > Aquatic > Marine > Coastal >... | reverse complement strand
TCAGACACCCACTATATCCACAAATACCGACACGCTCAATAGTCAATCTCTCACAAAACCTATTAGCATTATCCGCTTTTTAATTTTGTTCACTGTGGCAAAATAATATCCCTCTTCCCATTCAAGGATGAATGATGGCAATCAAACGAAGTGACTTAATCGACAACGAAACGCCGGGCTTTTATCATTTGATTTCTCGTTGTGTTCGGCGGGCGTTTCTGTGTGGTATTGATGAAGAAACAGGTATTTCCTATGAGCATCGTCGAGAGTGGATTGAGGGGCGAATACTGAAACTGGCGGAGTTATTTTCGATTGAAGTCTATAGCCATGCGGTGATGCAGAATCACTATCATCTGGTGGTGTATTTTGACCCTAAAGCCCCGTGGCGTAGTACATCTGACAGCCACTATATCCACAAACACCGACACGCTCAATAGTCAATCTCTCACAAAACCTATTAGCATTATCCGCTTTTTAATTTTGTTCACTGTGGCAAAATAATATCCCTCTTCCCATTCAAGGATGAATGATGGCTATCAAACGAAGTGATTTAATCGATAACGAAACGCCGGGCTTTTATCATTTGATTTCTCGCTGTGTTCGGCGGGCGTGTCTGTGTGGTATTGATGAAGAAACAGGTATTTCCTATGAGCATCGTCGAGAGTGGATTGAGGCGCGAATACTGAAACTGGCGGAGTTATTTTCGATTGAAGTCTATAGCTATGCGGTGATGCAAAATCACTATCATCTGGTGGTGTATTTTGACCCTAAAGCCCCGTGGGGTTGGTCTGATGCTAAAGTCGCCGAGCGTTGGCTTAAGCTTTTTCCAATAAGAACAAATCATCCGCGTTATGAGGCGATGCGACAGGCGAAGTTGTTATCTATATTGAGTGATGCGGATAAACTGGAGCAATGTCGTCAGCGACTGGGTTCAATTTCCTGGTTAATGCGCTGTATCAATGAGCCAATCGCTAAACGCAGTAACAAAGAAGATTTTGTTAAGGGCCATTTCTGGGAGTCTCGGTTTACTTCACAGGCCCTGCTCGATGAAACCGCTGCCCTGACCTGTATGGCATACGTGGATTTAAACCCGATTCGTGCGGGATTAAACGCGACAATCGAAGACTCCGAATTTACCAGTGTGCAAAAGCGGTTAATTACCCTTTCACCAGAACAACTGGAGCAAGCGGTAACTGCCATTGCAGGAAATTTGAATAGTCGTATTCTTACCATCAACCTTAAGGGCTATATTGAACTTATCGAATGGACCGGAAAACATATTGTTCATCCAGACAAGGCCGCTATTCCAAAACACCTAGCGCCAATCTTTGACCGTTTTAACCTTAATGGACAGCAATGGCTGAGTCAGGTGAAAGCGTATGGTTCAAATTATTATCGTGCAGTTGGTGCACTTGATTTGCTCATGAATAAAGCAAAAGCGTTAAACCAGCAATGGATGCAAGGGGTTAGCGCCATTAAAGACTTATATCTTCAGCCGAGCTAACACAGTATTCCGCGATTAAAGTCACCATTCAGAGCTGCTGAAGGATTTTGCACGTCTTGAATTGTTAAATATCTCTAAAGCCAAGCAAAAATTAATAGAAGCACCCAAGAACACTTTCACGCCCTGAACTGCCATTCTTGCTTTGCAGATATTGGCTTGTTGGGTTGTGCGTTATTTCTTATTTGTGCCTGTCTGATTTAGCTGTGATTTACCCGATATTTAAAGGCAGCAATTACTCTACCCTCTTCTCCCTTTTAGAGAAGAGGGTAGAAAACCTGGAGAAAAAAGCTATGGAAGCTCTAAACCAACAACTACTTAACGATCACTTTAGCTATCATTTCAGGATGAGGCCCACACCGGTATTCAAAGTCACCGGCCTTATCAAATGTTTTATCCCAGGTATCATCAGGAAATAAGTACTCAGACTCTTCCTCACCAAGCTTCTCAAACCAGACACTATGATATTGACGTTTTTCCTTATTGACCCAACGAATCGTCTGGCCTTTCTTAATCTCTACCACTTCTGGAATAAACTTAAATTTTTGAATAATAACTTCAACCACTTCAGCTTTAGCAGTTTGCTGAGTGTTACCATCACTTGAATGCGCTTTATTGTCTGAGGCGCACGCTGACAAAGACAAAAGAACAGTTAATAGAAAAGTTACGATTTTCATTGCAAAATCCCTCTGATGCGTTTTTTAGTGAGTGTATATTATCCCAGACTGATAGCATTGCTATTGATCCGGGTTAAAATTTGATGCAATAAAAAAGGGAAGCCAAATCGGCTTCCCTTAAAAGACCAAGCCAAAGGCTTGGTTAGGCCAACGAGCCCTACTTCCCAGGGGGCTCTATTCTTCATTCCTCTCGCATTATTGTTTCTTGGCGTTCAACTCAACTTCTTCGTTGTCGAAGCCGAGCTTATAACCTAAAGAAACATGATGATATCGAGAGTTACTGAAGTCATCGTGAATAGCGAAGCCAAAGTTGTAAATCTGGTCTAACGCTAGACTAATATCGCCGGGTTGGTCCGAAACGAGTTTGCGTTTCATGACCACACTCCAGGTACCGTTTTTGAGTACCGCATCAAACTCAGCACCTTGGCCACCACTCATTAATCTTTGCTCAAGAATATGGCCATCTTCTACAGATTTACTGCCTGATTTATAACGAATAATGTCCATAAAACGACCTTCGCTCATTTCTCCAGCTAGTGCATCTGCTTCGTAAAGCTTGTCCCAACCGCCGCGCATTTTGCCCCGACGGCCTTTGACTTCGATATTACTGCGGCTTTCTTTCAGGTATTTGGTAACACCATTCGTCAGGGCGATACGATCTTTAAACTCGCTACTGTCAAGCACACCCTGCTCAGGCGCATGCGGCATATTGCGCGCATCATGGTGACAGGTTCCCCAACAACCGGCGCGGTCTGCATATTCCACATCATCGGTAGAAAACATTACAGCCAATTTCATTTTATTTTCCGCATCCATTTTGCCGCCTTCGACAAAAGGTACCGCTACATGGTCAGTGTCCGGCCAGCTAAACTGCATGTAGAGAAATTCGTTATCGTGGGTCGCTTCGACTGTCACAGGAATGCTGCCGCGCTTACCTGCGATTGGCGTGCTTTCGGCTTTTTCACCAGTGACCATTTTCTGACCCATGTCGGCAGTTTCATTGTCATGACAAGTCACGCAGCGGTCACCCCCTTTTTCAAATGGTCGCGCGCCGCCGTGGTCACGTCCATTAAGTACCCACTCTATTGAAGTTTCACCGGGGTAAAAAATGGTAATCTCACGGCTTGCCGCTTTACTCCAGTCGACGTTAATGCTGCTTTCACTGCTAGCTTCGGCGGCTTTGGCTACTTTCACGCCCGCCTTACCTGGAGTCTGAGAAGATTGATATTCCGCCAAGGCACTTTCCACCGCCGCGGCAATTCGTTTTTGTTCCGCTTCTTCGGCGGCGGCTTTTTCAGCAGCTATTCGTTCTTTCTCTTCGGCTTCTTCCTTAGCAACTTGCTCGAGACCGTCGAGGTACATTTGTGGGATTTCACGGACAAATTCTGGATTGGGGGCTTCTAACTCCTCCAGCTCTTCGTCTGTAAGCAAATGACGGGGATTGTTATGCGCAATCCCTTTATGACAATCGATACAAGTTTGGCCAGTTTTAAAAGCGTTTAAATGTTGCTTTCTCGCGCGAGGTTTCTGAAATTGTGGCGCCATTGACTCAAAATTATGACAGTTTCGACATTCGCGAGAATCCGTCTCTTTCATGTTTTTCCAAACGCGTTTAGCCAGATATAAGCGACGCTCTTCGAATTTTTCTGGTGTATCAATAGTCCCCAGCGCTTTATGATACAGCTCATTACTCGCTTGAATTTTACGTACCATTTTATGTACCCAAGGGTCTGGAACATGGCACTCTGGGCAACCCGCTCTCACACCGGTTCGATTTGAATAATGAATGGTGGGCTTATACTCGGCATACACATTTTTTTCCATTTCATGACAACTAATACAAAAATCCATGGTATTGGTTGCTTCCATAGCCGTGTTAAATCCCCCCCAAAAGATGATCCCCGCGACAAAAAAGACCAGTCCGGCAGCGACAGTTGCGCCCATAACAACTTTTTTGTTAAGCAGTTTTCTGAATTTTGATTCTTGTTGTGACATCTTAAAAGCTCCGGGTTTGAGTGCCTTAGCCAATTACTTCTATTGAATTAAAATAAAAACAATTGGATAAAAAACTTAAGGTGTTCATTAAATTTTTTGATAAAGGGTGCCACTGACGTGGCCCCCTATAAACCTAGATATCGAAGAAAATAGTTAGGTTTTGTGGTTAGAACGATTGAACACGTTGAACTTACCAGTTGGTGTAGTCAAACCTTTGATACGATGCTTCTCTTTAAGAGTTTTGCTGTCGTAAACAACGATTTCACCAGTTGGGTTTTTATTGTCTGAACGGTTCCAGACAGAGACCCAAACTTCAGTACCACCTTTATTAAATTCAATGTGAAGCGCCGCCTTACCTTTTTCTTCGGTTACACGGATAGTCTTAACAATCTCGCGAGTTTTCTTGTCAAAAACTTGCACTGACTGTTGCACTTCTGGCTCAGGATGTTTCAGCTGGTCAGCCCAAACGTACTGAGAGTTTTCGTGAGTACGAATAAAGACACCAGCGCCGTCAGTTTCAACTTCGTAGCAAAGTTTCCACGCATCGTCTGGACGATTAATTGGATCATTACCCCAAACTGATACTAAACCGACACCCAAATGCGTTGTGCCGCCAACAGGACCACATTTTTCATCAACCCAGTTTGCACCAGGACCTGGATGTGGCAGTTTGTCAACGTCAATCATTTTTTCTAACTTACGCTCTTTGGTATCAACGATAACCATTTTATTGGAAGCGTTAGCTGCGATTTGGAAGTAACGTCCAGTAGGGTCAAAGAAGCCATCATGTAAGAACTCAGCAGAATCAATTTGCTCGATACGCAAGTTATCAAGGTCACGATAATCGACTTGCCACATTTGACCGAGCTCTTTAACAGCAACCAGGAAAGTTGGCTCATTAGGCGTTGTGTAAATTGCGGCAACGCGTGCTTCATTGATGAACTCACCTTTAGTGTTATAACCGCGAGTGGATACCACTTTTAAAGGCTCGAGAGTTTCAGCATCCATAATGACGAAATGCGCAGGCCAGTAACCACCGGCAATAACGTATTTGCCATCACCAGACACCGCGATATCACGCGCGTCATACGCCATTTGCGTTTCCGCAACTAACATTTTGTCAGGTGTTTGGAAAAGGTCGATCTTGTTAACTCGACCATCACGTCCAATGGTGTACCAGAAACGTCCGACGTCTTTAGTATGTTGGGTTTTGTGATGCTCAGTACCTTTGATTACGTGAACCGCATAGCCAGTATCTAAGTGAGCAATGACTTCTTTAGTGTCACCGTCAACAATGGCCGCTTTACCAGCGTCACGCTCGATAACGACAAAAAAGTTTTGCCAGTTACGATTGTGTTGTGGTTTTTTAGGGTAATCTTTTAACGCGATAAACTGCTTCGTACGGTCTTTCATCATTTGAAGTGACATTTCAGGTGGCACCGGAGGTTCCATCTGAATGTAAGTTGAAACAAGCTTAATTTCATCCTTTGTGAAGATGTCGTCAAAGTTGTTCATACCGCCTTCTGTACCGTAAGCGATAATTTTTTCTAATCGCTGTTGACCTAATTTACGGGTTTCTTTTGGCTCCAGGTTTTTACCAGTAGCGCCTTTACGTAAAACACCGTGACAACCAGCGCAACGCTGAAAGTAAAGTGTTTTTGCTTTTTCAAAATCTGCCTCGGATAATGTCGGCTCGGCTGCGGCAACATTGAAAGAGATGCTTGATGCAAATAGTCCAGCGGCCAGGCCCACGACTGAGAGACCTACCTTTGTCTTATTCATGACTTGTTTCCCCTCGTTTGATTTGAGAATTAGTTTTGAGAAGATCAACGGAGTAATTGATTAACTCGAGATAGATAATACGCCTCTCCATCTCAAGTCTGTTGATCAAAATCAATATTAATCTTGTTGTTTTTCCACAATTTTTTTAGGGAATTTTGAGATATTGACTTAGGTCAAGTCTAATTGCTAATCATTATCATCAAGAGACGGTGAGCCATTTTTTTGAGGGCTCTGTCATTCATTTGATACAAATCAAGGTCCCCTCGACTAGATAAGGTAGCCTGTTAATCCTAAATCCTGAACCAGAGAAATAAGCATGGATTACTTCCCATTATTTTTAGATATCAAAAATAAACCGTGCCTAGTTGTGGGTGGTGGCGAAATTGCATTTCGCAAGGCCTCCGCACTGCTAAGAGCAAAGGCTCATGTGACTGTCGTAGCAAAAGAATTTAGCGAACAATTTGATCAACTTCTGGCGCACGACAATTTGACCGCCGTAACTGAAAGTTATAACAAAACCCATCTGGACAAACAAACTTTCGTTATAGCCGCAACAAATCACAGGCCAACCAACGAAATAATATTTAGCGATGCCCAAGCGGTTAATCTGCCGGTCAATGTCGTTGACAACCCCGACCTTTGCACCTTTATTTTTCCGGCGATTGTGGAACGTGGCCCCATGACTATAGCCGTGTGTAGCAACGGCAATGCACCGGTTCTCGGCCGACTGCTAAGAGCAAAAATAGAATCCATCATTCCATTTCAATATGGCAAACTCGCTGAACTCGCGCAAAAATACCGTGCTAAAGTGAAAGCCGTATTCAGCAATACGAATCAGCGGCGTGATTTCTGGGAATCGGTTTTCGAAGGCAAAATTGCTCAAAAGGTTTTTGATGGCAATTTCGAACAAGCCGAAGAAATGCTTCAAGAAAAGCTCGTCAACGAAAGCTTTCCTCAAGAAACGCGTGGCGAAGTCTATTTGGTCGGAGCAGGCCCCGGTGATCCCGAGCTACTCACCTTTAAGGCGTTACGCCTGATGCAACAAGCAGACGTGGTTATTTACGACCGTCTTGTGACTCCTGAAATTTTAGATCTGACTCGCCGTGATGCACATAAAATTTACGTCGGTAAAAAATCTAAATATCATTGTGTACCGCAACAGGACATTAACTCCTTACTGTTAGAATACGCGGAAAAAGGTCATCGCGTACTTCGACTGAAAGGGGGCGATCCGTTTATTTTTGGACGCGGCGGAGAAGAAGCCGAAGAGTTGGTTAAACGTCAGATCCCTTTCCAGGTTGTACCAGGAATTACATCGGCTGCAGGCGCGTCAAATTACTGCGGGATACCGTTAACGCATCGCGACTATTCACACAGTGTAACTTTTGTTACTGGCCATCTTAAAAACGATAGTTGCGATTTAAACTGGCCGGCACTCGCGCAAAAACATCAAACGCTCGTCATATACATGGGGCTGGCTTCATTACCGACAATAACTGAAAATCTGGTAAAACATGGTTTACCGGCTTCCACGCCAATGGCAATAATCCAGAATGCTACACGACCGAATCAGAAAATTGTCATTGGTGATTTAGACAACATCGTTGAAAGGGTTGAAGACGCCGGCATAGTGTCACCCGCGTTGATAGTTGTCGGCGAAGTGATAAACCTTTATGACGTGCTTAATCAAACAAACCAGTCCAAAGCAGTTTTTGAAGAACATGGCAATCTGGCCATGGAAAGAAAATCAGCGTAACCATTCAAAGTAGTCCACCCTACTGGTCCCTCACGGTTTCGTGAGGGATTTTTTTACAAATGCTTCACGCGAAAAACTCGCGCCATCAATTTCTCGGATTGAGAGCTTTAGAGTATCGACTTTATCAGTAGAGTTTAAGTAGGCTCGCTAACGACTCAGTAGTGACGCAGTAATGACTCGGCCTGGCAGTCTCGTGATGAAAATGAAAGATATTGCAGTGTTTGCAGTGTTTGCAGTGTTTGCAGTGTTTGCAGTGTTTGCAGTGTTTGCAGTGTTTGCAAAAAAAGTGATTATTTTAAAATCAAGAGAGTCATTTTTTGGGCTAAACTAATCTTTAACCCGATAACGGATTAAAGTCTACAAGGCTATTTTAAAAGAGTTCGCTAACATGTGTCGATTTGTATGCTATATGGGAAAACCGCTCATTCTGCATGACCTTATTTTTAAAACAACCCACTCGCTGGTCATGCAGAGTAAATACGCAAAAAAACGGGCTGAACCGGTTAATGGCGATGGATTTGGCATTGGCTGGTATCCTGATTTTGAAGAACCCGAATTCAAAGACTTTGAACCCGGATTATTTCGAAGTGTCGAGCCCGCCTGGAATAACCGCAACTTGTATTATTTAGCCTCAAAAATAAAGTCGCGCACTTTTTTCGCGCATATTCGTGATGCATCAGCAGATCTTCCTGTTTCGCAAACGAACTGTCACCCATTTCAATTTGGCCGATTTTTATGGATGCATAATGGCTGGCTTGAAGAATTTCATCTTATGAAACGCCTGATAGTTCAGCACCTGTCAGATCGCGCCTATTTATCTATTCAAGGAAATACGGATTCTGAATTTGCCTTTGCCATGTTTCTTGATGAAATAGCGTTTAATGATAGCGCTTCAGAATCTGAAATTGAATCTGCACTTTTACGGGTCATTGATAAACTCACCTATTTGCGAGTTAAAGCAGGGCTGGCCACGAATGCGCAAATGAATTTTGCTGTATCCAACGGTGAAGTGGTTTTCGCAACCCGATTTTCAACACTAACGCACTTTGAGCCAAACTCATTATTTTATATTCAAGGCAGTATTTATCACGCAGAAGATGGCTCGGTGAAAATCACGCCGAAGCACAATGCACTCAATAAAATTCTTGTGATTGCATCAGAGCCTCTTTCAAAAACAGGCGATAACTGGCAGAGTGTAGCGAGAAATCATTTTATTAAAGTCAGCAAAGATAGTGAGTATACCATTCAACCAATACCTTCAGTTGCGGATTAGCGAGCTTGAATGAAGCCGGTTACCAGATTAGATAGCGAGAAGCCTTTTAAAATCAGTGGATTAGATAGTATCGAATTTAGCCCGTTTCTCCTTAATGCTTATTACTCACCCAGCCCCTGACATTTCTTGTCTATTTTTTAAACAATTAGTGAAATCCGCCGCAATTTTTGAGAGAATACGCGCCCATTTAGAAGTAACCCCAATTTATTCGATGATCAAAGCTGAAAAACACCTGTTTTCCTACCCCAAATACTGGGCTGAGTGCTATGGCCGAGCCAAGTTCTTGCCGATGTCGCGTGCCGAAATGGACGAGCTGGGCTGGGATAGCTGCGATATTATCATCGTAACTGGCGATGCCTATGTCGACCACCCAAGTTTTGGAATGGCGGTTATTGGGCGTTTTTTGGAATCCCAGGGCTTCCGCGTCGGCATCATCTCTCAACCAGACTGGAATGATCCGGAAGCATTCAAAGCGCTTGGTGAGCCGAACCTGTTTTTTGGCATTACCGCCGGCAATATGGACTCGATGATTAATCGCTACACGGCTGATAAACGCATTCGAAGCGACGATGCGTATACACCACATGGAGAGGCAGGGAAAAGACCGGATCGCGCAGTGATTGTTTATACTCAAAAATGCCGTGAAGTTTACCCTGATACACCGACAGTTATCGGCGGGATCGAAGCAAGCTTACGCCGAATCGCCCAGTATGATTATTGGAGCGACGAATTAAGACGTTCAGTCCTTATCGATTCAGCTGCAGATATTCTACTCTATGGTAATGCAGAGCGGGCGATGGCTGAAATTGCCGACCAGCTTGCACTTGGCCGTGATATAAAAGAATTGACCGATATTCCAGGTACGGCGATTGTTCGCGATTCAATTCCTGAAGGTTGGACGGAAGTTGACTCTACGCGCATCGACTGGCCGGGAAATATCGCTCAAATGCCCAACCCATTTGAGCAGAACCCCTATGAGTTTAAAGATCAAAATTCAGACTCATGCCAGGCTAAACAAGATCAGGCGCAAGATCCGGCTAGCGTGCCGATAAAAATTGTACCCATGCCCCTTATGGGCAAGGCCGGACTCGATAACCAAACAACCGTTATTCGCTTACCGTCTTTTGAAAAAATAAAACACGATTCCGCGCTTTATGCGCATGCGTCGAGAATTTTGCATCTGGAATCGAACCCACATAACGCCCGCACGCTGGTACAAAAACATGGCACTAAAGAAGTCTGGATAAATACGCCGCCGATTCCATTGGAAACTGACGAAATTGATGGCGTTTTTGATTTGGAATATGAACGCGTTCCGCACCCTAGTTATGGGGACGCAAAAATTCCAGCCTATGAAATGATCCGTTTCTCAGTCAATATTATGCGCGGATGTTTTGGCGGGTGTACCTTTTGTTCCATTACTGAACATGAAGGTCGAGTGATTCAAAGTCGTTCGCAAGAATCGGTGGTTAAAGAAATTGAGCAAATGCGGGATAAAGTGCCTGGATTTACCGGCACGGTTTCTGATTTGGGGGGACCGACCGCCAATATGTATCACCTCAACTGTAAAGATGATGAGATTCAGAAAAATTGCCGTAAGCTGTCTTGTGTGTTCCCGACCATCTGCAAAAACCTCATCACTGACCATAGCCAGACAACCCAGTTATACCGCAAAGCACGCGCTATTCCTGGCGTTAAACGCGTGGCGATTGCCTCTGGCCTTCGATATGACCTGGCCGTCGAAGACCCAGAATACGTCAAAGAATTAGTGACCCACCATGTAGGGGGGTATCTGAAAATCGCTCCTGAACATAGTGAGAAAAATACCTTAGACAAAATGATGAAGCCGGGTATGGATACCTACTACAACTTTAAAAATATGTTTGAAAAGTTTTCCAAAGAAGCCGGTAAAGAGCAATATTTGATCCCGTATTTTATTGCCGCTCACCCGGGCTGCGAAGATAGCGATATGTTAAACCTGGCGCTCTGGCTCAAGAAAAATAAATTTCGTCTGGACCAGGTTCAAAATTTCTACCCATCACCAATGTCATTGGCGACAGCCATGTACCATTCAGAAAAAAACCCCCTGAATAAAGTGACATACAAGAGTGAAAAGATTTTCACCGAAAAAGATCTCGACAGACGTCGGCGTCATAAAGCGTTGCTTAGATATCACGACGAAAAAAACTGGCCTGTCATTCGAAAATTATTGCTCGAGCTTAAACGCCCTGAATTGATTGGCGACGGCCCTAATCAGTTGGTGCCTGCCACACAACCAAAATCGCAACGTTTGACGCGCAAATCGTCGCTGACCGGCGGACAAAGTCGCCCAAAATCCAGCGTTGGTAAAAAACGAACCGGCAGCAATAAAAAACGGCAAAAACACCATTAATTTGATAAAATTCCCCGCTTAGGCGAATACCAATTTCAATGACACGTTGAATTAATTTTAAGAGAGTTTGAATGACTGAATTAACCATTTTGGCACCCGACGATTGGCACTTGCATTTTCGCGATGGCGATATGTTAAATGAAACGGTTCCAGCCACCGCGCGATGTTTTAAGCGCGCTATAGTAATGCCTAATCTGCTTCCACCGGTAGTCAATGCAGAAATGGCAATGGCCTATAAAGATCGCATCTTGGCAGCACGACCTGAAGGGAGTGACTTTCAACCGTTAATGACTTTGTATCTTACTAATTCAACGTCAGCTCAAGATATTATCGATGCGAAAAATGCCGGCGTTACCGCAGCCAAATTCTATCCGGCAGGCGCGACAACTAACTCTGATGCAGCGGTTAGCGAAATGGAAGCGCTGTATCCGGTTTTTGCTGCGATGACCGAACAGGATATGCCACTGTTAATTCATGGCGAGGTGACTAATCACGATATTGATATTTTTGATCGGGAAAAGGTTTTTATTGACCGAAATTTAGCGCCATTGGCTGAAAAATTCACTAACCTAAGAATCGTACTCGAACATATCACAACAAAAGACGCGGTGGAATTTGTGACCAGCGCTACAGATAATATCGCTGCGACAATTACCCCGCAACACTTGTTACTTAATCGCAACGACTTATTGGTTGGCGGCGTCCGTCCCCACAATTACTGTTTGCCTGTGCTTAAACGAAATATTCACCAGCAAGCGCTACGAGCTATCGTTGCATCCGGCTCTAAAAAGTTCTTTCTTGGAACAGATTCTGCCCCACACGAAAAACATCGCAAAGAATCCGCCTGCGGTTGTGCAGGTTGTTACAGCGCATGGAGCGCTCTGGAACTTTATGCTCATGTGTTTGAGGAGTTGGGCGCGCTTGACAAACTGGAAGCATTTGCCAGCATGCATGGCCCTGATTTTTATCAACTACCGAGAAATACCAATAAAGTAACTTTAGTAAAAGAAGACTGGCAGATCCCGCAGGAAATCATATTACCCAATGGAAATCCTATCGTTCCTTTCTTTGCGGGCGAGACGGTTCATTGGAAATTAAGTAAATAATTTTCGCTTCGTGTAGGGGCAAACCACGCCCCCTACAACATATCTCCTACAATACACCTCTGCAATACACCTACCTTTAAAAACAGGTCCCAAAAAAATATTGCCAGCGTTCTTAATGGCTGGTGCCGCGCTCATAATGGGTTTTATTATAAACGTTGTATTTCCCTGAGGGCTTTTTCATCGGTAGTCGTTTAACTTCTTTTAGCGTATCCGCATCGTATACGATCACCGCTCCATCCATATCCCATATACTGAGCAGTGCATATTTTCCATCTTTGGTATACTCGATATGCGCCGCAGTTTTTCCAGGTTCAGGTTGAAGCGTTGTGACAATTTCCAGAGTCGATTTATCAATCACGTGGATCTTGTCTTTATTCGGTCCAAAGAAAACATCGGCCCAGGCGTACTTGCTACCTTCATGACTCCGCATAAAAAAGCCCGGCCCTTCGGTCTTTAGATTTTTAACCGTTTTCCAGGTTTTCATATCAATGATGCTAACTTCACCTTTACTCAAATTAGGCGACGCCAGCACTTCTGTGCCGTTATAGTCCCAAGTAATTCCAGACCCCAGATGAGGCATCCCTTTGATATCGATATCCGAAACTAATTTCCCTGTATCCAGGCTAATCACCTTACCGGTCAAATTTTTCTGTCGGCCTTTGCTATTGGCTGGGCGTGACGCACCAATCACTAACGAATAATCCTGATTAAAGAAAAAATCATCCAGATAATCTTTAGTCTTTACTCGGCGCGGTTTAAATTTATTATTGCCATCTAAATAAGGGATTTCCCAAATTTCGGTAAAGTCTTTCATTGCCGCGACAAAACTTCCTCGGGTTGGCGCCGTATAAACCGCGCTAACACGCGAGCTTTTTCCGGCGTCGTTTTTGGCGTCAATAATTTTAATCAATGACAAATCATACGCGTCTAGCAGGACAATATTGTTCGGAAGATAGTTGCCAACCGCAATTGTTTTTCCGTCGAATGACATCGCCGCGTTTCGCGTATTGATACCGGCACGAACTTCAGCGACAGTCTTTAAATTGTAGATATCGAATTTGGAAATCCAACCATCTCGTGAGGCAAAGTAGACATAACGACCGTCTGGGGAATATTTGGGTCCACCATGAACAGCATATCGCGTCTGAAACCGGTGAATGGGTTCAAACTTATCTCCGTCCAGGAGGGTCGCGTGATGGTCCCCAGTTTCAACCACAATAAACAAATTCTGCAGATCCGCCTCAAAGACAGGTTGGTGACCTAACTGGCTCTGGTCAAAATGGTCTATGCGAGTAGCGGCGATTTGTTTCTCGTTCCACTCGGGATTGGTTTTCGGCGGCTGATAAATATACTGAACTAACGCGTCAACTTCTGAGTCCTTCAGAAGGTTTGCAAACGCAGGCATTTGCGTCAACGCTCGCCCGTTGATAATGACATCTTTTGCCGCAGCTTTACGAGTGCGACTTAAATTCCCTGGTAACAAAGCCGGACCAATTCCGCCTAATCTTGCTTCGCCATGACAACTCGCACAATGTTGCGTATAAGTACTCTTAACATCTGTAGCGGACGCCAATGCCCCGCATGCGATAAACGACGAGGCGATAATAAAAAGCTTTACAAATTTCATCATTACCCCTTAAACCGATGCAGCCTGCTTTTTCTTTTTACCTTTAGGATAAGGTACCACTTGGACTCGTTCTGCATTGTTTTGAATACCGAGCTCTTCATCTGTCAGGTAACAAGCGGGATCTTCTTGCCAGGCATCACCAGTCAACTGGTAAGCTCTGACTCTTGTATTACCGCCACAGATGTTTTTAAACGAACATAATCCGCATCGTCCTTTGAGCGGTCGCTCAACTTGTTTAAAACCTGCCATGAGCGGGTCCGACGTATCTAGCCAGATATCGGAGAATTTTCTATCTTTTACGTTACCGAGTTTGTAGTTCCACCAGAAAGTATCGGGGTGGACTTCACCCAGGTTGTCGATATTAGCAACATTTTTACCGGTCGAATTCCCGCCCCACTGCGTAAGCCGCTCATGGATAAAAGCTTTTAACTCCGGTTTATTTTTCGCTACCCACTGTAAAAAGTAAACGCCATCGGCGTCATTATTACCGGTAACAAACTCGATTTCTCGCTCAGTACCAAGACGATTCCAGGCTTCGTCAAAGATAAAGTCCATTGACCGTTTGGTCATTTGATGGACCACGTCATCACCGCGATTTTTATTACCTCTGCCTGCGTAATTCAAATGTGAGAGATAAAATTTATCAATTTTATGTTCGTCGACTAACTTTAGTATGTTAGGTAGTTCTACGGCATTATCTTGCGTTAGGGTAAATCTCAGACCGACTTTTATTCCCCTTTCCTGACAAAGTTTAATGGCGTGCATCGATTTATCAAATGCTCCCTCCATCTGTCTAAACTTATCATGCGTCTCGCCAATGCCATCGATACTAATGCCCAGATAATCAAATCCTGTCGCGGCCAGTTTGTCGATATTATTTTCATCAATTAGCGTTCCATTAGTTGATAGACCTATATAGAACCCCAAATCTTTAGCACGCTTCGAAATCTCATAAATGTCCGGTCGCAATAAAGGCTCCCCACCAGACAAAATTAATGCGGGTACATGAAATGATTTTAGATCATCGAGTGTTTCGTAAACCTGCTGGGTGGAAAGTTCACCGGGAAAATCGGTATCGGCGCTGATAGAATAACAATGTTTACAACAAAGGTTACAACGTCGAATTAAATTCCAGATGACGACAGGCCCTTTAGGCTGTCTTAATGGACGGACTGACTCGGGCTCAGCAACCGCTTTCATAAATTGAGTGACTCGAAACATTTCAGACCTCGCTTACGCCGGGGTAAAAATGGCCTATATTCTCAACCCGGTCTTTTTTAATATTCTGCTACTTTTGAGCGCTGTAAACTGCTGGCATGAGCCCGCGACAATTTTTTCAATGTGTCGCATCTTGTCAAAAGCCTCTTGTTCTGACTTACCATGAACCATGGCAAAAAAGTTGTAAGGCCAGTCGGGCATATGTCGTGGTCGCTGGTAGCAATGACTGACAAAGTCTAACTGACCCACGCGTTCGCCAACCTGATCAATATCACTATCTTTGATATCCCATACTGTCATCAGGTTAAAAACATAGCCGATGGCATAATGATTGGGGACCGCGCCAATTCTGCGAATGAGACCTTTATTTTTCATCGCGTTTAGATGTTCAAACAGGCGCTCCTGGCTTATCCCTAGTCGCAGTGCAACCGCTTGATATGGATTAGCAACTATCGGTAATCCTTCCTGGGTTAACTTTATGATCTGTTGTTCAATTGAATTGACGCTCATATTTATTCCAGCACGTTTAAACAGGTAAATTGAGCCCGACAAAAAACTCTTTCTCTTTTGGACAATCAATTCCCGGGCAACCTGATGCCGCCACGATTTCATCAAATTTTGCACTTAGTCTATTTTTGCTGGAAGCCGCTAATACAAACCACATGTTCCATTCATTTTCGCGGAGATAATTATGCGCAACTTCAGGAAATGCGTTAACAATTTCAGTGACTTCGTCGATTCTATTCTCAGGCACTTTCAACGCACATAATGAGAATGCACCATGATTTTTGCTGATATCAAATAGCGGGCCAAACCGAGTCAGCACCCCCCTTTCCAGTAAGTCTTGTAACGTCGCGATAACCAGCGCTTCGGGTAAATCGAGTTCTTCGCCAATCGCCGCAAAAGGTGAGTCGACAAGAGGCAGATCCAGTTGCAGCCTGTTTATCAAACGTTTTTCAATATCGTTTAATTCGACTGGTTGGTGAATCAGCTTTCCTTTTACTTTAGTCATGAAAACGTGCCCCGGTCTGTTTAAATTTCCGGGTGCTAAAAAGGACATCTCGAGGGTATAACCCTAGCTCGTTTTCATTCACTATCTCTTGGAGTGACTTTAAAACCTGCTCGCGATGCTTGCCATGGATCATGGTAAAAAGATTGTACGGCCACTCGGGCAACCTTCGTGGTCGTTGATAACAAAGTGTTACTTTAGGTTCTCGAGCTAAACGTTCGCCAATGGTATCGACCTGCTCATCAGGAATGTTCCAGACAACCATCGCATTAGCCCGGTAGCCAACTTTATGATGATTAACGACACAGCCGATGCGTTTAACCAGCCCCTGTTCGACCGAATGACGAATAAAAGCGAGAAGATCCGACTCTAAGATTCCTAATTCATTCGCCAGCGCTTGATAAGGAAACTCACTAATGGCCAAACCTTTTGATAGCCGACTAAGAATTTGGCGCTGAATTTCGGCGCTTAACGCCACTGGAGTTCCTGCTGGTAATTCAGCTTGTGATTCAGCTTGCCGCCCATTTTGCATATTAGCGCCCATCATAATTTAAACGCCAGATCGATATGGTATCCCCGAACCATCGGCAGACTGATTAAGTCGTACCCAGTGCGAGTACGAATGCTTTCCAAAACATCATCGACTTTTTGCTGACGACTTCCGGTAACGACAAACCAGAGATTAAACTCATGTTCCCTGAGATAATTATGATTGATAGCTTCATACGCATTGACTAGCTCAGCCGTTTCATCAATTTTATTCGGCGGTACTTTTAACGCAGCCAGGGTGCTTTTACCCGCTTTTTGATGGTTAATAACACCACCAAATCGGCTTATAACGCCGTCGCTTTGTAGTGTTTTTAGTCGCGCTATTAAAAAGCTTTTGTCCAACGCTAATTCCAACGCCAGTTCAGTAAAAGGATCATGGCAGATCGGAAAATTATTCTGCACCCTGTTCAGCAAACGAATATCGGTTTCAGAGAGAGAAATCATAATCCGATCTTGTGCGCTCGGTCGGTAAAAAATATGCCACTCGGGCTTTCCGCTTTTAATACCTTGAGCCGCTCCATCGTTTTCGTATCGTAAATGTGAACTTCATTGTTATTTCGCACGGAAACCCAGACTTTGTCACCACGCGGTGTAAACTCCATATGCAATACCCCTTTGCCAGCTTCGATCGTCTTGATAACTTGTAAAGTCATGGCATCAATGACTTGTAACCACTGGTTGTCAGGAAAAGCAAAGTTTACCCATATTTTTCTGCCGTCTGGTTGCGCCATGGCGAATACTGGATTCGCTTTTAATGGAATACGCGTTTCTTCTTTCCAGGTAGTGGTATCGAGTACCAACAATTGTTTTTGTCCTATCGCCGGCAAAAACGCGTTATCACGATTCATGGCCCATCCTTCCAGATGCGGCATTTTATACACCGGAAATTTTTTCTCGCCTTTGCCATAGTGGCTCAAAATCTTTTTACTTTTTAACTCTGGCTGCCAGAGATCGACAAAGGCCAGGCCATCTTCGCCAAAAAGTCCAGCAATGTAGTATCGGCCATCGTCAGAAACCAGCGCATCATAAGGTTGTTTTCCGACATTTCGGATACGCGTGACTTTTGGATTTTTTTCGTCGCTCACATCGACTTTAAAAATATCATTGCCTTCGAAGGAACTGTAAACAAACTGTTCTCCCGGAATATCAACAAGACCAACCGTTTTTGAGAGCAGCTGAGTCCCTTCTACGGGAGCCGGAATATCGGCAACCAGGCTTAAATCGTCACTCTTAAAAATCTTGACTCCGCCTGGGTCATAGTTTGAAACCGCAATATATCGACCGCTTTGAGAAATTGCGCCACCAATTGAGTTACCACCTTGAACGATTCGCTTAACAATTTTGCCTTGGCGAATATCGACCTTAGACAAACCGCCATCGCGTGCGAATATATAAACGTACGCCTGGTCGCGGGAATAGACTGCGGATGCGTGTGACAAGTCACCGAGTCCATTTACTCGGCATAAGATAGTCTCACCCGAATGTTCAACCACTAAAATGCTACCGGTTGCTCGCTCAATGATAATACCCATGTCACCGGTGCTGCGATTATCCGCACAAGCCCATAAATTTAGCGGCAATAGCAGAAAAACGGCCAAAATGATTTTCGCCAGGTTCATTGTCTAATTCCTTATTTTTTGTTTTGAGAATGCACGGTTTCAGAATCTGATTGGCGTACTAATATCGGGGTTGCGGTTTTCATTTGATAATTGGCCAGAACATTTTGCTCTGATAAAAGGTAATCCGCCAGAAAGGAAATCTCTTCCGCTTTTAGGATATTTTCCCACGGTGGCATCGGTGTGCCGGGACGGCCTTTACCGATGATATATTCCAGATAGGCTTTGGGCTTTCCTTCAAGGTTTTTTTTTAACAACGCAGGCCCCAAGCCCCCTTGTAAGGTTAGTCCGTGACAAGAACCACAATCTTGCTTGAGTAGATAAACGAGCGAATCTTTATCTTCCTGGGTGATTGCCGAAGCTGAAGTCGAAAACGCCAGAATTAGTCCAGTGGCAACAATGTATAACACTGACGAAATAATCGGCAGGTTGAAAAGAACGCTATTCTTTTTGCTGGACATAACCCATTCCCGTTAATGAATTTTGATGGCTCCATTATAAGAACTGGGAGGGCTTGCGTTTTGATGTGGATCAGCTTTGTCTACCGCGGATAAAGCTGATACCCGACCTTGTGACGGCCTGAATGAACATTTGCGTGAATATAAACGTGACTGTATTTATCGACAATAACAGTTACGACCACTAGATTTCGCGCGGTATAACGCCTCATCTACCTGAGCATAGATAGATTCGGGGGTTTTATGATGGGGCTCAATCGACGCAATTCCGACGCTGACGGAAACCTCAATCGCTTCGCCTGAATCAGTAATGACCGGCGTTTCGCTGATTGTCTCAATTATCCGCTTTGCAATGGCAATTTCTTTTTCTGCATCGGTGCGGGTGACTAATAGCATATATTCATCACCGCCTATACGGGCAAATATATCGCTGTCGCGAGAAAATTTTCGCCCTGCCTTGGCAACCATTTTCAGGACTTTATCACCTTCCTGGTGGCCATATTGATCATTGATAGGTTTAAGGTCATCAACGTCAATCAAAAGCAGGCTATGATGGAATTTACGTGACGACTTATTCATCAATATTCGTTCAATCGCGGCAAATATATATCGGCGATTTGACAGGCCCGTAAGTTCATCGGTAATAGCGAGCGATTTTAGCTTATACGAAACCCTCAATTGCCACCAAAGAAAACTTAAAATGAACAAAATAAAGGCGATAGAACCGAACAGCCACAATCTTTGAAGCTCGATTTTTTTCAACTGATTATTTAGCGTAAGCTGTTGAACTTTAGACTGATTTTCTAGCACAGCCATTTCTAGCTGCTCTCTTTCTTGTTGTAAGTCGAGCTTTATTTTTTCGATGCGATCTGAGGTATTGGCTTTGTAAGCTTTAAGATATTTATGATAGTAAGAATCCAGCTTTTGATAAGCCGTTGCATACTCGCCTTTACTCGCTGCTATTCTCGCTTCGACTAATATCGTTTCCAATACCCAAGTGGTGCCAACCAGTTCGGGCATATCGGCAAAAATTAATTTGGCGGCCTCGATGGCTTTGTCGGCTTCGTCAAAGCGTTGTTGTTGCGCAAAACAGGTTGCCTGTTTCTTATATAGTTCCGCAATATAATCTTTAAACTCATCGACTTTGAGAGCTTCGGCGATAATGGGTAACGCATTATCACAATCTCCCATCATGGCGTAAGTCATTCCAGTACCGTATTGGTAGAAAAACTGGGTATAGTTGGAATTGATGTTTTTTAGCACCTGGCGGTATTTGGTGTATTCTATCAAGGCTTTTTCATACAAACCGGCTCGCCGGTAGGTAGTACCTAGCCCAAATGCCGCTTCGCCAATGTAATAAGGGTAACCTAATTGCTTGAAAGTAGCGGTTGCTTTCAGATAGTAACGAATGCTGTCTGCCGGCTTGTCCATGTAATCGTAAATGGCAGCATACACTTCGTTTACTTGTGCGATGACGAGCTGGTTTTCACTTTCAGAGCCGGCAAGATAGGCTTTTTGATTGAGTATCAGCGCTTCTTCAAATCGTTCTTCGAGCGCATAGGTATAGGCAAGCTCTAAATAGGCATAGGCACGCTGGATGTTTTCCTGAGTTGCTTTGGATAACTCGACGGCCTTTTCTAGTTCAGTTTTTGCCAGATCGTATAGCCCGTTGCGTTGGTAGACAATCCCCTGATATAAGTACAATGCCGCTCGCACATGCTCCGAGGTCTCATCATCGGTTAACGAAACGGCTTTGCGAATGGCACTTTCAAAATCATCAAATTGATACGAATAATTATAGGTCTGGGCCGCGCGCAATAACCACCACAGATTAAGCGATTTATCCGAAGCAATAAGTTTAGCGTCCATTTCCAACAGACGATTTTGCGCCGCTATTGGATCTTTGAGTACCAATGGCCGAAGATTTAACAGTTCTTTTTGAAGTTCTTGAGTCGCCGTAACTTCCGCAGCGAAAAGGTTACAAGCGCTCGATACTAACAACACAACAACGATGCTTACTTTAAACAACAGGTCCGTTCCTTCACCCTTTTAAGGATTCGTTTCTAATTATTATTTTTTCGCCTGCGCCCCCCTCCCCTTGATAAGAAGCACTCAAATCTCCAATAGAGATTTTTTAGCGAGGCGACTAAGCATAATTAAGAATGATCTAAAATACAATGCTATGATTTTTGACGCTTTGTTAACTAAGTGTCAAAAATTATACCCATTTCATCTTTGTTATAAGGTTAGTATGATTTTAGTCAGTTTGTGATGTTTTTGCAGGTTTTAAGCGCTTTTGCAATAGCTTGGCTGTAGGCCAATAAACACACAGTGGCAAAACAACCATTAACCCAATTAAATACAGCTGCTCACTCACCCAGATTTGTTTATTCGTTTCACTAAAACCATAGACATAGTTGATGTTAACGGGTTGGTTTGGATGAGCTAACGGGTCGCCAGGCGCGGGCATATAAAAATAACTGACTAACATTGCCGCCCAAGCAATCACGGTCCAGTCTATAAATGCTTTTTCACAAAAGCCCAATTTATACAGCAAATATATGAGTAAAAAAGGCAGCCACCCATGAAACAATGACAAGCCTCGAGCAAATAGCGAAATTGAATCTCGAAACATATATTCGGTCATTCCCAACAAAGGCTGGCCTGCTCCAGTAGCGACAAAGTCAACGACCCACACCATTTGTGGCAAAAGAATACCGACTGCGGCAATACTGATCAAACGTGGATCTTCCCGCCACAAGCCGACCCAGGTTAGGAACAATGCGATATCACAAAAATACAAGAAGTTGCTCGGCCCATAAGTCGCCCAATAAAAAGGGATCAGTACCAGCATAAAGGCCGTATAGGCGAGTTTAAGCGTTGTCGGAATATGCGATTCTTTCATCCTTACTCCTTTTGGGACACGGGTAGCCCCAAATTCTATCGGCGTTTTTGTCGCGCGCTAGTTGATTGTCTGAAGTATTACTTTAAGCCACCTTAGGTCGCAACCTATTACACTCATAAGCGCTTTTTTCTGCGTAGGTCGATGGAAAAATGCTTACATGCATTTAAGTCCGAGCTGATAACCAAAGTATGGACCGTAGGCTAAAATGCTCTTTTATGGACAATTCAAATAACAGGGAAGGATATGCAGAATAACTATAAACTAGCCACATTTCCGCAACTTACACACTATCAGGTCAGCCATGTAAGCGAAAAAGAGTTTCTTGAAGCCATTAATAAACAATTAGAAAACAGTCCGTCTGATGATTACTGTGTCCATTTAAAAGCCTTGTTTGAGCATCACGGCCACTAAGATAATGATTCATAATTGAATGTAATAAATCTGACAATAATGCGTCAATGAAGGCAATTAAGGCAAAATTGGACGCCTTATTTTTATATCTCTTTGAGATAAAACGGGGTTCTGGTTTGCAACGACAATTGAGAGAATTTATAGTCAAAACGAGTCGTTTCAACCAAGTAAAGAATTTCCACGAGTTTCGCCAACAACAAAACTGGGAAAACAAGAACGAAAAATCATGATCGATTTTCAATCGCAGGATTACAGCGCTAGTTTGATTAGCCGCTACAAGGATTGCCGGAACTACTCGCTCGCATTATGTGAAGACCTGTCAGCCGAAGACTTACAAGCACAATCAATGCCCGACGCGTCCCCCCTCAAGTGGCATCTGGCTCATACGACCTGGGCATTTGAAACCTTTATCCTTAAGCCATATCAGCCAGGATATCAGGCTTTTGATAGCGACTTTGAATATTTATTTAATTCCTACTACAACGCGATTGGTGAGCAGTTTCCGCGGCCTCAAAGAGGGTTACTTACTCGCCCTGACCAACAAAAAGTGCTGGATTATCGCCAACACGTCGATCTGGCGATGGCGTCTTTTCTTCACGGCTTTTTTAATCAGGTCAATGAAAAGAAAATGGCGTGTTATCAACTTGTATTGTTGGTGATCAATCACGAGCAACAGCATCAGGAATTGATGCTGACGGATTTGAAACATCTTTTTTATCAAAACCCGACCTACCCGGTTTATCGTGAGGTTGAACAGTTAACCGATTGTACCGCCAATATCCCGGTAGATTTTGAAGCTGGTATTTATGAAATTGGCCATCAGGATGAATCCTTTTATTTTGATAATGAAGGGCCTCGTCACCAGGTCTATATTGAACCATTTCGTCTTGACTCGACGCTTGTTAGCAATGAAGAATTTCTCGCTTTCGTCAACGATGGCGGCTACCAGCAGCCACAACATTGGTTGAGTGAAGCCTGGCAAAAGATCAATTTAAACAATACTCGCCGCCCATACTATTGGCTCGAAAAAAACAATCAATGGTTTGAATACACCTTAAATGGCTTGGTCCCCCTTAACCTCCAACAACCCGTCAAGCATATCAACTACTTTGAAGCCAATGCGTACGCTAACTGGAAAGGAAAACGCTTGCCCACTGAGCAGGAGTGGGAAGTCGCTGCGCGCAATCAATCCGAGGTATTGAACCAGATGTTTGGTCAATTATGGCAATGGACCAGTAGCAGTTATGCGGCTTATCCCGGATTTCAACCAGCCGAAGGTGCAATTGGCGAATACAATGGTAAGTTTATGGTCAATCAGTATGTTTTGCGCGGCGGTTCGCTGGCAACACCAACCGGTCATACCCGTCCTTCTTATCGTAACTTTTTTTATCCTGATGCTAGCTGGCAATTTAGCGGCATTCGACTCGCCGAATCTATCTAGAGGAGACTATTTAATGGATGTCAAAGTCAGTGACCTGACAGAAACACCAACCGGATTTATTGATGATGTCATTGAGGGCTTATCGCAAGAAAATAAGACCCTACCCTGTAAATATTTTTATGATGAAACTGGGTCCAATTTATTTGAAGCCATTTGCGATCTCGATGAATATTACATTACTCGAACCGAACTTAAGTTGCTAGATGACATCAAAGATGAACTAGCGGATCTCATAGGACCTAAAGCCGTCATCATTGAGCCTGGCGCGGGTGCTGGGATAAAAATTCAAACGTTACTAGCGGCGCTTGATTCACCCACGACGTATGTTCCAATCGATATCTCAGCGGACTTTTTGTTCTATAGCGCCAAAAAAATCACCGCGAAATTTCCCGAAGTCGATATCCGTCCAATCCAGGGTGACTTCACTGAAACCTACGAGTGGACAGGAAACAAAGATTTTACCAATCGAGTCGTGTTTTTTCCTGGCTCGACAATCGGAAACTTTACCCCTAAGCAGGCGGAAACGTTTTTAAGAAATCAACGACAGTTTATTGGCCGCCAAGGCGCGATGGTGATTGGTGTCGACTTGGTAAAACCCGTCGCTCGATTAGAATCTGCCTACAACGACAAGCAAGGTGTTACGGCAGAATTTAATAAGAATTTGCTGGTTAGAATTAATAATGAACTGGGCGGTAATTTTGACCTGAACCAATTTGAACACGCTGCGGTATTTAACGAACAAGAAAGCCGAATCGAAATGCATCTGGTCAGCCAGAAAAAGCAAACGGTGCGAATCAATCAGCAAAGTTTTCAGTTTGATAAGCATGAAAACATTCATACTGAAAACTCTTATAAATACTCGCTTGAAAGCTTTCAAGCATTGGCCAGGCGAGCAGGCTTTGCGTGCCGCCAATCCTGGCTCGACAAAGACGAGTTAATTGGCGTCCATTACCTCACCCCTGAAAAGTAAAAAAGCCGGCGCTGATAGCAGCGCCGGCTTTTTTAATCATGATTGAATAGCCTGCTAAATAATATCGGCTACTTGATTAAATTTCGAAAGGGTCGCGGCGCGTGATAGTTTCAACGCGGTCCGGCCCAGTAGAAACGATATCGACAGGAACGCCGACAATTTCTTCGATTTTCGCGATGTAACGTTTTGCATTTTCAGGCAATTCGTCCCAATTTTGAATTCCAAAAGTTGTTTCACTCCAGCCCGGCATTTCAAGATATTGCGGTTTTACTCGTGCATATCCTTCAGCACCGACCGGCGTTGTCTCCAAAACCCCTTTTTCTGGGCAATGATATCCGGTACAAATTTTTACGGTGTCCAGACCATCTAAAACATCAAGTTTGGTTAAACAGATACCCGTAACACTATTGACCTGAATCGCTCGCTTAAGCGCGACGGTATCTAGCCAGCCGCAACGACGACGACGTCCTGTTGTCGCACCAAACTCGTGACCTTTTTCGCCCAGGCGCTCACCGATTTCATCGAATAATTCAGTCGGAAATGGACCGCCACCCACACGCGTGGTGTAAGCTTTGGTAATACCCAACACATAGTCAAGATAGAGCGGGCCAAATCCAGAGCCAGTAGCCGTTCCGCCAGCCGTTGTATTCGACGAGGTAACAAACGGGAAGGTGCCGTGGTCGATATCGAGCAGCGTACCTTGCGCGCCTTCAAATAATAGCGATTCGCCTTTGGCACGCGCTTTATGCAGCGTATCAGGAATATCTTCTACCAGATCTTTTAACAACTCAGCGTATTCCAGGCACTCTTGATAAACGGAATCCACAGAAATTTCCGGCTGTTTGAAATAATTAGTCAGGACAAAGTTGTGGTATTCAAGCACTTCACCCAGCTTTTCTTTAAGACGCTCTGGATAAAATAAATCTTCGACCCGTAGTCCTCGACGAGCCACTTTGTCTTCGTATGCTGGACCAATGCCTCGTCCAGTCGTACCAATTTTTTTGTCGCCGCTCTTCGCTGCTTCTCTCGCCTGGTCTAGCGCAATGTGATAAGGCAAAATCAGGGTACAGGCGGCGCTAATTCGAAGACGTTCACGTACCGGTACGCCATTTTCTTCGAGCATATTCATTTCTACCTGCAGTGCCTCTGGTGACAGCACCACGCCGTTACCAATCAGACATTTAACATCGTCGCGTAAAATTCCCGATGGAATTAAGTGCAAGACGGTTTTCTTGCCGTCAATAACCAGGGTATGGCCCGCGTTATGGCCGCCTTGATAGCGAACGACTGCGCTGACTCGATCGGTCAACAAATCGACGATCTTACCTTTACCTTCATCACCCCATTGGGTACCTAACACAACTACATTTTTTGCCATAACTTTGATTCTTTCATGATGCCTTCACAGGAAACCGCGCATTTTACTCCCATCGAAAACAAATTTCTGCTTTTTTTAGGGATTTTTTCCGCTTTTTCTCGAATTTACCTGATGATTGTCAGCAGCAATACCCCCGCAACCATCGCAGCTAGCCCGAATCCTCGAATTTTCCTATCGGGCATTAAAGAAATTTTAGCGACAACGTCCTTCCAGGAGCGCGGCGATAGAAATGGCATCATGCCTTCTAAGATCATGGCAATAGCGATTGCCGCCCATAAATCACTCATAAAATCAGTACCTTACCAAGAATAAAAAAGGCAGCCCGAAGACTGCCTTAGTTAAGTTTTTCAACTAACTCACGACTATTGCTGTTTACCTTTTGAATGTTTCAGGTATTTAAAGAATTCGCTGTCCGGGTCGATGACCAAAACGTCACCTTTATTGGTAAATGACGCACGGTAAGCGTCTAAACTACGGATAAAAGCGTAAAATTCCGTGTTCTTATTGTAAGTTTTGGCATAGATTTCAGCCGCTTCTGCATCTCCTTCACCACGTGTGGTACGAGAATACTCATCAGCCTCGGCGCGAATTTTTTTGGCGGTTGCGTCGGTTGTCGCAATTATAATATTACCTTCTTTCTTACCAATACTTCGTCGCTCAGCGGCTGTCGCGCGTCGCTCAGAAACAATTTGATCATAAACATTCGGTAATACTTCATTAGTATAGTTAACTTTCTTCACTCGAATATCAACGACTTCGATGCCATAGTCCGGCACACGAGCGTTAACATCGTCGCGGATGTTAATCATTAGCTGTTCACGTTGTCCGGCAACGGCTTCAATTAAAGTACGTTGACCAAACTGGTCACGTAAACCGTTATCGACCAATCTTTCCAACACGCTTTCCGCTTCAGTAAAGCGACCTTGCGTTCGCAAATAGAACTGAGCGAAATCTCTTACTCGCCATTGCACGTAAGTATCTACATCTAGAAACTGCTTGTCTGAGGTGGTGAACACGTTGGGTGAGCCATCCATCGTCTGAACGCGCGCATCCAGTGAGATGATTTTTTCGACAAAAGGTATTTTAAAGTGTAACCCTGGTTCGTAAGTAATCGGCAGGTTATCTTCTCCTCGAAGGACTTTGCCAAATTTCAATTTAAGCGCGCTTTGGGTTTCATTAATGACGTAAATTGAATCGGACAATATAAATACCGTCAAAACGACGAAGAATGCCACTATTGGTGTTTTATTACTCATTATTTATCCTCCTCGCCAGTACGTTTTTTCATCAGCTGATCCAGCGGGATGTACATCATATTGTTACCGCCCTCGACGTCGACCATCACTTTGGTCGAACTTGACATCACTTGTTCCAGAGTTTCCAGATAGAGACGTTGTCGTGTAACTTCTGGCGCTGCCATATACTGGGGTAGTAGCTTTTCAAATCGGGCAATTTCACCTCGTGCTCTTGCGATTGCCTCAATCTTATAAGCATCCGCTTGCTGGCGGATTTTTTCCGCTTCGGCTTCCGCCAGCGGTAAGGTCTTATTGCGATAGGCCTGTGCGTCTTGCACTTCTCGCTTCGCATCTTGCTCTGCTCGGTTAACTTCTTCAAAAGCATCATTCACCTGACGTGGTGGCAATGCTCTTTCCAAAGTCACCGTTTCGATTTTGATTCCGGATTTATAGGTATCGAGAATTGCGATCAACTCTTGTTGCAGGTCATTACGAATACGCTCTTTTTCAGAGGTTAAGATAGCGTCAACGTTATTATCACCGAGCACCTGGCGTAGTGCACTTTCGGTCGCCTGAACTAACGCCTGTTTAGGGTCGCTTAGATTAAACAGAAAATCTTCCGGATCGAGTATTCGGTACTGCAAACCAATTTCAACATCAACAATGTTAATATCACGTGTCAGCATTCTTCCTTCAACGCGTTCTTGCAATAACTCGTTGGTATTGACCTTATATATCTGGTCAATCCCCCACATGCGCCAACCCAGGCCTGGTCCAACAGTCGTATGGTATTTACCAAATCGCAAAATTACGCCGCTTTCTGCTTCGTTGACGGTATAAAAACCAGCCACACCCCAAAGCAGTGCCGCGATTAACGCACCAATGGTGAACAATCCGCCGCCTCCGCCTGTTTTATTAGCGCTGCCGCCAGACTTACCGCCGCCGAAAATACCGCCGACTTTCTTCAAGATTTCACCTAAATCGGGTGGCCCATCCTGTTGGTTTCGATTCCCCCAGGGATCTTTGTTACCGTTATTCTTACCTGGCTCATTCCAAGGCATTTTGTTCTCCAGTATCAATTTAAAAACGGTTAGTCCACTTTGAACATGACCTAACAAATTATTTTTTAGCTATTCTAAGTAGCCCGTCGCAGCGATGCAAATCTGGGATGTAATAATTTGCGCAGCAGCAGCGATAAGAGTCAATAAAATCAGTCGCTGATTCTTAGTTTTTCAATCGCACCATCGGTTTGACGACACATCCGTCGCCAGTCCGACAGGTTTATACAAATATCGAGTACGATGCTCGCGTCATCATCCACTTGCTCTTGCTCGATAACGTTAAGATTATAAAGCTCACTTCGTATCGATAAATCTTGTGGCGAAAGCCTTAATTTCAAATGCTGCCACTGGATTTCTAACTGATGACTAATAGTCTGACGCAATAATTCTAAGCCTTCACCGGTTTGCGCAGAGCACCATACGCGATCCGGTGCGCCGTCTAAGCCGGGTTCAACCTTAGCGGACAACGACTCTATATTATCAATCTTGTTAAACACTTCGATAGTTTTAATATCCGATGCGCCAATCTGCTCTAATACATCATAGACCTGCTCAATATTATCATCTCGCCGTTCATCTGAGGCATCGATCAGGTGTAACAAAATATCTGCCTGACGGCTTTCCTGCAAAGTCGCCTTAAATGCAGCGACCAGATCATGCGGCAGATGCCGAATGAATCCTACCGTATCAGATAGTATCGCCTCTTGCCCAGGTACTAATGAAATTCTTCGATGAGTCGGGTCGAGCGTCGCAAACAACTGATCCGCCGCATAGACGTCGCTTTGGGTCATTTGATTGAATAAAGTCGATTTTCCAGCATTGGTATATCCTACCAGCGCGACCGTGGGAATATTGCCACGTTTGCGCGAGCGCCGACTCTGTTCCCGTTGCTTTTCCACCTTATCCAGTCGCTTACGAATACTCTTGATACGATCACGCAGCAGTCGCCGATCAGTTTCAAGTTGCGTTTCACCAGGACCACGCAGACCAATCCCGCCTTTTTGGCGCTCCAGGTGGGTCCAGCCTCTGACCAGACGCGTTGATAAATGATTGAGTTGCGCTAATTCGACCTGTAATTTACCTTCATGGGTGTGTGCCCTTTGAGCAAAAATATCAAGAATCAGTCCGGTACGGTCAATCACTCGACATTCAACCAGACGCTCAAGATTTCTTTCTTGCGCGGGTGACAGGCGATGGTTAAACAACACAACGTCTGCTTTTTTATCGGCAACCAGCATGGCGATTTCTTCCGCTTTGCCTGTGCCAATAAAATATCTGGGGTGCGGCGTTGATCGACTCCCGCCCACTATATCTTTGATTTGCAGACCAGCAGAGATAGCCAGGTCGACAAACTCATCTTTATCTTCTTTATTATGGGTATCAGGAAAATCGATGTGAACCAAAATGGCGTTTTCACCGCCAACGTGTCTTTCAAACAAAAAATTTATCTCTTTTAGGGGCTGTCAGTTAAGCAAGCACTTGAATTGTAGGAAAATCTTGAGCGAATCTATATTTTTGAACGTAATAAACTCTGTTTCTGCGCATATTTTATTAAAAATACTCAGGGTTAACTTGGCACTATTACCCATTTAACGCTTACCACCATAACTAAAGTGCCAGTTCGGCACAAGTGTCGAGCTGGCACATAAAGTGGCAAATTGTCAGTTCTTTGAATCCCGATTAAACGCACTACCCGGAAAACAAAGTCAGCGAGCGGCGAATCAGAAATTTCCGACGCTATCGCTACCATTCTCACTAGGCTGGTGATCTGAATCTCCAGAATGAGGGAGTTTCACATTACGAGCCGGCACTACCGTCGAAATTGCGTGTTTATAAACCATTTGGCTAACAGTATTTTTTAACAACACCACAAACTGATCAAAAGACTCGATCTGGCCTTGTAGCTTAATACCATTTACCAGGAAAATTGAAACGGGCACGCGTTCTCTTCGAAGTGCGTTCAGATAAGGGTCTTGTAAGGATTGCCCTTTTGACATAACTGTCTCCTTATTTTTTTTATCATGAGACTATATTGAAAACTTCGAGTCTCTCTAATTATTGTTCTTGAAAAGCCTGCAGACTGATAGCAATACTTTCGCAAAAACTTTCCATGTGATTAAACAGCGATAACCAAAAAGCTCCAACTTTTATCGAGCAAATCAATAAAAGGTTAACCTTTTATAACCTCGCTAAAGCTAATTTTAGCACTGATTACCCACTTGTGCTAAAAAAATGGGGGGTCATAGTTTGCCTTTATTAGCTTCCCCTCATTAGTATGGGTTAATCCTATTTAGTTCAACCCCTTTATAATATTTTGTTACTAACGTCACAGATTAAGCGACTTATTGACCATTTTCTCCCCAAGGACGCGAATTGTTGCGATTTACGTCGACTCTGCGGCCGCCACACATCGAATCACGCCGTAGTCGAATTCGCCTTCAAGTGTTTGATAAACCTGTTTCAGCGTTCCGCTGGCGTCGTCACCTGCGGTCAGTAGACTATGGGCGATCAGTTGGTAATCAGTGTCATCGATGGCCAATACGTCCAGCGGGTCGACCAGCCCCGCCTGGATAGCTTCTGCAAAATGACCATATACGGTAGCAATGGTTAACCCACGCTTTTTAGCGATTTGCTCTATATCCAGTTGCTGTGTAAATAACAATAAGCTCTCGTTGATGGTATCGCTCAATTGATTGTTAACCAGTTCTGGCAATGAATGTGCTTGAATGACGGCCAGAAAATCTTTGCCGTATTGCGCCAGTTTTCGCTCACCGACACCGCTGATAAATTGCATCTGCTCCGCTGAAGCCGGTCTTTTTTCTGCCATCTCAATTAACGTTGAATCATGAAAAATGACATAAGCCGGTACGCCAAGGGTTTCTGCCAGTTCTCCACGCAATTGTTTTAACGCGTCGAACAATGATTGGTGGATGGAAGACACCCGCTTCTTGGATGACTTTTTTACACTCTCTGGCTTGGTATTTTTACGCGCAGACAAACTCGCCTCACCCTTGAGCAGCGGGCGACAAATTTCCGTCAGCGTTAAAGCCCCAAACCTTTCATGGTCAACGCAAATATAGCCTCTGGCTATCAACTGACGAAACAGGCTTCGCCATTCAGCCACTGATAATTCCGTACCAACGCCGAAAGTCGACAGCTGATCATGTCGATTATCGATAATGCGTGGATCACTTTTGCCAAGCAATACATCGACAATATAGGCGACACCAAATCGTTGTCCGGTTCGATAAACACAGGACAGCGCTTTTTGTGCCGCCACGGTAGCATCCCAGGTTTGCGGTGGATGAATACAGTTATCACAATTGCCACACGGTTCATCGAGCGACTCGTTGAAATAAGCGAGCAAAGTTTGCCGGCGACAACTGGTCAGTTCACACAAACCTAACATGGCTTCCAGTTTCTGCTGAGTAACAATTTTGTACGCGTCGCTCGCCTGACTCTGTTGCATCATCTGACGCAGCGTGATCACATCTTGAAGTCCGTACGCCATCCAGGCCGAAGCAGGCTGACCGTCTCGCCCGGCTCGACCGGTCTCTTGATAATAGGCTTCGATACTTTTTGGTAAACTCAAATGGGCCACAAATCGCACATCGGGTTTATCAATCCCCATTCCAAACGCGATGGTCGCGACGATGATTATCCCGTCCTCTCGCAAAAATCGTTGTTGATGTTTTTGTCGAACCTCATTACTCAGCCCTGCATGATAGGGTAACGCGACTCGCCCTTTTTTACTTAACCATTCCGCCGTTGCTTCCACTTTTTTGCGCGACAAACAATAAACGATACCTGCATCATCGGCATGATAATTCTGCAAGAAACGCCACAGTTGTTCGCGGCTTTGTTGCGCCTCAGAAATCGTGTAACGAATATTAGGCCGGTCGAAACTGTTAATAAACCGAGCAGCTTGCTGCAGACCCAGTTGCTGGATAATTTCTTCTCGGGTTCGCTGATCAGCGGTGGCCGTCAGCGCGATTCGAGGAATATTAGGAAACAATTCGGCCAGCACCGATAACTGTTGGTACTCTGGTCTGAAATCATGGCCCCATTGAGAAACGCAATGCGCCTCATCAATCGCGAATAAACTGATCTGGCATTGTTGAAGTAGATTTAGGCAACTAGACATCAACAACCTTTCCGGCGCGACGTATAATAAATCCAGCTCGCCATTGAGTAATTGCGATTCAATATCACGGACCTGATTGCCGTCCAGGGTTGAATTCAAAAATGCGGCTTTTACTCCGACCAGCTCTAATGCGTCGACCTGATCTTGCATGAGCGCAATTAAAGGCGAAACAATAATTCCTGTTCCTTCTCGGAGCATCGCTGGGATCTGGTAGCACAGTGACTTACCGCCACCAGTTGGCATTAGCGCGAGCACGTCTTGGCCATCTAATATTGCCGCGACAATTTCCGCCTGGTTGAGACGAAAATCCTGATATCCAAAAACAGATTGCAAAATAGATTGGGCAGTCGACATGTCAGTATTCATTTTTTATTAGCAGGCGTTGAGTATAACGAAAGAGAAAAATCGAATGTACTAGTCGATCACTTATTTTATTGTCAGACAATCGCCCTTATTCGGCGAGACTTTGGCTGACATCTGATGGTTGGGCTAATCGATAAAATCTAATATTCTGGATTTTGCCTGCGCTATTTCGCCGCCGTCTAAAGGGTCAAACCAATGACAGTCCGGCCAGCTTCTCAACCAGGTATACTGACGCTTAGCGAGTTGACGCGTCGCGATAATGGCACGTTCAGTGGCTTCAGCCAGTGTCATCTCTCCAGCCAGATATTGCCAGATTTGACGATAACCGACTGACTTCATCGATGGACAATCGAGATCCAGGTCGCCGCGATTAAACAGCTTGGTGACTTCTTCGACAAACCCCTGTTCAATCATTTGTTTAAACCGAAACGCGATTCGTTGATGAAGCACGGCGCGATCTTTTGGTGCAAGTACAACTGACAATAGTGGATTCGGCAAAGCGGTTAAAGCTTGCTCGGCGTGCCACTGTGATAACGGCTTGCCACTAATCCGATACACTTCCAATGCGCGCATGATACGCTGGGTATCAGTGGTATGAAGTCGCTCAGCGGTTATCGCATCGATTTCACTAAGCTGTTGATGGAGCGCTTCAATTCCAGACTCATCCAGTTGTTTTTTTAAAGCAAGACGGACCTGTTGGTCGGCCCCTGGCAAATCAGCCAGGCCATCTTTGAGCGCTTTGAAATACAACATAGTCCCTCCGGCTAGCAAAGGAACTTTGCCTCGGTCGTGAATGTCATTGATCAAAGCCGCCGCATCATCGGCGAATTGCGAAGCCGAGTAAGCGGCTTTGGGATCAAGAAAATCGATAAGGTGGTGTGGCGCGCGCTGCAACTCTTGCTCAGTCGGCTTGGCACTTCCAATATCCATCTGCCGATAGACCATCGCCGAGTCAACGCTGATTATTTCAAACCTGCCGGTTAGATATAATTCAATAGCCAACGCTGTTTTACCACTCGCGGTGGGCCCCATGAGAAAAACAACAGGGCGTTCTGGATATTGGATTTTCATGAAAACAACCCGGCTACCTGGTCAGGTGCTAGCCGCCGCAGCGACTCACTGTCATCTAATCTTAGCGGCATCTGTTCGATAATTTGTATGACTAACGCGAGCGGTACTTTTTGAAACGCTGAGCCGATTAAGTCCGCCATTGCGGTGGTCGATAAATTATCGTTGGCGAGCGCGCTTAACCACTCTGGTATCAGTGCCAAGACGGTGTCTTTATCGAGATAAGCTAACCACTCGGGAAACTGACAAATCACAATTTGCTCACCGCTACTCAGC
>Ga0209475_10001219_pt1 | contig 34437 bp, 34 predicted proteins | sample tdDd471_FD_187128 | JGI IMG/M metagenome (GOLD analysis project Ga0209475, IMG submission 187128) | Marine sediment microbial communities from the Atlantic coast under amendment with organic carbon and nitrate - tdDd47.1 (SPAdes)... | ecosystem: Environmental > Aquatic > Marine > Coastal >... | reverse complement strand
TTCGGCAAGCCGGTCGGCATAGGCGAGCAGAACCTGCGGGTCTTCGGGCCCGGTCACGGCGATCGAGGCGACAGTCGCCACACGCTCGACCACGCGGGTCACCGGGTCTTCCGACTTGTCGGGCAGCGTGTTGACGCCTGCGACGGCGGCCTTCACGTCGTCGTGGAAGCGGCCCATATCGGCGCCTTCGACCATCTCGGCGGTGACCACCGCCAGATTGTCACGCGCGAGACAGCTTAGTTCGGCGAGGTTGTCGATGGCGCGGATCGGATCTTCCACCGCCTGGCAAATGCCGGCTTCCACCTCCGCCGGCGACGCGCCGGGATAGGATATGCGCACCTCGACGTCGGAAGGCGGGACCAGGGGAAAGGTATCGCGCTGCAAGGTCGGCAGGGCAAACAGCCCGAGACCGAGAAACGCCAGCATCAGGATGTTGGCGGCGGTCGGATGGGCGGCGAACAGCCGGATCACTTGCCGGCCTCCGCGCCTTTCGCGATCCTGGCGAGTTCCTGCTTGAGCGCCTTGTCCTCGACCGCCTTCACCGCCATGCCCGGTACCGCGACGGCGGGATCCGTGACGACGAGCATGTCGCCGGGCTCCAGCCCGGCGGAGATCACGGCGATGGAGCCTATGGTGAAATCGACGGTCACCGGGCGCTTTTCCAGCGTGCCGTCCGCCGTCACGACAAGGGCCTCGCCATTGCGCACCGCGTCGCCTGGAGCGACAAGCGCTTCGCGCGCCGGCGCGCTCAACTCCACCTCGACGAACATGTTGCGCCGAAGCGGCGGGCGTTGCCCCGCCTGCGCCTGACCCAGCGGATCGTCAACGCGCACGACCACGGATGCACTTTGCGTGCGCGCATCGATCGCCTCGCCGACGCGATCAACGGTGGCATCCCAGGAGACGGTATGGCCAACCGCTGGCAAGCGCACCTTGGCGTCCAGCGCCAGCACCGTGGCGTCCCCGCCGAGAGCGCGGACCAGCGGGCCCATCCGCCCGATCGAGAACTGCGCCGCGATTTCTGCCGCATCGGTGCCCTCCGCCGTAAACAGCGTCTGGCCGCGCGAAACGACTTGGCCGAGTTCAGCCTCGACGGAGCCGATCCGCACGTCATAGGGAGCAGTCACGGACGTGAACTCCAGGCTGCGCGCGGTGGTGGCGCGCTGCGCCTTCAGGATTTCGCGTTCGGCGCCATTGAGTGACAGCTGGTTTTCGCTTTCGACGAGCTTGGCGCGCGCCGCCAGTTCCTGTCGGCGGATCTGGTCGAGGACGGCCTGCGTGGCGATGCCCTGTGTGCTCAGTTCTTCCTGACGCTGCAGTTCCTTGCGGCTCAGTTCGAGGTCGGACCGGTTGATGTCGAGGCTCGCCGCAAGCGTTTCGTCTTTCACGTCGAGGGCAGCGAGTTGAGCATCCACCTGGGCGAGCGAGAGGCGCAGATCGGTATCGTCGATGCGAAGCAGTTGCGTTCCGGCCGCGGCGATCTCGCCATTTGCCAGAAGATCGGAAGTTTCGATCACCTCGCCTTCGACACGGGCGACGGCGCGCCATTCGCGGGCAGGTTCGACGGTGCCATAGCCCACCACGCGCGGCAGCAGCTGGAGCGGCTGCATCGTGATCACCCGCACCGGTGTCGCCTGCGGCGAGCGTTCCTTGCCGGCAGGCTCCTGCTTGAGCGTGTCGGACCATGCGATCGTCAGGGCGCCCAGCGCAATGGGCACCGCCACCGCTGCCGCACGGCCGATAATCTTTGCCAAGCCTGTCATGAGAAGGGGCCTCCCGTATTCAGCCGCACGTTAAGCACGACCGCCCGCCTGACAAGTGCATAAGGAGGCGCGCTGGCGGCGGCCCCGCAGAAGAACGCTGTCCGAAACCTGTAAAACTCCCTGATTTCCGGCACTCTCAGGGACCGGATCGGCGTCCTTGAACTCCCCTGCGTCAAATTGTCGGCTTTGTTGCCGCAAGCAGGACGGCGCGCGGATCGATCAGATACGGGGCCTTGCACGCCCGGATTGGACAGGTCCGCTTGACTGGCGCATTCTCCGGCCCGACACTAAAATCGATGCTCTCGCCGACACCGCAAGGGATCTGGCGATGGCGATCCTGCAATCCGGAGCGAACCATGAATGCCGTCCTGGACGAATGCCGCGACCTCAAGGAATTACGGTTCGAACCCGGCGAAAAGCTGATCCATGAGGGTGCGGCGGCGGACAGGATGTATGTGCTGATCGAGGGCGAAGTCGCCGTTTCGAAAGGTCCGGTTCAGGTCGCGGTCGACCGCAAGCCCGGCTCGCTTTTCGGCGAGATGTCGGCGCTACTCGAAACCAACTACACCGCCTCGGTGGTCGCGGTCACGCCGGTGCGTGCCTATGAGGTGGAGAACCCGATCGAATTCATGACCCGCCGGCCCGGCCTCGCGATCCATGCCGCCCGGCTGCTCGCACAGCGGCTGCATGACGGAACCACCTATCTCGCGGACCTGAAAGTGCAGTTCGAGGACCGCAAGGATCATCTCGGCATGGTGGATCAGGTGCTCGACGCACTCATGCACCACCAGCGCAAGGTCGCTGGCAGCCGCGAAACGCGCAGCGACGATCCTAGATTGTAACCCAGTCGGGAAGCGCGTTCAGCGCAGCCGGACGTGCGGAGGGCTCGCCGAGAGCCAGTTGCTGGCCGCCAACCATCGACAACCAGACCGCCTCGTCGCGATCCAGATCGAAAACGATGACGCTCGGCCGCTCGCCGGGCTGCTGCCCGGTGTTGAACACCCATGTCCTGCCGATACGATCGACCCAGGACCCGTCGGGGATGAAGGGCGATTGATGGACATGGCCGCTCAAAACGAGGTCGGGCTGGAACCGTTCGATCCAGGCGACAAGGTCCGGGTCTCCGTAATGGCGCTGTCCACCCCAACTGACCCGCCTGTCGGCCGGCGGCGCGTGATAGACCCAGACCCAATGGTCATGGGCCTGCGCGGCGTCCGCCTCGAGCTGCAATTGAACCCGCTTCTTGGTCTCCGGTCCGTCCCACCAGGGAAATGACGAGAAGCGCACGCCAGAGACAGAGACGGACTCGCCATCGGAAACGACGCCAAGTCCGGAAAGGTCGAGCATCCAGTCGGCGACGCGTTCGCCATCTTCCTGTTCGGCGTCGAGATCGTGATTGCCCGAACAGACGATGACTCGCGTCTTTTCGGCGATACGGCGCAGATAGGTCCTCAAGACGACAATCTGGGCCCGCAGATCAACCATCGACGAGATCTCCAGAAGGTCGCCTGCGATCACCACCGCATCGTAATGCGGGGCGACGTCGAGAAGCCAGTCATATTGCTTCAGCGCATAATGGATATCGGCAACGACCAGAAACCGCATGAACGCTCCGGGACACTCAAGGAGTCCTCGTCTGCTACCAGATTGAAAGGGGCGAGGCCACTTCTTCGGACCGTATGTTTGCCGCAACGTCAATTTGCCTGTGAATGACGCGGCAGATGCGAGACGCGGGTCGGTGCGGAGTGGCTATGGATGCCGGTCGTTCCGGATCCCTTGCGAATGCCCCGGATGCCGTCAGCGGCCAACCGCGCCGATTGCCCGCCGGACATATTCGGCGCCGCGAAACAAGGCGGTCGGCGTTCTCAGCAACAAAGGCAGCTTCGTGCTTCTGTAATTTTGCCCTTGCATGAACAAGGTAGAGATCTCTCTCGAGGGGAGCGGCTCGAGAATGTTCTTTTCTGCCAGCTGAAACTTGTTGCCGTAGCGCCAGTATCGTTCCAGCGCGATGTCGAAGGGCAGGAACATCGGCAAAAGCCCCTCGATCAACCTGACAGCGCTCTTGCGGTCGACAAGATAGCCCATGGAGGACCCCAACGGCCCGTGCACGCACCGTCCGAGGTCATCCCCGAGACCGGTGGTCTTCTTGCGCACGAACCCCATGATCCTATGGTTGAAAAGCTTGACCAGGCCGACATCCTCGTCGGCTTCGACGATTGCGGCGATGCGGGTGATAAAATCATCCGGCAGTCCGGCGTCGTCCTCCAGGATGATTGCGTAAGAGATATCCATCGCAACGAACTGCCTGAGCGCATCGATGTGGCTCATGTAACAGCCATACTCCGAACCAAGCGGTGTCCGTCCATGGCAGAGCTGAAACAACCTCACATTGAGGCCGGCGCGCTGGTCGGCGGCGATCGCGTTGCCATCGACAGCGCTTACGCGAATGACTTCCTGCCCGACTTCGGCCGCACGTTCGGCAAACATCGACCAGCGATCGGCGGAGCGATCAAGATTGATAACAAAGGCTGGGATGCGCATAGCGGGTTCTTGGTTCTATCGGGCGCGCATGCGGCGGAGAGCCGAAGCCCCGCCTTGCTACAGGAAGCGCTGCGCGCCTTCAATGACGAAACCGCAGCGGAAACGCCGTCCCCCACCCCGGCCACCAGTGCAAGCGGTTTCGTCATTGGATGTCCTCTTTCCGGCCAAGCGATGGCGGCATGTTCGGCCGACTCCATACCAAGGGAACCACAGATTTCGCCGGCCATCAAAACGAGGCGGCAAATTCACGGGCCCGCACGGCCATAGGACGCTCTCCGCTGCCCCTCTGCGGCGGCGTAAAAACAGCATGGACAGTCTGAAATCTTTACATTAATCGATGCGCGGGGCTTTTCATTCGAATAGCTGGGCAGGCACTTACATGTTCACTCGACTGGTTCTGGCGGCCGCGATCGCAGGCGGCATCGCGACAGCCCATGCGGGCGAAAACGAAGCGGTGCGCTTCGCGATTTTCCATGGATATACGGCGGCGATCGAGGAAGCCTGTCCGGCCTATTTCGTCTATTCCAGCGCCACGATGGGCAGCCATCTGAGCCCGGGCGACCGCGCCCAGGCCATGGCAATGGAACCCGAATGGCGCAACGAAATGCGCCGCAACGTCAAGTCGCTTGGATGCGACGCCGCGGCGCGCGACGCGCTCGCCTTTACCGATCTGAGCTTCAACCAGGTCTGGGAATACAAGCGCTAGGGCCGAAGGGTTTTGCGTCCGCCCCGGACCGATTGGTTAGCTTACCCTTAACAAAACGGACGCGAAATCCCGCTACGGCACATACCCGGCGTTTACGAAACTGTGCCAAACTGCTCCATCAGAGCGTTTTCCTTGTGAAAAGTTCAAGCGGGGCATCTCATGGATTTCGGGCCTGAAACGGCAACATTCCTGATCTTTCTGCTTGTCGGATCCGCCGGTGCCTATTTCATCGGCGTTGCGATGAACGGCGTCATGCAGGAGGACGGTTTCGGCGTTCTGCTGAACGCCATGATCCTGATGGCGGGCGGCTTTCTCGGCTACCATCTCTCGCAATATGTGCGACCGCCGATGAGCCTTGTCTCCTTTCAGGCGGTAATGGTCGTCAGCGGCGGGTTCCTGAGCCTCGCCTTTCTCGCGATCATGAAGAACGTGCTGAGGCGGTTGGGCTTCTGAAGCAGATCAAACAGCACTGGACAAGGGATAGCGCCGGGCAATAGCGTCCGCGCACCATGCACACCCCATCCATTCTCGACAGCGCCTATTCCTGGAAACGCCTCGCCCTCACCCTGCTGATCGCGACGATCGGCAATGTCGGCATGTGGTCGATCATCATCATCATGCCGGACGTGCAGTCGGAATTCGCGACCGACAGGGCCGCGGCCTCGATACCCTACACGCTGACAATGGCGGGCTTCGCGCTGGGCAATTTCGCGATCGGACGCGCGGTCGACCGGTTCGGCATAACCTGGGCGCTGATCGGCGCGGCAATTGCTCTCGGTATCGGCTATACGGGCGCGGCGATGAGCCCGTCCATCGCGATGCTTTCAGCCTTTCAGGCGCTGATCGGCCTCGGCACGGCAGCGGGCTTCGCCCCGCTGATCGCCGATCTCTCGCACTGGTTTTTGCGCCGCCGCGGCATCGCGGTCGCCATCGTTGCCTGTGGTAATTATCTGGCCGGCGTGGTCTGGCCGACCCTGCTTCAGGGGATCCAGGCGGATTCCGGCTGGCGCGGCGTCTATTTCGCCCTGGCGGCCATCATCGTCGTCACGGTCCCGCCGCTGTCGCTGACGCTGCGCCGGCGGTTTGTCGAGCAGGTTTCGCCGGCCGCACCGACGACACCCGTCATCGTAACGCGCTCCGCCGCGTTCTCGCCGCGTGCCTTGCAGTGGCTTCTCGGCCTCGCCGGCGTCGGCTGCTGCGTCGCCATGTCGATGCCGCAGGTCCATATCGTGTCGCTATGCGTCGACCTCGGCTTCGGCCCGGTGGCGGGTGCAGAAATGCTGTCGCTGATGCTGATGGGAGGCGTCGTTTCGCGCCTCGTTTCGGGGCTGATCGCCGACAAGCTCGGCGGGGTGCGGACGCTGCTGATCGGCTCGGCGCTGCAATGTATCGCGCTGTTTCTCTACCTGCCCTATGACGGGCTCGTCTCGCTCTATGTCGTCAGCCTCATCTTCGGCCTGTCGCAGGGCGGCATCGTGCCGAGCTATGCGCTGATCGTGCGCGAATATTTGCCGGCGAAGGAAGCCGGCGCGCGCGTCGGCTTCGTGATCATGGCGACCATTGTCGGCATGGCCCTCGGCGGATGGATGTCGGGGTGGATCTACGACGTGACGGGGAGCTATCAGGCCGCCTTCCTGAACGGGATCGCCTGGAACGTCCTCAATATCGCGATCATCGCGACGATCTTCCTGAAGTCGCGGCGCGACACGGCGCTGGCGACATAAAAAAGGCGGCGGCCGAAGCCGCCGCCACTCCTCCCTTGGTCCCCACTTGTGCGGCGCTTATTCCGCCGCGTCGAGCGTCAGTTCGCCCGACTCGATCTGCTCGCGTTCGATCGATTCGAACAAGGCGCGGAAATTGCCCTCGCCGAAGCCCTCGTCGCCCTTGCGCTGGATGAACTCGAAGAAGATCGGACCGATCACGGTCTTGGAGAATATCTGCAGTAGGATCTTCGTCTCGCGGCCGCCGACGACGCCTTCGCCATCGATCAGGATGCCGTGCGTCTTCATTCGCTCGATCGGCTCGTCATGGCCCTGCACGCGGTCATGGCTCATCGCGTAATAAGTATCCGGCGGGCCGGGCATGAACGCCAGGCCATTGTCGGCAAGCCGGTCGGTTGCGTCATAGATATGATCGGTGCCGACGGCGATGTGCTGGATGCCCTCGCCCTTGTATTTCTTCAGGTAGCTCTCGATCTGCGACTTGTCGTCTGTCGATTCGTTGAGCGGAATGCGGATCTTGCCGCAAGGCGAGCTGATGGCGCGGCTGACGAGGCCCGTCAGTTTTCCCTCGATGTCGAAGAAGTGGATCTGGGTGAAGCCGAACAGCTCGCGATAGAAGGCCCACCACTTGTCCATGTTGCCGCGATAGACATTGTGGGTGAGGTGGTCGAGATAATAGAAGCCGACGCCTTCCGGCTTCGGATCGCGCTCGCCGATCCAGTCGAATTCGGCGTCATAGGCCGAACCCTTTTCGCCGTAGCGATCGACGAAATAGAGCAGAGACCCGCCGATGCCGACGATAGCCGGCACGTTGAGCGCCTTGTCGTCGCCTTCATAGGGCGTCGCGCCCTTCGAAACGGCATGGTCGAATGCATGCTGCGCATCGACGACGCGCCATGCCATGGACGGTGCGCAGGGGCCGTGCTCCTCGACGAAGCGCATGGCGTGGGAGCCGGGCTCCGCGTTGACGACGTAGTTGATGTCGCCCTGGCGCCAGACCGTGATCGCCTTGGTCTTGTGACGCGCGACCGCCACATAGCCCATCCGGGCAAACAGGGCTTCGAGTTCCTTAGGATCGGGATGAGCGAATTCTACGAATTCGAACCCGTCGGTTCCGGCCGGATTGTCTTCGGTGATTTTGGCTTTCGGGGCATCGTGCGGGAATGGACCCATGATCAGCTCCTCCTGTGTTTCATCAAGAATAGCGCAGACAGCCCGCAAGGTGTTTGCATTGTGAAGCACGACGAGGCATCTTGATGCACGAAACGTGCATCATGGAGGCAGAGAGAGTGCCTGACAGCGACCTGGATAAAACCGACCGCAAAATCCTTGCGCTATTGCAGGAGGATGCGCGGCTGACCAACAACGATATCGCCGAGCGCATCCACCTGTCGCCCTCGCAATGCTCGCGACGGCGCGCGCGGCTGGAGCGCGAGGGGGTGATCGCGGGCTATCATGCCCGCCTCGACGGCGAGAAGGCGGGCTTTGGACTGGTCAATTTCATATCGGTGACGCTCGCCACCCATAACCGCAACAACGCGGCCCGTTTCGCCGAGTTGATGGCGCGGCTGCCGGAGGTGCAGGAGGCCCATGCCCTGACGGGCGAGATGGACTATATATTGCGGGTCGTCACGCGCGACCTGCGCGGACTGTCCGATTTCGTCAACGAGACCCTGCTACCGCATGAGGCGGTGCAGAACGTCAAGACCTCGATCGTGCTGGAAACCCTGAAGGATACGGGCGCATTGCCGATCGGGTTCGACTGAAAACGTGCCAGCGAAAGCCAACGCCATGACACTCGATAGCCAGAAATACACGGAAAGGCGCGGACCCGACTATCGGCCCGGCAAACCGGTTGTCTTCGTCTTCCCCGGAACGGATGCGGACGAGGAGCGGATGTTTTCTCTCGCCGAGGCACTGCCCGAGGCGACCCTGATCGCGCCGCAAGGGGATGTGCGAGCCAAATACCTTCGAGCGCATGTCGCGCGGCTGTCGCCGGCGCGCGTGATCGGGCTCGGCTATTCCGGTGGTGCGGATATCCTCGTCTCGGCCATGGCGGAAGATCCGGCCCTGTTCAGCCATGCGGTGCTGATGCATCCGACGATCGCCCCTCAAATCCACGCCGGTGATCAGCTTGCGGGCGTCACCATTCTGATGACGGCGGGCGGGCGCGATCCGCATTCGCCGCCGGAGCGGACCGGAGACCTGATCGAGGCGCTTGAAGCCCACGGCGCCTCGGTGAAGAGCGTCTGGCATCCGGGCGGCCACGAAATCGCGGATAACGAGATCGAGGCGATCGCCGACTTCATGACCGCTATTCGCGCCGGGCTCGTTGATCCGAAGGATCTGCCGATCGAGCGCGAGCAGGACAACGAAGGCAAGGGCCGCTATCTCGTTCGTGCGCCCGGCGATACCGTCGCCGAAATGACCTATCGCCAGACCGGGGCGGACCAGCTGATCATCGACCACACGGACGTCCCCGACGCGTTTCGCGGAACCGGAACCGGACTGCGGTTGCTGAAGCGGCTGATGGAGGATGCGCGGGCTGAGGGGCGCAAGATCATCCCGATCTGCCCCTTTGCCGCCGCGCAATTCGAGCGGCACCCGGAATGGTCCGACATGCTCGCCTACAAGGTTCGAACCAAGGGCGGCTAGGATTCGATTTCAGCGAAGCGGAAAACACCCTTGAAGGGCATCAGAGTTTTGTAGCGCCAACTCTTGCGTGCAGGCCCGTCGTCATCGAGATGGTGGCGCGTTTCCTGCGCCTTGCGCAATTCCTCGCCCCGGCGGGCCCGGATGGTTTCGGCGCGAGCCGCAAGGGCTCTTTCAGTGTCGGAGTCTATTGCCATTGCGGCCTCCTGATCAAATCAGGGTAAACAGACAGCGTTAACGATCTCCAAACGACAGGCGGCGCTTTTTGACGGGGCTGGTCAGGCCTTTGGCTTTTCGTGTATGCCGCGTCTGGATCACTCTCGTGATTCCGCCGCAAGGCAATCCCGGAACGGACATCTGACATGGCTGACCAGACGATCGTCGAAGCGCTTTTCCTCGGTGTCCTGGAGGGGCTGACCGAGTTCATACCGGTCTCGTCGACGGCGCATCTGTTGCTCGCCGGTCATTTCCTTGGCTTCGACTCGACAGGCAAGACGTTCGAGGTGCTGATCCAGCTCGGCGCGATCATGGCGATCCTGACGGTCTATTTCGGCAGGCTCTGGCAGATGCTGGTTTCCCTGCCCACGGACCCCAAGACGCGGCATTTCGTCGGCGGCATTCTGCTCGCCTTTCTGCCGGCGGCAGTGATCGGCGCGCTGGCGCACGATTTCATCAAGACGGTCCTGTTCGAGACGCCGCTCTTGATCTGCATCGTGCTGATCATCGGCGGCTTCATCCTGCTCTGGATCGACAGGCTGCCGCTCAAACCGCGCTATACCGACGTGACCGAATATCCCCTCGGCCTCTGCTTCAAGATCGGGCTCTGCCAGTGCCTTGCGATGATCCCCGGGGCGTCGCGGTCGGGCGCAACGATCGCGGGTGCGCTTTTGATGGGCACGGACAAGCGCTCGGCGGCGGAATTTTCCTTCTTCCTCGCCATGCCGACCATGGCCGGCGCCTTCACGCTCGATCTCTACAAGAACCGCGATGTCCTGACCTTCGATGATGCGGTCATCATCGGGGCTGGCTTCATCACGGCGTTCATCGCCGGTGTCTTCGTCGTCCGCTACCTGCTCGACTATGTGTCGAAGCACGGATTTTTGCTGTTTGCCTGGTGGCGTATTCTTGTCGGGTCGCTCGGCCTGATCGGGCTCTATTTTCTCGGCTAGAAAAGGGCACGGCGGAGCAGTTCCGCCGCCATGATCGTCACGCCAATCCTGAACCAGAACCGGAACTGTCCGTCATCCATCCTGTCGAGCAGCCTTGCGCCGAGGATGGTGCCGGCAAAGCCCGAGCCGATCATGGCGAATGTCAGCGGGAGCCACGGCGCGAGGCTGAAACCGAGAAAGCCGAATACCGCCACTTTCAGCACGTGCTGGATCATCATCCCAACGGCGGAATTGGCGACGACCTGATGGCGCGTCTCGAAGGCCTTTCCCATCAAGGCTGCCACAAGGGGGCCGGTCGCGCCGACAAACATGGACAGGGCCGTCGAAATGGCGCCGCCGATGCCGAAGACGAGCGGCGAGCCGGCTGACGGGAGCGGCGGCAGCTTTACCCAGGTCAGGAGGATGATGAAGGCGGCCAGGACGGTCTTCAGCACCGTATCCGGCAGGTCCGTGACGACAGACCCGCCTGCGAGGGCGCCGAGGATGCCGCCGATCGCGAAAGGAACCATCATCCTCGGCACGGCGGCGCTACGCATGTGAAAGGCGCGCCCGGCATTGGAGCCAAGCTGGACCACGCCATGAACGGGAATGAGCGCGGACACCGGCATGAACAGGCTCATCAGAAGCAGCATCACGATGCCGCCGCCGACGCCGAAAGCCGCCGTGATTGCCGAGGTAAAGACGCTCGCTCCGATCAGGAGAAGCGCAACGCCCGGCGCGATGGCGTCGGGCAGAATTGCGGAAAAGTCCAACTCAGGCGGCGTCGCCGGTCTCGGATGGCGTCACGGTGTTGCGGTACTGGCCCGTCACGCGGTAGCGCCACAGATAGCTGGGCAGAATCGCGTCGAGCGTCGTCGGGCGAATGCCGATGCCGGCAAGCGTCCGGCCCTCCTTGGCGGCGTCGTCGGAAACGACATTGTCCGACTTCAGCATTTCGAGCTGATCGACCGTCAGCAACGGCTTCGGCAGCAGACCGAGAATGCGGGCCTGGATGCGCGCAACCCACCAGGGCGTATTCAGGAGCAGCCGCTTGCGCTCGGTGATCTTGAGGATCTCCTCGAGGCATTCGCGGAACGTCAACACTTCCGGACCGCCGAGCTCATAGATCTTGCCGCCTTCGAGTTCCCCGTCGACCGCGCGGGCAAAGGCCTCCGCGACGTCGCCGACATAGACCGGCTGGAATTTCATGCCGCCGCCACCGATCAGCGGCAGGGCCGGGAAATAGCGCGCCATGTCGGCGAACTTGTTGAAGAAGCCGTCCTCGGGACCGAACACGATCGACGGCCGCAGGATGACGGCCTTGTCGCCCAGCGTATCGAGAACGGACGTCTCGGCGCGCGCCTTTGTGCGCGCATATTCGGCCGAACTCTTCGGATCGGCGCCGATTGCCGACATGTGGACGAGCGGAACACCGGCGTCCGCGCAGGTCTCGGCGACCGCGCGGGACCCGAACTCATGGACAGCCGCGAAGCTCTGGCGGCCGCTTTCGAACAGAAGGCCGACCAGGTTGATCACCGCATCGGCGCCCTCGACCGCCCGCTCGATTGACCAGCGATGGCGCAGATTGGCCTGGATCGCGGTGATCTGGCCGATATCGCCGAGTGGCTGCAGATGGAAGGCAAGATCGGGCCGGCGGACGGCGACGCGGACCCGGTAGCCGCGCTGCGCCAGCGCCCGCACGATGTGCCGGCCGACGAATCCCGATCCGCCAAACACCGTCACCACTTTGGGAAGGTTTGTCTTTTCGGTCATCGATGTCTCCGGATATCTCTGCGGCACGCCTTGGCGACTTACCGGTTTTGGCGACCGAGGTGAAGGGGGAAATTGGCCGCATTCGCCCTTGTCTGCGCGTTTCCGGGGCGCGCAGCTTGACGAATGCCTCCCTCCGGTCACTCTGCATGCCGTCTGTTCGCCACGGGGCCAGTGACCATGAAGATCGGAATATTCGGCGCGGGATCGATCGGCTGCCATATCGGCGGCATGCTGGCTGCCGCCGGAAACGAGGTCGTGCTGGTCGGCCGCGAGACAATGGGCGAGCGGCTGGCGCGGGGTATCGTCCTGACGCGCTACGATGGCACGGAGCGCATAGCCGACCCGAACCGCTTCGAATTCTCCTCCAACCCGGCCGTGCTCGCCGATTGCGACGTCATCCTGCTCTGCATGAAGAGCATCGCCACGAGAGAAGCTGCCCGGACGATGGCGGGCATCGTCAAGCCGGACGCCGTCATCGTCAGCCTGCAGAACGGAATCTCGAATGCGGCCGTCCTGCGGGACCATCTCGGCGGGCGGACGGTTCTTGCCGGCGTGGTGGGTTTCAACGTCGCGCAGATCGGGGACAATCGCTTCCATTGCGGAACCGAGGGCGAGATCGTTCTCGGCGCGGGGGACAGGGCAACCGAGATTGCAAACCGGCTGAACGCCGCCGGGATCGAAACGGCGGCCTCGCCAGAGATCGAGGCTGTCCAGTGGGGCAAGCTGCTGCTCAATCTGAACAATGCGATCAACGCCCTGTCGGGATTGCCGCTGAAGCAGGAATTGTCGAGCCGACCCTACCGGCAAGTGCTGGCCGCCTCGATGCGCGAGGCGCTAGGCGTGCTGAAAGCCGCCGGCATCAGGCCGGCCAAGGTCGCGAGGGTCGGCCCGGCGATGATTCCCGTCGTGCTGAGCCTGCCGGACTGGCTGTTCGTCCGCCTTGCGGGATCGATGCTGAAGATGGATGACGACGCGACATCGTCCATGGCCGAGGATCTGGCGCGGGGGCGCGAGGCCGAGATCGACTGGCTGAATGGCGAGATCGTCGCGCTCGGTCGCAAGACCGGTGTTTCAACGCCGGTCAATGACCGCATCGTCGCTCTGGTGAAGGCGCAGTTCGCAGGGACGGGACCGAAACGCTACAGCGGCGCGGAACTGAAAAAGACGGCGCTGGATTGACCAACGCCGCCCTGTCTGTTGTTGCCTGAGATCGCTCAGCGGCCGCCGAAGGCTCCGACGAGCTTGCGGCCCAGATCGCGGGCCGGCGACGAAACCGGGCGGGACTCGTTCGCGACCTCCCGAGGCCCGGACTTTGCATGGGCCGACGCCGCGAGCGTGAAGCGATCGACCAGGCGGCGCAGTTCCGCGGCCTGCTGGCCGAGCGTCTGGCTGGCCGCGTTCGTCTCCTCGGCCATGGCGGCGTTCTGCTGGGTGGTCTTGTCCATCTCGCTGACCGCCGCGTTCACATCCTGCAAGCCGGCAGACTGTTCGCGGGCCGACGACACGATCGAGGCGATGTTTTCGCGGATGCGCTCGACATGGTTCTGGATTTCCTCCAGCGACTCGCCGGTCTTGTTGACCTGTTCGACGCCGGTTTCGACCTCCGCGCTGGAATTGCTGATCAGACCCTTGATCTCCTTGGCGGCGCTGGCGGAGCGTTGCGCCAGTTCGCGGACTTCCTGGGCGACGACGGCGAAGCCGCTGCCTGCCTCGCCCGCCCGGGCCGCCTCGACGCCCGCATTGAGCGCCAGAAGATTGGTCTGGAAGGCGATCTCGTCGATCACAGCGATGATCTGGCTGATCTTCACCGAGGACTGCTCGATGCGCTGCATCGCTGAAATCGCCTGAGCGACCACTTCCCGCGAGGAGCCGACGCATTCCGTCGCCTCGGCGACGATCCGGCCCGATTCCTCCGCGCGCTGCGCCGATTCCTTGACGGTCGCGGTGATTTCCTCGGAAGCCGCCGCGGTCTCCTCGAGCGAGGCCGCCTGCGATTCCGTGCGCCGCGACAGCGTATCGGCGGCCGAGGACAATTCGCTGGAACTGTCGGCAACCTTCGCGGTGGTCTCCGAAATGCTGCTCATCGTGTCGGCCAGCGATTCGACCGCGCTGTTGAAATCGTCGCGGAGGGCCCGGAATTCCTCGCCGATATCACCAATGCGCACAGCGAGGTCGCCCTTGGCAAGACGCCCGAGCGCACTGCCGACGACGTCCATCGCGTTGCGCTGGTTTTCGGACACGCGGGCGCTCTCGGCCTCGTTGCGCTGGCGCTCGGCATCGAAGCCCTTGCGCTCGGCATCGGCACGGGCTTCCGCCTCTTCCTTCTCGCGGGCTGCGAGCCGGAAGGTTTCGAGCGCCTCGGCGACGACGCCGATCGTGTCGGTGCGATCGCGATGCGGGATATCGGAGTCGAGATCTCCCGCCTGCAGGGAACCGATGCGGCCGGTCAGATTGCCGAGCGGGCGGCTGACAATGCCGCGCAAGGCCCACAGGAAGGCGCCGATGACGAAAAGGATCGTGACCGACTGGATGCCAAGCGTCTGGAGGCCGAAATTGAAGCCCATCGCCTCGAGGCGTTCGGTCGACCAGTTGGTCGCGATATATCCGCGCGGCTGGCCCTTGGAGTCCGGATCGAGCGGTACGACGATGGTGACGATGCTCTCTCCATGGGAATCCTCTACGACGACCGGTTCGGTCGGCAGGGTTTCCATGATCGCTGCGATATCCGCTTCGCCATATTGCGATTCGAAGCCCGAAGCCGTCCAGTCGACGATCACTTCCCCGGCGGCGTTATAGGCGACCACCTGGCTCAGGTCGTGGGTGTCCGCCTCGGAGTAGCGGCTGAAGGCTTCCTCAACCGCCTCGGGCACGTTCCACTTGATGCCGCCGGCGGCCATTGAGCCCAGTTGCTGGACTTCGCGCGTCCAGTTCACATAGGCGTCTTCGCGCAGTGTCCGCGAGGCATTTTGCTGAAGCAGCAGGACTGCCGCTATCAGGCCGATCAGGTTCACCGCCACGATAACGGAAGCCAGTTTCGCGGTCAGCGACATGCGTCCGAAAAATCCGGCTGCCGCGTTTGTCGTGTTCTTCTTGGTCATTGCTGCACTTCCGCTCAAAGCTTGTTCATGTTGACCGACACGGTGACGGCGCCGATCGGCTCTCCGCTGTCGGGATCGAAAATGGTCTGGGAAACCTGGGAAAGGAGCAGGCCGGCTTCGGCCTCGAACTCGACCTCGTCGATGAAGAGGTCACGCGACGCGGCCTGAAGCGTCTTCTCGTGCTTGGCCTCGTCGCCCTGCCAGTAGTCGGAGGTCGGGGTGGAGAGACCGACATTCAACCCTTTCGCATCCATCAGGATGATCTCGACGACCATCCAGTCGGCGGCGCGCTGCTGCTTCTTCAGGAAGAGTGACACATCGCGCTGCATCACGTCGGCAACCATCGGCCGAATGCTATTGTCGGACCCGACTTCCGCGCGCCACTGCTCGTCGGCGGCGATAATGGCGTCCTGATCCATCGCGGCCGTGCGCAGGTTCTGTTCGCGGATCGCCGCGATGACCTGCGGATCATTGACCCATTGCTGGACGTGGTCGACGTAGAAATCGTGGACTTCGCGGATATGATCCGGCGCAGACGGGCCCGCCGTTGCAGCAGTGCCGGAATATGCGAGAGCGGAGAACGAGATACCTGCCGCGAACAGGGAGAGGCGCCTCATGAAATCAACAGTCACGTAAGGACTCCTGCCCGCCGTCGGCGCTTTGTTCTGCGGCCGCGACGAAACGATCAGAGAGGAGATACATGCCGGGGGCGCGAAGCGGACATCATGTCTCGCGGCGAGGGTGCTTTGGTACAGTCGGCAAGGTCCTTTGTCCCTTGTCGTGATTGACGTCCGGTTAATCGATTACCGCTCAATTTCGTGAAAATCTGCTCGATCTTATTCCGCACTGCAAAATAGAAGCATTTCGTCACCGCGTCTCACAGAATGAGACTTTCCGTCCGACCGCGCAGAAATTTGATCGAACGGACAAAGAAACAAATCCTGCATATTGCATTCGCCGATCTTTCGGGCTTTGCTCCATCCTTCCGCATTCCGTCGGGGATGCCGATCCTGTTCCAAACCGCTTGGAACAGGTTCTGAAACGTTTAAGCGTTATATACGGGAGCACTCATGATTACTCGCAAAGCCACCACACTGCTCGCAGCGACCTTTCTCGCGGCGAGCCTTGCGACTGCCGCCAGCGCCAAGACGCTGGTCTACTGCTCTGAAGGATCGCCGGAAGGCTTCGATCCGGCCCTCTACACCGCGGGCACAACCTTCGATGCCTCTTCCAAGCCGGTCTATAGCGGTCTCGTCCAGTTCGAGCCCGGCAGCACCAAAGTCGTTCCGGACCTGGCAGAAAGCTGGGATGTCTCCGACGACGGCATGGAATTCACCTTCCACCTGCGTCCGGGCGTCAAGTTCCATTCCACGGACTTCTTCACGCCGACGCGCGACCTGAATGCCGACGACATCATCTTCAGCTTCGACCGGCAGATGAATGCCGATAACCCGTTCAACGCCTATGTCGACGGCGCAAGCTGGGAATATTTCAACGGCATGTCGATGCCGGACCTGATCAAGTCGATCGAAAAGGTCGACGACATGACGGTCAAGTTCGTGCTGACGCGCGCGGAAGCGCCTTTCGTCGCCAATCTCGGGATGGACTTCGCCTCCATCATGTCGAAGGAATATGCGGATAGCCTCGCCGCGTCGGGGAATCTCTCCGACCTCAACCAGAAGCCGGTCGGCACCGGCCCGTTCCAGTTCGTCGCCTATCAACCTGACGCGGTGATCCGCTACAAGGCGTTCCCGGACTACTATGCCGGCAAGCAGCCGATCGACGATCTCGTCTTCGCCATCACCACCGATAACGCGGTGCGCCAGCAGAAGCTTCTGGCCGGCGAGTGCCATGTGATGCCCTATCCGAACCCGGCCGACGTGCAGGCGCTGAAGGACAATTCGGACATCACGGTGATGGAGCAGGAAGGCCTCAATGTCGGCTATCTCGCCTACAACACCAAGGTCGCGCCGTTCGACAACGCCAAGGTCCGCAAGGCGCTGAACATGGCGATCAACAAGCAGGCGATCCTCGACGCGGTGTTCCAGGGCGCCGGCCAGGCGGCCAAGAACCCGATCCCGCCGACGATGTGGTCCTACAACGACTCGATCGAGGACGATCCGTATGATCCGGATGCGGCCAAGAAAATGCTCGAAGAAGCCGGTGTGAGCGATCTTTCCATGAAGGTATGGGCGATGCCGGTGCAGCGTCCCTACAACCCGAATGCGCGCCGCATGGCGGAGATCATCCAGGAGGATTTCTCCAAGATCGGCGTGACCGTCGAGATCGTCTCCTATGAGTGGGGCGAGTATCTGGAGCGTTCCAAGGCGGAAGACCGCGACGGCGCCGTGCTGCTCGGTTGGACCGGCGACAATGGCGATCCGGACAACTTCCTCGCCGTGCTGCTCGGCTGCGACGCGGTCGGCGGCGCCAACCGCGCCCAGTGGTGCAACGAGGAGTTCAACGACCTGATCATGAAGGCGAAGAGCGGTTCGCAGGAAGAGCGTACAAAGCTCTATGAAGAGGCCCAGGTCGTGTTCAAGCGCGAAGCCCCGTGGGCGACCATCGCGCACTCCGTCGTCCACATGCCGATGCGGTCAAACGTAACCGGCTACAAGATGGACCCGCTTGGCGGCCATAATTTCGAAGGCGTTGATATCGCCGAGTAAATCGAAACCGCGATGCCCGGAGCCACGCTCCGGGCATCGTTTCCTTCGCCTAAAGTGGCGAAACCGGCCGGTTGAACGGCCGGACAAAATCAGGCAGAGCCCGCCGCCATGCTTCGATTTTTCCTATATCGTCTCGCACTGATCATCCCGACATTCATCGGCGTCTCGATCGTTGCCTTCGCATTCATACGCCTGTTGCCCGGCGACCCGATCCTGCTGCTTGCCGGCGAACGGGGCCTGACGCCGGAGCGCTACGAGCAACTTCAGACGCTTTACGGCTTCGACAAGCCGCTGGTCGTACAATATTTCGACTATGTCATCGGTGTGCTGCAGGGCGATCTCGGCAATTCGCTCGTGACCAAGCGCCCGGTCCTGCAGGAATTCTTCGCGCTGTTTCCCGCGACCCTGGAGCTGTCGATCTGCGCCATCATCCTCGCGGTCGCCATCGGCGTTCCCGCCGGCGTGTTCGCCGCGGTCAAGCGCGGCTCGTGGTTCGACCAGTCGATCATGGGCGTCGCGCTGACCGGCTATTCCATGCCGATCTTCTGGTGGGGCCTGCTGCTGATCATCTTCTTTTCCGGCTTTCTCGGCTGGACGCCGGTCTCTGGCCGAATCTCTCTGCTCTACTATTTCGAACCGGTGACCGGGTTCATGCTGATCGACAGCCTGCTTTCCGGCCAGAAGGGCGCATTCTCTTCCGCCGTCAGCCACCTCATCCTGCCGACCATCGTGCTGGCGACGATCCCGCTGGCGGTGATCGCCCGGCAGACGCGCTCGGCCATGCTGGAAGTCCTCGGCGAGGACTATGTGCGCACAGCGAAATCGAAAGGCCTTTCGCCGAAGCGGATCATCGGCCTGCATGCGTTGCGCAACGCGCTCATTCCGGTGGTCACCACGATCGGCCTGCAGGTCGGCGTGCTGATGACCGGCGCGATCCTGACCGAGACGATCTTTTCCTGGCCCGGGATCGGCAAGTGGATGATCGATTCCGTCGGCAAGCGCGACTACGCGGTCGTGCAAGGAGGGCTGCTGCTGATCGCCAGCGTCATCATGATCGTCAATCTGGTCGTCGACGTGCTCTACGGCTTCATCAATCCGCGCATCAGAAGGTAGTCCCGTGACCCATACCGAAGCGCAACAGGCGGACAGCGCCATCCAGACCCCCGCCCCGGTCAGCGCCGGCGCGATGCGCCGGGCGATGCTGTCGGAGTTCTGGTATTATTTCAGCCAGAACAAGGGGGCCGTGATCGGCCTCGTCGTGTTCTCGATCATCGTCTTCCTCGCCGTGTTCGCGCCGCTGATCGCGCCGCACAGTCCGAGCCTGCAGAACCGCGAGGCGCTGCTGTGGCCGCCGGCCTGGATGGAAGGCGGCACCTGGGCCTATCCGCTCGGCACCGACGCGCTCGGGCGGGACATCTTTTCGCGGCTGATCTACGGCGCGCGGTTCTCGCTGTTCATCGGCGTCGTCGTCGTCACGCTGTCGGTTTCGGTCGGCGTGATCGTCGGCCTGATCGCCGGCTTCTTCCGTGGCTGGATCGACACCGCGATCATGCGGGTGATGGACGTGATCCTCGCCTTCCCGTCGCTGCTGCTGGCGCTGGTTCTCGTGGCCATTCTCGGGCCCGGCCTGACCAATGCGATGATCGCCATCGCGCTGATCCTGCAACCGCATTTCGTTCGCCTGACCCGCGCCTCTGTGCTGGCGGAACGTGAGCGCGAATATGTCATCTCTGCGCGCGTCGCGGGCGCCGGCAAGCTGCGGCTGATGTTCAAGACCATCCTGCCGAACTGCCTCGCGCCGCTGATCGTGCAGGGGACGCTCGCCTTCTCCAACGCCATCCTCGATGCCGCCGCGCTCGGCTTTCTCGGCGTGGGCGCGCAGCCGCCGACCCCGGAATGGGGCACAATGCTGGCCGAAGCGCGCGAGTTCATCCTGCGCGCCTGGTGGGTGGTCACCCTGCCCGGCCTTGCCATCCTGATCACCGTGCTTGCCATCAATCTGATGGGCGACGGGCTGCGCGATGCGCTGGACCCGAAACTGAAGCAGAGCTGACACGATGGCGCTTCTCGAAATCGAAAATCTGACGGTCAGCTTCAAGACCTCCTCGGGTCCGTTCAAAGCGGTCGACGGCGTGTCGCTCGTTTGCGACCGGGGCGAGATCCTCTCGATCGTCGGCGAGAGCGGCTCCGGCAAGTCGGTCTCCATGCTGGCGCTCATGGGGCTGTTGCCCTGGACCGCGACCGTGACCGCCGACGTCATGCGCTTCGACGGCAAAGACATGCTGGGGCTCTCGGCCCAGCAGCGGCGCAAGATCATCGGCAAGGACATCACGATGATCTTCCAGGAGCCGATGTCGAGCCTCAATCCGTGCTTCACGGTCGGCTTCCAGATCGGCGAAAGCCTGCGCATCCATCTCGGCATGGACCGCAAGGCGCGGCGCAAGCGGTCGATCGAATTGTTGAACCTCGTCGGCATTCCGGCCCCGGAGAAAAGGCTCGGCCAGTTCCCGCATCAGCTTTCGGGCGGGATGAGCCAGCGCGTCATGATCGCGGTGGCGCTCGCCTGCAATCCGAAACTGCTGATTGCCGACGAGCCGACCACGGCGCTCGACGTGACCATCCAGGCGCAGATCCTCGACCTGCTGGTCGACCTGCAGAAGAGCCACGACATGGGGCTGATCCTGATCACCCACGACATGGGCGTCGTCGCCGAGACGGCAGAGCGGGTTCAGGTGCAATATGCCGGGCAGAAGGTTGAAGAGCAGAATGTGCGCGATCTCTTCCGCGATCCGCATCATCCCTATACGGAGGCCCTGCTCTCGGCGCTGCCGGAACGGGCGACGCGGCATGGGCGGCTGCCCTCGATTCCGGGCGTGGTGCCCGGACAGGGCGACCGGCCCGCGGGCTGCCTGTTTTCGCCGCGCTGCAAATACGCGACCGAACGCTGCGCCTGGGAAGCGGTGCGACAGGGCCCTGAATTCGGGCTCGCGCTTTGCAATTACCCGCTGAAGGATGGCGTTCCGACCGGGCATCCCGATAACGAGACCGCGGAGGCGACGTCATGAGTGCGACCGTCACGCTTCCCAGGCGCCGCACGGGAACCGGCGAAATCGTCGTCGAGGCGCGCGACCTGAAACGCTATTACGATGTCGGCGGCGGCATGTTCGGCGGCGGCGGCACGGTCAAGGCGCTGGATGGGGTTTCCTTCCAACTCGAATCCGGCAAGACGCTGGCGGTTGTCGGCGAATCCGGTTGCGGGAAATCGACGCTGGCGCGGCTCGTCACCATGATCGAGGAACCGACCGAGGGCACGCTGCTGATCGACGGCGAGCCGGTGGGAGCATCGACGCCGGAATTGCGCCGCAAAATGCAGATCGTCTTCCAAAATCCCTATGGCTCGCTCAATCCGCGCCAAAAGATCGGGACGATCCTCGAAGAGCCGCTGGTGATCAACACCAAGGACAATGCGGCGACGCGGCGCGCCAAGGCGACCAACATGATGGAGCGCGTCGGGCTCCGGGCCGAGCATTACGAGCGTTATCCGCACATGTTCTCCGGCGGGCAGCGGCAGCGCATCGCGATCGCGCGCGCGCTGATGCTGAACCCGAAGATCCTCGTGCTCGACGAGCCAGTCTCCGCGCTGGACGTTTCGATCCAGGCGCAGGTGCTCAATATCCTGATGGATCTTCAGGACGAACTGGGGCTTGCCTATCTGTTCATCAGCCACGATTTGTCCGTTGTCCGGCATCTCGCCGACGACATCATGGTGATGTATCTCGGCAAGCCGGTGGAAACGGGACCCTCGGAAGAGGTCTTCGCCCATCCGCGCCACCCCTATACCGCGGCGCTCCTCTCGGCGACGCCGGTGGCCGATCCGTTTCACGAGAAGAACCGCATCCGGCTCGAGGGGGAACTGCCCTCGCCGCTCAATCCGCCGAAGGGCTGCGCTTTCAATCCGCGCTGCTGGCGCGTGGAAGAGGATTGCCGGCAGAAACAGCCGCCGCTGATCGACGAGGGGCTGCAGAGCCACGCCTGTTTCCACCCGCTGCCGCTCGACGAGGATTTCGCCGAGTAGGTCAGGGCGCCGGACTCAGCGATTGTCCACCGTGACCATGCCGCGGCTGCCCTTCGCCGGGCCGATCCGCTCGACAGAATAGAGCTTGTCGGAACGGAAAGCGCTTGCGTGGCGGGTCGTCGTGCCATCGCCCGGGAGCGCATCCGTATCGAGAAAATCGACTTCGGCCTCGGCCGCGACAATGCGGGCGTCCGCGGGCGACAGCGCGTTGACCTCCACGATGCCATGATTGGGCGCGAGATCCCAGTTCGGATCCTCGGGCCCCGCGGCGGGCGTGAGCAGGAAGCATAGAGCCGTTCCGGCTCGGCACCGGTTTCGTCGCGCGTCGGATCGAGCATGCCGACGGCCGGCTGTTCGGGCTTGACCATGATCGTCTCCCTTTCGCTTGCTTTCCGTTTCAACGGCCCGGCCCGGCGGAAGTTGCAATTTCGGCGCGATGCGGCGGAGCGCCGCAGATATATAGCATGCAATGAAACTCGGAATCGGATACTCTCAGGTGCAAAGGAACCACGCGCATATGGAGGCTTACATGTCCGCGTCCGCCAAGACCGCTCCGTCCGGCTATTCCGGCACCCAGATCGGACTGCACTGGATCGTCTTTCTCGTCATCGTCGCACAATATGTGCTGCATGACTCGATCTCCGAAGCATGGCGCGCCGTGCGGCGCGGCGAGGAATTCGGCTTCGATCCGATCGTCGCAAGCCATGTCGTCGGCGGCATACTGATCCTGCTCCTGGTGCTGTGGCGCATTGCGCTGCGCGTGAAACGCGGCGCGCCCAAGCCGCCCGAGCACGAACCAGCGATCCTGAAGCTCGCGGCCGGCGCGACGCATCTCGGTCTCTATGCGCTGCTCATCCTGATGCCGGTTTCCGGATTGGCCGCGTGGTTCGGCAATATCGAGGCCGCCGGGGAAGCCCATGAGGTGATGCGAATTATTCTGCTGGCGCTGATCGTGATCCACATCGCCGGCGCGCTCTACCAGCGCTTCATCCTCAAAACCGACGTGATGACGCGGATGGTGAAAGCCGAAAGGTAAGAAAACGCAATTGCGCGCGGAACCGATCGGCTGGAAAAACGTTCGCGTTGCAGGTAGTCTTGCCGCGAGGCGGGAATGCCAGGTTTTGTCCGCGGCCTAGGGCCCGGCACTTTACGGGAGTAGATTCATGAAAATGCTTTCCTTGGCTGTGGTCATTGTATCCGCAGGCGCGCTGGCGGCCTGCACGTCGGCCGAACGGACCGCGTCGGGCGCGGGCGCAGGCGCCGTGATCGGCGCGGCGGTCTCGTCCAATCCTCTGGCAGGCGCCGCGATCGGCGCGGTGATCGGCGGCTTCGGCACCTATATCGCCGAAGTGGCGGACGGCCAGTGCCAGTACCGCAATTCCAGGGGCGAGATCTACACGACCCGCTGCCACTGGTTGTAAGCGCAGGCTGCAAACCTTAACGACCCGGTAATCGGACCGGGCGCAGTCTCGGCATTCCTTCAAACGGAGCGTATGCCGATGCCTGTGCCCGCGCCGATGATCTGGCAGGTCTTGCTGGCGCTGCTTGTTGTCAATCTGCTGGCTTTCGCGGCCTTTGGCTGGGACAAGCGTCAGGCGCGGCTTGGCCGCTGGCGGGTGAAAGAGTCGACCCTCCTGCTCCTCGCCCTGATCGGCGGCACGCCGGGGGCATTCGCGGGCCGCGCGATATATCGGCACAAGACGCGCAAACAGCCCTTCGTTACGCAGCTTTGGCTGGTGGTGGTCTTGCAGGCCGCGGCCGTGGCGGCGGCGGTTGGGTATTTCGGGTTCGGGATCGGGCGATGATGGCCGGTCTCGGACATTCAGACACCCTCTCTTGAAAAAACTAGGGCTTAGCTTCGCTACACCGAAGCTTTTGCCCGGCGCTCCGCTGTGGCTCCGCGCGTTCGTCGTTTCAATCGACAAATCGTTGTCGATTGATCGCCTGCGGCGACCACTCCTCACCCTCCACGAGGGGAGAGAAGGGATGCTCACCTCAGCCGGACCATGCGCCAGTGGGCGTCGATTTCTTCCTTGGTGGCGATGGCGGCGGGGCGGTTGGACTCGGTGACAGCGATCAGGATGCCGGTTTCGCCGGTGATCGCGTAGAAGGGCTTCAGGTCGCAGAAAACGTTCCAGTTGCGCTCGGCCCCGGCCGGGGCTTCCGGGGCCGGCTCGACATCGATCATGCGGGTGTCGTAGCCGGCCTTCTTGAGGAGATAGTCGATCGCCGCGGCGCTGCGCTCGATCGCGTCGCGGCCGGCAAGGCCCGACCGGGCGACCGCGCGGGCGATCAGGGTCGCGGATTGCGTGGCAAGGCGGAGCGCCGTCTGCGGATTGGCGTCGGCGAGGCCGCGGAGCGCGGCGTCATAGGCATCGTCCGCGACGATCGAGAGTTCGGGCCAGGCGGCGATCCATTCGGCAAGGCGCGCATCCAGCGGTTCCGATTTGCGCAGCGACCGGAACCGCGCATCGAGCGTGTCGAGCCAGGGCGCGCGGCCTCCCTGAAACCCGGTCTGGCGGGAGGCTTCGGCCGGGTTCTCGGCAAGCCAGTCTCGAAATTCGCGCAGGATGCCCAGATGGCCGGAGCTGCCGACCGCGCGCAGGCCGGCGGCGGCATAGGAGAGGCGCTCGACCAGGACGCCGCGGCGATTGCGGACATACTGGCTGTGGCCGCCATTTTCGACCTGGCCGACATAATCCTGGATGCAGTGGACCTGCACGGCGCGCGCGGCGATGTCCTGCCAGCCATAGCCGGCCCGCTCGATCGCGTGATCGACGAAATCATGGACCGCGCCGACCAGATAATATTCGCCATATTGATTCGGCACCGGGGCGGATTCCGACTGCCGGACGATGACCGCCCGCGGCCCACCAGGCTGCGCGCCGCCGGGAACCCCGGGCGGTGTCGCCGCGCCGTCCGACTGGCGGCGGCCAAAGGGTGCGGTGGATCTGGGTCCGAAAGGTGCAAGCATGGTTTCGCCCGGCGCTCTGGTTTCGGCCTCTATACTTGCGCGGGAATCCTTATAAGCCGTAAATCACTGCAAGTTGTTGCAGTATCGGAGAAATACAGGACGGCGGCGACTTGGCGGCGCGCCTGTTTTACATTCCGCAAGGGAATTGGCCAATCCGGATCGGCCGCCGGCCCGGCGGGCCGCTGAACGCTGCGTCAACCGCCGAAACCGATCCGCGGCCCCGCCGTTTCGTAGACATAACCATGAAAGGAGTTTCCGAAATGGCAGAGACTGAAGTGAAAAAGACCGAAGCCCGGCAGGGCGTCGAAACGCACCGGGTGCGCTGGGTACTCGGCATATCGCTCGCGCTGGCCGCGGCGGTCCTGATCGTCGTGCTCGCCATCTGGTAGGCGCGCGGCATCGTCCCGGGCCCCTGCGAGGGCCGGGCGAAAAGTCACCGAAAGGCAATTCCCCTCATCCCCTATCCGGCGCGGCCATGGCTTGAAGCGCCAGCGCATGGCACTCGCGCAGGAGGTCGTCGACCTCGCGCTCCGGCTTCCTGCGGTGACCCGGCGGGTGGCCGAGCCTAAGGGTTTTTCTTCTATAAGATTGGTGCGCGCCCTTAAGCTGCGCACTTTCTTTTTCGTAAGCGGCAAGCCGCTGTCCGGTGCTTGCTGGCGCGCACCCGCCCTTCATCGACTTTGAAGCGAGCGCTATACGCGCCTCGCGGCGGGCGAGCCGCTGCGCGTAGCGGGGGAGATTGTCGAGCGCGTCCCTCAGCGCCTGCACGCGCCGGCAAAGCGCACGGGCGGGCAACTCCTCGTCGGGATCGGCGGGGGCGAAGCCGTCTTGCGGGAACGGCCGCTTGCCCTCCCAGCCCAGCGCGTCGAAACGGTGGGGCGGGTCGGTGAGCGAAAAGGCGGGAAAGGCGGGCGCGGGCTTTTTCGGCGCAGCGGCGTCTTCCGGCCGCCAGAAACGGGCGAGGCCGAGATCGACATTCCTGCGGATGACCAGAAGTCCGGCCGCCTCGAGCTGCGAGATACCGTCCGGCGCCCTTGCCTGGCGGAGCTTCGGAGCCTCGACGCGGATGCCGCGCGCGGCGACGACGATCAGCCGGCGGACGGCGGATTCGGCCGGGCGCAGCAGGCGCAGGATCTGCCGGACGACACGGCGCGGCACCTCATCCGCTCCGCCCTCGTCCAGCCCCAACATGAGGAACAGCACCGAGACAAGGCGCAGAAGCGGGGCGCGGTTGCGCTGCACGGCCAAGTCCCACCAATCGATCATGTCGTAGCTCATGCGGGACAGGATGGGGGCGGTTTGGGGACGGTGGATAAGTTTTTTGGGGCCGGGTTTCGCGGCGGAAAAACCGGCTGCATGACCCATATGCAAAGACGGCCGGATTTGGGGAGTAACCAAAACCCGGCCGCCGATACCGACGGAGCAACGATGTGGAAGAAAGCCCCCCGCCAACGGGGAACATTAACATGTTACCTAGCGTAAGGCGCGGAAATAATGCTTCGGCAGGAGAATGATATTTTTCGGGCGAGGGCGGAGCGGAGAGAAATGCGGAAAGCGGTTTTGGCGCGATTTGAAAACGGGGCTAATGCTCGGACCCGGCGGGAAACCGCCGCGGCTGGAAACCGCCGCGGAGGGTTTCGCTAGAGCGGGCAGGATTTCTCCGGGGAGAGGATCAGAATGGGGAAAATCTGTCTGTTACGGGATCGCACGAGCCCGCGACCCGCGCGAAGAACGACGCCTCGTCGGCGACCCTGTCGAAACGCAAATGCCGGAGCGACCAGTTGTAATAGGCATCACCCGACGCGCGCCGGACGATCATGACGCCGTGGAAATACCAGCGCGACGTCGATTTGAAGCCTGTCTTCGTGAGGTAAAAGCGCGAAAGCCGCAGATCGCCAATCCACCGAACGGGTGCGCCCTTGGTGTCATGCCAGGCGAGACAGAAAGGATCGCCCTCCGCGACCCGTCTCGCATCGCCCCAGACCGCCCCGGCGTGTGAAACCGACACGGCGGAGGCAAGGGTGACGAAGCCGAGCGCCGCGATGGATATCGCGGGCCGCCGGCGGAAACGGCCGCGAAGACGACGCAACAATAGATGGAGCGCGGCGAGATTGGCGGCAAGAAGCGCAGCCAGATGAAACGCCAGCCGCGTATCGCCCGGGCCGGAAAACAGGATGGCGGAAAGGGCGAGCGGCAGACAGACGATCCAGACAAGCGCGATCGCCAGACCGGCGAGCCACACCGCCCAGCGCGCGGAGGGGACGACGCGTTGGGCAAGCGCCCACAATGCAAGCGGCGTCCAGTGCCCCAACGCGAACAGGCAGACGGCCACCACGTAGAGGATCGAGTGGAGATACCAAACGTGCGGCAATTCCGGCACGAGGAAAGCCGGGTCGAAAAAGCCGATCGGCAGCAGGATCGCGGCGAGAAGCCACAGGCTGTGGCCGTAGTTTTCGACCTGGCCGGTTCGATCGTAAATGACAACCTCCCCCAAGGCCCGGATCCCGTTACCGATCATCCCTTCCACGGGGCGACAAATCAAGCGTCGTCACGTGGGGCGGGATGGGGGCGATGGATGACATCTTGGCCGATCGGATCCCGCGACTTGCTGCGATGCATAACCCACCCTGCCGTCATCCCTGTGCTCGTCACAGGGATCCATTCCGGTAACGTCGCCGGATGGGGCGCGTGGGTTACGTCTGCATGCCGGCATCGAAGAAGGGCGGGACGCTTTAGACCGGTGTCACGAGCGATCTGGCGCGGCGCGTTAATTCGATCGAGGAGAGCAATCCCGCCTGGAACGAAGGAGCGTTTGCGGCTTCGAGCGAATGACGCGGCGGTCTCTGGAATGGATCCCTGTGACGAGCACAGGGATGACGGCGGGTGGGGTTCGCGGAGAGGCTAGTCGCCGAAACCGAGCAAATTGTCTGTCCACGCGCATCGAAGCAGCCAAATCCTTAGCTTTTTTGCCAAATAGGGGGCAGAGCGCGGTGTTCGTTTGCCTCCGTTTCTTGTGGCTTCCAAGGACTTAAAAATTACGCTCAGGAAATTATTCCCTCCGCGAAATGGGGAGAACGGCGGGTGCCTGCATACCAACAGCGTAACGCAATGATACAGGACAACTCACAAAATGATTACCTTGTGAATCTACGGATTTTATCTATACATTCTAATCCAATCTGAAACGCTTTAGACTAATTAATGGCGGCAGAAATAATAAATTTGATCGGGGTTTTTGCGTCGATACTAGGCGCAGGTCTGACAGTATATTTTTCGTTTGGAGCGAAAAACGCTGCAGATGCCGCAAAAAATGCCGCATTAGAGACAAGAATGCAGGTGGCAAGAGTGGACATTCTAGCGGATCTCAACATGGCTCGATATCTGCTCGATGACCTTTCTCGCCGAATAAATGGAAAAACATGGGAACTGGTCACAGAGAGAAGCACCTCTATCCGATTGCTCGCATCTCCCATTATTGTTCAATTTGGTGGAGACTTCTCGGAAAATGTGTCGGAAAGATTAGCCGAGCTGGTTTCTCAGATGCGTAGTTTGTCTCAGGTTGCCGACAAAGCACGATTCACGTCTACGAAAGATCCGCAAATTCACAATCTTCTGTCCATCGTCGATGATCAGAAAGAAACCGTTGTCTTGGCGATTTCGGAGATTAAGCAGAAATTGGGAGAGAACGATGGTGTCTAGCTCCAATAGCCCAATAGATAAATGGCGCGCTCTGGTTCGGAGATTAGCGACCGGCACAGGGCAAGGATCAGTGGCATGGAAAGAAACGCCTGATGAAACCGAGTTTCTAGCACGAGTCGGTCCCGCTACACTAATTCTCGGCCGCGGAAATTCCGGGTCCGGCAGCATTCTCTATGTCAGAATACTCGACAACACCGGTAAGATTATCGAAGAATTTAACGACGAGATGCTCGATGCTCGTCCCGGTGGCGAGTATTACAAATCAATGCTGGGCCTTTATCAAGGCATTCAGAGAAAATTAAGCGGCGCTGACGAATATCTCGATGAGATTTTGTCAAACCTTCCTGATGAAGATTCGCCATTTTAAACTTATAAGCGCCCTTACTCGCCTCCCAATTGAATACAGCAGTGATTTTATTGCGATATAATCCTAAAAATCCAGATTCGCCACGTTCAGCGCGTTATCCTGGATGAAGTTCTTGCGCGGTTCCACCTCATCGCCCATCAGCTGGGAGAAGAGCGAATCCGCGTCGGTGGCGTCGTGGACCTTGACCTGCAGGAGCGAGCGGGCTTCCGGGTCGAGCGTGGTTTCCCAGAGCTGTTCGGCGTCCATTTCGCCCAGGCCCTTGTAGCGCTGCACGGTGAGGCCCTTGCGGCCGAAGGCGAAGACGAGGTCGATCAGGGCGATCGGGCCGGCGATGGTGTCGGCGACCTCCTTGCGGCGGAGCACCGGCGGTTCGGCATAGACCTCGCGCAATTTCGGGACGAGCGAATTGAGCGCGCGGGCGTCGGCCGAGCCGATCAGGCCGGCGTCGAGGATCATCACTTCCTTCACGCCCCGCACGGTGCGCTCGAAGATATAGCCGCCGGTGCCGTCGTTGGACGGGTTGACGCGGCCGGTCCAGCCGCGCTCGGTTTCCTCGGCGATCATGTCGAGGCGGGCGGCGACTTCCTCGGCGGTGGCGGCGGCGCGGCCCGGATCGGCGAGTGCCGCGACGTCCATGGCGCCGGCGATGGTGGCCTGCTCGACGACCGAGCGGTCATAGCGCGAATGCAGGCCCGACAGCACGGTGCGCATCTGCAAAGCGGTGGCGATGACGGCGCGCAGATCCTGCCCGGTGCGGACCTCGCCATTGGAGAGTTCCAGCGCGGTGTCGTCGAGCGACAGGTCGATGAGGTAGTCCTCCATCGCCTGCTCGTTCTTGAGATACTGGCTCTGCTTGCCGCGCGTCACCTTGTAGAGCGGCGGCTGGGCTATGTAGAGATAGCCGCGCTCGATCAGCTCCGGCATCTGGCGGAAGAAGAAGGTGAGCAGCAAAGTGCGGATATGGGCGCCGTCGACGTCGGCGTCCGTCATGATGATGATCTTGTGGTAGCGCGCCTTGTCGGCATCGAACTCGTCCTTGCCGATGCCGGTGCCGAGCGCGGTGATCAGCGTGCCGACCTGGTCGGAACCGAGCATGCGGTCGAAGCGGGCGCGCTCGACATTGAGGATCTTGCCCCGGAGCGGCAGGATCGCCTGGTTCTTGCGCGAGCGGCCGCCCTTGGCGGAGCCGCCGGCCGAGTCACCCTCGACGATGAAGATCTCGGATTTGGCCGGGTCCTTTTCCTGGCAGTCGGCGAGCTTGCCGGGCAGCGAGGTGATGTCGAGCACGCCCTTGCGGCGCGTCAGCTCGCGCGCCTTGCGGGCGGCCTCGCGGGCGGCGGCGGCCTCGACCACCTTGCCGACGAGGATCTTCGCCTCGCCGGGATGTTCCTCCAGCCATTCGGCCAGATGCTCGTTGACGAGGCTCTCGACCACGGGGCGGACCTCCGACGAGACCAGCTTGTCCTTGGTCTGGGAGGAGAATTTCGGGTCCGGCACCTTGACGGAGAGGACGCAGGTGAGGCCCTCGCGGCAGTCGTCGCCGGTGAGCGAGACCTTTTCCTTCTTGGTCAGGCCGGACTTCTCGGCATAGCCGGTGACCTGGCGGGTCAGCGCGCCGCGGAAGCCGGCCATGTGGGTGCCGCCGTCGCGCTGCGGGATGTTGTTGGTGAAGGCCAGCACGTTCTCGTGATACGAGTCGTTCCACCACAGCGCGACCTCGACGGTGATGCCGTCCTTCTCGCCGGTGATGTGGACCGGCGTCTCGATCAGCGGCTTCTTGGCGCGGTCGAGATAGCGGACGAACTCGACCAGGCCGCCCTCGTAGAACAGTTCCGTCTGGCGCTCGTCGGCATGGCGGTTGTCGGTGAGCTTGATGCGGACGCCGGAGTTCAGGAAGGCGAGCTCGCGCAGGCGGTGCTCCAGCGTGTCGTAGTTGAACTCGACATTGGTGAAGGTTTCCTGCGACGGGGTGAAGGTGACCTCCGTGCCCGTGTAATCGCCCGCATCGCCTGTGACGGCCAGCGGCGCGTCGGCGACGCCGTGGGTGAAGCTCATCTCGTGGAACTTGCCCTTGCGGCCGATCTTCAGTTTCAGCGAGACGGAGAGCGCGTTGACGACCGAGACGCCGACGCCGTGCAGGCCGCCGGAGACCTTGTAGGAGTTCTGGTCGAACTTGCCGCCGGCATGCAGCTGGGTCATGATGACTTCCGCCGCGGAGACGCCTTCCTCCGGGTGGAGGTCGACCGGAATGCCGCGGCCGTTGTCGGTGACGGTCACCGAACCGTCGGCATTGAGCGCCACGGTGACGAGATCGGCATGGCCGGCCAGCGCCTCGTCGATGGCGTTGTCCACAACCTCATAGACCATGTGATGCAGGCCCGACCCGTCATCGGTGTCGCCGATATACATGCCGGGGCGCTTGCGCACCGCGTCGAGGCCCTTGAGGACCTTGATCGAGCCGGCGCCGTACTCATTGGCTTCGACGACGATTTCTTCAGGAATTTCAGGCGTTTCGGTCATAAAAACACGGTCTTTCGAGGGCGCGCGGGGCGAAACCGGAACGGCCGCCGAATCGCGCTTGAATTCATGTCAAACATATAGGGTTTTCAGGGGGAAATGCCAAATGCGGCGGGCGTTTCAGGCCGCCGGGACGGCGCTCGCGTCAGCGCGGGGCGTGCGCCTCGAAAACGGCGCGGAAGGCGGGGTCGCCGCGGATGGCGGCGAAATCGGGATCGTGGTCGCGCATCCAGGCCATCTTGTACTCCGAAACGCCGAGCGACAGCGTCCTGTCCAGCAAACGGATCGCCTCGTCATGGGCGCCGAGAAGCGCGAACAGGCAGGCGATGTTGTAGGTGGTGCGCGGATCGTCGATCTCGAAGGCAGCGGCCGTGTCGGCCCAGCGGCGGGCCTCGGCCATATCGCCGAGCGCGGCGAGCGCCATGGCGCCGACATAGACGGCGCGGTCGTCATAGGGGTTGAGGCCGATCCGGGTGCGGGTGACCGCATGGACCTCGCGGGCGACGGAGCGGGCCTCGTCGATACGACCTGTCGCCTGCAGGGCAGACATCAGCATCATCGAGGTATGCAGGTCGCGGGGGTCGATCTCGTAGGCGCGGCGGAAGCACCGATAGCCGTCCTCCATGCGGCCGAGCGACATGAACATGCCGCCGCGATAGACATGCGCCTCCTGCAGGTCCGGCGACAGTTCGATGGCGCGCAGGAACGCGGCGTCCGCCTCCTCGAGGCGCAGGAAGATCGAATGGTAGCGGCCGAGCGAACAATGGGCCTCGGCGAGGCCAGGATCGAGGCGCAGCGCATGACGGCCGAGTTCGGCGGCCTCGTCGAGCTCGGCGTCGGGAAGCTGGTAGTGGAAGCCGAGCATGGTGAGGCTCTCGGCGAGGCCGGCATAGGCGAGCGCATAGCCGGGGTCGAAGGCGATGGCGCCCTTGAAGGAGCGCCTCGCCAGGTCGACGCTTCGCCGCGTCATCTCCTTGAGATAGGCGCGGCCGCGCAGATAGTGCTCATGCGCCTCTATGTTCACCGTGCCGCGCACGCCGATCTCCGCGCTGCCCGCAGACGACAGGCGCAGTTTCAGCGCCGAGGCGACGCTTTCGGCGATCTCGCTCTGCAGTTCGAACATCTCGACGAGCGCGCGGTCGAAGCGCTCGGCCCACAGGAGCCGATTGGTGCGGCCCTCGACCAGCTTGGCGGTGACGCGAATGTTCTCGCCCGACCGGCGCAGACTTCCTTCCAGCACGTAGCGGACGCCGAGCTGGGCCGCGACCTCGTCGGGACGCGCGACGGCGTTGCGGTACATGGCCGTCGACCCGGTGGAGGTGACGGACAGGCCGGCGATGCGGGAAAGGTCGGTGACGATGTCCTCGGCGATGCCGGCGGCGAGGAAGTCCTGTTCGGCGTCGCCGCTCATATTGGTGAAGGGCAGGACGGCGATCGACCCGTCGGAGGCCAATGCGGGCTCGACGGTCTCGCGCACCCTGCTCTCGGCGGACAGGCGATGCAGGTCCGCCGCGGGCGCTTGCCCGGAGAGCGCGATCCTGTCGGCCAGCGCCGAGGTCTCCGGCGACGGCTCCACGTCCAGTTCGGCGCGAAGAATGGCGCGGCAGGTGCGGTATTGGGCAATGGCGCGCGAGCGCTCGCCGCTTTCCGCGTAGAGGCGCATCAGCAGGCGGTGGCTCTCCTCGCGAAACGGATCGAGCGCCAACAGATCGCGCGCATCGGCGACGGCACGGCCGGCATCGACCGACTCGCGCAACGTTTCGATCCGGCGAGAGAGTATGGAAACGGCCATCTCGGCGAATTCGGCGCGGCGCGCGGACAGCCAGCCGCTGTCGCCGCCGAGATCTTCCCCGGCCAGGAATTCGCCGGCGAAGAAATCCCCCAGCGGACGCAGGTCGTCGCGGGCACGATCGCCTGCCCGTTCACGAAGGCGGGCGATGTCGCTTTCGAGCGCCGGGGACAGGATCAGGGCGTCCGCGTCCGAGGCGACCGCGTCGGCGCCCAGCACAGCGCGAATGCCGGACAGGGCAGTGCGCAGGCTGTTGCGCGCCTGCTCCTCGCCGCGGTCCGACCAGAGAAAACCGGCGAGCCGGTCGCGGGGCCAGCGCTGACCCGGTTCCGCCGCGAGGCAGGCCAGGACCAGGAGCTCCTTGCGGGTGCGCAGCTTCACCGCGCCCCCCTTCATATCGCGAAGCGAAAGGTCCCCCAGTGTCCGGAGATCGAATGCCGACATGACGTCCCACGCTTCCCGAGAACTCGCCTGGAGACCGATTCGTGCCGTTTTAACGGCTTTTTGCCGCCGCTGTCACGGGGATTTCCCGCCGCCGTGACGGCGCTGGCGCACCATCCGGACATCGAACGCATCCGGAGAACCAAGCCATGTCCGACCAGATCATCCATGCACCCGTCCGCGCCGGCGGCGCCGACCTTTCCAGCTTCATCAGGAGAGCGATCAGGCGTCTCGTGCTTTCGGCGAAGCGCCGCCGGTCCGCCCGAGCCAGCGACCTTTGCGAACGCGACCGGGCCGACCTCGGCCTGCGAAACCACGATTCGTGGCGCACCGATCCGCGTCCGCCGAGCTATTTCGGCCCGAACGGGCGCTGAAGGGCCGCGGGTTGCGGCCCCACTCACATTCGCGTGATGCGGACACGCATGCTTGCGCGGCCTCGCCTCTGCATCCTTACTGGTATCGTTCCCGCGCGGAACAGCCGATCATCCGATCGTTCAAGGGAGG
>Ga0209475_10001218_pt1 | contig 34497 bp, 25 predicted proteins | sample tdDd471_FD_187128 | JGI IMG/M metagenome (GOLD analysis project Ga0209475, IMG submission 187128) | Marine sediment microbial communities from the Atlantic coast under amendment with organic carbon and nitrate - tdDd47.1 (SPAdes)... | ecosystem: Environmental > Aquatic > Marine > Coastal >... | reverse complement strand
GTACGCGCTGGCCGACCGCGACCTCAGCTTCAGCCTCGGCCTCAGCACCAAGATGGCCTGCCCGGGCAGCGCCGAGCTCGCCGGGGCGTTCCTCGAGCGGCTGCAGCGGACCGCGACCTGGGGCGTCACCGGCGACCACCTCACCCTGTACGATGCCTACGGCACCGCGCTGATGCGCTTCACCGCCCGCGAGCCGGGCTGAGCAACGACCACGAGCCGGCTTCCGGCCCGGCCGCGATCCTGCTACGCCATCGCCACCGACACGCGCGAGGGAGCCGAGGATGCTGGAGGCCGCACGGGCACAGGAGGCCGCCGACCTGATCTGGCGGCACTGGCAGGCCGGTACCGTGATGCCGGCGCTGCCGGACGGGCTGCGCCCCGAGACCCGCGACCAGGGCTACGCGGTGCAGGCCGGGCTGGAGCGGTTCACCGGCCAGGCGCTGTACGGCTGGAAGATCGCCGCCACCAGCGTCGCCGGGCAGAAGCACATCGGGGTCGACGGGCCGCTGGCCGGGCGCATCCTGGCCGAGCGGGTGTACGCACCCGGCGCCGAAATATCGCTGGCCGGCAACCGCATGCTGGTGGCCGAGCTGGAGTTCGCGTTCCGGTTCGCCCGCGACCTGCCGCCGCGCGCCGAGCCCTATGGCCAGGCCGAGGTGCTGGACGCGGTCGCCACCCTGCACCCGGCGGTCGAGGTGCCGGATTCCCGGTTCGAGCGGTTCGAGACCGCCGGCGCCGCCCAGCTCATCGCCGAGGCCGCGTGCGCCCGCGACTTCGTGCTGGGCGCGCCGACCACCGCCGACTGGCGGGCCATCGACCTGTCGGCCCACCGGGTGCTCGGCACCATGCCGCGCACCGGCGAGCACCAGGGCATCGGTTCCAACGTGCTCGGCGACCCGCGGGTGGCGCTGACCTGGCTGGTCAACGAGCTGTCCGGCCAGGGCATCGCGCTTCGCACCGGCCAGGTCGTCACCACCGGCACCTGCGTGGTGCCGATCCCGATCCGGCCCGGCGACCGGGTGCACGGCGATTTCGGCGTGCTGGGGACCATCGAGGTGGCGTTCGGGGGCTGACATCACCCCCATCATCCTCATCCCGGGCACGCAAAGCGTGACCCGGGACCCGGCGGGGCCAGCCCAGCTGGGTCCCGGATGCGGCCCGCCTGCGGCGACCCGCTCCGGGATGAGGGAGGGAAAGGACGGAAGCGGGTTGCCCCCTCACCCGACCCCGAGCGCCTCCCCCAGGGCGTCGACCACGCGGTCGACGTCGGCGTCGGTCATGCCCGGGAACAGCGGCAGCGACAGGCAGCGGGAGTAGTAGGCCTCGGCGCCCGGCAGCTCGGGGCTCGGGTGGTGCGCGCGGAACCAGGGCTGGCCGTGCACCGGGATGTAATGCACCTGGGTGCCGATGCCCCGCTCGCGCAGCCGGTTCATCACCGCCGCCCGCTCGACGCCGAGGGCGGCAAAGTCGATCAGCGCCACCGACAGGTGCCAGGCCGGCTCGCAGCCCTCGGCCACCGGCAGCGGCCGGACGTGCGGGCCGAGCCCGGCCAGCCGCCCGGCATAGCGCGCCCGGAGCGACCGGCGCACCGCCACGAAGCGGTCGAGCTTGGAGATCTGGCGCAGGCCGAGGGCGGCGTGGATGTCGGAGAGCCGGTAGTTGAAGCCCGGCTCCGGCATCTCGTAGTACCAGGGGTTCGGGGCACCGGTGGAATCGAACGCCCGCGCGGTGTCGGTGAAGCGCGCCGGGTCGCGCACCATGCCGTGGTTGCGAAAGCGCCGCATGCGCTCGTCCAGCTCGGGATCGCGGGTCGTCAGCACCCCGCCCTCGCCGGTGGCGATGGTCTTCACCGGGTGGGTCGAGAACATGGCGATGGCGCTGTCCGGCACCGCGCCGACCTTGTGCCAGCCCTGGTCGCGCGCCCGCATGCTGCCGCCGAGCGCGTGGCAGGCGTCCTCGACGATCGGCACGCCCGGGAACGCGTCGGCCAGCGCCGCCACGTCGACGCAGTGGCCGTTCAGGTGCACGGCGACGATCGCCCTGACCCGTGCGCGGCCGGCCCGCGCGGCGGCGGCCTCGGCATGCGCCACCGTCATCAGCCCGGTGTCCGGATCGACGTCGGCGAACGCCACGTCGGCGCCGACATAGGCGGCGCAGTTGGCGCTCGCCAGGAAGGTGACGGTCGGCACCACCACCGCATCGCCCGGCCCGACGCCCAGCGCCAGCATCGCCAGGTGCAGGCCGGCGGTGCCGCTGGAGCAGGCGACCGCGTGCGGCGCGTCGACCGCGGCCGTGAACGCCGCCTCGAAAGCGTCGACGGTCGGCCCGGTGGTCAGGAAGTCGCCCCGCAGCACCTCGGCGACGGCGGCGACGTCGTCGTCCTCGATGACCTGGCGGCCGTACGGCAGGAACGGCACCAACGAGGGCGGGGGCACGCTCACCGTCCTACTTCTCCCTGAGCGCGGTCTCGAGCGAGCGCGCGATCGGGGCGATCAGGTAGTCGAGCATGGTCTGCTCGCCGGTCGAGATGATCGCCAGCGCCGGCATGCCGGGCACCAGCTCGATGTCGAAGCGCGCCAGCATCGCCGGATCGAGCCGGATCCGCGCCTCGTAGAACGGCGGTCCCTGGTCCGGCCGGACCACGTCCGGCGAGATCTGGATCACGTGACCCTCGATCGGCTTGAAGGTGCGCTGGTTGAACGAGGTCAGGCGGACGGTCGCCAGCGCGCCCTCGTGCACGGTATCGATGTCGTTCGGGTCGAGCTGGACCCGAACGATCATCTCCTCGCCGTCCGGGACCAGGTTGAGGATCGGGTCGCCGGGGGCGATCACGCCGCCGCGGGTGTGGAAGCGCAGCCCGTAGACCCGGCCCGCCTCCGGCGCCGTGACGGTGGTCCGGGTCAGCGCATCCTTGGCAGCGGTCAGCTGCTGGCGCAGGTCCTGGATCTGGTCCTGCACGGTGCGCAGGTCGGTCTCGACTTCGGCCGTGTTGTTCTCGACCAGCCCGGCCTTCTGGAACTCGGTCTCGGCGATCGTCTGCGAAGCCCGGGCCATCAGCGCCTCGCGGTTGTCGATCGAGCCCTCGAGCTCGGCCTGGCTGCGCTGCAGGGCGAGCAACCGCGGCTTTCGCTCCAGGCCCTTCTCGTACAGCTCGCGAACCCCGACGATCTCCTCGTCGATGATCGCCAGCTGGCGGCGGTCGGAGCGCTGCTGCGCCTTCAGGGCGGCGATCTCCTCGCGCGCCTTGGCGATCCGCCGGTCCAGAAGCTGCAGCTGGTTCTCGACCGAGGCACGCCGCCCCTCGAACAACCGCCGCTCGCCTTCCAGGATCTCGGCGGAATGCACGGAGTCGGCGTCGCCGGTCAGCGCGCGCGGGAAGTCGATGGTCTTTGCATCCGCCCGTTCGGCCAGCAGGCGGGCCTCGCGGCCGAGCGCCGCCACGTACTGCTGATGCACCCGGTCGTACTGGGTCCGGGCCCGGGTCGGGTCGAGCACGATCAGCGGCTGCCCCGCCTTCACCCGGTCGCCCTCATGGACCAGGATCTGCTCGATCAGCCCGCCCTCCAGGTGCTGGACGACCCGCTGGTTGCCGGACACCTGGACCTGGCCCTGGGCGACGGCGCCGGACTGCAGCGGCGCGAACGCGGCCCACAGCCCGAAGATCCCGAAGAACGTGAAGACGATGGCATAGCCGATCCACAGGACCCGCTTCCAGCCGACCGGGTTGCGCTCCACGTCCGCCCCCAGCGGGTCGCGCCAGGGGGAAAGCTCCCGGCCTCTGTCGTCGCGTACCAGGGCCATGGCCGACCGCGTCCCCTCAGCCGTTCCGCTGTTCCGGCCCGGCGGAGATCGCCTGGACATTGTGGACCTTCAGCGAGGTCGACTGCGCGCGAATCGGGCCGGGCGGACGGACCACCACCCCGCGGCCGCCGATCGGCCGGGGTGCATCGACCGGGGGCCGGTCCGGCTGTGCATTGGCCGCCTGCGGCGTCGCCCCGGCCTTGCCGTCGTCCTCCGAGGGCAGGTCCTCCATCCGGGCCCCGGCCGCCTCGTCCGGTCCCGGCTCGTGATCGACCACCATCTCCGCCCCGGCGCCGGCGAGCTCCTGTCTGGGCTCGGGCCGCGGCTGCACGTCGGGACCGGATTCGGAACGGGACTCGGGCCGGGGCTCGGGCCGCGGCACGATCCGCGGCCCTGCCCCGGCCTGCGGCGGTTGCGACGGTTGCTGCGGACGGGCCTGCAGGCGCGGCGCCGGTCCGGCGACCCCCGGGCGGGACGGCGCCGCCCCCGGCAGGGCCGGCATGATCTCCTCGCGGCTGCCGAAGCGCTGCACCATGCCGTTCTGCAGGACCAGCACCTTGTCCATCAGCGACAGGGTCTGCGGCCGGTGGGTGATCAGCACCAGGGTCACGCCGGTGGCCTTCAGGGCCTGCACGGCGTTCAGCAGGGCGTCGTCGCCCTGGCTGTCCAGGTTGGCGTTCGGCTCGTCCAGGACCACCACGCGCGGATCGCCGTACAGGGCCCGGGCTAGGGCCACGCGCTGGCGCTGGCCGCCCGACAGGATCTGCCCGGCCCAGCCGATCTCGGTGTCGTAGCCGTTCGGCAGCCGCAGGATCATCTCGTGCAGTCCGGCCAGCCGGGCCGCCTTGACCACCTTCTGCGGGTCGGGCTCCGCCTCCAGCCGGGCGATGTTCTCGGCGACGGTACCGGGGAACAGCTCCGTGTCCTGCGGCATGAAGCCGATGTAGCGGCCCAGCTCCTCGCCGTCCCAGCTGAACACGTCGGCGCCGTCCAGGCGCACGTTGCCGATCGTCGGCTTGGCGACGCCGACCAGCAGCCGCGCCAGCGTCGACTTGCCGGCCGCCGACGGCCCGATGACGCCGAGCGCCTCGCCGGCCGGCAGGTCGAAGCTGATCCGCTGCAGCACCGGCTTGGTGAGGCCCTGCGGCTGGAAGTACAGGTTCTCGACCGACAGATGCCCCTCGGGGGGCGGCAGCTCCATCTTCTCCAGCCGGCTCTGGGCCGCCTCCAGCACCGCCTCGATCGCGCGATAGGCCTGGTACGCCTCGATCATCGGCCGGGCCTGGCTGACGCCGCCCTCGATCGGCTGCAGGGCGCGGCCGAGGATCAGCGTCGATGCGATCATCAGCCCGGAGGTCATCGGGGTGTGCGGGTCGATGATCTGCACCGCCGCCACCGTCATGATGATCATCTGGACCAGCATCCGGGCCGACTTGGAGATCGCCAGGAAGATCGCCGCCCGGTCGCTGGCCCTTCCCTGGAGATCGAGAACCTGCTCGTTGGCGGCGTGGTAGCGCTTCAGGATCGCCTGACGCATGCCCATGCTCTCGATGACGGCGGCATTGCGGACCGCCGAATCGGCCGACTGATAGGCCGAGACCGAATGGTTCTGCGCCTCCGCCAGGGCCGGCCGGGTCACGCGGTCGTTCAGGATGCCGAGCACCAGCATGACGATCGCCCCGCCGATCGCCGCCAGCCCCATCGGAGCGTTGATATAGAAGATGATCACCAGGAACACCGGCACCCACGGCATGTCGAGCATGGTGAGCATGCCGGGGCCGGTCAGGAAGCTCCGCAGCACCGCGAGCTGGCGCAGGACCTGGGTCGAGCCGACCTTCGAGCGGTCCAGGGCGTCGACCACGATCGCCGACAGCAGCAGCGGGCCGATCCGGCGGTCGATCCAACGCGACACCCGCACGAAGGCGAAGCCACGGACGCTGTCGAGCGCCGCCTGCACCCCGAGTGCGACGGCCGCCATCATCAGAAGCAGGAACAGGGTCGTGGCGCTGCGACTCGCCAGCACCCGGTCGAACACCTGGTACATGAACAGCGGCATCGTCAACATCAGCAGGTTGACGAAGAAGCTGAACACGCCACAGGCGGCAAACGCCGTGTAGCAGGCCTTTAGGAGTCGGTGGACGGTGACGGGGCTGCGCGAGTGCATTCTCGCCTTCGCTGGACCGGGCCAAACGCGCGTGACCGCGCGCGCGTCACCGTATCACACCCTCCGGCCGCGGGCGACCGGACCGGCCGGTCAGTCCTCGGTGAACTTCGCGAGATCGATCTCGCCGTGGCGGAACGGAATCCAGTACTTGGTCTCCGGATTGAACTGGATGCCGTAGATGTTCGTGCAGAACACCTTCTGCGGCGGCAAAGTCCCGCCGGCCTCCTGCTCGGTCCGGCCGTTGTCCACCAGGTCAGACGCCTTGAACTTCTCCCACGCGGCGCCAACGTTGGCGCGCTCGGCCTCGGGAAGATCGTTGATCTCCATGGCGAGATCCCAAGTCTTCTCGAGATCGTTCCAAAGATCGTCCAGATAGGTGCCCATGACCCTCGCCTGTCACGCGTCTCAATCGCTCGTTCAGCGACGTCGGCTTATACCAAACACCGCCACCGGTGAAACCTGAAACTTCGTCAGTACCGGCCGGCGCGAGTGTCTTATGAATCGCCTTGCCTTGTAAACCGCTAGTCGTAGATCGGCCGGCGGCGCCGCGAGCACGTTGACCGGACTCTGGCAAACCGCTATCCGACCCCGTCACCCTTTGGAAATGGGGAACATGGCGACCAAGAACCCGCCCGAGACCGGCGAGACCGCCCCGACCGGCGCCTCCACCGGCGCCACCACCGGCCATCCCACCGCCGTTCTCGTCCTCGGGATGCATCGCAGCGGCACCTCCGCGCTCACGCGGGTGCTCAACGTTCTCGGCGTGGAACTCGGCGACGACCTGCTGCCGCCGGCGGCGGGCAACAACGAGACCGGCTTCTGGGAGCATCAGGGAATCGTCGAGCTGCACGGCGAGCTGCTCGAGGCGCTCGGCTCGAGCTGGGACGACCCGCGGGCGCTGCCGGCGGACTGGGCCGACAGCGAGGCGGCCGGCACTTTCCGGGACGCGGCGGCGACCCGGCTGCGCGGCGACTTCGAGGGCCTGCCGCTCTGGGGGGTGAAGGATCCGCGGATGTGCCGGTTCGTGCCGCTGTGGCGCATGCTGGCCGACGACCTGGGCGCGACTCCGGCGTGGGTCGTCATGCTCCGGCATCCGATGGAGATCGTGCGGTCGCTGCACCAGCGCGACCGCATGTCCACCGGCCGGGCCTACCTGCTTTGGCTGCGCCATACCCTCGAGGCCGAGCGCACGACTCGGGGCCTGGCCCGGGCTTTCGTCGACTATACCGGCCTGATGTCGGACTGGCGGGTAACCATGCGCCGGCTGGCCGACGAGCTCGGCCTGCCGCTGAGGCTCGACGACGTCGCGGCGCAGGAGACGATCGACGGCTTCCTGAAGCCGCAGCTCCGCCACTTCGCGTTCCATGAGGAGGTGCTGGGCGAGGACGACCACCTGGCCCGCTGGGTCGGGGCCGCGCACGGCGCGCTGGCCCGGCTGGCGGCCGGCCCGGACCCGGACGCCGAGGCGACGCTCGACGCGATCGCTGCCGAGCTCGACGTCGCGGGCTGGTATTACGACGACGTGGTCGGCGATTCGGTGCCGCGCGAGAAGCGACTGGCCGAGGAGATCGACGACCTGCACCACCGCCTGCACGAGCGCCAGATCTGGGCCGCCGAGCAGGAGACCCGGGTCGCCGAGCGCGAGAACCGGATCGCCGAGCGCGACGCCCGGATCGCCCAGCGCGACGCCGCGCTGGCCAACGTGCACGCCTCGCTGCACGAGATCTCGACGTCGCAGGCCCAGACCATCCAGGAGCTGCGCCGGACGCTGGTCGAGAAGGAATCGGAAATCAGCATGGCGCAGGGCGAGGTCGCCCGGCTGCACCACAACTTCCGCTACATCAGCTCGACCTGGTCGTGGCAGCTGACCCGGCCGATGCGCCTGCTGGCCCGTCTCGGCCAGGGCGTCCTCGGGACGATGCGGCTGCGGCATTTCGAGATGACGCCGCTGACCTTCATCAACATCCGGCACATCAGTCAGGGCCACTACTACGCGACCAATCCGCATCCACACATCGTGCTGGGCACCCAGCGCGGCCGGCTGCCGACCGGCTGGATCGAGATCAAGTACCAGATCGAGGCCAAGCGGATCGCCTCGCCGTTCCTGTTCGTCGACCAGGGCGAGGGTACCGACGAGTCCGGCCGCATCCGCCTGCCTCCGACCCGCAACGGCCGCGGCCGCGCGATCGTGCGCCTGCCGGACCGGGTGACCGCCCTGCGGCTCGACCCGGTCACCTTCATGGGCGAGTTCCGGGTCGGCCCGATCGAGATCCGCGAGCTCAACGGCATCGTCCTGGCCGCCCAGCTTATGTGGGAACGGATCGCGCCGGCGCTGAAGGACCGCGACGTCCGCCGCCGGACCTGGGACGGGCTGACCGCGGCGCTGAAGCGCGGCGGCATCCGCGAGGTCAAGGAAGGCCTGCGCCACCAGGCGACCGAGCCGCTGCGCACCTACCGGAACTGGTGGGAGACCTACGCAGTACTGGCCGACGGCGACATCGAGGCGATCGGCCGGCACATCGAGGCGATGAGCAGCAAGCCGCTGCTGTCGGTCATCATGCCGACCTACAACACCGACCCGGAAGTGCTGGACAAGGCGATCCAGTCGGTGCGCGACCAGCTCTACCCGAACTGGGAGCTGTGCATCGCCGACGACGCCTCGACCCGCGAGGACACGCGGGAGACGATCCGCCGGCACGCCGCCGAGGACGACCGCATCAAGGTGGTGTTCCGGGAGAAGAACGGCCACATCTCGGCCGCCTCGAACTCGGCGCTCGACCTCGCAACCGGCGAGTTCGTCGTGCTGCTCGACCACGACGACGAGCTGACCCGGCACGCGCTCTACATGATCGCGAACGAGCTGAACTTCCACCCGAACGCCGACGTCATCTACAGCGACGAGGACAAGATCGACGAAGCCGGCGAGACCGACCAGCCGTACTGCAAGCCGGACTGGTCGCCGGACATGTTCCTTGCGCAGAACTACCTCAACCACGTGACCGCGCACCGCCGCAGCCTGGTCGAGGAGGTCGGGCGGTTCCGGCTCGGCTTCGAGGGCAGCCAGGACTACGACCTGGCGCTGCGGATCATCGAGAAGACCCGGCCCGAGAACATCCGCCACATCCCGTTCATCCTGTACCACTGGCGCGCGGTCAGCGGCTCGGTCGCCGACACCGAGGAGGCCAAGGACTACGCGCTGGACGCCGCCCGCCGGGCGATCCGCGAGCACCTGGAGCGCTCGAAGATCGACGCCGAGGTGGTGGCGGGCGCCGACACCTATAGCCACCGCGTGGTGTACGCGCTGCCGAAGCAGAAGCCGCTGGTCAGCCTGATCGTGCCGACCCGCAACCGCGCCGACATCCTCAAGCTGTGCGTCGACGGCATCCGCGAGAACAACGACTACGACAACTGGGAGATGATCCTGGTCGACAACGGCAGCGACGAGGCCGAGTCGCTGGCGTATTTCGAGACCCTGGCCGAGGACGAGCGCATCACCGTGATGCGCGACGACGGGCCGTTCAACTACTCGCGCCTGAACAACCGCGCCGCCCGGCTGGCCAAGGGCGAGATCCTCGGGCTGCTGAACAACGACATCGAGCCGATCAACCGCGACTGGCTGACCGAGATGGTGCGCCAGGTGCTGCAGCCGGGGGTCGGGGCGGTCGGCGCCAAGCTGTACTACCCGAACGACACCCTGCAGCACGGCGGGGTGATCGTCGGCCTGGGCGGCGTCGCCGGGCATTTCGACAAGCGGCTGCCGCGCGAGAAGCGCGGCTATTTCGGCCGCGCCGCCATCGTGAACAACTTCTCGGCGGTCACCGCCGCCTGCCTGCTGACCCCGAAGACCGTCTGGGACGAGGTCGAGGGCCTGGACGAGCATCACCTGGCGGTGGCGTTCAACGACGTCGACCTGTGCCTGAAGATCCGCAAGGCCGGCTACCGGATCGTGTGGACGCCGTACGCCGAGCTGTACCACCACGAATCGGTCAGCCGCGGCGTCGACACCGCGCCGGAGAAGATGGAGCGGTTCGCGGCCGAGGTCCGCACCATGCAGGAGCGCTGGAACACCCGGCTCGAGGGCGACCCGTTCTACAACCCGAACCTGACCCTCGACTACGAGCGCCCGCACCTGGCCGACCCGCCGCGCGCGACCCGGCCGTGGGAGGCGTACTACGAGGGGTGACGGCCCGTCGTGTCTTGAACCGATAGGTCCCGGCTCTTCGCTTCGCTACGGCCGGGATGAGGGCAATAAACAACCACCCCCTCATCCCGGCCGTAGTGGCGGAGCCACGTAGAGCCGGGACCTACCCACTTAAGCTGCTACTCCGCGGCCGCCGCCCTGCCGGCACCGGACTGCCGGCTGACCAGCCGGGCGTACAGCCCTCCCCTGGCCAGCAGCTCGTCGTGGCGGCCGATCTCGGCGACCCGGCCCTGCTCCATCACCACGATCCTGTCGGCGTTGCGCACGGTCGACAGCCGGTGCGCGATCACCACCGTGGTGCGGCCCTCCTGCAGGCGCTCGAGGGCGCCGCGCACCAGCCGCTCGTTGACCGCGTCGAGGTGCGAGGTCGCCTCGTCCAGGATCAGGATCGGCGCGTCCTTCAGGAACGCCCGGGCGATCGCCACCCGCTGGCGCTGGCCGCCCGACAGGCTGGCGCCGCGCTCGCCGACCCGGGTCGCCATGCCGTCCGGCAGGGCGTCGACCAAGTCGCCGAGCGCCGCGTGCTCGACCGCCGCGCGCAGCTCGGCCGCGGTGGCGTCCGGCTTGGCCATCCGGATGTTGGCTTCCAGCGTGTCGTTGAACAGGTAGGTGTCCTGGGCGACCAGGGCGACCCGGTCGAGCACCTGGTCGATCCGGTGCTCCCGCAGGTCGTGGCCGTCGAGCAGGACGCGGCCGGATTCCGGGTCCCAGAACCGCATCAGCATCTGCGCGGTGGTGGTCTTGCCGGCGCCGGACGGGCCGACCAGGGCCACGGTCTCGCCGGCCGCCACCTCGAAGCTGACGCCGTCCAGCGCCGGCCGGTCGGTACCGGGATAGCGGAACCGCACATCCTCGACCGACAGGGCCGCCCCGCGCTCCGGCCGCGGGGTGTCGACGCCGGCGCCGTCCTGCACCACCGGGGTCTCGACCTGGACCGCATGGATGCGGCGGGTGGCGCCCAGGGTGTCGGCGAGCTGCCGGCCGATCTGCGCGATCTCCGAGACCGGCAGGAAGGCTGCGATGCCGAGCAGGGTGAGCAGCGGCAGCAGGCCCGGATCGATCGCCCCGGCCGCCGCCCGCGACGCCCCGGTCACCACGATCGCCAGGCCGCCGAGGCCGGTCAGCACCTCCAGCAGGCTGTGCTGGGCGGTCAGCTCGCGGAAGAACGGCATGCGGTGGCCGACATGGGCGTCGGTCAGCCGGTCCAGGTCGTCGCCGCGCACCAGTTCCTGGCGGTTGGCGACGATCTCGCCCAGCCCCTGCACCGAGTCGACGGCGTGGGCCGCCAGCTCGCCGGACGCCTCGCGCGCCTTGGAGCCGAGGGTATCGACCCGACCGCGCATCAGCCACGGGCACAGCCCGACCGCCAGCAGGAACGGCGCCAGCGCGACCGCCAGCCAGACATCGGCCCAGGCCAGCGTCGCCAGCACGGCAGCCGGCACCAGCACCGCCACGAAGGCCGGTGCGATGGTGTGGGCGAAGAAGTACTCGACCAGTTCGACGTCCTGGGTGGCGATGCCCATCAGGTCGCCGGTCCGCCGTCGCACCAGATAGGCCGGCGCCAGCTTGTCGAGCTTGTCGAAGATCGCGATCCGCATCTCCGCCAGCAACCGGAACGCCACGTCGTGGGCCAGCCAGGACTCCGCCCAGTGCAGGATGCCGGCCAGCGGGGCGGTTATGAACAGCCACGGCAGCAGCGGCTCGAACGGCCGGCCCTCCTTGAGTGCCAGCACGATCAGCGCGCTGATCACCCCGACGCCGATGAACGCCACGACCCGCGCCACACCGAACACGAAGGTCGCGGTCATCTTGCCCTTCCAGGGCCCGATCATCCCCATCAGCAGCGCGACCAGCCGGCCCCAGCCGAGGCCGTCGGCAGCGACGATACCCTCGGTCGGCCCGCCCAGCACGTCGTAGCGCCGCGCCGCCGTCGCCGCCTCGGTGTCCTCGGCCGCCGGCGCCTCGTCCAGCACCACGTCGCCGTCCGAGCGCTCGGCGTCGCGCACCTGCTCGGCCATCAGCGAGGCGTAGACCCCGCCCCTGGCCAGCAGTTCGCGATGCGGCCCCTGCTCGACGACCCGGCCCTCGTCGAGTACCAGGATGCGGTCGCAGTCGACGACGCTGGACAGCCGGTGCGCCAGGATCAGCGTGGTGCGGCCCTGCATCAGCCGGTCGAGCGCCGACTGGATGACCGCCTCGTTCTCGGCGTCGACTGCCGACAGCGCCTCGTCCAGCACCAGGATCGGGGCGTCGCGCAGGATCGCCCGGGCGATCGCCACCCGCTGACGCTGGCCGCCCGACAGCTTGATGCCCTTCTCGCCGACCGGGGTGTCGTAGCCCTGCGGCAGGCCGGCGACGAAGGCGTGGATGTTGGCGGCCCTGGCGGCCTCGATCACCTGCTCGTCGGTGGCGTCGGGCCGGCCGAGCCGGATGTTCTCTCCGATGGTGCCGTGGAACAGGAAGGCATCCTGCTGGACCACGGCGACGCGGGAGCGGATCGCCTCGAACGGCAGGGTCCGCAGGTCCTCGCCGCCGATCCGCACGGTCCCGGTATCGGGATCGTAGAACCGCAGCAGCAGCCGGACGATCGACGACTTGCCGACGCCGGACGGGCCGACCACGCCGACCCGCTCGCCCGGGCGGACGCTGAAGCTCAGATCCTCGTGGGTGACCCGGCGCGAGCCCGGATAGGCGAAGCGTACGCCCTCGAAGGCAATGCTCGGCTCCAGCTCGGGCACCGCGCGGGCCGGCGCATCGGCGATCGGCGGCCGGGCGTCGAACAGCTTGTACAGGCCCTGGGCGGCGGACAGCCCGACCATGCCCTGGTGCAGCACCGTGCGCAGGTCGCGCATCGGCCGGAAAATCTCGACGCCCAGCATCAGGATCACCAGCAGCGCCGACAGCTCCATGGAGCCGCCCTGCACCCGGTAGGCTCCGAGCGCCAGGGCGGACGCCGCACCGAGCGCGATCGACGCGTCGGTGATGCCGCGGGCCAGGGTGTTGGTGCCGAGCACCCACATGGTGGTCTGGAACAGGTGGCGGGCCTTCTCGGCCAGCACCGTGGCACGCTCGCTGGACCGGCCGAACGCCTTGAGGGTCGCGAGGCCCTGGATCGAGTCCAGCAGCTCGGCGGCGAACGCCGCATAGGCCTTCTGCCGGGCGATCGAGTTGGCGGTGTCCTTCTTGTGCCAAGCCGCGGGCGCGAACAGCGCGACCAGGGCGAATCCGCACATCACCGCCGCCACCGGCATGTCGAGCCAGGCGACGAAGGCGAAGATCAGGATCGGCGTCAGCGCCGCCACCAGGAGCTGCGGCAGGTACTGGCCGAAATAGGTCTCGAGCTGCTCGACCCCGTCGATCAGCACCAGGGTCAGGTCGCCGGAGCGCTCGGCCCCGACATAGGCCGGGCCGAGCGCGGTCAGCCGCTCGAACAGGTTGCGGCGCAGGCGCTTCTGGACGATCGCCGCGGTCTCGTGCGCGACCATGGTCCGCCACTGCTCGAACACGCCGCGCAGCACCATCACCACGGCGATGCCGACCGCCGCCGGCGCGATCTCGGCCAGACCGTCTCCGGCGAACACCCGGGCGATCAGCCAGCCCAGCAGCGCCAGGCGGGCGACGCCCAGGCCGACCGCGATCAGGCCGATCAGCACCGCCCAGGCGATCCGGCCACGGACACCCTCGGTGAAGGCCCAGAGGCGAGGTTCGAAATGCATGCTGCGGCTCCGGCGTTGCGAACGAGTCGCAAGACAATACAGGCGAACAGTTTCGTTCGTCCGTGGACAAATACGAAGGCCATCCGTAGAAAAATGTACACGCTATCGAGCGGCTGCAGCGGTTATCGTGACGCCATGATCGGAGACTGGGACAATCTGCGCGTGTTCCTGGCGCTTGCCGAGGAGGGCAACCTCACGGCGGCGGCCCGCCGCCTGCGGGTCAGCCACCCGACCATCTCCCGACGCATCAAGGCGCTGGAGGATGAACTCGGCACCCGGTTGTTCGACCGGCTGCCGGACCGCTTCCAGCCGACCGAGCAGGCGCTCGAGCTGCTGCACGACGTGAAGGAAATGGAGCGGGCCTCGCTGTCGATCGACCGGCGCAGCGCCGGGCTGTCGGGCTCGCATCTCGGCACCGTGCGGATCTCGGTCGACGAGACCATGGCAGAGTTCCTCGGCCGCCATCTCACCGAGCTGACCGCCAACCACAAGTGCATCGAGTTCGAGATCGCGGTCGCCCACATCTCGGCCAACCTGTCGCGGCGCGAGGCCGACCTGCTGATCCGCCACCACGTGCCGGACCTCGCCAGCGTGGTCGGCCGCAAGCTCGCGACCTTCGCCTTCTCGGTGTATGGCACCGCCGAGCTGGCCGCCCGGACCGACGGCTCGCGCTCGACCCTGGTCGAGCTGCCTTGGGTCGGGTTCGACGAGGAGCACCAGTACATGCCGGGCCAGCGCTGGCAGGCGGCCCTGCTCGGCAACGGCCGGCCGGCGGTGCGCACCAACAACGGGGTGATGCTGGCCAACGCCATCCGCGGCGGCAACGGCGTCGGTGTGCTGCCTTGCTTCATCGGCGACGCCGACCCGGCCCTGGTCCGCGTCACCCCGGTCATCGACGAGGCCGCCACCGACCAGTGGCTGCTGGTGCACAGCGACCTGCGCAACGTGCCGCGGGTGCGGATCGTGATGGACGCCTTGGTGCAGCTGTTCAAGGCGCACCGCGCCGAGATCGAGGGCGGTCCGTTCCCAGTGGCAGGCGAGCCCGAGCGCCCTCGCCTTACTGCCTGAACGGTGGCAACAGCCATCGGCTCCGTATGTTGTCCGGCCCCGGCGACCGTGCCAATGATGTCGCCCCGTTAGGCACCGGCGCGGAGACGGCCATGACCACCGAGTTCACCGCCGAGGGCGGCTGCACCTGCCGGCAGGTCCGCTATCGGATGACCAGCCGGCCGCTGTTCGTGCATTGCTGCCACTGCAGCTGGTGCCAGCGCGAGACCGGCTCGGCGTTCGCGCTCAACGCCATGATCGAGGCCGACCGGGTCGAGCTGCTGAGCGGCGCCCCGGAATGCGTCGACACGCCGTCGGCCAGCGGCAAGGGCCAGAAGATCTGGCGCTGCCCGAGCTGCCGGGTGGCGGTCTGGAGCAACTATTCCGGGGCCGGCGAGACCGTGAGGTTCGTGCGGGTCGGCAGCCTCGACGAGCCCGGCCGGCTGCCGCCCGACATCCACATCTTCACCTCCACCAAGCAGCCCTGGGTGGTGCTGCCGGACGGCGTGCCGGTGATGGAGGATTTCTACCAGCGCAGCAGGTACTGGCCGGCCGACAGCCAGGAGCGCTTCCGGATCCTGCGCGGCGGCTGACGGGATCACTCCGCCATTCCGTAGGCGGACGGCGCGAACATGCGGGCCAGGACGGCCACGCCGAGCGCGATGTAGGCGGCACAGCCGAGCGCGATCGCCTCGATGGTCACGCCCAGGTCCAACAGCACGCCCAGCAGCACCGGCGACAGGGCGCTGGCGACCACCGAGCACGCCGTCACCAGCGCCCGGATCGCGCCCAGATGCCGGACGCCGTACAGCTCGGCCCACAGGGTGCCGAGCAGGGTCGAGCTGAACCCGGCGGTCGCGCCGGCCGACATCAGGAACAGGTAGCCGGCCCAGATCGGGTCGAAGACGGCCAGCACCACCAGTCCGAGACCGAGCGGCGCCAGGTAGAACCTGGAGGTCCGGCGCGCCCCGATCCGGTCGATCACCGGCCCCGCGATCAGGGCGGTACCGACCTGGCAGACGGCATAGCCGACATAACCGCCGGCGAAGACCGCGAGGCTCCAGCCCTTGACGTCGCTCAGATGCACCTGGTGGAAGAGAACGCCGGTCACGATGAAGGACGGCGCCATCGCGGCAACCAGGACCCGATGGAACACCCGGTCGCGCAGCACCTCGCCCCGGGTCCACTGCCGGACACCGTCGCCGCCGTCGCCACCCGCCGTCCGTCCGAGCAGCGCGGCATGACGTCGGCCGTGCCCGGCCAGCAGCAGCAGCGCGGCCGGCAGGATCAGCACCAGGATCAGCACCGCGCTGCCGCCGTAGGTGTACCGCCATCCGAACGCCGCGATCGCCGTCACCACCAGGGCCGGGCACAGCGCTTCGCCGGCCGGGAAGCCGAGGGTCGCCACGCTGACCGCCTTGCCGCGCATCGCGGGTTCGGCATAACGCGCCGTGGCGGTGACCGCAGTGTGGGATGCCAGCCCCTGCCCGAAGAACCGCAGCAGGAAGATCGACAGGCCGAGGGTGACCGGCCCGACCGCCAATGCCGCTCCGGTCGCTGCAAGCGCGAGCCCGGCTAGCACGACCGCCGCGAACAGCCGAAGGTCGACCCGGTCGATCAGCCCGCCGGCCCAGATCAGGAGCAGGCCGCTGGTCAGGGTCGCCGCCGAGTACACCGCCCCGAACCCGGCATGGCCGAGCCCGAAGCTGTCCCGGAACTCCTGCGAGAACAGCGATATGAAGTAGGTCTGCCCGGCACTCGACGCGAACGCCATCAGGAAGCCGAACGCCAGCAGCCGCCGGTCCGCCAGCAGCGCCCTCACCCCCGCAAGCCTCATGTCGCGGCCCCGGCGGCCGACACCATCAGCTCCGCCAGCGCAGCGTGGTCTCGCGGACCGGGTTCTCGAACGGCGTGCCGTCGCTGCGCCAGGCGGCATAGGCCTTCTTCAGGCGGAAGTACCACTTGGCCTGGACGTCGGCATCGTTGATCAGCATCAGCGTCGGATTGTGGGCGAGGCCGCGCTGCTGGCGGACCACCACGTCGCGGTCCTGGCCCAGGAACCGGCGGGCGAACGGCGCGAGGATCGGCTTCAGCAGCGTCAGCCACGGCACCGTCCAGAAGATCATGTGGGTGATCTCGGTGGTCTTCTCGTCGACCGGCGTCACCGCGGTCACGCCGCACACCCGGTGCCGGCCGATCTCGATGTCCTCGACCCGCAGGCCGGGCAGCCGGAACCGGATCTCGGTGGTCGGCACGCCGCCGAGCAGCTTGTAGGCGGCCGAGTTCTTCGAGGGCTGGTGCCGCAGCATCGCGAAGCCGAGGTCGCTCGGCCCGAACCGCTTGGCCTTCTCGTGGATCGACTTGCGGGTCCGCCACCACCAGCTGGTGTGCACGAACGGGCCGTGCGCCGGGTCCATCAGGCCGATCACCGCATGGTCGACATGGCACGGGAAGGTCATGCGCTGGACCATGCCGGGCGCCCGGTCGGTGACTGCCGGCAGTGCCGGCGGCTGCACCACCGGTTCGGCGGTGGAGCGCAGGTCGGCGCGCATGTAGACCCAGATGCCACCGTGACGGTCGACCGCCGGATAGGTGGCGACCCGGATCTTCTCGACCTCCATCGACTGGTCGGCGGTCAGCGACGGGATCGCCGTGCACCGGCCGTCCGGCGCGAACCGCCAGCCGTGGTAGCAGCACTCGACCTCGCCGGCGTCGAACCGGCCGTCCGACAGCGGGATGCCGCGGTGCGGGCAGATGTCGCGCATGGCGAACACCGTGCCGTCGGCGCCGCGGCCGAACAGCACCGGCTCGCCGAGCAGGGTCTTTGCCAGCATCTTGCCGGGAGCGAGGTCACCCGACGGCATGGCGAAGTACCAGATGTCGCGCAGGAAACCGTCATCGCGAGTCGACGGACCGCGGCTCGTCGTCCCTGGATGCTGCGTCCCTGGATGCTGCGTCCCTGGGCGCGGCGCTTCTGTTGTCTCGGTCGCTGGCATGGCGCGGACATTGCCACCGGCCCCCGGTGGTGGCAACTGCGGTCGTGGTCGCTGGATCGGCGGCTTCGCCGTCAGGCGACGCCGTTCGGCCCGGCGTCGGCGATCGGGAACACGCCACGCAGCGCATCGGCCGGCAGACGGGCGACATGGGTGATGAAGCAGTCGATGCCCCGGCCGCTGCGCGTCACCGGCAGGATCAGCTTCTCGTGCAGCACCCGCCCGTCCTCGCGCCGATAGAGATCGTCGCGCTCGGAGCGGACCAGCAGGTGAACCGAAATGTAGGGCCACCGGCTCTTGCGCGCGGCGTCGTAGCCGCGGCGAACCGCATCCCCCAGCGGTCGCGGATAGCTCGACATGTACTGACCGGTCATGTCGACACCGAGGTCGGCAACGACCGCGCCGCCGAACACCCGGCACAGGTAGTCGTCGCCGGCTTCGTCACGGTCGTAGACGCAGAGCGACCCGATGAGATTGCCGAGCTCCACGACGTCGAAGGCGTCCCGGGGCACCATCCACTCACCGCGGCCGGCGGCCATCCAACGTCGGAACAGACGGCGATTCGCGTCGGTGAGGAGGGCGTTCTCGTCCCCCGGGCCGAGCGACGCTTCCCGTGCGATCGTCCAGTTCAGCTCGAAATCCGACTGCTTCGGAGCAGGCATCCGACTGGGGTCCCCCTATCGTCGGGCCGGAACGCTAGTATCGATTCGGCTCGGAATCCAGCCCGAACGCCCGCCGTGCGCGCGTCGAATCCGACATGGGACGGATTGCCTCCTGCCGACCGGATCGCATTGCGTTGGACACTGCAGCCGAGCGGGTCGGACAATCGCGAGCGGCAACCACGGAGATCGAGAATGTCGGCCTGGATCGAGATGATCGGAGACGACGAAGCCGGCCCGGAACTCCGGGAGGTTCTGGCGCTCGCACGGACGCCGCACGGCACCGTCGACAACGTGATGCGCGTGCACTCGCTGCGCCCGAACACCATGCGCGGCCACGTCATCCTGTACCGGGCCGCCCTGCACGACGACGCCAACACGCTGCCGACCTGGCTGCAGGAGACGATCAGCTCCTATGTGTCGATCCTGAACGACTGCCCCTACTCGCTCGCGAATCACTGGGCCAACGCCGCCCATCTGATCGGCGACGCCGGCCGCGCCGCCGAGATCCGGGCCGCCCTCGACGCGCGGGCGCCCGAGCGCGCCCTCGACGGACGCGAGCTGGCGCTGCTGCGCTACGCCGAGAAGCTGACACGGTACCCCGGCGAGATGACGAAGGCCGACGTGGACGCGTTGCGGGCGGCCGGGCTCGACGACGGCCAGATCCTGGAGGCCAACCAGATCGTCGGCTACTTCAACTACGTCAACCGGCTCCTGAACGGCCTCGGCGTCAGCACGGACGGAGACATCGTCGGCTACTACAAGAGCGACGGCTGAACGGGCGACGACTGAACGGGCGACGACTGAAGGGGGAACGGACGATGACGACCGACGCGATCGCCGGAGCGCGGAACCTGCTGGTCGACTGCGCACAGGTGAAACCCGGCGACCGGCTGCTGATCGCGTTCGAGCCGCCGTCGTTCGGCTACTACGAGGCGGACGCCCTGGAGTGCCTGGTGGCCGCGGCGCGCGAACTTGGAACTCAGGTTTCAACCCTGGACGTCGGCTTCGTGCCCGAAGCGCCCGAACTGACGGACGAGTTGCTGGACGCGGTACGCGCCGCCGACGTGGTCGTGTTCCTGGCCCGGCTCGGCGACCAGCTCCGGTTCTCGGACATGCCGCCCGGCAAGACCTTCGTGGTCAGCTTCGCGCTCGGCGGCGGCATGTTCGCCTCGCCGTTCGGCCGCGCCGACTACGGGTTCTTCGTCAAGCTCAAGAAGCTGATCGATGCCCGCCTCGCCGCCTCCGACAGCGTGCGGATCACCTGCGCCCGCGGGACCGACGTGGTGGGCCGACCGGACATCGACCTGGCGGTCGACGGCGACACCACGGTGCGGCGGTTCCCGATGCCGGTGTTCACCCCGGTGCCGGCGCACAGCTTCAGCGGACGGGTCGCCCTCCCGGGCTTCCTGACCGGAACCGGGTCAATGTACTACGACCCGTTCACGCTCGAGTTTCCCGAGCCGCTGTTCGCGATCCTGGAGAACGGCCGGCTGGCCGGCTTCGACGGTCCCGCCGCCGAGGTCCGCCGCGCCAATGCCCATTACGACTTCGTCGCCGAACGCTTCGGGATCGACCGCGACTGCGTGCACTCGTGGCACGCCGGCATCCATCCGGGCTGCGCCTTCCCGTGGCCGATCCGCGACTCCTACGAACGCTGGAGCGGCGCCGCCTTCGGCAACCCGCGGGTCCTGCACTTCCATACCTGCGGGGCCTACCCGCCCGGCGAGATCTGCTGGAACGTGATCGATCCGACCCTGTCGGCGGACGGAACGGCGCTTTGGGAGGACGGCGTGCTCAGGCTCGACCGGGTGCCGGGCGCGCCGGACCTGCTCGCCAGCCACCCGGAGATCGCCGCCCTGTTCGCGAACCCGTCGCGCGCGATCGGGATCGACTGACCCCCGATCGACGCCCCCGTGGGCGGGATCAGAACACCAGCTGGTCGTCGCCGCCGGAGCCGCCGATGACGATCTCGCCGCGGTCCGCCAGGTCCTTGGCCGACTGCACCATGGCGGTCTGGGCGTCCTCGACGTCCTTCAGGCGGATCGGGCCGAGCGCCTGCATGTCCTCGCGCATCAGCTTGGCGGCGCGTTCAGACATGTTCGAGAAGAACAGGTCGCGCAGTTCCTCCGACGCACCCTTCAGCGCGATCACCAGCTTGTCCTTGTCGACCGCCCGCAGCAGCGTCTGCACGCCCGCCGGATCCAGTCGCTGCAGGTCCTCGAAGGTGAACATCAGCGAGCGGATACGCTCGGCCGCGTCCTTGTTGCGCTCCTCCAGGGCCGACAGGAACCGGCTCTCGGTCGCCCGGTCCAGGTTGTTGAAGATCTCCGCCATCATCTCGTGGCTGTCGCGCCGGTTGGTGCGCGCCAGGTTGGACATGAACTCGGTGCGCAGCACCCGCTCGACGTCCTTCTCGATGTCCTTGTTGACCGCCTCCATGCGCAGCATGCGCATGACGACTTCCATGGCGAAGTTCTCCGGCAGGGTCGCCAGCACCTTGGCGGCATGGCCCTGCTGGATCTTGCCGAGGATCACCGCGACGGTCTGCGGGTACTCGTTCTTCAGGTAGTTCGCCAGGACCTGCTCGTTCACGTTGGCGAGCTTGTCCCACATGGTCCGGCCGGCCGGGCCGCGGATCTCCTCCATGATGTCCTGGACGCGGTCCTCGCCCAGGACCTTGGTCAGCAGGCGCTCGGTGGAGTCGAGGGAACCGACCAGCGATCCGGTCGAGGACACCTGCTCGGCGAACTCGACGAACAGCCGCTCGACGATGTTGGACGACACCGTGCCGAGGCCGGCCATGACCTGGGAGATCTCCTTGATCTCCTCGTCGTCCATCTGGCCGAACAGCTTGGCGGCCTGCTCCTCGCCGAGCGACATCAGCAGGATGGCCGCCTTCTCCGGGCCGCTGATGCTGCGATAGTCCTCGCGAACGCGCATACCCATGGCGTCGCCTCCTGTTGTCACTGCTCGCCCGCGTATCGGCCAATAATACCCGATCCGGGCCGTGGGCGCGTCCCTTTAGTCCCGCACTCGACCGGGCGGCGTCCAGGGATATTCAACGACGCGTCCGGCCGCGCGGGCATTCCGCCGCCCGATCGCCCCGTCCGGCAGTGGGCCGCGGGCGACCGATCGTCGTCATTGGAACAAAAACGGTCGCCTGACGTGCCAATGCGTCCTTGCGCCGATAAAGACATAAAGATATCTTTATATCGACATGGCGCGAGGAGGCATCGTGGAAACATTGCTGTCAGGGTTGCGGGCGGTCGCGGAGCCGACCCGGCTGCGCATTCTGGCGCTGTGTGCCCGGGCCGAGTTGTCGGTGACCGAGCTGGTGACCATCCTCGGCCAGAGTCAGCCGCGGGTGTCGCGCCATCTCAAGCTGATGGTCGAGGCCGGGGTGCTGGAGCGCAACCGCGAGGGTGCGAGGGCGTTCTACCGGCCGGCCGAGCGCGGCGGCCTCGCCGACATGGTGCAGGCCCTGGTCGATCTGGTGCCGGGCGACGACCCGGAGGTGCTGGACGACCTGGAGCGCCTCGACCGGATCCGCGAGGACCGGGCCGAGCGTGCCAGCCGATACTTCCAGGAGAACGCGGCCCGCTGGGAAGAGCTGCGTGGGCTGTACGTCGACGACGACATGGTCGACGCCCGGCTGCTGGCGACCCTCAAGGAGGAGCCCGGCGGCGATCTGCTGGACATCGGCACCGGTACCGGCCGTGTCCTGGAGATGGCCGCCGAGCACGTCCGCAGCGCCGTCGGCATCGACAACGCCCGGCCGATGCTGGAGATCGCCCGAACCAACCTGGACAAGGCCGGCTACCGGCACTGTCAGGTGCGGCTGGCCGACATGTACCGGCTGCCGTTCCCGGCCGAGCGGTTCGACGCGGTGACCGTCAACATGGTCCTGCACTACGCGGAGTCGCCGAGCGCCGTCCTGTCCGAGGCGGCCCGCGTGCTGAAGCCCGGCGGCCGACTGATCGTCGTGGACTTCGCACCGCACGAGCTGGTCGAGCTGCGCGACGAGCACGAGCATCGCTGGCTGGGCTTCGAGGAGGCCGAGATCGGCCGTATCGCCGCCCATGCCGGCCTGACCCTGGAACCCACCGTGGCGGTCGAGGGCGAGCCCCTGACGGTCTGCCTGTGGCGGGCCCGCCGGGCGCCTGCCGCCCGCATTGCCGCCGCGTCTTGAGGAGAGGAAGATGAGCCGCATCCCGACGATCAGCTTCGAGTTCTTCCCGCCGAAGGACGAGGCCGGCGAGGGCAAGCTCTGGGAGACCCTGGAGCGGCTGGCGCCGTACGGGCCGCGCTTCGTATCGGTGACCTACGGGGCCGGCGGCAGCACGCGCGAGCGCACCAGCCGGATCGTCACCCGCATCAAGCGCGACAGCGGGCTGGAGCCGGCCGCGCACCTGACCTGCGTCGGCGCCACCCGCGACCAGGTCGACGAGGTCGCGCGCGGCTGGTGGGGGGCAGGCATCCGCCACGTGGTGGCGTTGCGCGGCGACGCCCCGGCCGGTACCGGCAAGTACCAGCCGCATCCCGGCGGCTATGCCAACGCCGCGGAGCTGACGGCCGGGCTGCGCCGGATCGGCGACTTCGAGATCTCGGTCGGCGCCTATCCGGAGTCGCATCCGGACTCGGCCACGCCGGAGGCCGACCTGGACAACCTGAAGCGCAAGCTGGACGCCGGCGCCAATCGGGCGATCACCCAGTTCTTCTTCGAGGCCGAGACGTTCCTGCGGTTCCGCGACCGGTGCGCCGCCGCCGGCATCGGCGCACCGCTGGTGCCCGGGATCCTGCCGGTCACCAACTTCAAGAAGGTGGTCGAGTTCTCGGCGGCCTGCGGGGCCACCGTGCCGGCGTGGATGGCCGAGCTGTTCGAGGGCCTGGACGACGACCCGGAGACCCGCCAGCTGGTGGCGGCCACGACCGCGTCGGAACTGTGCATGGCGCTGATGGCCGAAGGCGTGGAGGACTTCCACTTCTACACCCTGAACCGCCCGCAGCTGGCGGCGGCGATCTGCCGGCGCCTGGGCGTGCGGCCCGAGCTGGAGGCTGCGGCATGAGCCGTGCCGGCCTCATGGTCGAGGCCCGGCGCGCGCCGCTGCCGGTGTCGGGCGGGCTGGCGGAAGCGCTGGCCGGCTTCGCGACCCCGTGCCTCGAGGTGTTGAACCTCGAGCAGCCGCGGGCGGTGCGGGCGGCGCATCGCAGCTATCTGGAGGCCGGGGCTCGGGTGATCCGGACCAACACCGCCGGTGCCTCGCCGCAGCGCCTCGACCGCTGGCGGATGCACGACGAGGCGTTCATCGTCTCCTACATGGCGGCCGAGCACGCCGCCGAGACCGCCCGGGCGGTCGCCGCCGAGACCGGGATCGAGCGCTGGGTGCTGGGCGTCGCCCGGGTCGAGTCGCGGGTCCGCCAGCTCGGCTTCCTGTCGCTCGACCAGGTCGAGACCGCGGCCCGGACCATGGCGTCCGGGCTTGCCGGTGGCGGTGCCGATGCGATCGTGGTGGAGACCAACCAGGACGGTGCCCGGCTGATCGCGGCGCTCGCCGGGGTCCGCCAGGGCATGGCGGATGCCGACCGCGCGCTGCCGGTGCTGCTGACCCTGCGCTACGACCCGCTGTTCGGCACCCCGCACCGCGACCGCGTGACCGCCGACCTGGCCGGGGCCGCCGCCGCCGCCGCCGGGCTCGGTGCCGCCGCCGTCGGGGTCGCCAACGCCGACCTCGCCGACTCCTGGATCGACACGCTGCGGGCGGTCGCCCGGGCGTTTCCCGGACCGCTGCAGGCCGAGGCCGCGCCGGCGTCGCCCGATCTGGCGGCGCTGCTGGCCGACCCGGCGCTGGCGTCGCGGCTGGCGCTGATCGGCGGCGGCCGGTCGCCCGAGGACGCCGGGCGACTGTGCGAGCGACTGCGTTCCTTTCGCGGCGGCAGGGCCGGCGTCGGTCCGCTTCGTGCCGCCAACGACACCGTCACCGTGCCGGTCCGCCGGCCGAGGGGTACAGGATGACCCGGACTGAACGACTGGAAGCCCTGCACCGGCTGGCCGAGCAGCGCGTGCTCGTGCTCGACGGCGCGATGGGCACCATGATCCAGAACCTGAAGCTGGACGAGGCCGATTTCCGTGGCGAGCGGTTCAAGGACCACGACCGCGAGCTGAAGGGCGACAACGACCTGCTGAACCTGACGAAGCCGGACGCCATCGAGGCGATCCATCGCCAGTACCTGGACGCCGGCGCCGACATCATCCAGACCAACACCTTCAATGCGACCTCGATCAGTCAGGCCGACTACGGCCTGCAGGCGCTGGCGCGCGAGATCAACAGGACCGGTGCCGAGATCGCCCGGCGCGCGGCCGACCGGTTCGCCGAGGAGACCGGCCGGCTGGCGTTCGTCGGAGGCGGGCTCGGCCCGACCAGCCGGACCGCCTCGATCTCGCCCGACGTGAACGATCCCGGGGCCCGCAACGTCACCTTCGACGAGCTGCGCGAGGCGTACCACGAGGCGACGCTCGGCCTGATCGAGGGCGGCGCCGACATCGTCATGGTCGAGACCATCTTCGACACCCTGAACGCCAAGGCCGCCCTGGTGGCGGTGCGCGAGGCGTTCGACGAGGCCGGGGTGGAGCTGCCGATCATCATCAGCGGCACCATCACCGACCGTTCGGGGCGGACCCTGTCGGGCCAGACCCCGGAAGCGTTCTGGAACGCCGTCCGCCACGCCAGGCCGTTCGCGGTCGGGTTCAACTGCGCGCTCGGCGCCAAGGACCTGCGCGCCCACGTCGCCGAGCTGGCGCGGGTCGCCGACGTCAAGGTGTCGGCCTATCCGAATGCCGGCCTGCCGAACGAGTTCGGCGGCTACGACGAGACTCCGGACCAGACCGCCGGCCACCTCGGCGGCTGGGCCTCGGACGGGCTCATCAACCTGGTGGGCGGCTGCTGCGGCACCACCCCGGACCATATCCGGGCGATCGCCGAGGCCGTGAAGGCCGCCCCCCCGCGCACCGTGCCGACGGTGCCGCGCCGCCTGCGTCTGTCCGGCCTCGAGCCGTTCGAGATGCAGACCTTCCACAATCAGGCAGCCTGAGGCCTCATGCAGCCACCACGCATCTTCGTGAACATCGGCGAGCGGACCAACGTCACCGGCTCCGCCCGTTTCCGCAAGCTGATCGCCGCCGGCGACTACGAGACCGCGCTGGAAGTGGCGCGGCAGCAGGTCGAGAACGGCGCCTCGATCCTCGACGTCAACATGGACGAGGGACTGCTCGACTCCGAAGCGGCGATGACCACCTTCCTCAACCTGATCGCCGCCGAGCCCGACATCGCCCGGGTCCCGATCATGGTCGACAGCTCGAAGTGGAGCGTGATCGAGGCCGGGCTGAAGTGCCTGCAGGGCAAGGGCATCGTCAACTCGATCAGCCTGAAGGAGGGCGAGGCGCCGTTCCTGGAGCAGGCCCGCAAGGTCCTGCGCTACGGCGCTGCCGTGGTGGTCATGGCGTTCGACGAGGACGGCCAGGCCGAGACCGCCGAGCGCAAGGCCGACATCTGCGAGCGTGCCTACCGACTGCTGGTCGACACCGTCGGCTTCCCGCCCGAGGACATCATCTTCGACCCGAACATCTTCGCGGTCGCGACCGGCATCGAGGAGCACAACGACTACGCCCGGGCGTTCTTCGAGGGCACGAGGCTGATCAAGGAGCGCTGCCCGCACGTCCATGTCTCCGGCGGCGTCTCCAACGTGTCGTTCTCGTTCCGCGGCAACAACGCGGTGCGCGAGGCGATGCACGCCTGCTTCCTGTACCACGCCATCGAGGCCGGTCTGGACATGGCGATCGTCAACGCCGGCGCCCTGCCGGTCTACCAGGACATCCCCGAGGATCTGCGCGAGCGCATCGAGGACGTTCTGCTGAACCGCCGTCCCGACGCCACCGATCGGCTGCTGGAGATCGCCGAGACCTTCAAGGGCGATGGCGCCAAGACCAAGGTGGCGGACGATTCCTGGCGCGAGCTGCCGGTCGAGAAGCGCCTGGAGCACGCCCTGGTGCACGGCATCGCCGACCATGTCGAGACCGACACCGAGGAGGCGCGCCGACAAGCCGACCGGCCGCTGTCGGTGATCGAAGGTCCGCTGATGGACGGCATGAGCGTGGTCGGCGACCTGTTCGGCGCTGGCAAGATGTTCCTGCCTCAGGTCGTGAAGTCGGCGCGAGTGATGAAGAAGGCGGTCGCCTACCTGCTGCCGTTCATCGAGGCCGAGAAGGGCGACGGTCCGCAGGAGGCCAAGGGCAAGATCGTCATGGCGACGGTCAAGGGCGACGTCCACGACATCGGCAAGAACATCGTCGGCGTGGTCCTGCAGTGCAACAACTACGACGTGGTCGACCTCGGGGTGATGGTGCCGTGCGCCAGGATCCTGGAGACCGCGGTCGAGGAGAAGGCCGACATCATCGGGCTCTCGGGCCTGATCACGCCGAGCCTGGACGAGATGGTCTACGTGGCCTCGGAGATGCAGCGCCAGGGCATGGACCTGCCGCTGCTGATCGGCGGGGCCACCACCTCGAAGATGCACACCGCCGTCAAGATCGACCCGGCCTACGCCGCCGGCCCGGTGGTGCACGTCACCGACGCCTCGCGGGCGGTCGGCGTGGTGCAGAACCTGCTCAACGGCAACGCCCGGGCGCGGTATGCGGAGGAGATCCGCGCCGACTACCGCAAGATGGCCGAAGGGCGCCGGCGCGGCCGCACCGACCGCGAGCGCATCACCATCGGATCGGCGCGCGCCAACAAGGCCGATGTCGGCTGGGGCGGCTACACGCCGCCGAAGCCGGCGGCGCCGGGCGTGACGGTGTTCGAGGACTATCCGGTCGAGGAGCTGGTCGAGCGCATCGACTGGCAGCCGTTCTTCGCGACCTGGGAGCTGCGCGGCCGGTTCCCCGACATCCTCGACGACCCGAAATACGGCGAGGCCGCCCGGCCGCTGTGGGACGACGCCCAGGCCATGCTGAAGCGGATGCTCGACGAGGGCTGGGCGAAGCCGCGTGCGGTCGTCGGCTTCTGGCCGGCCCAGGCCGAGACCGACGACATCCGGCTGTTCGCCGGCGAGGACCGCAAGGAATCCCTCGAGGTCGTCCACACCCTGCGCCAGCAGATGCCGCGTGAGGGGGGCAAGGCCAACCTGGCGCTGGCCGACTGGGTGGCGCCGGCCGGCAGCGGCGTCGCCGACTGGCTCGGTGGCTTCGTGGTGACCGCCGGCCCCGAGCTCGAGGCCAAGGCCAAGGAGTTCGAGGAGGCCCACGACATGTACTCCTCGATCCTGCTGAAGGCGCTGGCCGACCGGTTGGCCGAGGCGTTCGCCGAGCGCATGCACGAGCGGGTGCGCCGCGAGTTCTGGGGCTACGCCGCCGACGAGGACCTGTCGAACGACGACCTGATCGCCGAGAACTACCGCGGCATCCGCCCGGCGCCCGGCTATCCGGCGTGCCCGGACCACACCGAGAAGGCGACGCTGTTCAAGCTGCTGGACGCCGAGGCCAGGACCGGCGTGAAGCTCACCGAGTCGTTCGCGATGTGGCCGGCCTCGTCGGTCTCCGGCTTCTACTTCTCGCACCCGGACGCCCGCTATTTCGGGCTCGGCCGGATCGAGCGCGACCAGGTCGAGGACTACGCCCGCCGCAAAGGCGAGAGCGTCGAGTGGGTCGAGAAGTGGCTGGCCCCGTCGCTGGCCTACGACCCCGACGAGGAGCGCGCCCGGAAGGACGCGGCGTAGGGAGCGACGCGGCGTAGCCGGCGGAAGCCCTCAGATCTCGACCTGGAGGCCGAGCTCGACGACCTGTCCGGGCGGGATCCGGAAGTAGGTGGTCGCCCGGGCGGCGTTGCGGGTCATGGTCGCGAACAGGTGCTCGCGCCACAGCGCCATGCCGATCCGCCGGGCGGTCGGGATCACCGTCACGTGGCTGAGGTAGTAGGTCGCCTTCTTGAGGTCGATCGACAGCCCCTCGTCCCGGCACTGCCGCAGGACGGCCGGAACGTTCGGGGTCTCCATGAAGCCGTAGCGGGCCACGACCCGGTGGAACCCGAGGCGGAGCTTCTCGACGGTCAGCCGCTCGGACGGCGCGACCCGGGGCACGTCCTCGACGAGCAGCGTGAACAGCACGGCCTGCTTGTGGATCACCCGGTTGCGCTCGAGGTGATGGGTCAGTATCGGCGCCGCCTGGTCCGGGTCGGACGTCATGAACACCGCGGTGCCGGGCGCCCGCTTCGGGCGGAGCCGGCGCATCTCCTCGAAGAACTCGTCGAGCGGTCGGCGCGCGCCGGCGAGGCGTCGGACGACCTGCGCGCGACCGCCTCGCCAGGTCGTCATGAGCGTGAACACGGCGATGCCGGCGAGCAGCGGGTACCAGCCGCCGTCGGCGATCTTGAACAGGTTGGCGGCGAAGAAGGCGAGGTCGACCAGCAGGAAGCCGGCGGTCAGGGCGACGATCAGGGCCGGCGGCCAGCCCCAGCGGCCGGCGACGAAGTAGGCGATGACCGTCGTGATCACCATGGTGGTGGTGATCGCGACGCCGTAGGCGCTGGCCAGCGCCTCCGAGGAGCCGAACAGCAGCACCAGGGCGATGGTCGCGATCATCAGCAGCCAGTTGACCGTCGGGACGTAGATCTGGCCGGCCTCCTCCGACGAGGTCTGGACGATCATCATGCGCGGCAGCTGGCCGAGCTGGACGGCCTGCCGGGTCAGCGAGAAGGCCCCGGAGATCACGGCCTGCGAGGCGATGACGGTGGCAACGGTGGCGAGCCCGACCAGCGGATACAGCAGCCCGGCCGGCGCCAGCTGGTAGAACGGGCTCCGCAGCCCGTCCGGCGAGGCGATGATGTAGGCGCCCTGGCCCATGTAGTTCAGCACCAGGGCGGGCAGGACGAGGCCGAACCACGCGATCTGGATCGGCCGCCGACCGAAGTGCCCCATGTCGGCGTACAGCGCCTCGCCGCCGGTCACCACCAGGAACACGGTGCCGAAGATCGCCAGGCCGGCGATGCCGTTGTCGAGGAAGAAGCCGACCGCGTGGTGCGGGCTGAGCGCGGCCAGAACCTGCGGCGCCCGCCAGATGCCGTGCACGCCGAGACCGGCGATCGCCAGGAACCAGACCAGGATGATCGGCCCGAACACCATCCCGATCCCGGCCGTGCCCCGGTGCTGCACGACGAACAGGCCGACCAGGATGGTCACGGTTATCGGCACGACATAGGGCTCGAACATCGGCGTCGCGATCTTCAGCCCCTCGACCGCGCTCAGCACCGAGATCGCCGGCGTGATGGTGCCGTCGCCATACAGCAGCGCCGCGCCGAACAGCCCCATCAGCAGGAGCACGTGGGTTCCGCTGCCCGGTCGCGCACGCCAGGGGTTCAGCTGGGCGACCAGGGCCAGGATCCCGCCTTCGCCGCGGTTGTCGGCGCGCATCACGAACAGCAGGTACTTCGTCGAGATGACGACGAGCAGCGACCAGACGATCAGCGACAGCACGCCCAGGACGTTCGCCTCGGTCGGCTGGATGGCGTTCGGCCCCCGGAAGCAAAGTCCCATCGCATAGAGCGGGCTGGTGCCGATGTCGCCGTACACGACGCCGAGCGCCGTCAACGTCAGCAGCGGCAGCCGCTCGGGGGGACGGACGTGGGTCTGGGCAGCGCGACGCCTGCGGGGAGGCTCCGGGCTCGCAATGGTCCGGACCGAGGGGATGGCGGACTCCGATGCAGCCTGAACGGGAGATACCGCTTTCATGTCCGGCGATTCCGGCCTTGTCAATCTGCGTGCCCCGACCGCCTGCAGGAACGGCACCAGCGTCGCAGTCGCCGGGCCGTCGCCGCGACGACCGCGTTGCCCGGCCGCGCGCAGCGGCGCTATACACGCCGTTAGCATCTGGAAGGGCCGACCGATGACCGACACGACCGCGACCGCCGAGTTGCTCTCACTGTTTCCGACCGGGATCCTGGTCGCGTCGATCCCGGAGGTCGACAACGCGGCCCTGGCGCGGGCGATCCGCAGCCTGCCGCCGGCCTCGACCCAGGCCCACGGGCTGATTTCCGGCGACGGCGTCAGCACCTACGGGACCGGGCACAACCTGCACAAGCGTCCGGAGTTCAAGACGCTGGTCGACGCTCTCGGGCTGCGCCTGACCGGTTTCGCGCGCGAGCTCGGCGCCGACCTGGACCGCATGAACCTGCTGATGTCCGACTGCTGGTCGAACATCCAGCAGCCGGGCAGCCACGTGGTGCAGCACCGCCATCCGAACTCGATCATCAGCGGCGCCTACTACGTCGAGGCGCCGGTCAACTGCGGGCGCATCGTCTTCGAGTCGCCGCTCGACTCGCACCGGATGACCGACTTCCCGTACTACGCGCGGCAGACCGCGTTCGCGATGAAGCGCTATGCCGTCGACCCGGTTCCGGGCCGTGTGGTGTTGTTTCCCTCGTGGCTCAGCCACCGCACCGAGGTCAACCAGTCGAACGCCGAGCGCATCGTCGTCAGCTTCAACGTGTCCGCCCACATCACCAGCGCCGACCGCGAGCGGCCGCGCGCCGGGTGACGCCGGCAATTCGAGACCCCGAGGTCGCGGCGGCGTTCGACCGTTGTCCGCCGGGCATCCGCTCGAAGCTGCTGTTCCTCCGCGCACTGATCCTGGAGACCGCCGCCGAGACCGACGGGGCGGGACCCGTGGAGGAGGCGGTACGCTGGGGCGAGCCGAGCTATATCGCGAAGCACGGCAGCACGGTCAGGATCGGCTGGAAGAAGTCCCAGCCCGATCGCTACGCCCTGTATTTCCACTGCCGGACCAGGCTGGTCCCGACGTTCCGGGAGGTCCACGCCGGTCGGTTCAGCTTCGAGGGGAACCGCGCGATCGTCTTCGCCGAGCGGGACGAGGTGCCGGTGGATGCCCTCAGGCAGTGCATCGTTCTGGCGCTCACCTATCATCGCCGCAAGCACCTGCCGCTGCTCGGGCTGTAATGCGGGCTGCAAAGCCGCCGGGCGACATGCTACCGGTTGCGGTCGACACCGTCCGCCTGCCGCCTCGCCCTGCAGGCATCCTCCTTCGGTTCCGGAGCGCCGACCCATGACCGACAGCTCGACACCACCGGTCGGTGGCCTGACCCCCGTCAGCCGCCGCGTGATGAACCTGTCGCACTTCCTGCGTCAGGCGGCGCGCCGGCACGGCGGGCGGATCGGGCTCGTATGGGGCGACCGGCGGTGGACCTGGGCCGAGCTCGACCGTCGGGTCGACGCCATGGCGGCGGCGCTGGCAGCCCGCGGCGTGACCAAGGGCGACCGGGTGCTGGTGCAGTCGAAGAACTGCAACCAGATGTTCGAGTCGATGTTCGCCTGCTTCCGGCTGGGCGCGGTGTGGGTCCCGACCAACTTCCGCCAGACCCCCGGCGACGTCGCCTATCTGGCCGAGGCCAGCGGCGCCCGGGCGATGATCTGCCAGGCCGATTTCCCGGAGCACGCCGCCGCGGTGACGGCCGCCGCGCCGGCGGTGGACGTGGCGGTGTCGATCGGCGCCGCGGATTTCGGCGAGGACTACGACGCGCTGGTCGACGCGCATCTCGGCCGGGCGGTCGAGCCGGCCGCGGTCGAGCACGACGACCCGTGCTGGTTCTTCTTCACCTCCGGCACCACCGGCCGGCCGAAGGCGGCGGTGCTGACCCACGGGCAGATGGCGTTCGTGGTCACCAACCATCTGTGCGACCTGATGCCGGGTACCACCGAGGACGACGCCTCGCTGGTGGTGGCGCCGCTGTCGCACGGCGCCGGCATCCACCAGCTCGCGCAGACCGCGCGGGCGGTGAAGACCGTGCTGCTGCCGGGCGACCGGTTCGACGTCGCCGAGGCCTGGCGGCTGGTCGAGAAGTGGCGGATCACCAACATGTTCACGGTCCCGACGATCGTGAAGCTGCTGACCGAGAACCCGGCGGTCGAGGCCTTCGACCACTCCTCGCTGCGCTACGTGATCTACGCCGGCGCACCGATGTACCGGGAGGACCAGAAGCACGCGCTCGCCACCCTCGGCAAGGTGCTGGTCCAGTATTTCGGGCTCGGCGAGGTGACCGGCAACATCACCGTGCTGCCGCCGGCCCTGCACGAGCTCGAGGACGGGCCGGCCGCCCGCATCGGCACCTGCGGGTTCGCGCGCACCGGCATGCAGGTCTCGATCCAGGCCCCCGACGGCCGCGAGCTGGCGCCCGGCGAGACCGGCGACATCTGCGTGTGCGGCCCGGCGGTGTTCGCCGGCTACTACAACAACCCCGAGGCCAACGCGAAGGCGTTCCGCGACGGCTGGTTCGTCACCGGCGACCTCGGCCACATGGACGCGGAGGGGTTCCTGTACATCACCGGCCGGGCCTCGGACATGTACATCTCCGGCGGCTCGAACGTGTACCCGCGCGAGACCGAGGAGAAGATCCTCACCCACCCGGCGGTCGCCGAGGTCGCGGTGTTGGGCGTCCCGGACCGGGCCTGGGGCGAGGTCGGGGTCGCGGTCTGTGTGCTGCGGCCGGGCGCCGAGCTGACGCCGGAAGACCTGCTGGGCTGGCTGGAGGGCAAGGTCGCCCGCTACAAGATGCCGCGCCAGGTGTTCTTCTGGGACACGATGCCGAAGTCGGCCTACGGCAAGATCGTGAAGAAGGACATCCGCCAGGAGCTGGAAGCCCGCGGCTGCCTGTCCCTCTCGGCCGCCGGGTGAGGGACCGGCAGCCGGCCGAATATCGCCGACCCGTCGGAAGCGTTTGGTCGGCCGAGGCGTTCGGGGGCTATGATCCGCACCCGATGCACAGACGAGCGCCGGATGCCCCGATGACCGTCGACAGTCGCCTTGTCCGTTTCGCCACCTACTGGAACGAGTGCCGGGACTCCCGCGCGGCACCGCGGCGCGAGGACATCGACCCGCTCGACATTCCCGACCTGCTGCCGACGATGACTCTGATCGACGTGCTCTGGGAGCCGATGCGATTTCGCTATCGGCTGATCGGTACGGCGGTGACCGAGTACTTCGGCCGGGACTCGACGGGACGGTTCGTGGACGAGGGCATCTACGGCGACGACGCCCCGGCGGTGTTCGCGACGTTCGCCCGATTGGCGACCGAGGCCAGACCGTTTCACCGCATCCTGCGCCTGAACTACGTCGATCGCGGATGGGTTCGCATGGAAGGGATCGAGCTGCCGCTGGTCGACGACGACGGCCGGGTAAACATGATCGTCTGCTGCAACACCTTCGTCGCCACGACCGACACGTCCGGTCCCCGACGCATCTTCGAGCCGCTGGACCTGCAGACGCTGATTGCGCGCGGTCGTGCTTGACCCCTTGCACCGGCATCGCCATCGTCCGCCGCCATGACCGCCGCGTCCGAGCCCTCGTCCCATCCGTCCCGCCTGCGCCGTTTCGCGGGCGGCTTCGACGCGCTGCTCGACCGGCTCGCCGAGCCGCGGGCGTTCGCCGCCGTAGCGGTCGGCTACTACGCGGTCGCGTTCCTGATCCGCACGCTGCTGCTGACCGGCACCTCGGGCGACGAGGCCCAGCTCATGCTGTACGGCCAGGGCTTCGCCTGGATCTACGACTTCGGCAACCCGCCGATGGCTGGCTGGCTGGCGGCGGTCGTCGAGACCCTGATCGGCCCGTCGATCGCGGTCGCGCTGCTGATCCGCTACGGCCTGATGGCGCTGTTCCTGGTGCTGATGCACGCCGCCGCCCGCGAGGTGTTCGAGGACAAGCGCGCCGCCGTGGCGGTCGCGCTGTCGGCCTTCGGGTTCTGGTTCTACGGCTGGGAAGCGCTGCGCAACTACATGGACTCGCTGGTGCTGATCGCGGCGCTGGCGGCCTGCGTGTGGCTGATGCTGCGCCTCGCCCGGGCGCCCAGCCTCGGCGGCT
>Ga0209475_10001217_pt1 | contig 34526 bp, 32 predicted proteins | sample tdDd471_FD_187128 | JGI IMG/M metagenome (GOLD analysis project Ga0209475, IMG submission 187128) | Marine sediment microbial communities from the Atlantic coast under amendment with organic carbon and nitrate - tdDd47.1 (SPAdes)... | ecosystem: Environmental > Aquatic > Marine > Coastal >... | reverse complement strand
TAAATGAGACCTTTGTGAAAAGTGTATTGTTGTTACATAATTGTAGGACTCATACAGTTTTGGTGTGAAGATTCTGTCTTTCCAGGGGGCGACTCTGTTGTCGATTAGTTGATCTATCCCCAAAAAGTAGTTCTGGTGCTAGTGAGATAGCAAGTATATCCCGCCCGTTTTGTGTATTTCTCCTCTGTTTTTTTTCTGGCATATTTAATGCTCTGCAAATTGTGTGGCTGTAGTTCAACTATCGTTTGGACTTTCAGGGAGGCCTCAAACGTTTTGCTGGCAATCTTAAAACAGATGGTTGCCGAAAAAATTGTATCAATTTTTGGAGATCATTTGAAATGAAGAGAGTTCACTTATTTTTGAAATCAGTAATGCTCTTTTTCTTGCTTATGTTTGCTACCCCCTTGCAGGCTGGTGAACTGCGAATCTCTGTCGCAGCCAGCATGACAGATCTTTTTAAAGATCTGATTTCTTCTTTTGGTAAAAATAACCCTGAGGTAGTCATCCTGCCAAATTTCGGCCCTTCCGGCGGACTGGCGAAACAAATTAACCAGGGCGCTCCTGCCGATCTCTATGTTTCCGCAAATCCCAAGTGGATGAAATATCTGGTTGAGCAACAAAAGATTGCAGTTTCAACGAAAAAAACGTTTGCCCATAATTCGCTGGTTTTTATCGGTAGACCTAAGAATGGTATTTCAGCGCTTACAGATCTTCCGAGCCTCGAACGTATCGGTATTGGCAGTCCGAAATCCGTTCCGGCCGGGCAATATGCTCAGCAGGCATTAGCAAAAACAGGTCTGTACGCCAGCCTGTTACAAGCGGGAAAACTGGTGATGGCAAAAGATGTCCGACAAGCGCTGATATATGCCGATCGCGGCGAAACTGACGGTTCGTTTGTCTATAAAACCGATGCTCTCCTGGCTCGTTCTGCCAAAATACTCTTTGAAGTGGATCAGGAATTGTATGAGAGGGTAACCTATCCGGTGGCTATTACCATTATGGGTGTGGATAACCAGGATGCAAAAGATTTCTACCATTTCGTTACTTCTGAGTCGGCAAAGGAAATTATCACCCAATATGGTTTCTCTTTACCTGAATAGTTCACAACCTACCTACTTATTATGCTGACACTTTCTCCCCAGGATTTACAGGCAATCGGGCTCTCTCTTAAGGTCGCGACAACCGCGACACTCATATCAACACCACTTGGGGTGGCAATAGGGTATCTTTTTGCATTTTCCAACATACGGGGCAAGGCGATCCTCGAAGGCATTATCAACTTGCCCCTGGTGTTGCCTCCGGTCGTAGTCGGTTACTTGCTGCTCCTGACGTTTGGCACTAACGGCTTTATCGGTACTTTCCTGGAATCAATGCATATCCGGGTGATTTTTACCCTCACTGGGGCAGTCATTGCCTCGGCGGTGGTGGGCTTTCCTCTTCTGGTTCGATCAATTCGTATAGGTATGGAATCGATAGACCAGTCGTATGCAAACGTTTCGCGTACGCTGGGGGCTGGCTGGTGGGATAGTTTTCTAACCATCATCCTGCCACTGAGCGCTAGATCGATTTTCGCCGGCATGACATTAATGTTTGCAAGAAGCCTTGGCGAGTTCGGGGCAACGGTTATCCTGGCTGGTAATATTCCCGGAGTTACCCAGACGATACCACTTGCAATCTATGAGTACACCAGTACGCCGGGCGGTGATGCGATGGCCCTTACTTTGTGCCTGGTTTCAATCGGTCTCTCGTTTGTTGTATTGCTGGTGAGCGAGGCAGCGACAAGAAAGTTCCAAAAGAGGTAGGCTGTGGATCTGGACGTCCAACTCAAAAAACAAGTCGGTGAATTTCAGCTCGACAGCACTTTTACGCTTTCGGCTCCTCGGATGGGAATATTTGGTCCTTCCGGGAGCGGGAAGTCAACTCTCATGAATGCGCTGGCGGGCCTGGTAACTGCAGACAGTGGTTATGTGAAACTGGATGGCCAGTTTATTTTTGATAGTGCGCAAAAAATTAATCTCAAACCGGAACAGCGGGGGATAGGGGTTGTGTTTCAGCATGCCCATCTCTTTCCTCATATGAGTGTTCGCCGTAACGTGCTCTATGGCTATAATCGGACCAGACCTGAAAACAGACGGGTCGATCCGGAAAATCTGTTTGAGATCCTGGGAATACACCCCTTATTGACTCGAGATGTGAATACCCTTTCCGGCGGTGAGCGCCAGCGGGTAGCTCTGGCCAGGACAGTGCTTACCTGCCCGAGGTTGATTCTCATGGATGAGCCGTTGAGCGGGCTTGATGAAACCCATAAATTCCAGATTATTCCCTATCTCAATCGTGTTTTTTCAGAATTTGCTATACCGCTGCTTTTCATCAGCCACTCCATCCTTGAAATGCGTATGATGACAGATGAGGTCCTGGTGATCGATAAAGGAAGAATAAACAGGCATATTGAGACAGAGCTCCTGGCAAAAACATCGTGGAATGAAGGGCACAAAGGTTATGCAAATCTGCTTCGGCTTTCAAGGCCCATACCTAGAAATGACCTCTATGCTTACGCCTGGGGTGAGAACACCCTGATCCTGACAGAACCGGGAGAGGGAGAAGAAAACCTCTTTGAGTTGGATGCCAGAGAAATTCTCCTATTCAAACGACATCCGGAGGCGACCAGCGCGCGTAATCTGTTAAAATGCCGGGTAAACAAAATTTTTTCGTCGGGTAATCGGGTTCGCGTTGAACTGGAGTGCAGAGGTCAGCTGTTTATTGCCCAGATCGTGCCGGAATCATTGCGAGAATTGGATGTCAGGGAAGGGTGCAGCGTTGTTGCGGTTATTAAGGCTTCGGCTTTTAAACGGATTATTTAAAGAGGGCAGGGCAGTCCAAGAGAGGTTTCTGGGGTACAGTAACTTTTAGGAGGAAATTCGATCTGGTAATTTTCTGAATTACAAAGCAAGAATCTGAGTGTTTCATTTTGCTAGAGTTATATACTGTGTCTGATCTTGTCAATTATCTGGGGCGGCTCTTTAACTAGTTATAAGAACCAGGGTTTGGGTAGACGGTAACTTCAAGCATTAATCGCTAGGCTCTTCAAATGACTCTTACAAATTTCAATACAGACGATGCTCGATGGAATGCAGTTGTTAAAAATAATTTTTGTGCAGATGACTCATTTTACTATGCTGTCTTAACAACAGGCATTTATTGCCGTCCAAGTTGTACCTCCAGATTACCCAATCGCGCTAATGTAGAATATTTTACTACCTGCGAGGAAGCAGAGACTGCAGGATATCGAGAATGTAAAAGATGCAAGCCCACTAAAAAATCCAAGGCTGTTGAGACAGAGCAGAAGATTATTCATTCTTGCAGGATTATAGAAGAAAGCGAGATTTCCTTAAAACTAGACGAATTAGCAGCACAGGTAAATTTGAGCCCGTACCATTTTCATCGACTTTTTAAAAAAATTGTTGGGGTCACTCCCAGGCAATACGCTTCAAGAAATAAATCTCGACGTTTTCAGAAGAGTCTCAAGACAAGCCCATCAATAACTGATGCAATTTATTCAGCTGGATATGGTTCGAATGGCGGTGCGTATGATAAGACACAAGATCAACTGGCAATGAAACCGAAAGTCTATCGCAAAGGTGCGGCCGGCATAACTATTACCTATGGACTTGCTCAGTGTTTTCTGGGATGGGTAATTGTTGCTGCAACTGATCGAGGAATCTGTGCAATTGAATTTGGAGACGATCCTGGCGCACTTCCAGATCAAGTTCAAACCAGATTCCCGAAGGCTCAACTAAAAGAAGCGGACAGGGGCTTTAAGACGCTTATAAGTGAAGTTGTAGAATTCATTGAATCACCGGGCGGTGATTTAATAATTCCTCTAGACATTCAAGGAACCGCTTTTCAACAACAGGTCTGGAATGTTTTAAGACGAGTCAAAGCTGGTGAAACACTCAGCTATACAGAAGTGGCTGAAAAGATTGGCAACCCGGATGCTGTTCGCGCGGTAGCATCTGCGTGTGCTTCCAATAAGCTTGCTGTAGTTATCCCATGCCACAGGATCATATCGAAAGCTGGAAAGCTGAGTGGTTACCGGTGGGGGACTAAACGTAAAAAGATGTTGCTCGATTTGGAAAAGGATAGCAACGAAAGATTTTAACAAAATTTGCACATCTCTTCTGGATGTGCCCTATTATATGTATTAGCAAATTAATAGTGCAAAAAAAAATCGTAGGATAACAATGGAAGGGGAAGCCTATGATTGAATTTAAGAAGATAGAGTTTACAGCAAATTTTACCGATGCTGCGGGAGAGCCGTTGAAAAGAGTTCAACAGGTGCGAACAGATCCTGTATCCTTGAAACAGTGCAGGATTACCCCCAGTAGAGCGCAAGAAAATGAGCGGGGAACTGAGAAATTGTATCAGCCTCCTGACATGGATTTGGACGAATCTGCATGTCCTTTCTGTTCCGGCAATCTTGAGGAGATGACCCCTTGCCTGATGCAGCAAATTTCCGATAGCAAAAGACTTAAAAATAAAAAATCAATTCTTTTTCCCAACCTTTTCCCATACACTGAATGGTCTGCCGTATCGCTTTTTGATGATACCCATCACGTTGAGATCGGCACTGCAACTTCAGGTTCTTACCGTGACAGTTTTGTCAATTGCTCTGATTACTTAACACGGGTAAAAAGAGCAGATCCGGAGGCCATTTTCATGTCTGTCACCCAGAACCATCTGCCCGGTGCAGGCGGGTCTCTTGTCCATCCCCACCTACAGGTACATGCTACCAAACAGATATCAAATAATCATGCCGTGCTTAAACGGCGCGCGCATGAATATGAAGCCCAATATAATGCGTGCATACTGTCGGATCTGCTCCAAGCTGAAAAAGAGGCGGGGGAAAGGTATATCGGCAGCACTGGGGTGTGGGAATGGACAGCCGCTTTTGCCCCTTCCGGATTTTATGAGATATGGGGGGTAGCAATAACAGAGTCATCCCTTCTTATTCCCGAGAAAGAAGAAGTCTGGCTGGATCTTGCCCAGGGAGTTCTCAATGCACAGAGGTTTTATAAGAGCCTGAACAGGAATGCATACAACCTCAATGTGCTGTCCATTGAAGATGGTCAAAATGTTCCGTGCCTGAAGATCTCACTTACCGCCCGTTCCAGTTATGCTCCATGGGTGCGAAGTGATTTTTCCGGATTTGAGTTGGCCTCAGGGGAGATGGCCACCTTCACTCTTCCTGAATCTATAGCAGCCATGGCCCGGGGTTTTTGGGAAAATGACTCATCTCACCACCCTTGAGCGTATGATTCCCGCCTTGGGTCGGCACCTGCCACAAGTGTTTTCGACTCTTCATGTATGACTATCACACAGACACCACCAGCTTTCCATGCCAAATCAGGCCAGGTGACCACCTGGTGAGCACGTTGCTTGAGGTCCGTGATGGTCTGAGTACCAATAGATTCCTCTACTCTGAGTAGATTTGGATGATAGTCGTGGGGGGCAAAGGAATTGGGAAAAGAAAAGGTGGAAAAGCGAGGTTGTTCTGTTGCCATCTGCACTTCCATGCCAAAAAGAGCCAGGTTTAAAAAGGTCTGTAAAATTGTCTGGCATTGGGTGTCACCGCCAGGGGTGCCGAGAATAAGCCATGGTTTATCATTTTTGAAAATCATAAACGGCGCTGGCGTGAGTCGGGGACGCTTGCCTCCTTCGACAGAGCTGGCATGCTTTTCATCAACAAAAGACTGCGAGCCACGGGTGGAAATCACCATACCTGTACCCGGAACCACCGGACCGCTAAAGGACATATCACTTGGCACCGCAGAAATGCAGTTGCCATCCTTGTCGACGACACAAACATAGCTGGTGTCGAGGTTGTCATTTTTCTCTTTGTTGGGCCTAATGGTATTGTAATCCATGTCGTAGCCTGCAGGCAGTGGAGTGTCGTTAAACTCCCAGGGGTTACCAAAATCAGGAATTTCAGGGTAAGCTGTTGACTTGATGCGTTCGGCACATTTTTTGGCGTACTCTTTTGACAAGAGTCCACTGATGGGAACAGTGATGAACTTGGGATCCCCATAGAATTTTTCTCTATCAGCAAAGGCAATCTTCAGGGCTTCGGTGATGGTATGAATGTACTCGCCACTGTTGTGGCCCATTTTCTTGAGATCAAAGTTTTCAAGGATGTTCAAGGCCTGTAACATTACCGGGCCCTGACACCAGGGCCCGGCCCCTTTGATGGTGTACTCATGGTAACTGACACTATGGGGAGCCTCTTCTGTGCAGGAGTAGTTTGCAAGGTCACCTGCCTGCATCAGGCCATTATTTTTTTCATTAAATGCAACGATGTCTTGAGCAATAGCCCCTTGATAGAAAAGATCTCGGGCTGCCAAAAGGCCGGCACTGCGTCCTCCGGAATTGCTGGCACGTTCTTCCGCATCGACCATGCGCTGCATGGTTCTGGCGAGGTCCTTCTGGTAAAAAATCTCATCAACCTCAGGAGGGCTGCCCTCTGGTTGGTAAATTTTTCTATTGGATTCATAGGATGCATACTTATCCTTGAGTTCATGCAGGGAGTTGCGCATAAACTGATGCATGGGAAAACCATTTTCAGCGAGATCCCTGGCATCGGTGCAAACCTCAGCAAGAGTCATGGTTCCATACTTTTCAAGGGCGGTAATCCAGGCATAAGGTGCTCCCGGAACAATACAGCGATGGATGCCATCGGGAATTGTGCCTGCATGGTGTTTGTTAAAAAACGCTACATTGGCCTTTTGGGGCCAGACACCAAGGCCATCAATTGTGGTGGTCGTGCCTGTCTTGGCAATATAAATCATCATAGGCGCAACGCCGGCAAAGTTAACCATATCAGACTGGAGTACAGCAAGGCAAAATCCCGCAGCAACTCCTGCGTCAATGGCATTGCCATCATTGTCCAGGATGCGCATTGCCGCATGGCTGGCCAGGTTATGCCCTGAAACTACCATCTGCTTTTTACCGCGAATGGCGGGGCGGTATGATGTTCTGGTCCGTTCGTAATCAGAGTACACTTTTTCGTCAGACATATTGTTTTTTTCCTGTATGGGTATGGCTTTCCACTGTTTTTATAGAGTAGCAGAGGAGGAGATATTAGTGTAACCTTTTTACTATGCACCTAACAACCACCTTTCAAATCTAAGTCAATTTGCTCTCAAGACTCCAGGCAACGTTACTGTGCCAAAAGATATTCCATTTGTCATAGTTTACTAAGAACTTATTATGAGAGAAGGGTGGGGAACGATACCAGAGTTTTTTCGAGCTGCATTGTCTCTCTGAGTTATTACTCTTGCAGAAAATCCAAACGCTTGTCTTTGCGCCATTAATGGGGTAGGTTTTGATGGTGTTTTTTAGTGGTTAGAGGCAGTGGATATCTTCGGTTTATTATGGAATGATAAATAAAATCAGTATAATGCGATGGAGGTTAGCCGCAAATGGACACCAAAGACAATCCAAGAATTTTTGAAAAAAATGCCATTGAAGTCGTTGTCAAGGTTTGTATTCTGCTGGCGATGGTTGTGTGGACTTTTTTCATTATCAAACCATTTCTTGTTCCTGTCCTTTGGGGAATTATCATTGCAGTTACTATGGAGCCCTTCATTGGCAAGTTCGCCGGGGCAAGTAGTGGGCGCAGGAAATTCGCCTCCATTGTTTTTGCCCTGGTGGTGATTGCAGCGCTGATCATACCGGCAGCGATGCTTATACTATCTTCGATTGATGTGGTCCACGCTCTAGTGCGTGCTTCGGAAGCCAAGACACTCACTCTTCCCCCTCCACCATCTGCAGTTGAACAATGGCCACTTATCGGACCTTCCCTGTTTAAATTCTGGTCTCTTGCCTCCTCAAATCTTGCGGCAGCACTTGCTAAATTCACTCCTCAGTTAAAGAGTGGGTTTGCTGCTCTGCTGAGTTCGGTTGGTGGAGGTGTTAAGGTAATTTTCATGTTTATCATTTCTACTGTCATAGCTGCCGCATTACTGATTACAGCGGAAAAAGGCTCGGCAACCATGACTAAGATTGTTGCTCGTTTTGTGGGAGAACAAGGAAAAGATCTCATCGCCTTGGGAAGCTCAACAATTAGAGGAGTTATGCAGGGGGTTGTCGGTGTGGCTGTCATTCAATCCGTCCTGGCTGCTATTGGTATGGTGGTGGTCGGTGTTCCTGGTGCTGGAGTATGGGCTGTGATGGTTCTCATTTGTGCTGTGATCCAGCTGCCGCCAGTATTGGTGTTGGGGCCGGTTGCTGCATGGGTTTTCAGTGCATCAGAGACTCTACCTGCAGTGCTCTTTCTTATTTGGGCTCTTCTTGTGAGTGGTTGCGATAGCGTGTTGAAACCGATATTGATGGGGCGTGGAGTTGATATTCCGATGCTTGTCCTGTTAATAGGTGCTTTGGGTGGAATGATGCTCTCCGGTATCATTGGCCTGTTCGTCGGTGCGGTGGTTGTTGCCATCAGTTATACCCTGATTAAGGCCTGGGTTGATGAGCAGGAAGAGCCGGAAGAAGGTACTCATTAATATCGTACTTTAGGTGTGTGGCTTCTCCTCCCTAAGTGATTCTCAGTAGAGTCGTTGTATTAACTCTCTAGTGAGGACCATGTTTATTAGTGATAGGGCTTTCCATATTGAGGAATTGGTTTACATTATCTGTTTGGCAATCTAGGTCACCAAACTTTTTTTAAGAAATATTCCTTATGTCATTTTCTTCTCTTGGTCTTTCCAGACCTCTTCTTCGCGCAATCGATGAAGAAGGCTATTCCGAACCTTTTCCAATTCAGGCAAAGGTTGTTCCCGCAGTTCTTGACGGTAAAGATATCATGGCAGCGGCAGAAACGGGTACCGGCAAGACCGCCAGTTTTTCTCTTCCACTGCTGCATCGTCTTGCAGGTGGCGCAAAGGTGAGAGCTAATCATATTCGGGTCCTTATTTTGACGCCTACCCGCGAATTGGCGGAGCAGGTGGCCGGGAATGTAGCAACTTATGGCAAATATCTTCCACTGAAGTCGGGAGTGGTCTACGGTGGAGTGAAGATTAATCCACAGATGATGAAATTACGCGGTGGCCTTGATGTGCTGGTGGCGACACCAGGACGTTTGCTTGATTTATTCAGCCAGAATGCTGTGAAGTTCTCGCAGGTAGAGGCGCTGGTGCTCGATGAAGCAGACCGTTTACTGGATTTGGGTTTTTTGGGTGATATTCGTAAAATTATAGATCTTCTGCCTCAAAAGAGACAAAATCTCCTCTTTTCAGCCACTTTTTCCGATGATATTCGAAAGCTCACTGATGGTCTGCTGCGAAATCCGCTGAAGATAGAAATCGGCCCGAAAAACACAGCAGCAAGGAGCGTAAAGCAGTGGCTCTATGAAGTAGATAAGACTAGGAAGCCAGCTCTGCTGAGTCATCTGATCCTCAACAATGGCTGGGAGCAGGTACTGGTTTTTACCCGAACTAAAGACGGTGCTGACCGGCTGGTGAAGCGGTTGAATCGCGATGGCATTAGCGCTGCGGCGATTCACGGTGATAAAAGGCAGGGAGAGCGAACCCGCACCCTGGCAGCGTTCAAGGCAAAGGAGGTTCGAATACTCGTTGCAACCGACATTGTTGCCAGAGGTATCGATATTAATGAACTGCCTCAGGTTGTAAATTTCGATTTGCCAAAAGTGGCCGAGGATTATATTCACCGCATTGGTCGCACTGGTCGTGCTGGCATGCAAGGTGAGGGCATATCCCTGGTGAGCGCAGATGAGGTTACGTTGCTTTCCGCGATCGAAAGTCTGATTCGACAAAAGCTGGTACGTGAGGTTGAGACTGGTTTCGTGCCAACTCATGGTGTTCCGCTAACCCATCTCACAAAGGTACGACCTAAAAAACCGAAAAAGCCGAAGAAACCAAAACAAACACAGGAGCAATTAAGAGGCGAAAGTCGGAGAGCTGGTGGAGGAAAAAAACAGCATGGCAATAAGCCCCAGCGGGGTGGTAAACCAGTTGACGAAAACAACTCTAAAGATGCGGCAGTGGGCGCAGGAAGAAGGCAGAAACGCCGGCGCGCTTGGAAGAAGAGGTAATCGTTTAAGTCAAGTTTGAGCGCAGCAATTATTAAATAAAAAACTACAATAGATAAAGAATTAGTTATGGATGGGAAAAAGCGTATTAACGTCAAGCCGGGGTGTGAAGTTACTATTGTACTGAAAAAGGACCAGAGGACAGGGGCTCTCACTTCTGGCAGAGTAAAAGATATCCTGACCAAGTCACCCACACATCCCCATGGTATAAAGGTTCGGCTGGAAAGTGGTGAAGTCGGACGAGTGAAAGAAGTTCGAGAATAAAATAGAATAAATAGAACAAGAGCTAAAGTGGTTCTGAAGTTTTCTATTTGACCCGATCAGCTTTGTCCCATGGGAAAGAGTGCGGATCAAAACCACTGTCAAGGGTGGGCTTTATGATCTGGAAATATGGTGAAACATCAAAATCTCGTGGGGTGAAGAGACTGTGATGTCGGATGTGGAGCAGCTCTTTATAGCAATTGCTGCATGAAGGATCGTCTGATTTCTGCATGACAATTTCCGGCAAAATTGGATATTTGATCGATTGAAAGGCTTGGGCAATAAGGGAAGAACATATTGCCAGGGTGGGGTCTCCACTGCCCAGAGACAATAAGCGTCGGCGAAAACGTAAAGGTACTAAAGGAGTTGGCAGGAGATATCTTGCAAGATCAATTATATTTCGCAGATCATATTGGTATCCCATTCGAGCAACTGCATAGTCGATGAGTCCGATAATCTCATTCTGGCTTAATCCAACAGGACGGCAGATTCGAGTGTGAAGAGAGGCGTACATAGAGAGACCGACGGCTCGAACCCCATCGTTTACATCGGCCTCAATAAGCACAGATCGCTCTGTGTCTCCATCGGCAAACGGCAGTCTGTTACCGACAAAAAGGGCGGCATGCGACCAACTTGATTGAGTTAGGTACTTTATTGCAGTACTAAAAGTACTGTTTCCGTCTACCAGCAGAACATCACCGGGGCGAAGACTACGCGACAAGTTCTCAGGGGTTGAGGTGGCGACCTGTTCGGCCTTTTTGTGGGGCTCAGAGAGGCGGCGGGCTAACTTTTGACCAATATTTTGTAGAATTTTCATGTGTGCATTGGGTGGTTTCTTAATAAACATAAATTTATCGAGGGACGCTGAGCTTAATTTATATGCAATTTCAGTGTATTGTATGTGATATCAGAAGTTAAAATCAATTTTCTCCCTTTCCCGGTCAGCATACTCTAACGGATATTTCAGAAAATAGGTTATTGATGACCGATATTTTTACAACTCGTGCACGAGATATAATTAGTAAGATCCCCCGAGGGAAGGTCATAACCTACGGTCTCATTGCCCGATATGCTGGAAATCCCAGTGGAGCCAGGCAGGTCTCAAGGATCCTGTTTTCAAGTTCTATTAAATATCAGCTCCCATGGCATCGGGTAGTCAATAGAAATGGTCAAATATCGCCGAGGCCATCAATGGGCCATCTCTTTCAGAGACAATTGCTTGAGGATGAAGGCGTGGTCTTCGGGGAAAATGGCAAGATTGATTTTACTGTTTTTTTATGGCGGCCAGCATGAATTGGCTGATACTAGCCTTCTTGCCACTGTAGAGTGCGGCCTTACAGTTTCCAGCCCCAATAGGAAAGAAAACGCGGGAAGTTTTTGAGGTCTGACTCTTCTCTGTCCCAGAATTTCAGGCTGGTATAAAAAGAGATTTCGCTGGTGTCGGCTGCCCCGAAAGCCTTGTCTTCACCAACATAGAGATCAAAGGCCCACCAACTGATAAAGAGTCTTTCCAGTATTTTTGTGTTGTCTCTCACATAACCTTTACGGGGACCGTCCATTTCAAAAAATGACTCTGTTGTGGTCCTGTCGTCACTCAAGGGAAGATGGTAGAGTGCCTTCATAGGAAAAATCTTTACATCAATTGTATCGTGTAAATCATGCGGGGTGTCTTGATCTGAGACAGCAACATCGCAGACCCTGTGGGTCTCGCTCTCAAGCGTGAATACTATTTTCTCCGAATCGTCGATTGGGCTTGGATGCAGCAGGCTGGGGAGGCAATGGCCGTAAATCCATTGTGAATCAGCCGGCCAGTCTGAAGGAAACCATTCTATAGGCAGTTCACTGGTGGGTAAAAAAGCAAGAAAACAGCCGCAGGTTTGAACTGTTGTGATCAGGAGAAGATGGTCGTTGGTGTCGAGGGTGTAAATGATCAGGATACCGGGGTTGTTACCGGCTGTAATATGAATATTGCTAAAAGAAAACGGAACTTTTTGGAAATGTATTCTGTAAATCAGATTTTGGTATCTTCCTCTGGTTGTGGAAAATTCCTGTGATTCAAAGAAAACAGCTGGTTGTGCCGGATCGACATATATCTCAGTTTTTTGGTCAGCTGCCTTGCGGACGCTTGGCAGGCCAATCTTGTTGTACTCTTTTTCTGCTTCTTTTATTAGAAAGGCCGGAGTATGGATCGTTTTGACTGAGTCCGGTTGGGATGCTTGGTAAAGAACTTTGCTTTCAATCTGGTCGGTTGGAGAACACGCACAGTGAGTGAGCAGGAGTGGCGAGAGCAGGCATAATAGTACTATGATTATGTTGCAGCCTGTGATTTGTGTGCAACAGTTTTCGTAAACCATTGTCGAACTCACTCAAGGTATACCTTCGGCTCTCTTTTTACTGAAAAAGAGCTGCGGGTATTGTGTGATTCGCATACATTGGTTCAGTAGCGAGGAAACCCGGCTGTATCTAAATGCAGCCGGGTTTTTTTCTTACAGATCCATATCAGCGGGTTCGTAGTACTCTTTGGGGTGCTTACATGCTGGGCATTTTGGTGGTGGCTCAGTCCCGGTATATTTGTATCCACAGAGGGAACATTTCCATTTAATGGGTTCTTTGCGGGTGAAAACCGTACCACTTTCTACCATCGCAAGCAGTCTTTTGTATCTTTCGCGGTGTTCAGCTTCTACTTTGCCAATCTGCATAAAGAGCATGGCAGCTTCCATATTTCCTTCTTCCTCTGCCTCTTTAGCAAAATCAGGGTACATGGTTACAGTTTCGTAATCTTCGCCATCAGCTGCTTCCTTTAAATTTGCTGCAGTGTCACCAATTCCATTTAGCATCTTAAGGTGATCATTGGCATGGCGCATTTCATTAATTGCCGTCTCTTCAAAAATCTTAGCCACATAATGATAGCCTTCTTTGCGAGCCACTTTGGCAAAAAAAGTGTATTTGTTGCGAGCCTGGGATTCTCCTGAAAATGCAGCCTTTAAGTTTTCAATGGTTTTGCTCATCTGAACCTCCGTAGAAGAGTTAGGGTGTGTTAGGGCTATGTTGGATAAAACACAGCAGGATGTTTTCTTAATGAATAATGATTCTTATTTACAGTAAGCGCTTTTGCCTGTCAATGATTTTTTTGGGCTGGCGTTTTGATATTTGTATGCCTATTGTTTTTGCTCTTTGGGCCGCCTTCTTAACTTTAGGATAAAACAAATAATTTGTATCGCATTTCAGTTGATGGGGATTTTTAGTCAAAGAATGGCGGAATATAAAGATGATAGGATTTATTTTTTATGTAGCTTTTATGTGGTGCTTGATGTAAGAAGAGTGGTTATTTAAAATCAACCCACATGAGATAGAGTGTTTTTGTATAATACTTTGTGTGTGATAGTAGTACAAGTCGAGTCAGTTGAGTAAGGAGTTGCAGCTTTCTGCAACTCCTTACTTTTTTATTTTCCCACAGCTTTTTATAAGCGAGGCCGGATGGAAGCCGGTTGCAACGTTGCAGAGGACAGCAGCCATGAGTAAGGATTTATCGAAAGTAAGAAATATAGGTATTAGTGCCCATATCGATTCGGGAAAGACCACTTTGACCGAGCGTATCCTGTTTTATACAAAGAGGATCCATGCGATCCACGAGGTTCGTGGAAAAGACGGTGTCGGGGCAAAGATGGACTCCATGGAACTTGAAAAAGAGCGTGGTATTACCATTCAGTCCGCTGCAACATATTGTTCCTGGAAAGGTAATGATATCAATATTATCGACACCCCGGGTCACGTCGATTTTACCGTCGAGGTTGAGCGGGCACTGAGGGTTTTGGATGGTGCTGTTCTGGTACTCTGTTCGGTAGGTGGGGTGCAATCCCAGTCGATCACAGTAAACAGGCAGATGACCAGATATAATGTTCCCCGTCTCGCTTTTATCAATAAGTGTGACCGTACTGGTGCCAATCCTGAGAAAGTAACGAATCAGCTTCGCGAGAAACTGGATCTGAATGCGCATTTAATGCAGATGCCTATCGGTTTAGAAAATGATCTCAACGGAGTTGTCGACCTTGTCACCATGAAAGCAATTTACTACGACGGTGATAGCGGTGAAGATATCCGGATAGAAGAGATTCCTGCAGATATGCTGGAAGAAGCCAAAGAGAAACAGGAAGCACTGTTGGAAGAGATATCCATGTTCTCTGAGGAGCTGATGGAGGCTCTCTTAGAGGGCGGTGAGGTTGATATCGCTTTGGTATATGATGCCGTTCGAAAAGGTACTCTTTCTTTGGATTTCACACCTGTTTTTGTCGGTTCAGCCTATAAGAATAAAGGTGTTCAGTCATTGCTCGATGCGGTGGAAAGCTATCTGCCTTGCCCCACAGATGTCGTCAATATGGCGCTTGATCTGAAAGAAGAGGAAAGGGAATTCGCGGTAAGCAATGACCCGGAAGATCCCCTCGTTATGCTGGCTTTCAAGCTCGAAGACGGTCGTTATGGACAGTTGACCTATACCCGAACCTACCAGGGTACATTGTCAAAAGGTGATACGGTAATCAACAGACGGACCGGCAAGAAGGTGAAAATTGGTCGTCTCTGTCGAATGCATTCAAACGAAATGGAAGAGATTGATTCCTGTGGTTCAGGTGATATCGTCGCTCTGTTCGGTGTCGACTGTGCCTCCGGTGATACCTTTACCGCCGATGAAATATCCTGCTCCATGACCTCCATGCATATTCCGGAGCCGGTAATTTCTCTGGCAGTTATCCCTGCCGATAATAAGGCTCAGGTCAATATGTCCAAGGCGCTGAACCGGTTTACCAAAGAAGATCCAACTTTTAAAACCTTTGTTGATCACGAAACCGGTGAGACCATTATCTCCGGCATGGGTGAGCTACATCTCGAAGTGTACATTGAGCGCATGAAGCGTGAGTATGACGCTGTCGTCGAGGTTGGTGCTCCCCAGGTTTCTTATCGTGAAACCATCTCCCAGGAAGGAAAATTCAACTACACCCACAAGAAGCAGACCGGTGGTTCAGGTCAGTTTGGCCGGGTGGCAGGGTATCTGGAGCCGCTTGAAGAAGGCGAGTACGAATTCGTCGACAAGATTGTCGGTGGTGTTATTCCCCGTGAATTTATCAGCTCCTGCGATAAGGGTTTCAAAAAATCCATTGCCAAGGGTTCACTCTGCGGAGCACCGATTACAGGAGTGCGCTGTGTCATTAACGATGGAGCTTACCATGCGGTTGACTCCTCTGATGTAGCTTTCCAGCTTGCCTCTGTAGGTGCATTTAAGGAAGGGTACCTCAAGGCTAAGCCGATCATTATGGAACCTATAATGAAAGTTGCCGTTGAAGGACCATCCGAGTTTCAGGGTGCTGTAATGGGATCGATCAATCAGCGGCGCGGTATGATTATTGGTACGACAGAGGAAGGTAATTACTCCGTTGTTGAAGCGGAGGTGCCGCTTTCTGAAATGTTTGGTTACTCTACCACACTGCGCTCTTTAACTCAGGGTAAAGCCGAGTTTACCATGGAGTTTGCCACTTTCAAACCTGTGCCAAAGAGTGTGAGTGAAGAGTTGGTTAAAAAGTATGAGGAAGAGCGGAAGAACGGTTGATAAACTCTCTGCTTCATATTACAACTGTAATTTATTGATACACACTTAAAACACACTGATGGCTGCATTAATGATGCAGATTGAAAAGGATAAAAGAGGTGAACTGCCATGGCAAATGATCTGATAGTGAACAATCCACTTCGAGCTCTTGGGCTTGAGGAAAAGGCGGACGGAACTGTTCCAGCAATGATGGGCTTGGTTATGGCCAGGGCCGGACTTGGCAAAACTGCTATTTTGGTACAATTCGCCCTGGATTGTATGCTGCTTGGTAATAAAGTACTGCATGTATCAATCGGGGAAGGCGTGGATAAGACACGCACCTGGTATGATGATATTCTCTCCTTGTTGACAGATGGGGAAAAAATCGAGTCTATCCCGGAAGTTATGAAAAACCGGATGATCATGACTTTTAAGGAAAGTTCTTTTTCCAAGGCTCTGTTGGAAGAAAGACTAGACGATCTGGTGCAGCAAAATATCTATAAGCCGGAATGTCTGATTATTGATGGGTATGATTTTGAGAGTAACGACAAAGCATCATTAGAAGGCTTGCGCGATTTCATGAATGAGCGCGGTTTGAAAATGATCTGGTTTTCAGCGGTAAGTCATCGTAATGATAAACGGGTTAGTTTGGATGGTGTACCTGCCCCTTGTCATGAGGTGGATAGCTTGTTTGATACTGTATTGCTGATTAACCCTGAGGGAGATGCCATGAAGCTGGATATTGTCAAATGTGATTCCTGCTCTGTGGATCCCGGTTCCACTCTAATGCTAGACCCTTCAACGATGCTCATTAAACAGGGCTAGAAAGTTTTTAGGGCCCTCATTGATTATTGGGCCTGTAGTTGAAAGGATTGTAGGTTACTAAAGCGGGATGCTGATTAAGCATCCCGCTTTTTTTTTATATTATATCGGTGAATGATATGAGATTCAGACCATGTATCGATCTCCATGGTGGTGTGGTTAAACAGATCGTCGGCTCGACATTGAAAGATGATGCCCCCGAGGCGGTACAAACTAATTTTGTCGCCGAAAAATCGCCGGCGTGGTTCGCCGAACTCTATCGTTCAGACAACTTAACTGGCGGCCATATTATCATGTTAGGCCCAGGTAATACAGTGGCCGCAGAGGAGGCACTTGCTGCATGGCCTGGCGGAATGCAGATCGGTGGGGGGATTGATGCCGATAACGCCGGCAAGTGGCTTAATAAGGGGGCTTCGCATGTCATTGTTACTTCCTATGTCTTTAAAGACGGTCAAGTCGAATTGACAAAGCTGAAGAAAATGGTCAAAGCAGTTGGTCGACAAAGACTCGTTCTGGATTTGAGCTGTCGGAAAAGAAATAATGACTATTTTATCGTCACCGACAGGTGGCAGAAATTCACTGAGGTGGCTATCACTGAACAGGTTCTTACTGAATTGTCTGGATTTTGTGATGAATTTTTGATTCATGCCGCAGATGTTGAGGGTAAATGCGCTGGTATTGAATGTGGTCTTGTTGAAAAACTAGCCCGCTGGACACCTATTCCAACCACCTACGCAGGTGGGATTAGAGATTTGCAGGACATGCAGTTGCTAAAAGATACAGGGCAAAATAGACTAGATGGCACCATTGGCAGTGCATTGGACATTTTTGGAGGGAAGGTACTCAGATATAAGGACGCAGTTGCTTTTTGCCGTTCTGTTTAAAGAAGTTGGGGAGAGAGGGGTTGATAGTAAGTCCGATGCTACAAATATGACGTTTGATATTTTGTCACCCAAGGTATTATTTTTATACGAGTGCATCAATCTTGACCTCTCTGAATTCTTTCGATAGAATAATTCTGTAATGATTTTCTCAAGGTTGATGTCCACAAATTTGATTTCCAAATTAAATATATGATTATTGATAAAGAACGGCAGAGGCGGGATATTGAGCGATTTATCAACAAGATGCCGAGCCTGTCGACCACTGTTGGTAAGGTCCTAGAAATCTGTAGCCGCACCGATGCATCCCCCAATGAACTGAATAAAGTTATTTCTCTTGATCCGGTTCTTACAGGGCAGGTGTTAAAGCTCATTAATTCGGCTTACTATTCTCTCGTTAATAAAGTAACCTCGCTAACCCGGGCGATTACAATGCTCGGTATGAACACTGTGAAAAATATGGCGCTCAGTACAGCTATTATTCGCAGTGTGGCGGGTGCCAAAAAATCCAAAGCGTTGCCTACAACCAAATTTTGGGCCCATTCTATCGGCGCGGGAGTGAGTGCCAAGTTGCTTGGGGAAGCGAAAGGCATGCCGGTGATGGAAAGGGAAGAGCTGTTTCTCGCCGGGTTGTTGCATGATCTGGGTAAAGTCCCTTTTGGGGATGAGTATATCGAAGTACTGAACATTGCCAAAACTGAACAACTTCCTCTTAGGGAGGTTGAGCTTGATGTCATGGGTATTGATCATCAGGAAGTAGGGCTGATGATTGCCGACAAGTGGAAGCTCAACAAAGTTATTACCAAATGCATTGGCAGTCACCATGAGATTGATAATCTTGCCGGTGAGCAAGGGCAGCAGGTAGCCTTGGTCTCTCTTGGTGACATATATACCAACATTCTTGATCACGGATACGCTGGAAATCCTTTTCCAAGAGAAGAGGAAGTCGTGCAATTGTTGGATTATTTAGGACTTAGCTGGGAAGAATTTTGCGGAATCGGCGACAGAGTTGGTGAAGAAATCCAGAAAGCCGAGATTTTTTTGAAAATATAACCTCTATCCACTGGAGAATGTATGAAGGTTCGCTTTTGGGGGGTCAGAGGGTCAATCCCCAGCCCTGGTCCAACAACCCAAAAATATGGTGGAAATACTGCCTGTATCGAGTTGCGTGTGGGGACAGATGACCGGATTATTATCATTGATGCAGGTTCTGGTATTCGGTCGCTGGGTAATGCACTTATGGCAAATGACCTCCCTAAAGGACCAATTAAGGCGGAGATCTTCCTTTCCCATACCCATTGGGATCATATTATGGGATATCCTTTTTTTACGCCTATTTATATTCCGGGAACAAAATTAAAAGTACATGGACCAATGTCTTTTGAAGATGATCCTCTTGAGGAAGTTGTCGGGGGGCAAATGAAATACCGCTATTTCCCCATCAATTTGGGTGAATTGGCTTCTGAAGTTGAGTATGTACGTTTAAAAGAGGATCCGAATATCGATCTGGGAGATGGCTTACTCCTGTCCACAAAGTTGCTCAATCATCCGATAAGCTCCCTGGGGTACCGGTTTGAGTATGACGGTCGTGTTGTCTGTACCTGCTACGATACTGAGCCGTTTCGTAATCTCTTCATCACAGATCCTGATGACCCTGATTATGACGAGGCAATGGCCTATGAAGGTGAAGAAGTTGCGATTGAGCAGAATTTAGCAATCGAGCAGTTTTTTGCCGGAGCCGACCTGCTTATCTATGACTCCCAATATACAGATTCTGAGTACAGCTCTCGGGTTAACTGGGGGCACACCACCATGGAATATGCAGTTGCTGCAGCCAATAGAGCAGGGGTCAAGAAACTGGCAATGTTTCACCATGATCCAGATCGAACCGATGAGAGCCTTGACGAGTTAGCTAAAATTTATTGTGAGCCAGGAAAATTTGGGGATACTGAGGTGTTCTTTGCCCGTGAGGGGATGGAGATTGAGTTTTAGTGTCTTACTGCTGAAAGACAATTATGATATTAATAGTGGAAGTACTTTTACTATTCAGAACCTGAAGATATCACCAAGGCAATTCCCCCTCCCTTGAGGGGGATTGAAAAGAACATCCCTCAAGTGAGTATTCAAAAGTCCCGGCTTACTCCCCGTTTACGGTGGAGTTAGTAACGTAGGAACCTGCGCTTAATCCTTTCAATACAGTCGTGATCTGCTGTAAACGGATTGGCTGGAGGAGCAGGGAAGGGAAGGGTGAGTTCGTCTGCGAAAGGAGTCGTTAGAGCGTTTCGGTTATAGGCTTCAACCATGAGTCTCTCCAGGTTGACTGTATCTTCAATGTTGTAGGCGAGAAGTGTCTCAAGGGCTCGTTCATCGTTGTTTTGCGTATATTGTTGCCAGAGCAGAACGGCAAAATATCCATCAACACCATCAAGATTGCCGCGGTTTAGACCCAACTGTTTTTCACACCCCTTTAAGCCACCCTTGAATCCAAGGCGGGCCAGCACATAGCGCAGGTCGATTTGTGCCTGCTTGAGCTTTATGCGAAAATGTCTCTCAAGAAAAGGGACATCAAAGCTTTTACCATTATAGCTAACGATTACTTGGTATTTCTGGATGTCTTGAGCGAAATCATCAAGATTTCTTCCATTGATATAGGTGGATATTTCCTGTCCATCATACAGAGCGATGGTGGTTAGCTCTGCATAGTCATCGAGCCCTGTGGTTTCTATATCCAGATAGGCGGTACGATTTCTGTAATGGGGAAAAATCCTCCAGGGCTCTGTGCTGGAAAGCATATCTGTAAAGAAAGCCGGGTCGTCCTCAAGGGCGGCCAAGGAACTATTCAGTACCTTGGCCGCATCAATCTTGGTCGCAGCTGACAACCGAACGGAGGAGGACAGGTTCTGCCAATGTGTCCAGTCGGTGATTCCAGCCTCCCAGAGCTTTCTTTCTGTTTTTATCCCGATTCCCGGAATATGACAGAAGGTCTGCTTTAGCATAGGAGTTTTCCTTTAAGCAACCATTTAGAGGCTTGCGCTTGGGGGAAGAACCTTGTGCTGGTCTTGTTTTCTGGTTTCGGTGCGTCGTTTCTTGGCTTTTGGAGGACGCGTCGTTTGTGGGGCACTGCTGGTGGCTTCGCCTATCTTCTGCAGTTTCATTGCTTTGCTGCCGATACGTGCTCGCTGCAGTACTCGCAGGACATCTTCTGGCATGCCAAAAGGCAGGTCGACGGTGCTATAGCTGTCAAAAATGGATATTCGACCGATATGCTTGCTGCTGATGTCTGCTTCGTTGGCGATGGCTCCGACAATATTTCCAGGTTTGACACCTTCTTTGTTGCCGAGTTGAATGCGGTATCTTTCCATACCGTCTTCAGGTGGAAGCTGGACAGCCATATTTTTTCTGGTTTTTGGTCGTTTGTCAAAAGACTTCGTCGGAGCTGTTCGGCGATTTGCAGGAGCAGGCTCGCTGCGGAACTTCGGCTCAACTTTGAGCAGAGGGGTATTGCCTTGACTGAGCTGGGCAAGTGCCGCTGCCAAGCGGAGAGGGTCTGCCTGGGTTTCTTCAAGATATTCGCCGATCAGCTGTTCGTAAAAAGCAATATTCCCTTGGAGCGCGCCAGTGATTTTTTCTTTGAATTTCTCGACACGTTTTTTATTGATGTCTGCAATTGATGGCAGTTCCATGCTTGAGATCTTTTGTCTTGTGGCATATTCAATCGATCGGAGCATGGATCGTTCTCGCGGGTTAACAAACAGAATAGCCTCTCCACTGCGACCAGCTCTGCCGGTTCGACCAATGCGGTGAATATAAGATTCGGTGTCAAACGGGATGTCGAAATTGATTACATGGCTGATTCTTTCAACGTCAAGACCGCGGGCTGCGACATCTGTTGCCACCAGGATGTCGATCTTTTTTGATTTGAGTTGTTCTACGGTTCTTAGTCTTTGGCTCTGTGGGATATCTCCGTTCAACGGAGCTGCAAGGTAGCCATGATTTACCAGCTGTTCGGCAATTTCGACAGTCTGTATTTTTGTTCGCACAAAGACCAGTATGCCGTCCACACTTTCAGCTTCGATAATTCGCGAAAGCGCATCGACTTTCTTTGAAAATCCACCAGCTGTTATTAGGCATCGCTGGTTGATGGTTTTTGCAGTTACAGCTTTGTTTTTGATAGTGATTTCGACCGGATCATTCAGGTATTTTTGAGCAATCTTACGAATGTTATTCGGCATGGTTGCTGAAAATAATGCCGTTTGTTTTCTACCTGTAAGCTGTTCCAGGATCCATTCAACGTCGTCAAGAAAACCCATTCTCAGCATCTCGTCAGCTTCGTCGAGTACAAGGCTGTGGATGGTCGCAGGCTTAAGTGTGCCACGACGAAGGTGGTCCATTACTCTGCCAGGAGTTCCAACTACAACCTGGACTCCCTTCTGAAGTTGCCTGAGCTGAATACTATAATCCTGGCCACCGAAAATGGGCAGAACGCTAAAATTTTTAAGATGCTTGCCGTATTCCGTAAAAGATTCAGCTACCTGGATAGCGAGTTCCCGGGTCGGAGCGAGGACAAGGATCTGAGGACTCCTGCCGGGCTGGAGCCTTGACAGAAGGGGGAGTGCAAAAGCAGCTGTCTTCCCTGTACCTGTCTGAGCCTGGCCCACAACATCTCTTCCCTCCATTACATGGGGGATCATCTCTTTTTGGATGGGGGTAGGTGTTTCGTAGCCGGCAGCGTTGACGGCTTGAAGAAGCGGGGCTGAAAGGCCAAAGTCGGCAAAAGAAAACGGATTTGATTCATACTCAGAAGACATAGAAATTCCTATAAATAAAATGGGTTGATTCCAAAAGAAAACTCATTGTGCAAAGCCTGCCCAGGAAAGAAAAATCGACCTCCCAATATTTGAAAACCATCTTGTGGTTATCAGCGGTCGATATGTTCGTGTCTGTCCAGTTTTGCGCAACTTCCCCAAAATTCTATGTTCTGGTCTGACACTAACGCGGAAAAAACAAGCATTATACCAAGGTCATCGTTTTCTGCAATGTATTTATCGAGCTGATCTATGGTATTTTTACGAATATACCCTGGAACCAGTCTGAATTAAGAAATTTACAGATGAAAAGAAGAGAAAAAGAAAGTGCAATAACGATTGGTTGTATTCTTTTTTAGTGAAAGTCCTGGGAGTGTCAGGAGTTTGTCACTTTTTTCCTTAACGTCTTTATCTTTCCCCGTTTTGTTTTTGTGTCGACACGTTTTCTTCTGGCTGATCCGGACGGACGGGTTGGTTTTCTTTTTTTGGGAATATGGCCGGCCTTGCGAATAATAACTGAGAGGCGCTCCATGGCATCTGCCCGGTTTTTTTCCTGGGTGCGGTGTTGTTGTGCTTTAATGATAATGACTCCGTCGTCAGTCAGACGGCTGTCTCGAAGTGATAATAGTCGCTCCTTGTAAAACGTAGGCAGCGAGGAGTTGCGGATATCAAATCGAAGATGGATAGCGCTTGAAACCTTGTTTACATTTTGGCCTCCGGCACCCTGAGCGCGGATGGGGGTCAAGATAATTTCATGAAGTGGAATGGAAACATTATTGCTGATTTGCAAAACCATGGCGGTAGTCTTTTATAAAAAGAAAAAATATTTAGCAGAATCACTGCGTTGATTAGTAACATTTATCCTGATATGATAAATGTATGTATTGCTAATGTCTATAAAACTCTGCCTAATATCAGCATCTGGTGAGAAAAATGTATTGTCCTAAGTGTAGAAACGAACAGAACAATTCGGTGGAATGTGAAGCCTGCGGTTTGATTTTTGAAAAATTCAGAAAGGTTCAAAATCGTAAAAAGCAAGAAGAGGCATTAAAGGTTGAGAAGGCTGGAAAATTTGAAAGTGTCGAGCAATCGCAGACAGGGTTGAAGTTGGTTCAGGTCATTATTTTGGTCGTTCTTGTGGCAACAACAACTTATTACTTTACCGGTTACCAAGGTCGGAAAGCGGCAGAAGACATTGCAGTCGCACCTCCCCTCAATACAGCAGTTAAAACAACGGAGCCAACTTTAGTAAAACAATCGATACCGGAGCCGGTTGCTCAGTCACAAGTATCACCCCAACCGGCGGTAACTCGGCAGACAGCTATTCAACGGGCTCGAAAATCGACGGTTTCCATAGAAACTCCCTGGGGGACTGGTTCTGGCTTCTTTGTAAATAAAAATTATATTGTCACAAACCGGCATGTCGTTGAATTCGATGAAAATAAATTGGCTGACTTTAAACGAAGGATGGAAACAACCCGGCGGATGATCGAGCTTGAACAGAAAAAAATTAGCGAAATGAAACGCACGTATTCGAAAATGCGCAAAGGCCCCTCTCGGAGTCAGCTCGGGATAATCATTGCTAGTCGTGAAGAGGAATTAAAGAGGGTTTTGCCTCAATATGAAGAGGGAAAAAGACGTCTGGCTGAACTTGATCGAAAGGTTCGGCCATCTGATATCAAAATTGTACTTAACGACGGTAGTGAGCATTTTGCCAATTATCTTCTGGTAAGTGAGAACTCTGACTTGGCGTTAATGTCACTCTATTCTGGTGACTGGACGTATATAGAACGGGCACCGAGAGGTTTGGGGATGCAGCAGGGCGATAAAGTTTACACTATTGGTAGTCCCTTTGGTTTACGACAAACTGTGACAGGGGGAATTTTCTCTGGTTACGTGAAGCGGGGAGCTGATGCACAGGTTTATCTGCAGACCGACGCAGCCATAAATCCCGGAAACAGCGGTGGACCACTCATTGATGAGCATGGTTATGCTCAGGGAGTCAATACCATGATTCTTCGTGATACGGAAGGAATCGGTTTTGCAATCCCCATTGCAAAAGTGTTTGAGGAGTTTGGCTCAGCATTATTCTAAAAAAATATAGTTACCCCTGATAAAGGGGAAATGGGTAGTCGATTTTCAGGAGTTGGGTGTTAAGAGACGGAAGCACCGGCGACCCAGCCGGTGGAAAAGGCTGCCTGGAGATTGTAGCCACCGGTGTCGGCCTGAAGATCGAGCAGTTCTCCGGCAAGAAAGAGCCCTTTGACGATTTTTGATTCCATGGTCGTGGGATTGATTTCTTTAAGGCTGACCCCACCGGCGGTAATAATTGCTTCATCATAGGAGCGATAGCCGCTGACTTCGATGCGAAAGTCTTTCAACCACTGCACCAGGCGTTTACGTATTTTTCCGGGAAAGTTTCTGGTATCAATATCTACTGGCACATTACATGCTTCTAAGCAGATTGGAACCATCTGACGGGGGAGGAGGCCACGGAGAATACTGTCAATAGGTTCGTCGCAACGACTTATAAGATCACGGGTCAGTCGATTGTTCAGTTTCTTGTTGTCCAGCGCCGGCTTAAGATCAAGGGAAAGTGTCACCTGTTGTTTGTTGTCAAGTGCGTCAACTATCATGCTGCTGAGCGTTAAAATAACAGGACCGGTGAGTCCGAATCCGGTGAAGGATACTTCCCCAAATTCCTGTCCCTTGCGCTTTCCAGCCAAGTACAGTCGAACCTGGACGTTACGCAGCTCAAGTCCGGCCATCCGGTGGACTTTTGGGTCAGGGCATATAAGTGGAACTAGAGATGGTCGCAGTGGAATTATGCTGTGACCGAGGCCTGCGGCAAGGTTGTAGCCGTCACCCGTCGAACCAGTTCGTGGATAGGATTTACCGCCGGTGGCCAGGATGACGTTGTCACAGGCCAAGGTTTTACCATTACAGACTACCCCGCTTACCCGACCATTTTTGACCATAATGGCGGTTGCAGCTGTCGTCTTTTTTATCACGACTTGTTCTGTCTGCAGCCAGTTGTTCAAAACTCTCACCACATCCAGGGCGCGTCCGCTCTCAGGAAAAACTCGCCCCCCTCGCTCGGTAACCAGCGGCAAGCCTTTGTCTTCAAAAAAGGTGATCAATTCTTGTGAAAAAAACTGTTGAAAGCATTGGCGTAGAAAACGACCGTTTCTACCAAAGCGGGGTAAGAAATCGTCAAGCCCGGCACTGTTGGTGAGGTTGCATCTGCCTTTCCCGCTAATACCGATCTTCCTGCCGGTTTGGTTCATCTTTTCAAGAAGGATGACCTTCGAACCTTTTTCGGCTGCTTTGCCTGCGGCCATAAGGCCAGCAGCGCCCCCGCCGATAACTATAGTTCGACCAGGACTCATCGGGAAGAGACACTGCCGTAGGATATATGACCGGTAGTACCATTAATGGTGACAGTCTGGCCGTTTTGGAACAGTGTCGTGGCATCGAGCACATTGCAGACAACCGGAATTTTCAGCTCTCTGCCGACAATAGCTGCGTGAGAAGTAAGACCAGGCTGTTCAGCAATAATTCCCTTTACAAGACCAAGAAATTCAACAATTGATTTATCAGTCGCGGTAACCACAACAATCGCATCCGGCGGGAGAGATTTCCAGTCGCTCTTTTTATCGATAATATGGATTTCACCTTCTGCGGTGTTGCCGCCTGCTCCCTGGCCAGTAAAGCAAAGATCCTCGACTGTGCGGACCTTAAGCATATTTGTGGTCCCCGTCGTCCCGATGGGCATGCCGGCGGTGATGATTATCAGATCACCATTTTGGATTAAACCAGCCTGTCGCGCGGCATTGGTTGATTTATCAAGTTGCTCGTCCATTGTCGTGGCACAGTCTGATAAAACGGTGGTCACTCCTCGAATAAGCTGGAGTTTCCTGAGGTTTTCTAAACTAGGGCTGACGGCGATAATGGGAGCTTTGGGCCGATGTCTGGCGACCATTCTGGCGGTGGAGCCGCTGGAGGTCGAGGTGATGATCGCCGCAGCCCCGAGATCAGCCGCGGTGGCGCAACAGGCATAGGAAATTGCGTCGGTAACGGTCTTTCGCCTGTGTCGGACCCCTGCAGCGAGTATCGCCTCGTAGTCGAGGGAGCTTTCTGCAATGTTTGCGCACCGGACAAGAAAACGGATGGCGTCTATCGGATAAGCACCCACTGCAGTCTCTGCAGAAAGCATCACCGCATCTGTGCCGTCGTAGATAGCGTTGGTGACATCACTTGCTTCCGCCCGGGTGGGGGAGGGACTGCTGATCATTGATTCCAGCATTTGGGTGGCTGTGATCACCGGTTTTCCGATAAGGTTTGCTGCACGAATAATCTTTTTTTGGATAACAGGAACTTCTTCGGCGGGCATCTCTACTCCGAGGTCACCCCTGGCCACCATCAGTCCTTCTGCTGCCTGGAGAATCTCGTCGAGGTTTTCCACCCCCTGCCTGTTCTCAATCTTGGCGATGATTGCCTGATTACCACCGTTTTCTTCTAGAATTTTTCGTACGGCCCAGACATCGTCAGCTTTCCTGACAAAGGACGTGGCGATAAAGTCCACTCTTTGTTCAACACCAAAAGCAATATCCAGTATATCTTTTTCGGAGAGTGAGGGGAGATTTACCTGACAATCAGGAAGGCTTACCCTCTTGCGGCTGGAAAGTCGTCCGCTGACAAGTACCCTTGTAAAGATATCAGTATTTGTGATTTTCTCGACAATAAGAGAAAGCTTTCCGTCGTCCAGGAGTATTCGGTTGCCCGTTTGGACGTCTTTTATCAACCCAGGATAATTGACTCCGATACGATCCTTGGAGCAGGTCGTATGGTCTGAAGTGATGGTCAGCGATTCACCAGCTTTAAGCTCAAGCGGCTCTTTCAGATCAATGACTCGAATTTCCGGTCCTCGGGTGTCAAGAAGAATAGCTGCGTGACTTCCTGCTGTGCGCCGGGCTTGTTTGACCAGTTCGATGAAATGAGTGTGGCTTTCACGGTCACCGTGGGAGAGGTTGATCCTGGCCACGTTCATTCCTGCGTGAATTAACTCTACTATTTTCTCTTCGCTCTGTGTTGCTGGACCGAGGGTGGCAATAATTTTTGTTTTGTTCATTTCCGCTTCTAAGGTGTTTGCAATTAAGTTTCTGATTATTTCAGGAAGTGCTGTTGCACTCACCAGGATATAAGCATTCCAGTTGCGTTTGACACTACTATAGTGCCGAAAAATGAAAAAGAACTAACAGCGGGATAACGTAAGCCGAATGAATATCTAACCAATTGAATAGTATTCCTGAAGATTGGTCCCAGTTTTTCAGTTGAAAAATCACCAAAGATGTTTAATGGTAGGGTGGGACCGGCATTTTGTCGGATTTTCTTGCTTGCCGGAGGATCGATAGATTCTTTGCCTGTCGGGTGTAGTCAGGTTCTCTGCCCTGCCAGCGGTTAAAGTTTAGAACAATGTAAAAGATCAATAGTATCAGAGCCGTGTGGCTTGAAGGAGAGATATGTCTGAAGCTAAAAGAGGTGATAACGTCAAAGTTCATTATACAGGAAAACTAGGGGACGGGACTATCTTTGATAGCTCCGATGGAGGTGAGCCACTTGAATTCGCTCTTGGCAGTGGTCAGGTCATACAGGGATTCGAAGAAGGGGTTGTGGGAATGAAGGTTGGTGAGTCAAAAGTCGTAGAAATTCCCGTGGCAAAGGCCTATGGTGAGCACAATCCTGAAATGGTTATCCAGGCACCCATTGAACAGGTTCCGCCTGATCTTAATCCAGAGCTCGGAATGCGCCTGGAAATGGGTGGTGCCAACGGAGAAATCTTACGGGTTGTGGTCGTAGAAATTGCTGATACCCACATCACTCTGGATGCCAATCCACCGCTTGCAGGGGAAGACCTTACTTTTGAGATTGAACTGGTTGAATGTGCTGCTCCTTGATTAGCACTGAGATTGTATTGCCAGGAAGCCTGCTGTTTTCAGCGGGCTTCCTGGTTTATTGGTACTTTTAATACGTAGGTTTTAACAGTGTTCCTGTTTGTTGGGGTTAACTGTTTGTCTTAAGAGGCGGGGTTCTTGTTAGGTCCTGATGTCCTTCAACTGAACCTGCGTGTGCCGTCAGGTATCCCTTTACTACTCCACTTGAAATAATAAAAAGACAGCCTGTTAGTTGTAAAGAGTTAAGCTTTTCTGCGAAAATCATCCAACCGAGGATGACCACACAGATAGGTTCAAAATAAGCAAGGGTCCCGAAGGTTGCCGCTGGAAGTTTTTCCAGCGCAATAACGGCAAAGAGGATGCCAAGAAATCCAGGGAAGAAGCCGGCTCCGGCAAGCCAAAGCCAGTTTGTACCTGTTATTACTGGAAAGTCAGTAATGAAAAAAGGTATCATACACAAGGCCCCTGTGAGCAGTTGGTAAAAGGTCCGGGTGTAGACATGGATAGTGGGGTTGATTGTTCTATTGATAAGTATGAATGTAGCATAACAGCAGAGCGCAATAGTGGCATAACCAATTCCTAGAGCATGATTGGACCCGGAAGAGAAATCGATTTTAAATTCCATCATCATTGCAAAACCGAAAAGTGCACTGCAGATGAGTACTACGCTCATGAAATTGAGCTTTTCGCCAAGAAAAAAGTGGGCATATATTGAAGCAGCCAAGGGGGCAAGATAGACGATCATGATGGCGTTGGCCATGGTGGTGAGGTACATTGCCTGGACGTAGAAAATGATAAAGCCTGCGAGCATAAGTCCATTGATAAGGACAGACCAGGAGGGCCAGCGAAAGAGAAGACGGATACGGCCGGTAAGGGTCATGAGAATTGTTAAAAAACCTGCGCCAAATAAGAGCCTGAAAAAAGTAATAACCTCTGCATCAATTCCTGTTTTCCGGGAAAAAACTCCCATTGTGCCCATAAACAGACCCGCTAGAATGGCTGTCAGTATTCCGCCGATATTCATTATTTCTCCACGCCTCCGAGTAATGAATCTGTCGCCGAGTTTGTAAAGTCGTTCGGCTTTATTAAAATATAGAGTAGCTTTAGCAAAGTTTCTTTGCACTTCTTTTCATCCAAAGAACGATTTTTCTTCCATAATCCACTCTTGCTGAAAAAAGAGGAGGGATTCTCGCAGGTGTCATGCGAAAGTATTGCAGTTGTCCCTGTGAATGAGTACAAATGTAAGTAAAGCAGGTGGTTATTAGATATACAATCGAAGATATCTTTATAAATATTAAACAGAGGATTTCATTCATGCCGGTCGTAAACTATCAGCAGTATTGCCAAATGCTGGATAATGCGAAGCAAAATAAATTTGCTTATCCTGCGATCAATATTACCTCCAGTGAGACTATTAATGCAGCGTTGCTTGCCTTTAAAGAGGCTAAATCTGACGGCATTATCCAGGTATCCACTGGTGGCGGTAAATTCGCATCGGGAATTGGTGTCGGGTCGATGAGTAAAGGCGCCATAGCTCTGGCTGTATACACTCATATAATGGCAGACCATTATGATATCAATGTTGCTCTACATACAGATCATTGTCATCCAGAGTATGTGGGAAGTTTTTTGATGCCGCTCATCGAAGAGACCCAAAAACGTCGTGCCGCAGGCTTGCCAAATTTATTCAGCTCTCATATGTATGATGGTTCGGCTTTACCTATGGCTGAAAACATCGCTGAATCAAAGCGTATTATGCTGGCCTGTGTCGAAAACGATCTTATCTTAGAAATTGAAACAGGCATTGTAGGTGGAGAAGAAGATGGGCACGACACCTCTGGCATTGCTGCTGAAAAACTCTACACTACGCCTGAGGATATGGTGATGGCAGCAAAAGAAATCGGTTCGATGGGACGATTTCTGCTGGCTGCTACCTTTGGCAATGTACACGGGGTGTATAAACCTGGGAATGTGAAACTGACGCCCTCTATTTTACAGAAAGGTCAAGTGGCTGTTGCTGAAACCCTCGGTTCTGATGCATCTCTTGATTTGGTGTTTCATGGTGGGTCAGGTTCTGAACTTGAAAAAATACATGAGACTCTCGAATATGGCGTTGTTAAAATGAATATCGATACTGATACCCAATACTCCTTTTCTCGGCCTATTGTTGATCATGTAATGAGGAATTACGCTGGCATGTTGAAAATTGAAGGGGAAGTCGGCGATAAAAAAGTGTATGACCCCAGGGCATATGGCAAGAAAGCTGAACGCAATATGGCGGATCGTATCATCAGGGCCTGCCAGGACCTGCGCTCGGTTGGGACATCCCTTGGGAAAAATATCTAACCTTATTAAGCAGGAAGAAAATCCGGGACTCTGTCTCGTCCCCCCTCAAGGGGGACAAGTGCCATAAAGGTCATTAGAGTTTCTCAATTCATAGTATATTTTTCTCTGATTAGCTTATAAACAGGGGATATGGGACATATGAGGTGTTTTAGTGGTAATTATGAAATGTATTTCTCTTCTATTGTTTATTTGTACTCTAAGTGTCCAGACAGCATGGGGTGCACGTGCCAAGGTGGATGATCTCTCTAAGGATCCTTATCGTTCAGCTTTGGTTATTGATGCGAATTCGGGCAAGATCCTGTTTGAGGATCATGCCGGGACGACGGTTTACCCCGCCTCAGTTTTGAAGTTGATGGATCTGCTGGTTATTCTTGAACAGGTCGAACAGGGGAAGCTGAGACTTGATGAAATGGTTCAGGTGACTAAAGAATCTGCGCAGATGGGTGGCTCACAAGTCTATCTTGATCCAAAGGAACAATTTTCAGTCGAGGATCTTCTCTATGCCTTGGCGATACAGTCTGCTAACGATGCAGCTGTAGCACTGGCTATCCATGTGGCTGGTTCAACACAGGAGTTCATTGCCATGATGAATAGGAGGGCTGAGGAGTTAGGGATGAATGATACTCAATTTCATTCGGTGCATGGTCTGCCTCCTTCAAAAGGACAAAAACCGGACGAGACCACAGCCTTAGATCTTTCTATTCTAAGCCGTGAGCTGGTCAAGCGAGTGGAGATATTTGAGTACACCGGCACCAAGGAGCGACCCTTTAGGGATGGAAAATTTATCATGCGCACCCACAATCACCTGCTTGGCAGGGTCATTGGTTGTGACGGTTTTAAGACGGGCTATTTTAAAGCTGCTGGATTTTCCATAGTGGCTACTGCTCAAAGGGACGGGGTTCGTGTTATTGCTATTGTCATGGGCAGTAAAAATCGAAAGATCCGTGATGCCAAGGCAGAAGAATTACTGGCGAAGGGCTTTGCCTTAGTAGCAACGATGCCCGATGATGCCATTGTGGAGAGTAGAGTTGAACCGGTTTCGGAAAAGACAGAGACTGCCCCTCTTCCAAAACCAGAGAGTGTTGAACCGCCTGACAAACAAAAGGAAGCTGTCGAGTCTTCTGGTGGTGGCTGGGCAATGTTTTTTTTGGGATTAGCTGTCGGGGTAGCAATCTCTGCTCTTCTGGCCATTTACATGACTAAAAAACGTTCTAAAAAACCTTCAAACTATCTCAAATACAGCTGATTCACGAGCAGGTCTCAGGTTAAGATTTGTTCATGAGTAATATAAGAGTGGGAAGCTGAGAGAAATAATTTTTTTATCCTGGATGGTCCTTCCCCCCAAAGGGCATGAAGGATGTATACCGCCCTGCTCGGATGAACAGGGCGGTACTGGATTTGCAGAAGTAAAAGTGTCTTACAACTATTTATTCTGCCAACTCCTGAGAGGTCTTAATGTAATTATATTCGGAAATGTTGGTCCAGGTTCTGGCTTTTTTCATGTAAGCTTTTTGAGATTCCAGCACTTCTTTGAAGCTGGCATCTTTCGCAGCATACTCTGAGTAAAGTTCGTCGGCTGCTTTTTTCATGGCCTTCAGGACTGGGGTAGGAAAGGTTTTTACCTCGATATTTGGAAACTCTGTTTTCATCTGTTCCCAGGCGTCAACACTACCGGCAAAATTATCGGTGTACATGTCCGCTGTAACAGCTTTCATTGCTGTAATCAGGATTGTTTGGTATGCCTTTGGAAGCTTCTCAAAGGCTCGCTTGTTGATCAGGAACTGCAGCTCTGTGGCAGGCTCATGCCACCCGGTGTAGTAGAAGGGAGCTATTTTATGAAAACCCATTTTGATATCCATAGCGGGTCCGACCCATTCAAGGGCGTCTATAGTTCCCCGATCAAGAGAGGTGTAGAGCTCGCCAGGCGGGATATTAGTAACATTGACGCCGAGTTTTGCAAAGACTTCACCGGCGAGGCCGGGAATACGCATTTTCAACCCTTTCAAGTCGTCGAGTGAATTAATCTCTTTTTGAAACCAGCCACCCATCTGCACGCCGGTATTGCCACCGGGGTAGCTCAAGACGTTGAACTTATCGTAAGTTTTCTGCATGAGTTCCATGCCACCGCCGTGGTAGAACCAGGCGTTCTGCTCGTCGACATTCATGCCAAACGGTACGGTACAGAAGAAGACGGTGGAGATGTCTTTACCTTTCCAATAATATGAGGCAGTGTGGCCCATTTCATATTGGCCGCCTTTTGTCATGTCGAGAATACCGAGTGCTGCTTTATGCTTTTCTGAACCTTCGACCCGTATGGTAAAATTACCACCGCTCATTTCCTCAACCATCTTGGCTAAATTAAGCGGTGCTGTGGCAAATGGGGTAAGAGTTGAGGACCAGGTCATGGCCAGTTTCCAGCGAACTTTTTTTTCGGCCATGGCAGGTGATGCCAGGAAAGCCAAGACGATCAGTACAGTTGAAATGCGAAAAACCAATTTCATTGTAACCTCCTTTGAGTGAATTGAATGTTTTCCCTGTTCGGGATGTGTGCATTGTACTCAAAGAGTGTGATAAGGGCAAATAGTCCTGTCTGTAAGGAGCAGAATTTTATGTTCACCCTTTTGTACGGGAACACATGGTTAACATGGACCTTTATGTGGTCGTTAGATTTTTTTAAAAAATATGAAAAAGAAACTGAAGAAGGTGTAGAGCGTCCTTAGAAGGGGAGAATGCTGACTAAAGAAGGAGAAATGAACAGTGGGATATTTGTGAAATACCAGCTCTACCCCCTCGACCATTTTCCAATAGCCGAGAGGGTAAGAAAGGTTGATACTGAAATTTAGAAATTCAACTCAACGCGTCGATTTTTTTGACGCCCTTCATTGGTGGTATTAGAAACTGCAGGCTTGCTTTCACCAAAGCCCATAGCCTTGAATCTATTAGGGTTAATTCCTTTTTCGGCCAGGTAATTGACGACCGCCTGAGCTCTTTTGACGGAAAGATCCTGGTTGTAGGTGCTTGGGCCTGTACTGTCAGCATGTCCATAGATTTCGGCAGTCACGTCAGGATTATTTTGGAAATAATTTGCCCATTTATCGAGTTCGGGGACAACGTCTGCTTTAATGACCCACTTGTCAAATTCAAATAAAATGTCTGAAACCTCTAAGACCATTTGCAGATCTTCTCGTCCAGTCTCGTCAGGGACTGTTGAGGGATAGTTTTGTGATTGGGACAGCATTTCCCTTTCTTTTTGCAGCTCAGACTCGGTTTTAATTCGTTTATCTCGTGGGGCAAAGTCGGGTCGATTTCCTGGTCGGATAATGTAATGAGCCGTTGCTTTATCATATTGGCCGGCAGTAGATGTCTTCGCATTCTCACCTTCAGCTGAGACGGTTGTTCTCATTCTGTCGTCATATCGGACTTCAGATGGAGATCCAGCACATCCGGCGATTAGAAAAGAAAAAAGCAGGAGGGCTGGTGCAAGTCGATAAAGGTTTGGTGCGTGACACATTTTGTTCATAGCAATCCTCATTTGAGTATCCTTCAGTATCAATTGTAATGAAATGGCTGTTTTCATTTTGTTTTTCAGTAAATTATTTGTAGCGGGTATATCAGTTATTTCTCTGTAAGGGTAAGTGTTTGTATTTACAATGCAAATATACTTTTGCAAAGTCAATAATTTTCTCACCTCCGTTTACTCCTGCTGCCTAATGTTAAACCCCTATTTTCTTTTCAAAACAGTGTACTTATATATCCTATCTTTTTTTTGTTGTTAAT